>Ga0137397_10002422_pt1 | contig 13000 bp, 11 predicted proteins | sample czorhiz116metaG_FD_106658 | JGI IMG/M metagenome (GOLD analysis project Ga0137397, IMG submission 106658) | Vadose zone soil microbial communities from Angelo Coast Range Reserve, California, USA - czorhiz1.16 metaG | ecosystem: Environmental > Terrestrial > Soil > Vadose zone | place: USA... | reverse complement strand
TCCTCCCCGAACGGCGAAATAGATCAGGCGCTCGAGGGCATACCCCACGGTGAGAACAGCGCAGACCACGAGCGCCAGCATGATCGGGCTCGTCCGGACGGTGGCGAGCCAGTCGAATTGCTCGAGCATGACTCGAATCCAAAGCAGATGGCGTGCCGCGACTTGGCTCCAGCGGCTGAAAGGTATACGCGGCGCCGCTCGGGAGCGTTCATGCACTCCGCAAGGGAGCTCCCGGGAGGAATTGCAGAGTGCCCCGATTCACGGCATTCGAGCGCCCCTCGTGCGCTACCTGCGCGGAGGCTCCATGGCGGCGAGCCGAGCGAGGTTCGTCACGACGCGGCTGAGAAGGAGGCCGGCCATGGCCAGTGCCGCGGCCGCCCCCAGCACGTCGAAGACGGTCGCGCCCACGACTCCGATGTGGAAGGGAAGCGGGGGACGGAAGAGGGCCAGCGTGTTCAGCGCGATCAGGATCACGCGTGCCTCGGTGGGCCCCATCCACGCATACCCGAACTGGAACTCGCCGAAGGCGTGTGTCTCCAGATACACGTTGATGGAGAGCACGAGGTAGGCGATCACGATCGCCAGCCCCACCGAGAGCAGCATGTACGGGGAGAGACCCAGGCCGATTCCGATCGCGGTGGTCGAGTAGGCGTCGGTGAGGTGGTCCAGGTAGAAGCCGTAGCGGGGCCGCTCGATCTTCCGCACGCGCGCCAGGGTCCCATCGAGGCTGTCGCCGAACCAGTGCACGACGAGGCCCGCGCTCGCGGCCCAGAGCCACGCCTCGTTTCGATTGGAGAGCGCGTACGAGACGGCGATCCAGGTCGCGGCCAGGACCCCGAGGAAGGTCAGATGGTCGGGCACCACCCAGCGCGGCAAGGCCGCCGCGAGCCGCGGCAGCGCCCAGCCCTCGAATCGCGCCAGGAAGAAGATCGATTTCCGCTCGTGGGAGGCTCCACCCTCGGCCATCCGCGTAGGAGAACCCAATCCGCGGGGAGGGTCAAGGAGTGTTAGACTCGCCGCGCGCACCACCCGCCTCGCAAAGACAGCGCGCGGCGCGCGGACACTTCCATGCGAGCTCCACTCCGCCCCACTCGAATCCTCATCTCCGGCGCGACCGGAACGATCGGACGCGCCCTTCTGCCATCGCTCCAGAGCTTCCACGTCCCCCTTCGCGTCCTCCAGCACCAGACGTCCACGAACGGGCTCTTCGGGAAGCGGGCCGCCCGGGAGGAATCCGCGGACGCGCCCGTGGAGATCGTGCGCGGCGATCTGGGGCGGGCCGCCTCGCTGCGCGGGATCGCGGAAGGATGCGACGTGGTCGTTCACGCCGCGGCGCGAACGGGATTCGCGAGCCTCGCGCGAGACGCGCAGCGCCGCGTCAACGTCTCCGGCACGGAGGCGCTTCTTTCGGAAGCGCAGAGCGCCGGCGCGCGTGTGTTCGTGCTCATCGGCTACACCGGAACGGTGCAGGAGCGCGAGGATCCCAGGCGCCCCGTGAACGAGGACACACCTCCGGAAGGGCGGTACGAGTCGGAGTACGTGCGGATGAAGTTCGAATCGGAAGCGATGGTGCTGGAGGCCAACCGTTCCCAGGGCATGGCGACGATGGTCGTGAGCCCCGGCGTCCTGGCGCAGCCCGGGACCGGGACGATTCTCGGCGGTCTGGTGAAGGCCTTCGTCACGCGGGAGCTTCCCTTCCGGCTCCTGAGCGACGTCTGGCTGGCAACCACGGGAGGAAACGACGTGGGACGCTGCGTGGCCGCCGCGATCGAGGGTGGCCGCGGCGGCCGCCGCTACTTCGTCACCGGCGATTGCGTGCGCCTGGGCCAGGTCTACGAGCTCCTGGCCGAGCTATCGGGAGTTCCGGTGCCGCGGCGCAGGATTCCGGATCTCCTCGTGGAAGAGCTGGGGCTGCTGACTCCGGTGTTGCCGAGGCAGTCGTTTCTACGGCAGCTGGTGCTGCCCCGGGAGCTGGTGCTCCACTTGAAGCGGCTCGCTCCCGTGGACAACACGCGAACGCGCGCGGATCTGGGCTTCGTGCCGACGCCGCTGCGCACCGCGCTCTCGGCGATGATCGAAGAGGGAAAAGGGCATCCCTAGACGCATCCCCAGCGACTGCCCGACTACTTCGCCGGGGGCGGAGGCGGTAGCGAATCCGGTGGCGCGTGCGCGGGCGGAGTCGGCGCGGCCGGCTCCGGCTCCGGAGCGCCGCGTCCCAGGCCGGGCGCCGGCGGCACCGGTGTGGTGCCGTAGGATTCGCGGCGCGCGCGCTCCTTCGTGAGCGCGTCCATGTTCACGAGCCGGAATTCGGCGCGGCGGTTCAGCGCGCGACCCTGCGGCGTCTTGTTCGAGGCGAGGGGCTGCGTGTCGCCGTAGCCCGTGTAGAAATAGTTCTTCGCGTTCAGTGTGGGATGCTTCGAGTAGATCTGCTGGAGGATGTACCGCGCGCGAAGGTGGCTCAGCGGCTGCCGTCTCGCGTCCTCGCCCAGGTTGTCCGAGTGCATCCCCACCTCGAACTTGAGCATCGGCCACTGCTCCATGAAGACGCCCACCGAGTCGACCCGCGCCAGACCCTGCGGCGTCAGCCGCACCGAGTCGGGCACGAACTCGAGGTCGCTCAGGCGGATGATCCAGTCATTCATCAGATCGCGCTCGATCGGGCCCATGGCAAGCGGACAGCCGCCGGCGTTCACCGGAACTCCGGGCTCCGTGAAGGGGCAGGTGTCGATGCCGTCGGGGACTCCGTCCCGGTCGGCGTCGAGCGGGCATCCGTTCGCGTCCACGACCGAGCCCTTCGGCGTGTCGGGACACTTGTCGGGCCCGTCGAAGACGTGGTCGCCGTCGCTGTCCACGGGACAGCCGGTCGCGTCGGCCACGACGCCCTTCGGGGTGTTGTCGCACTTGTCGATGCCGTCGTACACGCCGTCCGCGTCCGCGTCGAGCGGACACCCGCCGGCGTCCACCAGCGCGCCCTTGGGAGTTCCCGGGCACTTGTCCAGCCCGTCGAAGACCTTGTCGCCATCGGTATCCAGCGGGCATCCGCCCGCGTCCACGACGGCGCCCTCAGGCGTCTCGGGGCAGCGGTCGTTCTTGTTCGGCACGCCGTCCGAATCGGTATCGCGCGGACGGCCTATCCAGAACGCCGTGACGCCGCTCGAGATCGAGAATTCGTTCACGCGCGTGGCGCGTCCAGGGCCGTCCTTCTGCTTGTAGCTGACGTCGCGGGCGTCGAGGCGGAACCCGAAGCGCTCACCCGCGCGAAAGACAGCGCCAAAGCCTCCGTGGAAGGCGCCCGCGGTCGCATCGGTGCCCAGGAGGTCCCGCTTCACCTTGACCGAGCCGACTCCGCCGTAGAGGTAGGGAAGGGCCCAGGAGGTGCGCTGCGGCGTGAGGATCAGCCCGCCCCCGTAGTGGCTGACGGTCGCCTTTCCGAGCGTGCTCGGATCCATGTCCGGGGAGGTGCGATGGTAGAGTCCCTCCACACCGACCCAGTTGTTGAGGAAGCCCGTCGCGCGCAGCCCGAACCCGGGCGCATCGCGGAGGGCTTGCTCCGGATCGAAGAGATCCACTCCCGCTTCGCCTGAAATCCAGATGCGCTCCTCGACGGCGCTGGCCGTACGCGCGGCGAACATGGCAAGAACCACCGCCACGGTCACACTGAGGGCGGCGCGGAGACACAACCGGGTCATTCTGTTCCTCCGGAATCCCGACGGGATGGGGTTGGGAAGGCGGCAGTTTGGCCGCTTTTCCTTCCCCTGTCAACATTGGTATACTCATCCGCCGATGCTCGAAGAGCGCCTGAACGAGGACATGAAGGCGGCGTTGAAGGGAGGGGATCGGGTGCGCCTCTCCACGCTGCGCATGCTCCGGAGCCAGATCCTTCTCGAGAAGAAGAAGGACATCTCGATCACGACGCTCCCCGACCCGGACGCCATTCGCGCGATCCAGGGCTACGCCAAGAAGCTCAAGGAATCGATTGCCGAGTACCAGAAGCTCGGAAAAGCCGACGAGGTGAAGAAGATCCAGGTCGAGCTCGAGATCGCGGAGGAGTACCTGCCCGCCGGACTGTCCGAGGCGGAATCGCGCGAGCTCGTGCGCGCCGTGGTCTCCGAGCTGGGCGCCACGTCGATGAAGGACATGGGGCGTGTCATGAAGGAAGTGCAGACCCGCGCGCAGGGCCGCGGGGACGGGAAGCTGCTGAGCGATCTCGTGCGCGCTTCTCTATCTTGACAACCCGCTTCCCGTCCTGGTTACGATTTCGATCCTGAACCGAATCACCCCGGCACTCACACCGGACTCGTGTCCCGAACCCTTGGACCCCATGCTATGATTTCGACCTTCGTATGAAGCCGAACAAGCGTCCCGCGCGCAGAACCCCAAAGCCTGACGATTCTCAGGCGCCGTACGTTCCGTCGCCGCGTCCCTTCCGCTCGGACCGGCCGGGCGGTCCCAATCCCCTGAGACGCGGGCAGCAGAAGGACGCCCCGCCGACCACCAGACGCTGGTCTCCGGATCGGCCGCAGAAGCCCTGGGCGAAGGGCCCCCATGGGAGTCCCCAGAGAGCGCCGCGCCCCGGGAAGCCCGCTGGGTCCTGGCCGCGTGCCGGGGAGAGTCCCCAGCGAGGTCCGCGGCCGCCGCATCCTCGCGCCCAGCGCGGGCCGCTTCCGCCGCATGCGCGACCGGGCGGGAAGCCCGTGATCAAGGAGCATCCGCAGTACGGAACGCGGATCCCACCCGAGGAGCTGGAATACCTGAACCATCAACAGCGGCAGCATCCGCAGCGCACGGGACGCCCGCCGGCCCCGGCGCACCGGATGCCCCGGACGCACGACCGCCCGCGCGAGCGCCCCGGCGCCCGCGACGACCGGCGGCACGAGCGCCCGCAGAGGCCGAATCGGGTCGGGAACCAGCGAGCCGGCGAGGGACCGCCGCGTCCCGCGCCCGCGGTGGCGGAATCGCCCGTGACGCTCCTGGGACGGGCGATCCATTCCTATCAGGCGTCGGCGGCGCTCTTCGCCGCACACTCGCTCGGCGTCTTTCCGACCCTCCACCAGAAGCCCCAGACGTCCGAGGACGTGGCGCGCCGCTGTGAGGCGGACCCGCGCGGAATCGAGCGTCTCCTGAACGCGCTCGTGGGAATGGGGATTCTCCACAAGCACGGGGCGACGTACGTGGTCCCTCGCGAGGTTGCCCCCTACGTGGTCCCCGGCGTCGATGGCGACGCGACCGGAATGCTCGATCTCAACATCGAGCTCTTCCGCGAATGGAGCGACCTGGCGCGCGGGATCAAGGAGGGCGTTCCTCTGCACCGGCTCTCGAGCGACGCGCTCCTGGCCAGCGATGGGGACCGCGTGCGCCGGTATATCCGCTCCGTTCACACGAACAGCCGGCAGACGGCCCAGCGCGTCGTGGAGATGGCGCCCCTGCTTCCCGGGTCGACCCTGCTGGACGTCGCGGGCGGATCGGGGATCTTCGCCGCGGAATACGCCCGCGTGACGCCGGATCTGAAGGCGATCCTCTTCGACCTCGCGCCCACCATCGAAGTGGCGCACGAGATCCTGACCGCCGAGGGCATGGAGGACCGGGTCACCTACCGCACCGGCGATTACCGGAGCGATCCGTTTCCCTCGCCCGTCGATGCCGTTCTGCTCTCGAATCTCTTCCAGACCGAGAGCGAGGAGGTGGGGCGCCTCATTCTCGCGAAGGCGCGCGAGTCCCTGCGCCCGGGCGGAACGCTTCTCGTCCACGGCGTCATGACCGATCCGGACGAGACCAAGCCCGTGGACGCGGTGATGCACTCCCTGCTCATGTACGTCCTCTTCGATCAGGGCCGAGCCTACCCGTCCGAGATGATTTCGGATTGGCTGGCCCAGGAAGGATTCGGCGTGCGCTTCGTCCGGCCGCTGGGTCCGCCGTTCCGCTCCAAGCTGATCGTCGCGACGCGCCTCGAGTAGCCTCGATTGCCTGAGCTGCCGTTCCTCGAGGTTCTGGCCGAGAACCTCGCGTCGCGCGTTTCCGGCCGCCGCATCGAATCCATCCTGATCCGTCAGCCCGCGCTGCTCCAGACATCGGCTCCCGCGCCCGAGAGCTTCGTTGGCGAGTTCCTGAGCCTGCCGGGGCGCGTGGGCAAGTATCTGATTCTGGAAACCGAGTCGCGCCGCGCGATCGTGATCCATCTCATGCGCGCGGGCCGTCTGGCCGTAACGCCCTCGCCGGGTTCCGGCGCGGAGCGGGGCGCTCCAGGAAAGGGACGCGGCGCGCGCGGGCCGGCGCTCCCGAAGCACCTCTCGGCGCGCATCGCGTTCGATGACGGAACGCGCCTCGACCTGGTCGAGCACGGAAAGGAGAAGCGGGCGCGGCTCTGGCTCGCCGAGGATTCCTCGGACGTGCCGGAGCTCGGGCGGCTCGGTCCGGACCCCTCGCGCGGCGAGCTGACGTACGAGCGGTTCCGGAGCGCCATGGAAGCGGCCTCCCGCCGGCTCAAGACGTTCCTCACGGATCAGCGCGCGATCGCGGGGATCGGAAACGGGTTGTCCGACGAGATCCTCTACGAGGCGCGGCTCTCGCCCATGCGGCTCACCGGATCGCTCACGGAACCGGAGGCGCGTGCGCTCCACCTGGCGCTGCTCGCGGTCGTCTCCGCGCAGACGGAGAAGCTGCGCGAGAGCATGTCGGGGGAGCTGCCGCAGAAAGAGCCGCGCGAGCACTACCGCGTCCACGATCACGCCGGAACGAAATGTCCCCGCTGCGGGGCTGCCATCGCGCGCGTGTCCTTCGCGGACCACGATATCTTCTACTGTCCGGGATGCCAGACCGGGGGCAAGCCGCTCAAGGACCGCCGCCTTTCGAAACTCCTCAAGTAGCTGCGGCACCACAAAGATACAGGAGGAGCGCTGCCGCCGCCTGCTGCGGTACCATTGTCGGCGCGCCAATGTTTCGTCCCACGGACCGGGAGGTTCTCGTGACCACCACCACGCTTCAGGCACGCGCGCTCACGCCGACGTTCACCGTGAACGACATCAAGAAGAGCATGCAGTTCTACAAGAACCTGGGATTCTCCATCGCGGAGGAGTGGAAGCTGGAGGGCGAGCTTCGGGGCGTCATGCTCGAGGCCGGAGGAGCCAGCATGGGGCTCTCCCAGGATGATTTCTCCAAGGGCCGCGATCGAATCAAAGGCGTCGGCGTGCGCCTGCACCTCGAGACCGAACAGGACGTCCTGGATCTCGCGCGTCAGGCCAAGGCGGCCGGGGTGAAACTCGACCAGGAGCCCGGGCCTTTGCCCTGGGGGCCGATCGGCTTCTCGGTGACGGACCCGGACGGATTCAAGCTGACCATTTCGAAACCGGAGTAACGCCTAACCGGAGCGTGTGCGGAACCACGCCATCCCTGCCGCGCCCAGTCCGCAGAGCGCCGCGGCAAAGCAGACCAGCTTGCCCACGATCGGGATCGCGCCGAGAAGCATCAGGACGACGAGACCGAGCAGCATCGCCCATCCGATCCTGGCGCCCGCTCGCCCCGCGCGCGCCAGGATCCACGTTCCTACGCTGGTGGCCGCGATCACATACCCCACAGCTACCGCGAAGAGATAGAGCGCCATCAGTCCGATGGCGACCCACCAGCCGCCGATCATGAGCCCCAGGAGGAAGAGGCTCGCGATCGCCGCGGGCAGGACGAGCGCGAGCACGATCCCGATGCCGAGGCTTGGCAAGGGGGCTCTCGCCAGCGCGTCCACCGAGCGCGGTCCCAGCCGCGAGAACAGGAGGTAGAAGAGCGCTCCCAGGATCCCGAGGCCGATGACCATCCGGATCCATTTCAAGATATGGTGCGCCAGCCCGGGCCGCCGGTGCTCGGGCGGGACGCGCTGCTCGATGCGGCCGCGCACCGTGGCTCCGGGCGCCTTCTGGACCGCGTTCCGGCTGGTGTAGAGGAGATCGTGCTCGAGCAAGGCGCCGTCCTTGAGGACGACTTCCTTGGAGTACGCGTAAACCGTCCCGCCGACCGGTCCGGAGAACGTGACCGATCCGGCTCCGGCTCTCACATCGCGCGAGACCTTGCCGCCGAAGGATGCCGTTCCGGCGCCCACGAGGGCGTCCCTGCCGATCGACGCGTTCGGCCCGTTGACAAAGTTCCCGCATCCGGCGACCACGTCGTGGGCGACGCTGCCGTGGATCGTGACCGTGCTGCCCGTGGCGCGCACCGTCCCACCCACGCTGCCGGAAATCGTGATGTCCCGTCCGGCCGCGATCAGGTCACCGGTGACATCTCCTTCGATCGTGATCGTCTGGCCCGCGACCACCAGGTCGCCGTCCACCGTGCCCTGGATGTCGACGGTACGCCCGGCGGCGTAGAGGTCGTCGTGGATGGTCTCGGTTTTGGGGAGCACGAAGCTCTCGGAATGCCGAAGCACCGCCGCGCCGGCGTCCGGCCGGGGCCACGCCAGAGCCAGAAGCAGGAGACCACCGTTCAGCCATGCGATCGTCCGATTCATGAGCGGCCACTCCTTGGGAGTCGGAGGGGAGTTCGTGAGTCAGGAACTATCGGCGCACCGTAACCCCGGCGGCCGCGGGGCGCAACCTCTTGCGTGGGGCGCTTGCCGTGCCGGCCAACCGGCGCTTGCGTCCAGGGCGCGGGAGGAGCAACCTACGCCGGATGGGGTTCTACCGACCACGATGAGAGGGACCACTGCGGTGACACGAAGCCTGGCCGCGCTGACGGTTCTGGGAGCCTTGATGCTGGGGCAGGGAGCGCCGCTCATGGTGCTCGACCGCCACTGCCCAATGCAGCCTGCCGGCGTGTCGCTCTGCGGCGTCTGCGACTTTGGAGGAGCTTCGGGGCAGGGCGCTCAGGTCTCGGCATCCTCGTGCTGCAAGTTCGAGAAAGCCAACCCCACGCCACAGACTCCTGGGGTCGTCCCCGCGAACCAGAAAGCCGCAGCGGCGCAACCATGGGATGCGGCGGCTTCGCCGAGTAGCTCGCATGTCGGCCTGACGTCGTGGGGAAGCACCCGCTCTGTTTCCCCGAACTTCCGAAGTACCGACTCTCCGCTCACGCTGGGAACCGCGCTCCGCCTCTAGAAGTCCGCTCGGCTCGTCCTTCGTCCGCGTGATACGCACGCGTGCGCGAGAACACATTTCTCCACCTGAGCTGAGAGGGAATCATGTCATTCCAGAATCTTGCAGGCCGCTGCCTGGCCCTCGCCGCGCTCGTGGTGATCGGCCTCGGCCCGCCGGCGCAGGCACAGACGCACCATCATCACCCCATGCCGTCCGCCGCGGATACGACAGCGGCCGAACACCATCATGAGGCGCCGGCGAAGAAAGCCGAGCCCAAGCACGACATGGGGTCCATGGGGCACGACATGGGAGCCATGGGATCCATGGACCATGGGGAGCACACGCACCACGCGATGGACATGGGTGCTATGTACGGGCCCTATTCCATGACGCGCGAAGCTTCGGGCACGGCATGGCAGCCCGACCTCGCGAGGCACGGCGGCGCCCATCTCATGAAGGGTTCGTGGATGCTCATGTTCCACGGAATGGCGGATCTCGTGTACGACCGCCAGGGCGGGCCCCGGGGCGACGACCGGGTGTTCAGCTCCAACATGCTCATGGGGATGGCGCAGCGCCCGCTCGGCCCGGGCACCCTGGGATTCCGCGCCATGCTTTCCGCCGAGCCCGTCACGATCGGGAAGAAAGGGTACCCGCTCCTGCTCCAGACCGGTGAGACCGCCGATGGCGCCACGCACCTCATCGACCGGCAGCATCCGCACGATCTCTTCATGGAGCTGGCCGGCACCTACAGCATTTCGGGAGCCCATCGATCGGTCTTCCTGTACGCGGCATTGCCGGGGGAGCCCGCGCTGGGACCTCCGGCGTTCATGCACCGGTTCTCGGGGATGGCGCTGCCGGAGGCGCCCATCACACATCACTGGCTGGATTCCTCGCACATTACGTTTGGAGTGCTGACCGCGGGTGTGGTCCAGGGCGGGCTCAAGCTCGAGGCGTCGGCGTTCCGTGGACGCGAGCCGGACGAGAAGCGGTTCGACATCGAGTCGCCCAAGCTGGATTCGCACTCCTTCCGCCTCTCCCTGAATCCCGCGCCCGCGTGGGCCCTCCAGCTGAGTCGTGGACGGCTCAAGTCTCCGGAGCAGCTCGAGCCGGAAATCGATACCGATCGGACCACCGCATCGGTCATCCATGCCCGGGACTGGACCGGCGGACACTGGGAATCGACGGCGGCCTGGGGAAGGAATCACAAGCGTCCGGGATCGACGTCGGACGCGTTCGCGCTGGAGTCGGCGCTCGAGCTCCGGCAGAAGCACAACCTCTTCGTGAGGGTGGAGCGCGTCGAGAAGGACGAGCTCTTCGCGGAGACCGATCCGCGCGCGGGCCAGAGCTTCTGGGTGAGCAAAGGGAGCGCGGGGTACCGGATGGACTTCCACCAACCCGGAAAGCCAACCCTTGGGGTCGGTGTGCTCGGCAGCCTCATCGGCGTGCCGCGTGAGCTCCGGGACGTCTACGGGAACGGGCCCGCGGCCGTGATGCTATTCGCAAGGGCCGTGCTGTGATGCAGCGGATCGTCTTCGTGAAAATCGGTGACGAAACCGCCGACACGTGCCGATTCACTAGTGGATCGGGGTGGCGGAACGGTTCCATCCAACGGGGGCAGGCGCGCATCCCGCCGCCTGACCGCACGAACATTCGACCAAGGAGTTCTCCGATGAAACGAATCATTGGCGTGCTTGCCATGACGGCTCTCGTGGGGGTCACGCTCACGGCGACCGCTCACGAGCACGCTGCGCCCGCCGCAAAGGACAGCGCAACGGTCACGAAGGCCGATCTCCCGCCCGCGCCTGTGAAGGCAGCATCCACAGCGAAGACCGCCGCACCCGTCGCGACCGTTCCCGTGCCCGTGGCCAAGGGCATGGCGGCGCCGATGAGCATCACCGGGGAGGTCGTCGATGCAGGCTGCTATCTGGGACACGGCGAGCGCGGACCCAAGCACGCCGAGTGCGCCAAGCAGTGCGTCGCGGGAGGCATGCCCATGTGCCTGCTCACTTCGGACGGTTCCGTCTATCTGCTCACGATGAACCACGAGAATCCCGACCCCTACAACAAGCTGAAGACGATGCCGGGGAAGATGGTCACCGTGACGGGCGCGGTCATGATGCGCGGCGGAATGAATGCGATCGACGTCGCCTCGATGAAGGGCATGGTCTCGCAGGCGAAGTCCGTGAAGCGCGCGGCGAAGTCGTAACGAGGAAAAACAGGAGAGGGTGACGGGGCCACGCCGAAAGACCTAGGGCGTGGCCTCCCGCGCTTCGGGTCAGGCCGATTTCACGGCAGCCGTCAGCTTCGAGACCGAGTCCTTGGCGTCTCCGAAGAGCATCATCGCCTTCGGGTCGTAGAAGAGCTCGTTCTCGATGCCCGCGAACCCCGGCTTCATGCTCCGCTTCATGATGATGATGTGCTGCGCCTTGTCCGCGTCCAGGATCGGCATGCCGTAGATGGGGCTCTGCGGGTCGCTCCTCGCGGCAGGGTTCACCACGTCGTTCGCGCCGATCACCAGCGCCACGTCGGTCTCGTCGAACTCGGGGTTGATGGCGTCCAGATCGTAGAGCTCCTCGTAGGGAACGTTCGCTTCCGCCAGGAGCACGTTCATGTGGCCGGGCATCCGCCCGGCGACAGGATGGATGGCGTACTTCACCTCCACGCCGCGTGACTTCAGTAATTCCGCCAGCTCGCGCACGCCGTGCTGCGCCTGCGCGACCGCCAGCCCGTAGCCCGGGATGATGATCACCCGGCGCGCGTACGCCAGCATCGTCGCCGCGTCCTCCACCGTGACGTCCCGCACGGCCTTGCCTTCCGCGACGCCCGCCCGGGCCGCGCCCGCGGGCTCCGCCGCCTTCACCGCCCCGAACGCGCCGAAGAGCACGTTCGTGATCGGGCGGTTCATGGCCTTGCACATGAGATAGGTGAGGAGCGTTCCGGAGGCGCCCACGAGCGTGCCGCTGATGATGAGCACGTGGTTGTGGAGCGAGAAGCCGGTGGCCGCGGTGGCCAGGCCGGTGAAGGAGTTGAGGAGCGAGATCACGACCGGCATGTCCCCGCCGCCGATCGGAATCACGAAGAGGATTCCGAAGAGGAGCGACAGGCCCGCGAACCAGCCGAAGACCGTGGGATTGGGGTTGCCCGTCACGGCGAGCCATCCTCCGATGCCGAGGATCGCGAAGAAGAGAAGGAAGTTGATCGGCTTCTGGAGCGGATAGGTCACGGCGCGCTCCGTGACGAGCCCCTGCAGCTTTCCGAACGCCACGATGCTTCCGGTGAAGGAGATGGCCCCGATGAGCGCGCCGAGCAGGAGGGTGACGCTCATCACCGAGGGAACCGGAAGATCCGCGCGCGCGAAGCGCAGATATTCGAGGCTCGAGACGATGGCCGCGGCCCCGCCGCCCGATCCATTGAAGAGCGCGACCATCTGCGGCACCGCGGTCATCGCGACCCGGCGAGCCACGACAGCTCCGATAACGCCTCCCACCACGACACCGATCAAGATTGTCCCGTAGCTCACGATCTCGCGGTCGAGGAGTGTCGCGATGATCGCCAGGAGCATTCCCAGAGAGGCGAGCGTGTTCCCACGCCGCGCCGAGCGGGGGGAGCTCAGCATCTTGATGCCGAGGATGAAGAGGACGGACGCGATGAGATACGCGACGCGGATCGCGTTCGGCGGCAGATGCGGGAGCACGAGCTAGCGCGTTCCCGGGGCCCGGGGCGAGCCCGCGAACATCTGGAGCATGCGGTCCGTGACCAGGAATCCGCCCACCACGTTGATCGTGCCCAGGACCACCGCGACGAACGCGAGTACGGTGACGAAGGGCCCCTCGGGCGTTCCCGCCACGAGCATGGCGCCGACGAGGACGATGCCGTGGATGGCGTTCGTGCCCGACATGAGCGGCGTATGGAGGATGACGGGCACCTTGGAGATCGTCTCGTACCCG
>Ga0137397_10002420_pt1 | contig 13001 bp, 6 predicted proteins | sample czorhiz116metaG_FD_106658 | JGI IMG/M metagenome (GOLD analysis project Ga0137397, IMG submission 106658) | Vadose zone soil microbial communities from Angelo Coast Range Reserve, California, USA - czorhiz1.16 metaG | ecosystem: Environmental > Terrestrial > Soil > Vadose zone | place: USA... | reverse complement strand
TTCGGAGTGCCGAACACCATCACTCCGGACATGGCCACGCAGCTCGGCGCGTACACCGGGACCAACTCCGGCCTGACGCAGCTCTTCGTGGTGGCGGCGAACGTGAGCGGTGAGCTCTTCAAGGTGGCTGCTGACCGGCCGGCGGCCCTCGCAGTCGGGTACGAGCACCGCAACGAGTACGGCAACTTCGTCAACCAGCCCATCCTCGCGGCCGGCTGGGACAGCGACACGGGGTCGCCCGGTCCCTCGGACACTCGCGGCGGCTTCTACGTGAACGAGGCCTACGGCGAGCTCGTGGTTCCGGTCATCAACCACGTCCCGTTCGCCGAGGAGGTCGAGCTCCAGGCGGCAATTCGCGGCTTCAACTACAGCACCTTCGGCAGCGATTACACCTACAAGTTCGGCGCGCGCTGGAGCCCGATCCGCGACATCACGTTCCGCGGCACCTACTCGACGGCCTTCCGGGCGCCGAACATCTCGGAGCTGTTCACGGGGCAGACCGGCGGCAACTTCCAGTCCTCGAATGACCCGTGCGCGAATACCCACGGCGACGCCGCGTTGAAGGCCCGGTGCAACAGCGCGCCCGGTGGTGCCGGCGGCGCGAACGTGGGGGACAACGGCGTCACGGTCGCGCAGGTGAACTCGGTCACGGGAGGCAACCCGGACCTGCAGCCCGAGACGGCGAAGATCGGCACCGTCGGCATGGTCGTCGAGCCGCAGATGGTCCGCGGTCTCACGCTCACCGGCGACTTCTACTGGATCAACATGGACTCCCTGATCGGCTCGTTCGGGACCCAGCTGATCCTCAACAAGTGCTACGGAGCGGCCGGCGTTTCGCAGGACACCTCGTTCTGTCCGCTGGTGACGCGTGACGGGCCGACGGGCGCGGTCAACCGCGTGACCGACCTCAACAAGAACGTCGGCAAGCTCATCACCAGTGGCTTCGACATGGGCTTGCAGTACGCGATGCCCACCGACTTCGGCCGCTTCGTGGGGACGTTCCAGGGGACCTACTTGCTCAGGTACGACTTCACGGACCCTTCGGGCATCCTGATCAAAGGCGCGGGCAACTACGACGGACAGGGATCGGTGCAGGCCTCAGGTTCCACGAACTTCAACCCGCATTGGAAGTTCAACCTGGGCCTGAACTACAGCTTGGCGGGCTTCTCGGCGAGCGGCGTGATGCACTACATCGGTCCGCTCACCGAGTGCGCGCCGGCCGGCGGTCTGGTCTCCGGCGCGAACACCGGTCCGGGTTTCTGCTACCAGCAGTCGAGGCCGGACGACTCGTCCCCGATCGGGCCGGGCAACCAACCGTACCCCAAGCACTCGGTCCGCGCTCAGTACACGTTCGACCTGATGGGCTCCTACCGGCTGGTGTCCCCCGCGGGCGCCACCACCCTGGCGCTCGGCATACGGAACCTGACCAACCAGTCTCCGCCGGTGATGTATGACTCGTTCCTCACCTACGCGGATCCGAACTACGACTTCGTCGGCCGGTTCTTCTACGGCCGCCTGGAGCACAAGTTCTAGGCTGAGGAGCGGGCTCTGAACGAGGCGAGGGCCGGACCTGCAATGGGTCCGGCCCTTCGTCTTTCTTGCTGCCGGCGCGCGCGGCCTTCGCAGTAGAGTCGGCCGATGGGAAGCGCGGCTCGCCGGCGCATCGCCTGCGGATTGTTCCTCGTCTCCGGCGGGACCGGGCTGGTCTACGAAGTCGTCTGGTCGCGGCTGCTGAAGGACGTCTTCGGGGTCACCGCCTACGCGGTCGCGGCGGTGCTCGCGGCCTATCTCGCGGGGCTGGCGCTCGGCGCATGGCTGCTTGGGAAGAGGGCCGATCGCGAGCCCGATCCGCTGCGGTTCTACGGCATCCTGGAGCTTGGCGTCGCCGCGACGGCGCTCTTGGGAACGCTGGTGCTGCGCGTCCTCGATCCGCTCCACCAGGCTGCCGCCCTGCGCCTCTCCCCGGGCTCGCCCGCGCTGCTCTTCTTGCGGGTGCTTCTGGCTTCGCTGGTGGTCCTGCCCCCCACCGTCCTGATGGGCGCGACGCTCCCGGCGATGACGCGGGCCTTCGTGGATCGGGCCGGAAACGTCGGCCGCGAGCTGAGCCTCTTGTACGCGCTCAACACGGCGGGAGCGGTCGGGGGAAGTGTCCTCGCGGGCTTCGTGCTCATCCGCAGCGCAGGCGTGCACCCGACGCTCTGGCTCGCCGCCGCCGCCAACGTCGCGGTCGCGGCCGCGGCCTTCGCGCTCTCTGCCCGGACGGCTCCGCTTCAGTCGGCCGCCCTGGAACGGGAGCCTTCCACTGCCGCCGGAGGCGCCGGTCTGCTCGCCGCCGTGGCCCTTTCCGGGGTGGTGACGCTGGCGCTCGAGGTGATCTGGACGCGAGTGCTGGTCCTGGTGGTGGGCAGCTCGACGCACGCGTTCGTCACCATGCTCTCGGCGTTCCTGGTGGGTATCGCCTTGGGAAGCGCGCTGATGCGTACCCGGATCGGCCGCCTGCGGGATCCGCGGCGCGCCTTCGGCTGGGTGCAGGCCGCCATCGCGGCGACCACGCTGGCGAGCATCCCCTTGATGAACGCGCTGGTGACCGCGGCACAGCAGTGGATGTTCGCGCTCGAGGGACGGTGGCTGGCGCTCAGCTTCGGCCGGTACGCGATCGCGTTCTCGATCATGCTGGTCCCCACCACGCTGATCGGCATGGTCTTTCCCCTGGCCGCGACGCTGCACGTCCGCCGGGAAGGGTCGGTGGCCGGCGATCTGGGTCGGGTCTACGGCGCGCTCACCGCCGGGAACATCGCCGGCGCCTTGCTCGCCGCGTTCGTGCTGCTCCCGGCCGCGGGCTTGCAGCGGGCCATCGCGCTCTCCTGCGTCGCGTCGGTCGCGAGCGCCACCTGGGCGTTCTTGCCGTCCCTGCGGCAGCCGCGGCAATGGCTGCGCGGCGCGCCCGCGCTGGCGTCCGCCTTGCTGCTGGGCGGCCTTCTTTCGTTCTGGAGCCCTCGCCCCTTCAGCAGCGTCGAGGAGGGCCCCGCGGACCCCGTGCTGTTCTACAAGGAGGGGCTGGTCTCCACCGTCAAGGTGCTCCAGCGCGCCTCCGACGCGCGCCAGCGCGTCATGCTGGTGGACGGCGTGCGGATCGGTCAGAGCACTGCCGGCATCGACAACAAGCAGCAAGTGCTCGCGCACTTCCCTTTCATATTGAGGCCGGGAAAGCCTCCCGCCCGAGTGCTCTCCATCGGGCTGGGGACGGGCATCCTGATCGGGGAGGTGGCGCGCCACCCGGGCGTGCAGGACATCGAGTGCGTGGAGCTGTCACCCTCGGTGATCGAGGGCGCGAAGCTGTTCGACGCGTACAGCGGGGGGGTGCTGCGCAACCCCAGGGTGCGGGTGATCGAGGACGACGGCGTGAGCTTCCTCAAGCGCAGCCCCGTCCGCTTCGACGCCATCATCTCCGACGGGAAGTCGCGGCTCGGGCAGGCCGGGAACGCCCTGTTCTACGCCGAGGAGTACTACCAGAGCGCCCGCCGGCACCTCGCGCAAGGCGGGCTGATGATCCAGTGGATGCCGCTGGAAGAGGTGGCGGAGGACCTGCGGATCATCGTGCGGACGTTCATGCGCGTCTTCCCGAGCGCCTATCTTTTCCTCGCGCACGACTCGGCCTTCCTGGTGGGCATGGAGGAGCCGCTGGCGCTGGACCTGGACGCGGTCCAGGCGGAGCTCGACGCGCCCGCGGCGGCGGATCTGCGCCGCTACGGCTGGCGCCATGCGGCGGAGGTGGCCGGCCTCCTGGCGGCGGAGCCCGTCTCCGCAAAGGCGTGGCTCGCGCGGGAAGACACGGTCAACTCGCTGGAGCGGCCGGTGCTGGAGTTCTACTCCCCCCGCGCCCTGGCCGCGCCGGCCGCTTCCCGGCTCGGCGAGAACGCCGCGGCGCTCGCGAAGGTCCGGGAAGCGGCCTTCCGGAACGTGCGCTGGAAGGGGGCGGATTCGCCGGCGGTTGCGCAGGCCCGGATCGCGGTGGGACGACTCCTCGCGGCGCTCGAGCTTCTCGGCCGGCGCGACCCCGCGCGGGTCGGGGACGCGGTCGCGCTCCTCCAGGAAGCTGCCGCCGCCGGGCCGGAGGGAGGCGTGATCCGCTCCTGGGTAGCGGCCTCGCTCACCGCCTTGGGGGTCGAGATCGAGGAGCGAGGCGATCCCGGGCAGGCGTTTGTGCTCTACCGCGCGGCCGTGGCGGCGTGGCCCGATAGCGTGCCGGCGCAGCTCCAGCTGGGGAGGACCTGGGCGATGCAGCGCAAGGTGGACGAGGCGGCTGCCGCCTTCCAGAAGGCGCTGGACCTCAATCCGGACTCGGGAGTGGCACACCGGGCGCTGGGGAAGCTACTCCGCGAGACGGGTCAGCCGTACCAGGCGATCGGGCACTACCGCGAGGCGCTGCGCATCGCTCCGGACGACGGGGAGACGCACGCGGATCTCGGCCAGTGCCTGGCGATGATCCAGCGGCCCGACGAGGCGTTGGCGGAGTTCCGCGCGGCGATGCGGCTCGATCCCCGCGCCCCGGCGCCGATGGCGTTCGCGGCGCTCCTCCTCGCCACGCGTCCGGACAAGGCGTCCCGCAATCCCGACGAGGCGATCCGTCTCGCCCATCGCGCCGGCGAGCTGACGGGATGGAAGGACTCCGGGACGCTGGAGATCCTCGCTGCGTCCTACGCCGCTGCGGGCCGATTCGACGAGGCGGTCCGCGCGATGCAGAAGGCGCTGGACCTGGTCTCCGCAACCGCCGAACCCCAGCTCGCTGCGGAGATGCAGGCCGCGCTGAACCAGTACCAGCGCGGCCTCACGCTACGGTAGGCGCTGTCGCCGAAGGCGACACTGCGCCTACACCTTTCTGCGTGTTCCCGCGAAGGCGGGAACATGCTTGACCATTACCCTTACGGGGACAGCCTGCTCGGCGCCGTCAAGGCGCGATGCCGCCTCCGGCGCCCGGGCCTCGTCCGGTGCTCAAGCTCGGCAGACCGCGGTGGGCGCCGAGGGAAAGCTCGGGCCGGTTGAGCCAATCCTGTGCGTTCCGCCTGCCCTCCTCGATGTCGCGGGCATATCGGCAGGACCACCGCGGGACGTGCGTGCCGGTCGGCATCTCGCGCGCGCAGAGCATCTCTCCGTCGCCGGCCTTGCGCGCCTCCAGGCCGAGATCCTGGTCCGTCGTGGCCAGGCCCGTCATCGCGTGGTAGTGGCTGGCGGCAAGAACGGGCTCGCCACTCTGCGAGGTGCCTACGTAGAGCGGGGCCTCCCCAGGCCGGGTCATCTTGTAGTTGTCGAGGTTCCTCTGCGTGCTCGCGCATCCCGCAAGGACGAGCGCACCGAGCGCGGCGGTTCTTGCCAGCATACGGCCTCCGTGTACTGCAAGTTTCCCAGAAAGCAGCATGCTCCTCCCGTTTGCGCTTGCCAAGCGGGCGCCCCCCGGAAGGGACCAAAACCCGATAACCCGGTTCGGGGGACTTGTTCTGGGCCGGACTTCGTGGCCGGACGCGGGGGCATGCGCGGGCGCTCATCGGGGTCGCCCGAGGGTGGAGCCCATAGTAGGGTGCGCCAATGCCCAAGCACCGAAGCGTCCGCCGGCGGGCGGACGCAGCCACGGCGCCTGCGCTGGCAGAGGTCCCGCGCGCGGAGGAGAAGCCTTCGGCCGCAGGCCGCTCCATTCTCTTCGCGCTCTTCGCCGCATCGGGGTTCGCGGGGCTGATCTACGAGTCGATCTGGACGCATTACCTGAAGCTCTTCCTCGGGCATGCCGCCTATGCCCAGACGCTGGTGCTGGGCATCTACATGGGCGGGATGGCGCTGGGCTCCTGGCTCGCATCCCGCCTCTCGGGCCGCTGGCGGAAGCTGCTGCTCGCGTACGCCCTCGCCGAGGCGGCGGTGGCCGTCTTCGCGCTGATCTTCCACGAGATCTTCGTCGCATCGACCGGCTGGGCGCACGACTCGGTGCTGCCCCATTTCGCGGGCTTCAAGTGGGTCCTCTCGGTCGCGGTGATCCTGCCGCAGTGCGTCTTGCTGGGGATGACCTTCCCGCTGATGTCGGCGGGGGTCTTGCGATCGTATCCGGATCGGCCCGGACGGTCGGTTGCACTGCTGTACTTCACCAACAGCCTGGGCGCGGCGCTCGGCGTGCAGGTCAGCGGGTTCGTTTTGATCCGCGCGGTGGGCCTGCCCGGCACCATCCGGCTGGCGGGCGCGATCAACCTCCTCGTGGCCGCCGCCGTCTTCCTGCTGGTGCGCCGCCTCGCTCCCATCGCCACCCCACAGGGCGCGGCGCCCGAGGCTCCTCGCGATCGCACGCTCATCTTCTTCCTCGGGGTGGCGCTGGTCACCGGGGCATCGTCGTTCATCTACGAGGTAGCGTGGATCCGCATGCTGACGCTCGTGCTCGGAGCGTCCACCCACTCCTTCGAGCTGATGCTGAGCGCCTTCATCCTCGGCCTCGCCCTGGGTGGCTTCTTCATCCAGCGCCGCATCGATGACCTGAAAGTCCCGGTGCGGACCCTGGGCTTTTTGCAGCTCGCGATGGGCATCCTCGCGCTCTGCACGCTGCCGCTCTACGGAAAGACCTTCGACGTGATGCGGTGGCTGGTCGTCAACCTCGAGCCGACGGACCGGGGCTACACCTGGTTCCTCCTCTCCAGCAACGGCATCGCGCTGGCGATCATGCTGCCGGCGACCTTCTGCGCCGGGACGACGTTGCCGCTGGTCACCTTCCACCTGCTGCGCCGCGGGCACGGCGAGGCCAGCATCGGCTCGGTGTACGCGGCGAACACGGTGGGCGCCATCGCGGCCGTGTTCTTCGCCGTACACGTCGGCTTGCCGGCGCTGGGGCTGAAGGGGCTCCTGGTGCTGGGCGGCGCGATCGACATCGGGCTCGGGGCCGTGCTGCTCTGGAACGCCGCGTCGGCCTTGGCAAGCCGCCGCATTCCGATGGCGTGGACCGCCGCCGGTGCGCTGGCCGTGGCGCTGGCCGCGCTCGTCCCTCTCGACCACTACCGCATGGCCTCGGGCGTCTACCGCCGCGTCGCCCTGTTCGACCCCGCGTCCCACGACGTCGTCTTCCACCGCGACGGCAAGACGGCGACGGTCGACGTGCTCCGCTTCCTCAAGGCCGACATGCTCGACATCCGCACCAACGGCAAGAGCGACGCCGCGGTCGCGATGGGGAAGGACAGCGCGCCCTCGCCGGACGAACCGACCATGATCCTGCTCGGGGCGCTGCCGCTGGCGCTCCATCCGCAGGGGCGCACCGTGGGCTGCATCGGCTTCGGTTCCGGGCTCACCACCCACACGCTGCTCGGCAGCCCGCGGCTGTCGCGGGTGGACACCATCGAGATCGAGCAGGAGATGGTGCACGGAGCGGAGAAGTTCCGGCCGCAGAACGAGCGCGCCTTCACCGATCCGCGCTCCCGCGTGGTGATCGACGACGCCAAGACGTACTTCTCCACGCAGCGGGAGAAGTACGACATCATCCTCTCTGAGCCGTCCAACCCCTGGGTGAGCGGGGTGGCCGGCCTCTTCTCCGATGAGTTCTACCGGCTGGTGCGGCGGCATCTGGCCGAGGGCGGGGTCTTCGAGCAGTGGCTCCAGCTCTACGAGATCGACGTGCCGCTGGTGATCTCGGTGCTCAAGGCGCTGGAGGCGAACTTCTCCGACTACGTGGTGTACGCGGCCACCGGCCTGGATCTGCTGATCCTGGCGAAGAACGGCGGAGAGATGGAGCCGTTGGAGCCGCGGGCGCTCAACGCGCCGGAGGTCGCGGCGTCGTTGGCGCGGATCGGGATCCGCAGCACGCAAGATCTCGAGGCCCGGCGGGTGGGGACGCGCAAGTCCTGGGAAGGGGTCACCAGGAGTATCGACGTGCCGATGAACTCGGACTACGCGCCGGTGCTCGATCAGAACGCGGCCCGCACCTTCTTCCTGATGGTGCAGGCGAACGCGCTGACTACGTTCCAGAAGTCGCCGTTCCCGGCGCTGGAGATGCTCTCGGGCGTGCCGCGATCGCGCGGGACCACGGCGATCACGCCCGCCCCGACGTTCGAGCCCGCGCGCCGCTCCCTCGAGGCGATGTACCTGCGCGACGTCCTGCTGCGCAAGGTAGATCCCGCGAAGGTGCGATTCGTCCTCTCCGACGATCTGCACGAGGACGCCAAGGCCGTGTCCGAGTGGCTTCGCAGCTGCGGAGCGTTGCCGTTTCCGAGCGTGGTCCGGGTGCTGCAGCGGTGCCTGCCGGACCTGAGCGCCGACGAGGCGGACGCGATCTTCAACGCGCTGGAGTCGGGCGGGTGCGCGCCGCGGGTCTTGGGCATGGAGCGCGACTGGCTGGAGCTGCTCCATTCGGTGGGGGCGCGCGATCCCGCGGGCATGGCGTCCGGCGCGCGCAAGCTCCTGGCGCAGCCCGCGGGGATGAGCGCGCCGGCGGTCCGGTACGCGGTGGCGGCGGGCATGCTCGGGTCGATCGTGCGCGGCGATCTCGCGGGAGCGCGCGAGCTCTGGTCCCGCCACGGAGGAGGGGTTCCCTTGAGCGACGACTGGCTGCTGCGGATGATGGTGGCCCGGGTCGAGGGCGCGCGGTGATCGCCGTCCTGATCCTGGCCGCCTCCCTGTTCGGTGACCTGCGCTGGCGTGACATCGGCCCCTACCGGGGCGGGCGGACCAAGGCGGCCGCCGGCGTCCCGCAGAAGCCGGGGGTGTTCTACGTCGGCGCGGTCAACGGTGGCGTCTGGCGCACCGACGACTACGGGCGCACCTGGACGCCGATCTTCGACGACCAGCCCACCGGCAGCATCGGCGCTCTCGCGGTCGCTCCCTCCAACCCCGAGATCCTCTACGTCGGCAGCGGCGAGGGGCTGCAGCGGCCCGATCTCTCCACCGGCGACGGCATCTACAAGTCCATCGACGGCGGGCGGACCTGGCAGCACCTCGGGCTGCGCGACGGCCAGCAGATCCCGCAGATCGCCGTGGACCCCAAGGACCCCAACCGGCTCTTCGTCGCCGTGCTGGGACATCCCTACGGGCCCAACGAGGAGCGCGGCATCTACCGCTCGCTCGACGGCGGGGAGAGCTTCCACCGCGTGCTCTACAAGGACGCGGACACGGGCGGAGCGGACGTGCTGATCGATCCCGGAGACCCCCGGATCGTCTATGCGGTCCTCTGGGAGGCGCGGCAGGGGCCGTGGGAGAACGGCGAGTTCTCCGGGCCGGGCAGCGGCCTGTACAAGTCAGTGGACGGCGGGACCACCTGGAAGCCGCTCACGCGCGGGCTGCCGGACTTCCAGCACGACGGGCTGGGGCGGATCGGGCTGGGCATCGCGCCTTCGCGGACCTCGCGCCTGTTCGCCACCGTGCAGGTGAAGGACAGCGGGTTCCTCTACCGCTCCGACGACGCCGGAGAGAGCTGGGCGCGGATCTGCGAGGACCCGAGGGTCGCCGAGCGCGCCGACGACTTCGCCGAGGTGAAGGTCGATCCCGTCAATCCGGACGTCGTGTACACGGCCAGCGTGGTCACCTGGAAGTCGGTGGACGGAGGCAAGACGTTCTCGGCCTTTCGCGGAGCTCCCGGCGGCGACGACTACCACCGGATCTGGATCGACCCGGTGCGGCCGAGCACCATCCTGCTCGCGGCGGACCAGGGCGCGGTGATCACCGTGAACGGCGGCGCCAGCTGGAGCAGCTGGTACAACCAGCCCACCGCGCAGATGTTCCACGTCACCGCGGACAACGCGTTTCCCTACCGGCTCTGCGGCGGGCAACAAGAGAGCGGCTCCGCCTGCGTCCCCTCGCGCAGCGGGGACGGCGCGATCACGTCCCGCGACTGGCACCCGACGGGGGTGGAGGAGTACGGCTACGCTGCGCCCGACCCGCTCGATCCCGACCTGGTCTACGGAGGAAGGATCACGCGCTGGGATCGGAGGACGGGGCAGGTCCAGGAGGTCTCGCCGGTGCTGGTGCGGGGGCCCGCCTACCGCGTCGTCCGCACCCAGCCGGTGGTCTTCGCCCCGACCGACCCGCGCACGCTCTACTTCGCTTCCAACACGGTGTGGAAGACGCGCGACGGCGGCCGGACCTGGCAGCAGATCAGCCCCGACCTGACGCGCATGTCCTGGGAGCCGCCGGCCAACGTGGGGAAGTATCGAGGGACCGACGCGGCCAGGCCCGGCCAGCGCGGCGTGGTCTACGCGCTGGGGCCTTCCCCGCGGGACGGCCGCGTCCTCTGGGCCGGGACGGACGACGGGCTGATCCATCGTACGGCGGACGGCGGGAAGACCTGGCAGGACGTGACCCCGAAGCAGCTCGTGCCCTGGGCCAAGGTGAGCGTCCTGGAGGCGGGCCAGTTCGACGCCGCCACCGCGTATGCCGCGATCAACACCCTGCGGCTCGACGAGCTGCGGCCCCACATCCTGCGCACGCACGACGGCGGGAAGAGCTGGGAGGAGATCGTCCGGGGGCTGCCGGACGGGGGCGTCGTCAACGTGGTGCGCGAGGACCCGGTGCGGCGCGGGCTCCTGTACTGCGGCACGGAGCAGGCGGTGTACGTCAGCTTCGACGACGGCGAGAGCTGGCAGCCGCTGCGGCTGAACATGCCGGCCACGTCGATCCGGGACCTGATCGTCAAAGGAGACGACCTGGCGGTGGCGACGCACGGCCGCGGTTTCTGGATCCTCGACGACATCGAGCCGCTGCGGGAGGTGACCGACTCGGTGGTGGCCGAGGACGCGCACCTCTTCACGCCGCAGGCCGCGCTGCGGATCCGCTGGAACACCAACCCGGACACGCCGCTGCCACCCGACGAGCCGATGGCGACGAACCCGCCGGACGGCGCCATCATCGACCATTACCTGAAAACCGCGGGGCCGGTGAGGCTCGACATCCTCGACCCGGGCGGGGAGGTGGTGCGCAGGTTCTCGAGCGGCGATGTGGCCGAGCCGCCCGGCGACGAAGGCAACGTGCCGCGCTGGTGGATCCGGCCGCCCTGGCCGCTCTCCGGCGCCGCGGGCCTGCACCGCTTCGTCTGGGACCTGCATTGGACGGCTCCGAATACGCTGGAGCACAGCTATCCGATCGCGGCGGTACCGCAGAACACGCCCAAGGAGCCGCGCGGTCCCTGGGCGCTGCCCGGCAAGTACACGGTGCGGCTGATGGCCGCGGGGCGGACGCTGGAGCGGCCGCTGGTGGTGAAGATGGACCCGCGCGTGAAGACGCCCCCAGCGGCCCTGCGGCAGCAGTTCGAGCTGTCGCGGCGGCTCGCCGCTGCGCTCCAGGTGAATAGCGGGCTGATCGAGCAGGTGCGCAAGCTGCGAAAGGAGCGGCCGCAGGATCAGGAGCTGGCTGCGCTGGAGGGCAGGACCGAGGATCCGAAGCCGTGGGCGAAGCCGCAAACGCCTGCGCTCGTGCCCTGGAATGCACGGATCGCCGGCCTCTACGACATGCTGCAGTCGACCGACGCGGCTCCGACCCCGCAGGGGGTGCAGGCCGCGACCCAGGTCCTGCAGGAAGCGGACGAGCTGGTCGCGCGGGCGCGCAAGGTGATGACCGCGCAAAAATAGGTTGAATCCAGACCGAGCTTCGGGTGTTGCATCGGGAGCGGAGGACGGGCATGGGACTGAGTCGGAGGAAGCTGCTTCTCGCCGGTGGCGGAGTGATCTGCGCGCAGGCGATCGGGTGCGGCAGCGAGCCCATTGTGCTGCCGAAGGAGATCCCGGCGGAAAACGCTTCCGATCTGACGGCGGGCTCGCTTGTTGCGGTGAGCGCGGCGCCGGCGGCCATCGGCCGCGACAGCGGCGGGATCTACGCGATGACGCTGGTGTGCACGCACGAGGGATGCGACATCCGGACCAGCCAGGGCGGTTCGGTGACGCCGACGCGGATCCACTGCGGGTGCCACGGCAGCGAGTACAACGGACAGGGCGCGGTGCTGCTCGGACCATCGACGCGCCCGTTGAACCACCTGCAGGTCACCGCGGATGCGACCGGGGCGTTGACCATCCACGGCGACATGGTGGTCCCGGCCAACGCGCGGCTCTCCGTGTGAAGCAAGCCGCGCTCGCGCTGGCGCTCTGCCTCGCGTGCGCCAGCTCCCGGGTGCTCCCGCTCCCGGCGGAGCCGGGCGCGATGCCGGTGCGGTACGAGAAGACGCGGCTCTTCTTCCACTCGGTGGAAGACGACGGCACCATCTCGCGCGTGTTCGCCGGCCCCGGCGCGATCCTCGCCACGGTCTCGCAGCCCGAGCGCGGTGTCTTGTCCTCGGTGGACGGCGGCGCGACCTGGGCCTTCTCCAGCGCTCCCGCGCTGGATGCCGTCCTGTTCGGCGGGCGCGGCATCTTCGCCGTGGCGGGAGCCCGCGTGCTGCGCAGCGAGGACGGCGGCCGGACCTGGGCGGGCGCCGGTCCGGGCGACGATCCGGTGGAGGCGCTGGCGGTGGGGCCCGACGGCGCCTTGTACGCGGGCGGCCGCGGGAAGATCTACGTCTCCGCCGACGCCGGCCGCACCTTCCGCAGCTTCGCTCCGCAGATCCCGGCGAAGAGTTGGCGGGCGCGCAGCATCGTGGCCGTGCCCGGCGCGCTGGTCCTCTCGGTGCGAGCGGAGGCCGCGCAGCCGCAGCGACCGTCGGACCGGTTCGCGGCCTTGCTCGGATATGCCTCCAGCGAGGCGGTGGCGGCGCTGGCGCTGGTGGACTCGCGCGACGCGTCCCCGCGGTCCGTCCAGTGGGGAGGCGCCGGAGACGGCGTCTACGTTTCGCGGGACGGCGGCGCTTCGTTCGTAAAGAGCGGCCTGATGCTCGATGCCTGGGTCGCGGCGCGCGGCGGCGCGCTCTACGCGGTCGCGGCGGATCCGGTGCTTCGGGCTGCCGACACGAAGTCGGGGGCGGAGTTGTTCACCGAGCTTGGGCAGCTGGTGAGCGGGAAGCTCGCCGAGCCGGTGAAGCTGCGGTCCTGACCAGGAGCGACCTCAGCGAAGCCGGCGAAGCTCGC
>Ga0137397_10002419_pt1 | contig 13006 bp, 12 predicted proteins | sample czorhiz116metaG_FD_106658 | JGI IMG/M metagenome (GOLD analysis project Ga0137397, IMG submission 106658) | Vadose zone soil microbial communities from Angelo Coast Range Reserve, California, USA - czorhiz1.16 metaG | ecosystem: Environmental > Terrestrial > Soil > Vadose zone | place: USA... | reverse complement strand
GCCTTTCTCGCATTTGGCCACAACGCCAGGGCCCTAGGCGTCGGCGACTCCCACGAGTTGGGTTTTCTCTGGCCCGGTGCGCCAATAGGTAATCAGAACAACGTAACCTATGTGAATCACTTACTTGGGATGGCTCTTGGCGCGATCGACATTGCCAATAATCAGATCTATTTTCGCTCAAACAACACCTTTAGCTCCTTGCCGACCGCTGTGTGGGCCTTAAATGGCACGGGCACAACCATAAACCTTGGTGCTGGTGGCGTATACACATACTTGTTTGCAAGTGACAACGGATTAGGTGCCGAGGTCTGGTACGTGGGTGACCTGCATGGGGTCATAACGATTCCTTCAATCTTTAACTTGTGCGGCCTCACTAAATGGATGCTTTTTGGCCCTGCCGGTGCTGAGGTTCCAGACGGTGGCGTCACGGCAATATTGCTTGGGATAGCCCTTGGCACGCTAGGCATATGCCGCCACTTCACGTTTGGTTTGCGGGCAAAGCCGAACGCCTAAACTGTCGGAAACCCTGACGTTTCCAGGGGGACGTGTAATATCCAGCGTTGATGCTTGTTAGCTAAAATGTGCTGAAAGCACACAAAGAATAGTCGGAATACTTTACGATTTATCACCTCAACGGAATGCCATTCGATGAATCATCTTACATCATAAGCATTTGTCAGGTTGGATTTTACGGCTATCATTAGACGAGGTTGTTCTTTGGCACAGTCCTTGCTTTTACCTTAGGATACATGAACATAAAAACAGTCTCAACAACCAGGCTTGCCTTGTTCTGGACGGCCTTAGTTGTCGCTTGGTTTATGCTCAGCGACAGAGCCAGTGCCGTAAGCATCCGCGACGCTCACGAACTTGGCTTGGTTCAGTTCGGCGCATCTTCAGGTCATAGCGACGGATCAACCTACATCAATAATTTGATTGGAATGGCCCTTCGTAGCAACGAAATGTCCAACCGACAGTACTTCCGTTCAGACATTTCAACGCCCCATGTTTTGGTGATTGATCGTGCGCTTAATCACCGTGAAACCATCACGACCCCCAGCATCGGCGGAGTCCCCAACCCAGGCACTGGGCGGGTTCCCGATGGTGGCATCACTGCAATGTTACTCGGTACAGCCCTCGGTGCGCTCGGTATCGCCAGGCGTTACCTAAGGACTTAATAGGTCACTCCGACCTCGCTAAAAAAGCTTAGATCAGAAGTGGCTGTCCCGTTTTGGACGGCCACTTTGCTTGTACCTTGGAAATCCGATGTGGCCTTGGAAGATTTGAAATCACGCGAGTCGGGCCAATTTGGCTAATGGGACGCAAACCGTTTGTTTGGCCCATCAATTGATTTGATTTGAGGTTATCTGCCCGTTAATTTCGGCGACCCGCACCCTTAGGCTGCGAGCACCTCTAACGTGGAAATTTCCATTTCCATGGACCGCCCAAGAAAGTCAAACAAGACGCGAATCCGTTCTTTTGCCGGAAGTAACTCAGTAACTAGGACTTCCAGACCGTGAAAGGGTCCGGCAATGATTTGAACAGATTGGCCGACTTTGAGGGAGCAATCGAGAGTTACAATCTCTTCCGAACCCACTTTCAACTGAAGCGCGGCCACAATGTTTTCAGGCAAAGTTGCCAGCCGGTCTCCAAAATGGACGATCCCTGAAATTCCATGAGAAGTCTCTACGGCGCGATGTTGCGTCGAATAGATAAATTTTGCGAATAGATAGCCAGGAAACATGGCCTCTACGAACCAAACCGGACCCCGTTGGGTCAGCCTCCGGAAACGCAATCGAGGGGAGAAACACTCGACGCCAAACTGACGCCTGAGCGCGGTCGCGGCCAAATGCTCCCGTTTTGGCTGCGTCTTTAGACAAAACCATACTGGTTCGGAGACCAAGGCGAGCGAGGCGGATGAGTGGGTCACACTCCGAACTACGGAATCGGCGATTCCAAGTTTCGAAAAATCGTAAAGTTTTCCGTCGAATCCTTGGGGCGTCGCTTCAGGCGAAGGGCAACTCCCCGGCCGGAGGCCGCTGAAAAGCGCCACACCTGCTGCCTATTATGAGACAATCTCGACCAAGGAGCGGCCTAACGTGGCGCTGGGCTTAGCGTCTGGTTAAAAATCTCCAAAGAAACCAACCATGATGGTTTCAGCCGATGCCCAGAAGTTCACGCTTAATTATCAGAGATCATTATTGGATACGCGGCGCACTTTGGCGTGACTTGATTGCCGCGGCAAACATCCCTGCATAAATATGCGAGGGGATCTTTTGACATGGTGCGCGATAGAGGGTTCGAACCTCTGACCCCTACCGTGTCAAGGTAGTGCTCTACCACTGAGCTAACCGCGCGATGGGATCGGAAATGATAACTGATCGGGGACTGGAAACGAGTCAAGCGAGATATCGAGACCACGATGACTCAACAAATTTTACACACGGAGAAATCGTATCGCTAGTACCGCCACTTCGCGACTGGACAACTTCGATGTGCAAGACGACTGTTCGCGTCTCGTGAGTACCCTGTTTTTCAAACAGTTTTTGAAACGGCCGTTTCAGATCGCATCGATCATCCCCAGTTCGAAGGCTCTGGTGGAACGTGTGGCCGGCAAGATGGATTTTAGCCAGCCACGCGTCATTGCCGAGTACGGGCCGGGCGAAGGAGTACATTCGCGCGAGATTGCGCGACGGATGTGTCCGGATTCAAATCTGCTTCTATTCGAGTTGGACCGAGCGTTCGCGCGCGATCTGGAACGCCAGTTTGCCCCCGACCGGCGTGTGCATGTGATTCATGGCGATGCAGCCTCGTTGCCACACGAACTGAAACGTCGCGGTATCGATTCCTGCGACTACATCCTTTCAGGTATTCCGTTCAGCATCCTTAAAATTGAGAAGAAACGCGCGCTCCTGCAAAAAACGTATGACGCGCTGGCGCCGGGTGGAGGTTTCATCATCTATCAAGTCACCAACGAATTGAAGCAGCACGCGACTCACTTCGAACGCGCCAAATCAGAGTACTTCCTGCAAAACATACCGCCGATGTTCATCACTGTTTTTCAGAAGACGCCTCCGCTCGATCACCATGAACGTAGGCCCCTGCCTGGGGCCGACTTTAGCTTTAGCGCACACCGTTCGGCATGACGGAGAAGCCGACCCGAACAGAAAAAGATTCGATGGGCGAGATGACGCTACCGGCGTCTGCGCTCCACGGCGCGTCGACTCACCGTGCAGTGCTAAATTTTCCGGTAAGCGGTTACCGGTTTTCACGGCCGTTCATTCGCGCGCTTGGCTTGATTAAATGGGCCGCGGCGGAAGCGAATCATGATCTGGGGCTGCTTGATGCGCAGCGTTCGGCGCTGATCGTGCAGGCGGCTAAAGAAGTTGTTGAAGGAAAACTCGACGACCATTTTCCGCTCGATATTTTCCAGACCGGTTCGGGCACTAGCACAAACACCAACGCGAACGAAGTCATCGCGAATCGATGCGCCCAGCTCGCAGGCAAGGCAATCGGGTCGCGCGAATTAGTGCATCCCAACGATCACGTCAACATGGGCCAGTCCAGCAACGATGTGATCCCATCTGCCATTCATATCAGCGCGGCGGAACAACTAAAGAACTGCCTCATCCCGGCTCTCGCAAATTTGCACACCGCACTTGCGGCCAAGGCGAAGGAGTTCTGGAATATCATGAAGATCGGTCGAACCCATTTAATGGATGCCACCCCTGTTCGGCTTGGGCAGGAATTCTCCGGTTATGCGCAACAGATTGCTTATGCCAAAGAACGCGCGCAGAAGTCGATCGAAGCCTTGCGTGAGCTCGCACTGGGCGGGACCGCAGTGGGCACCGGTCTAAACCGTCACCTTAATCTTCCGGAAAAAATGCTGCGACATTTGCAGCAACACACTGGCATCGCTTTTCATGAGGCAAAAGACCACTTTGAAGCGCAAGGCGGAAAAGACGCGGTCGTTGAAGTGAGCGGCCACTTGAAAACGATTGCGGTCAGTTTGTTTAAGATTGCAAACGACATCCGCTGGCTAGGGAGCGGTCCCCGATGCGGGATCGGCGAAATCCAGCTTCCCGCGACGCAACCTGGCAGTTCCATCATGCCGGGCAAGGTGAACCCGGTAATGTGCGAATCAGTGATGATGGTCTGCGCACAAGTGATCGGCAACGACACGACCATTACCTGGGCCGGAGCCAATGGAAACTTCGAGCTCAACGTGATGATGCCGGTGATGGCACATAATCTTCTCGAGTCGATCCGCCTGCTGGCAAATGTGGTCGATGCTTTTTGCGACAAATGTGTTCGAGGCATCGTGGCGAACGAGGAGCGCTGCCGCGAATTGATCGAGCTATCCATGGCGATGGTGACCAGTCTGGCGCCCAAGATCGGCTATGATCGTGCGGCTGAAATCGCGAAAGAAAGCGCAAGAACCGGCCGCACTGTGCGCGAGATCGCCCGCGAGAAAAAAGTCTTGCCCGAAAGAGAACTGGAACGCGCGCTGGATCCAGTCAAAATGACTCAGCCCGGCGGAACCGGCTCGGAGTGATGGTGTGGTGGATCGTTGAAACCAGTTTAAAAAATTACAACGTATCGGTAGATCGCTGAGCTGAATCTTTACCCTTTTTTAACTTTGTAACCTTTTAACTTTTTACCGCTCAAGAATATGGTTGCAAAGCTCGAAGGCCCGCAATTCTCCGGCGGAGCGAACATCGCGATCAAATGCCCCAGTCACACGTATGACCAGACGGTGTCCTTTTATCGTGACACGCTCGGGTTACCTTTAATCGACGAAGAAAAAGATGGCTGTATTTTCCAGTTCGGTCCAAACCGGCTCTGGATCGATAAGGTGCCAAACCTGAGTCATCCGGATATCTGGCTGGAGCTCGAAACAAACGACAGCGAAGCGGCTGCGTCTTTTCTCAATGTGCATGGTGTAACGCGGCGCGATGAAGTTGAGCAGCTTAGCGAGGACTTCAACGGCTTCTTCATTTCAGCGCCGAACGGTGTGATCCATCTCGTCATCGGCCCCGAAGCCTAGTCGAATGTAAAGGTTAAGACCCTTGCAGCGTTACGGTGGGGACTATCTTCAACGTCTACGCTTCTAAGGAACAACTTCACCGTTGAGGACCACGCCAGCGTCCGACCCATGTGCTCCAGCCGTAAAAGCCCAGTGCCTGCAAACAACCCGCCGTGGTCAACGAATCTACGTCGGCTCGGCTCGGAGTGATCTTGGCATTGGCGTCCGTGCCGTAATAATCGTCAATCACCATCCAACATCCGTCAGTAAATCTCTCGCGGTAGCACTCGATGTCTCGTCGCTTGGCTGCATCGGCGTCAAGAATCAGGAGACCAACTTTGTCTGCACCCAACATTTCATTGACCGCGGAGATTGTTGTCGGATCAAAAGAACGGCCCTTGATAGTAGTGACCAATTCAGACACGCGCTGTCTGGCAAGGTTCCGTTCCAAGTCGCGGAAAATATTGCGCGTACCGAGCCGCTTGTGTTTAACGCTGCCGCCCGGCTCGATGGTAATTATCTTCTTCCGCGTTCCCGAATCGCGTACGCCGAACGCCGCGGCAATCGTGGCTCCCCCGACGAAGGCGCCGATCTCGAGAATATTGCCGGAGCAAATTTTCGCAAAGTGGTAAATCAGAATAAGGACGTCCAGATGCAACATGGAATATTTGTCGCGGATTTTCAGTAGCTTCGAATGAATCGGCTCCTGCCGGTATTCCATAAGCGTATGCATCAGGTTCAAGGAGTCGTTGAAATGATTGGCGGTTTGTGATTGAACCCGCGATTTCGCGATCGCAGGGGAGCGTGCCGGACAATGTTGACCCATCACTACGAGATCGCGCTCGACGCCATCGAGTTGCGCTACCCCCGGTAAAAATGCCCAGCGCTCAAAGCTGAGACGCTGAAATAATCTCAAGCTCGGCTCGTTATGTCCGAAGATGAGACCGACCAAGGCCGTGATGCCCAGCGACGGTGCGCGAGCAATCGCGTGTTCCAACAATCGCTGCCCCATACCGCGATGCCGGAATTCTTCATCGACATAAACGCTGATCTCGGCCGTGCCGCGATACGCGCAACGCGGTAGGAATTTTTTGAAATCGAGCCAGCCAATCACGCGACCGTCCAACTCTGCGACCCAGAAGGGATATTGCTCTGGTGAATGTTCGCGGAACCACGCCAATCGCGCTTCGACCGTGGTTGGTTCAAGCTCGGCCGTCACTATGCGTGTTGGAACAGTGGCGTTGTAAATCTCGACGATGGCCGGCAGATCAGCCTCAACAGCATCACGGATGATCATTCGTACGAGGTAACGGTTTTGAACTGCGAGCAAGTTAGACAGCGCAGCCCGTATTCGACGTTCACGGCTTGCGTTTCTTGATCGGGCTTCGCCTTGCGGCGGGTGAACTCGTCGGCGCAAGCGTCGAATTAGACGGGGTGGTCGCTAATGGGCTCGGAATCGGAAATGCAAACGTTGGCGATGCTGAATCAGAAGCTGTGGCCGATACACTTGATGAAGGAGACGCTGTTGCACTCGGCGACGCCAGGGGACTCGATACCGGACTGGGCGTAGGCGAAGGCGGGATGATATTTTCCCAGCGATGCAGCGGTACGCTCGCTCCACCGATTTCCTTGACGAGCGTTTCGCAGCGCGCCTGAAGCTTTTCCAAATCCGGAGGACCAAATGGCTTGTCAGCGGTATCAGGAAAGATCAGGTAAGTCACCTTGAGATCGCTTACCGGGCGATTGTACGGCGTCGAAAGCGTGTTGATCTCTTTTGCAATACGCAACGATGCCTCACCGACTTTGTCATTAGGCCCAACATCACCGACGAGGGCCGGATAGATCGAGTTGCCGAAAATGACGAGCGCGTAGTCACCAAGTTTAACCGGATCACTGCCATGAATGAATGCTCCCGGCACGACGAGAAAAGGGTCGGTCGCGCCGATCAGGAAGCTATACTTTTTTAACGTGCCGACTTCCGCGCGCAACTGCGCGATGATGTTGCGCAGATCACGTTTTCGGACGGGAGTCGTAGTCGAAAGCGCAAACTCAGCTTCCGCGTGATTCAATCGGTCTTCGGTAGCGGCGAGATATGGATTAGGCGCGGATGTCTTCTTTGGCCAGCGATAACTGGTAGACGGCTTGAAATTTGCCGGTGTGCCAGTGCCAATGGGCATCCGATCGGCATCAGACCCGTCAGCGTCCACGTCCATATCCGCTTGGAGAAGCAGGGCTTTCCGGTGCGTCTGGGGATGCTGAAGCTGCAAGACGGTTTGGCAATCGAAAAAGTTATGCCGCGAAAGAACTAGATCGAGGCGAGCGAGGTTTTCGCGCAGCATTCTGATTTTCGTATCGTAGAGTTGAGCGTAGAGTGGTGAAACCGGATCGGGCGGCAGCATCGTCGCCAATGCGGGCAAAAGCGTCGGTAGTTGCGGACTGATCTTGGCCAGCTCTTCAATGGTCTTGTTTGGCGATGGCACTCGCGCCTGCAATTTAAGATCGAGCACATAGCTCTCTGCCTCGGCCTGCTCGGTCGTTGCATCGGCGCCAGGCATCGTCTCGACTGTTGAATGCAGTGTGATGCCGTTGAACAATTTTGCGGTGTCCAGTTTTCCAGTGATGAGGGGCGGCCGCGTCGGGGTGGGAGTCGGCGTAGTAACGACTTCCAACGGCGCAACGTGTTGCAGGCGTTCGAGTGAGATCCAGCGATAAACAATCGCAGCGAAGAGCGCGCTGAAAATCACCAGCACCAGCCGCCGCCACGTCCGCAGACGAATTCTTCCCACGCGATTACTTTTTTACCCAGGCGACAATAGCCGCGATGAGCCCGATCACACTTAGGATCGACATCATCCCTGCAGGCATGACTCTTCCGGTTCGTATGAATTTAGGGACAAACTGCGCGGCGAGTAAAAGCGAGATAATGAATGCAGTTGCCAACCCGATTGCGCGATGTTCGGGAAGCAGAAATGCGGCAACGAGTAGTACCACCCCAGTGATTGACCCGGCAATGATCGAGGCCACGCTGCCTGCCTTGACGTAACCGACAATGCCGCCGGCGATCGTCAGAACGCCGAAAGCAATAAAATAAATTTTCGCTGCTTCCATTTCGTTTAACTACGGCTGGCGCATTGGTAAGCTAACAGCTCTGCGCTGTCCAGTGGTCGTTGTAACTGGCTAAAGCGGGAGCCGGCTTGCGTCATTGTAGAATTCGATCTGCCGCCCCCCGAGACGACGAATCACACGCCAGCCGTGACTTTTTGCAAACTCTCTAACACCCGCCTCCGACATTTCACCGAGAATTCGCAGCTCCGCGGGCTGCGTCACCACGTACTCCGACTTGATCGATAGCATCTTTGCGACCTTCACGGCGAGAGCTGGCAGGTGCTCGTGCATGGCGGTGACTTTCTAACGACTCGCCGCGGGGTCTGTGGTTGTGAGAGTTTTCTTCGCAGGGAGGCGTGGTGGTCGTTTCGGTTTTCGATTTAGAACCTGTCTCAGCGCGCGATGCGCCTTGCGACTCGGTGAGGGACCGCGCGCGCTCGGTTTTTCCATATCGAAAGAGAAATTGAACCACGAGATCGGAAATTGCGAGCAGGCTTTCTTGCACAACTGGCGCTGTCACTCTGATCGGCTAAGTTTTACAAATGGTTTCGGAAACGATCGAGTTACGCGGGCATATTATTGATTCTCTTATTTTGCCTAAGATTCTGGATCAAATTCTGACCCATGGCGCGAATTTCAAGATCGGCGAGATCAAGATTGGCGAACGACGCGCGGACCAGAGCTTCGCGCGGATTGAAGTGTCGGCGGACACTGGCGAAGCGCTTGACGAACTGATGCTGCGCCTTCGCCAGCACGGTGCCGAAGTGATTGAGCGTGCAAATGTCCAACTAGCAAGCGCGCCTGCAGACGGAGTTTTTCCCGGCGATTTCTACGTGACGACTAATCAGCAGACGTTTGTTCGGTTCGGCGGCAAGGAAATCGAGGTGCGTCCCGCAATGCTCAATAGTGCGATTGCGCTTGATCGAAAAAAAGAAGCCGCCCGGGCGGTCAAGTTTTTCGACGTTACCAAGGGCGACGAAATTGTGGTCGGTCAGCAGGGGATCCGCGTCGTGCCCGTGCAGCGTTCAACCACGCACACTGATATCTTTCAATTCATTAATACGATTGTTGATGCCGACGAACCAAAATCGGCCATCATTCGCGAACTCGGTGAGGAGTTACGGCGCGCACGCACAGCGAAGGGTAAAATCGCGATTGTCGCAGGCCCTGCAATCGTACGAACCGGCGCAGGCCACCACTTAGTGCGACTCATTGAAGGAGATTATGTCAATCGCCTTTTCGCCGGAAATTCATTTGCCGCGTATGATGTGGAACGGGCTCTGTACGGAACCTCGCTGGGAATGAATCCTGATCTCGCCTTTGCGCGAGGCGGACATGAGAACCATCTGCGTGCCATCAATACCATTCGCGAGGCCGGCGGAATTTCCGCGGCCGTGCGGCAAAAACTCCTCACCCGCGGCGTCATGCACGCCTGTGTCCGCCACGACGTTGATATTGTACTGACTGGCGCGATTCGCGATGAGGGACCAATTCCCGGGGTAACGACCGATGTAATTGAGGCTCAAAAAGTCATGCGACAAAAGCTCGCCGATGTAACTCATGTGATGCTGCTGGCTACCGTCCAGCATTCGCTCGCCGTGGCCAGCATGCTCGCGCCCACGGTAAAAACAGTATGTGTCGATATCGATCCAACTGCCGTAGAGAGAGCGGTCGAACATCAGCCCCTGCAAGCCGTCGGTCTGGTCACGGACGTGGAACCGTTTCTGCAGGAGTTGGCCGATTATCTTACTGAGTCCCGCATTCGCGAGTAAATTGCCAGTCCTATGCGCGAGCTGCTTCTCTGTCCGCCCGATTACTACGGCATCGAGTACGAGATCAATCCCTGGATGAACCGCGCCCGCGGTACCGAGGCCGCCTTGGCGCAAAAGCAGTGGAAACAATTGCATGCGCGACTCTCGAGTCTCGATTGCGAGGTTCATTTGATTCCACCTCAGCGCGGACTTCCCGATATGGTTTTCACCGCCAACGCCGGGTTGACCGTAGGCCGCAAATTTATTCCCAGTAATTTTCGGCATGAGGAGCGTGCCGGCGAACAGCCGTTCTTCGCGAAATGGATGGAAGAACGCGACTATGAAGCGAATTGGTTGCCGGGAAATCTTTATTTCGAGGGCGAAGGCGACGCGCTTTTTGGCAACGATGCACTGTTCTGCGGTTACAAATTCCGTTCCGACATTCAATCTCATCGCGCCCTGGCAGACATCCTTGGCTGTCTGGTAATCTCAGTAGAATTGGTCGATCCGCGCTTTTATCATCTCGACACCTGCTTTTGTCCGTTGCCAGACGGCTCGGCGTTTTGGTTTCCGTCCGCGTTCGATGATTACGGCCAGCGCACAATTCGCGAACACGTCACTGGTTTGATCGACGTTTTGCCAGAGGAAGCAGTGCACTTTTCATGCAATGCGGTCGTCATCGAGCGGGATATTGTTCTACCCGAAGGCGCTCCGCGCCTCGTCGCGACGCTTCAAGATCGCGGCTATCGCTGCCACGAATTGGCGATGAGCGAATTCATCAAGGCCGGCGGGGCTTGCAAATGTCTCACCATGTTTATGCCGCAAAGAGAAAAGTGTTAGCTAAAAGCCTAAAATCTAAGACTTTTCTCGCTTCGCTCTCAGCGCGTCCTCGATCTTGCCGAGCGGTAAACAATTCATCACCTCCGCCTTGGTCAGCCAGCCCTTGCGCGCGATTCCGATTCCGAACCATAAATCTTGCAGTCGCTCCGTGCGGTGTGCGTCCGGGTTAATCACACATTTAACACCCTTTTGTTTGGCCAATGGCCACCACCTCCAGTCGAGATCGAGACGTTTCGGCGCGGCGTTGAGCTCGATCCATGTCCCGGTACGCGCTGCTGCATCGAGGATTTTTGGGATATCAATTTGATAGGGATCTCGTTTCAGGAGCAATCGGCCAGTTGGATGCGCCAGCATTGTAACAAACGGATTCTCCAGGGCCCGGATCACGCGCCGGGTCATGTCCGCTTCACTTAAGTTGAAAACGGAATGAACAGACGCCACTACATAATCGAGCTCTGATAAAATTTCGTTTGGAAAATCAAGCGAACCATCGCGCAAAATATCGCATTCCACACCCGCAAAGAGGCGAAAGTCACGCAGCTTCTCGTTCAGTGTCCGAATGCTGGCGATTTGGAAGCGCAGCTTTGCTTCGTCAATTCCATGTGCCTGAGTCGAGCTGCGGCTGTGGTCGGCGATTCCAAGGTACTCGAGTCCGAGTTCTTGCGCGGCGTCCGCCATCTCTTCGATAGAGTTGTGCCCGTCGCTCGCGGTCGTGTGACAATGAAATGCGCCGCGTAGGTTTTCCTTTTCAATGAGTTTTGGCAACGCATGGTTCTCGGCAGCCTCGAATTCACCCCAATTCTCCCGTAGCTCCGGCGGAATAAAATCGAGATCGACCGCGCGATAAACACCTGCTTCATCGAGCACCGTTGGAATTCTTTTTACCGGCCTTTTCTTTTTCGCTTTCGGATCGACCGGAAGCGGAGCGAACCGGTATTCGTTAAGCGTCCAGCCAAGCTGAAGCGCGCGGCTGCGTAATTCGATGTTGTGTTCCTTGTTTCCTGTGAAGTAAGCGAGCGCGAAAGGATACTCCGTCGTGCTCACCACACGCAGGTCGCACTGCACGCCCGATCGCAGTCGCACGCTCGATTTGGTGGGCCCTTGGGCAATAATCGATTCCACCAGCGGGTGGGAGACGAAAAATCTTGTGACGCTCTCGGGTTTTCTTGTCGCCACCAAAAGATCCAAATCGTGTACGATTTCTTTTCGTCGCCGGTAGCTTCCAGCCAGATCGACCTGCAAAGCGTCGCTGTGCGCCGCAAGATCAGACCGCAATGTTTCCGCTTCCGCCGCGACCTGCCCAAATTGGAACGAACCTGCGTGCGCTGCGCGTTTTGCGATGATGTCACAAAGTTTCTGCTGGGTTGTTTCGCCAAAACCGGGCAGTTCGGCGACACGCCCGGTTTCGCACGCCTTTCGCAGCTGCTCGATGGAACTGATCTGAAGTTTGTCGTAAAGAGCCTTGATCTTCTTGGCACCAAGCCCGGGCAGTGAGAACAATTCGAGAATTCCGGACGGGAATTCCGCGCTCAATTCCTCCAGATACTTCAGCGATCGATTCGCCGCAAGTTCCTTGATCTTAAGAGCGATGCTCTTCCCGATTCCTGGAATTTTTGACAATGCGTCTTCATCCTGAAAATCGGTGACATTCCCCCCAAAAGTTTCGATCGCACGCGCGGCATTCGTATAAGCCCGGATTTTGAAAGGGTTCTCGTTCTTCAATTCGAGCAGCGTCGCGATTTGCTCCAGCACGCCAGCGATTTCCTCTTTCGTCATTAACAAAACCGTTAACCCAGATTGCCGCGTCGTCGATAGTCAAGCCATGCACAGCTTGACTGTGCCACGGCAACAGCGGCACCTGCATTCGCCAAAAGATGAAAACGCTTAAACCAAGAGGCAGCCGGTCTCAGGGCGCGACCAAGCTCCAGCCGGCCGGAAGACTTGGGCCATAGGCGGACCCGACGAAAACGTTGTTGTTCAGATACCAGATTGCTGTTTGTCGGGTGCCGGCGTTGTAAAGCACATAGTCCGGATTGCCGCCGCCGTTAAAGTCTCCTGTCGCCACCAACGCCCAAGAACCGGGAACGCTTGGCCCATAAGCGCTCCCGATGAGAGTTGATCCGGACAAATACCAAATCGCCGTCTGACCGGTGCCGGAATTAAATAGGGCATAATCTGGATGTCCGTCGCGATTAAAATCCGCGTCGCCTATCAAATTCCAACCAGGTGGAAGAGTTGGGCCGTAGGCACTGCCAATGAGAACGTTGTTGTTTAAATACCAGATGGC
>Ga0137397_10002418_pt1 | contig 13008 bp, 16 predicted proteins | sample czorhiz116metaG_FD_106658 | JGI IMG/M metagenome (GOLD analysis project Ga0137397, IMG submission 106658) | Vadose zone soil microbial communities from Angelo Coast Range Reserve, California, USA - czorhiz1.16 metaG | ecosystem: Environmental > Terrestrial > Soil > Vadose zone | place: USA... | reverse complement strand
CGGGCGTTTTAGTATGGGGTCCCACTTTCCCTCGTTAGCGAGGTGTCCTCTCCGTTTGAGTCGGACTTGGGGAAACGTTGGATGGCGCGCAAATACCACCTCGTGGTTCGCTTTTGCGTCCTCACGTGATTCTTGGGTCCTACTGAGCTCATTGCTTGAGACGAGCGCGAGCACGGGCGCGCATGTAGACCCTATGCGAAGGACGTTTCCCTCTTCGTACGCATCGAGCCGGGACTCGGGAGACGTGCACAACTCGCGCCCTTCCCGCATCTACCGCATCTCGTCTAAAACCATGCTTTTAGCCCATCAGCAAAATGTCAAAATAAATCTGGGGTTTTTGCTGGTTTTCATTGGTTTTGGGTTTCCAGAAACCTCAAAACCAGAAACCAGAAAACCTACATAGATTATAGTTCTATCTATCTTGGCAGTTACATAGTAGTTTTCATAGTCCCCATAGGTTTCCCATGTTTCCATATACTGCCTGTCTGATGGGTGTCCAGAAAATGACATAGGTTTCCATATGTCCAAGTTTCCAAAGTTTTAGGTGGTTGCTCAGGTTGAGCAACCACTGAAATGCACCTATTTGGTGCATGCACATGAGTGCCCCTGAATCAGGGGTATTCCGTTCCAGGGCCGCCTTTCTCGCGCGCGACAACTCATCTGTTCCCCCGTCTTGCCATCCGTCCTTCATGACTTCGCTCTACGGGTTCGCAAAGCGAATCTACCTCGTGCGTGCTTTTATTTTTGTCACTTATCATGTCATCAGCCGCAGCGCACGTCCGTCGCTAATACTAATATTATCCTAACCCCGCCGCGCCACCGCGCGCTGCCAGGTCTTCAACCCTCCTGCCCCGGAGGCACCCACAGAGTCACCCTTACGATTCGGCATCCTCGGCGCAGCAAACATCGCACCCACCGCACTCATTTTGCCCGTCAAGAACCACCCCGATGCGGTTGTAAAGGCCATCGCTGCGCGAGACCAGGGGCGGGCGGACGCATTCGCGAAGAAGCACGGCATTCCAAAGGCTTACGGCGGTCCCGGCGCATATCAAAGTACGTCTGTGGCGCACACTCCATATATCCATGCCATTGTACCTATTACCAAGTGAAGAACTATTGGACGATCCCGAAATTGATGTCGTGTACAACCCCGTACGTCCGCGTGTTTTCCCATTTTGATTAGCCCAGTATCAGCGCTATATTGGCCCTCGTCTAAAGTCCTGTCGCGTCGTAGTTGCCTAATGGCCTCCACTATGAGTGGACTATGAAGGCGCTCACGGCTGGAAAGCATGTCCTCCTCGAGAAGCCAAGCTCGGATACGGCTGAAGAGACACGCAAGATGTTTGCGTTTGCCCAAGAGAAACGCCTAGTGCTCATGGAAGCCTTCCACTATCGGTGAGGTCTGCACATGACCTTTTCTTCGTGTTCTGAGCAATATGCCGGGCAGGTTCCACCCTTCAACACGTCGCGTGAAGGAAATCGTCGAAAGTGGCGAGCTCGGTGACATGACAAAGATTGAGGCCAGCCTTGCTGTCCCCGCCGGCTTCATCAAGGCTGATGACATTCGTCTGGTGTACGATTTAGGCGGTGGTGCTATGATGGACATGGGATGTGAGTTTGACAGAGCGATTGCCCATGACTCTGGCGGTACTATTCCTCGCAGGCTATACTTTATCTATGGCGCGGTACCTGGCTGGGGCGGATCCCACGAAATTAATCTCGGCCAAGGCAGACATAGATCCAAAGTTCCCTCGGGTTGACGTTGGCACCACCGCTACGCTCGCCTTTTCCACACCGAGAGCGTGCAGTGGGCCCACCGACGGGCTGACTGCAACGCTCGCTGCACATCTCAGGCTCCCACCATGGTTTGGCTTCCTTCCGCAGTGGCCGAAAGTGTCCGTACGTGTCACTGGGACGCGCGGAACTGTTGAACTGTACAACTTTCCCGGGCCCTGGTTATATCATTACATCACCGTTGAGAGCTCGGAACACGAGGGTGGGCCAATGCGGAAGCGGACGGAAAAGCAGTATGGGAAACTCGGGTGGTCCACGCAAGTATCCTTGTGTCTTTTGTGTCGCTTCTTCCGCTCTGATCTCAGCCTGCTCTGTCCGTAGATATCGCTATCAGCTGGAGGCATTCATTGACAGACTGCGGGGCCGCAACCCTGAGCACTGGCATGACGCCCAAGACTCCGTCGCCAATATGGAATGGATCGAAGCTATCTACAAAGAGGTCAGTCACATTGTGCTGTCACTCGCATCCACACTGACACACCCCTTTCTTCTCATCAATAGACGGGGCTGGGGTCCCGCCCGCAATCGACAGCTGATGTTCCGCCAACGTCGGCTACGTGAGCCTTACGGAGAGTAGGTGGTTTGGTAAGAGTATCTCCGCAGTTTCACGAACTGGCGAACACGTTATTGTGACCGCTTTCGTTTGGTACTGCTGATGTATTTTTTCTGGGGTCACCTCTCAGGTCTCAGTTCCCTTCACTAACGTAACGATGTAGTACGTGGCCAAAATTGTCGTTAATGCTGAATTGAATGAACGTGTCGACTGGCACGTTGTGTATGGTCCATCGTAGATAAATTGCTATCATGATCTCTGCCGAAAAAGGATGTGTTGCGATCATCATCAGCACAACAAAGATGACCGGCGGTTGTACTTGGCACAGTACGCCAGACACCCGCCACCTCGCAAGTATTCCGGGCCTGACACCAGAGCCTTGGCGAGATGGGACCCGCGGAGCAACGCAGAAAAGTGATGCGCCTTCTTATGGTTTATGGAAACAATTCGGAGAAGGAGTGGGATCTACAGAGCGACAGGGGAATACCGGTAGATGTACGGTACGGTACAGTGCAACAGAAGGGAGCCATCATGCGGCTATATGGGGAGGAACAAACGATGACGACGACTTGGCGATGGCTTGCAACTGAGACTATCACAGCGCTGAGATGTGGGTACTGATGATGTAAGCTACGGCCACGCGCAGACTGCCGAAAACGGAACAGCAACACAGCCGAACGAACGACAACAGCCATCACTTATCCCATTAAATTCCCCACCTCTTTTCCCTCCCATCTGACATCTTCCTCCCTTTCAACCGCTGGGGCCCTCTTTTCATAGTGGTCTGACTGAGCCACTCTCACGTAAAATCTTGGTCGAATGACTTCTCATACACCCCCCCGGCTTTCCTCCAACCCGTCCCATCAGCCATGGCGCCAATTCGACGAAAAATCCACCACATATCTCAGTTCTCTCAGCTCGACCCTTAAGACGGGCCGTAGCTGGCTGGCCAGCAGCCCTCCGGGTACTCTTCCTATACACCACCACAAAAAGAACAACCGCGAACTTGCCGAGTGGAGGGGTTCGTCGGACCACTACGGCTTTTTTGCCCACCTCAGGAAAGCCACTCGCAAACTATTCAGATCTCCTTCCAATAGTTTGCCGAATTTTACATTAATATCCCGTCGTGCGAGTGGTCTTAGCACCCCGCAACCGCCCTTCGATTCAAACTCACCCTCACATCTATCCGCCTTCCCTCCATGGTCGACTGTGCGCTTTGTGCTGCTCTGTGGACTATGGTATACTTCATCTGCCTTATCCTCCAACACGGGCAAGGCCATCCTCAACCAATTTCGATACCCCGTCAGCCTCACCTTTGTGCAGTTTGGCTTCGTCGCAGCTTACTGCCTCCTCTTCATGTCCCCTATCATTCGGTTTACGCGCCTGCGCCGCCCAACCCGAGCCATTTTGAAGGATACGCTACCGATGGGGTGCTTTCAAGTTGGCGGTCACATCTTTTCGAGCATGGCCATATCGCGGATTCCTGTGAGCACAACGCACACCATTAAGGTACGCGCCCAGTTAGTCCACTTGTGACAGACCGTAATAAATGTGTGACCATTCTAGGCGCTTTCACCGCTCTTCACCGTTGCCGTGTATGCCCTTCTATTCGGGGTGCGGTATTCTGCCAAGACATACATATCCCTATTACCCCTTACCATAGGCGTCATGCTGGCCTGCTCGTTTGATGTGTCCGCGTCCAACGCCATTGGTTTATTATGCGCCTTTGGTTCAGCCATCGTCTTTGTGTCGTCCAATATTTTCTTCAAGAAGATCATGCCTACTGGTTCCACGACTTCTCACCATAGGCTCGACAAGCTGAATCTACTCTTCTATTCATCATCCATGGCCTTTCTCCTTATGATCCCAATCTGGGCTTTTACCGACCTTCCGCTCCTCATGGCTGCACAAGCGGCAGAACCGGGCCACATCATTCATCCCGCACATGGACATACTACCACCCACTCGGTCGCCTATTACACCTTCATGAATGGGGTTGTCCACTTTGCACAAAATATCATCGCGTTCATCATTCTCGCGTCCGTGTCACCCGTTACATACTCGATTGCCTCCCTCTTCAAACGAGTGGCGGTAATTTGCATTGCGCTAATTTGGTTCAATCAACATCTCCATCCTGTTCAGGGCGTTGGTATCGCGCTTACTTTCCTGGGGCTTTGGATGTACAATAACGCCAAAGGAGACGTCGCTCGCGGTGAGACACGCCGACGTGGTGCCGAAGCATCATGGGATGGCGTACTGCCGACGACCCGTGCAGAAGAACGCATCCTCGATGCAGCCACAAAAAGCCCGCCAATACCAGCATACGAGTGGTCGACACCAGAGGTCAACGTGGCAATGACAAGCGCTCGACCGCCGTCACCGCTGCGATCAAAACCTCACATATCTTTGCACACGGACATCGGTGTGGACCCACTTCGGAAGGGTGGTTTTGCTCTTCCACCGTACCCCTCGCCGCCTGCGTCGGAAGATTCGCTTCCGCTCATGACCGGTGTACCCGTAATTTCTGCACGCGCATAGCAGCGGTCCGTTTCCATCCCTGGTCGCATCGTGAGGCAGTCAGGCTTAGACGTGTGCTGCATGAATATTCAGGACATGATATATTTCACTTCTTCACGCATCATCAAATTATACGATCAACTAAACATGACATTTTTTCTAATAGACAGTCTGAGGGATGAGAGTGGTTCGCAGTGGGACCACGAAGGACCTCGCTACCCTTTTGCTACTTTTACTTTAGTACAGTTTTCTCAGATGAACTTTGTGATGCCAGTGCGTTGTATATATACTACCGCTCCTTGTCTTCTCTAGATCTAGTCCATAACGCGATACCTTTTATCCAGTAGACTCTTGGTGGACGCACACTGCGCGAATAGCCGATCAGCGCCTAACGTGATCATCCTTTCCTTAACATAACGCCAACTCAACAAACCAATGCCACCCCGTGGCGGAACACCATGGGCCTCCTCTCGGGGGACGCTCCTCTCTGACCGAATCCGCCCTTCCGGGCTATCGCAGCCAGCAAAGTCAGAAAAGGGACAGGGAAGAGTAAAGGGTAAAGGAAGAGCCAATGTGGCCGCTCCTGAGCCTCCACGGAGCGCCGCAGTGCGCAGGCTCGATGAGCTTATCGAGGGTCTCCTCTCGTCTGAGTCCACCCCCTCAGCATCAAGGTCACAACCCAAGACCCAAAACAAAAGTGCCACCGAAGATCGCGATGCGTGTTTCTGCCAGGGTAAATGTTCTTTCTTTCAGTCCTCTTGCCTTGAGACCCACCACCAATCATCATCACCATTGATCGTATCTTTCTCATATCATTTCCATTTCTACGCGCCAACGCCACATCCCACGCACTCAGCCCGGGTGCACGCATTATCGGAATACACGCCCATTTGCACTCACTGCGGCCTCATCCTCTGCACGCACCATTACCCGCACCGCCCTTGTCCGCACTGCACCACGCCGCTCCTCACCCCGCCCGCGCGTAGCGCGCTCATCGCGCAGCTCGAGGAACTGCGCGCGCAGACGCTAGCGGAAGAAGAGGCGGGACGCGAGAGGGAGAAAGAAGCGCTGCGGGTGGCCGAAGGCGCATTTCCCGTGCTGGGCGGTCCTCAACGTACTCCCTCTGCGCCTGCTGTTGGGACCACTGCGGGGGGGAGGGGAGGCGCGGGACATCGCGTGCTGTCGGTTGATCCGCGCACGAAGCGCGTCGTGGTCGGGTCGTATACGGGGTTTTCTAGGCGCACGGCGGGGCATGGTGAGGATGAGGAGGGCGAAGAAGAGAGGGATGTACAGGAGGGCGAGCGCGTGCCGCCGCAGCCGCGGGAAGTTGAGTATGTGCGTGTGCAGCGTGGGCCTGCGACGCGCTGGATCGATTTGAAGGGTGGTGCTAGTGGTGGGGCGACGGCAAAGTATGTTGCGCCGCCACCACTGCTGCTGCCGCCTCTCAAGCAACTTGGGCAGCGAGACGGGAGATAAAATTCGTCGTTCTCAAGCGCTCTGTTTGTAGCCCTGCATATGATACGCTATTACACAGGGCAAGTCACGGTGGGTATGCCAATTTCTGCCAGGGCGCAACTGAACGCGAGCGTCGCGCCTACGCTTTACGACTCGGAGACAAACACATTATTTTTCCTGACAGCGACACAGCCTGGCACAGCAAGACCGGAGCCGAGCATATGAGGAGGATAACGCAGATACACTTAATACTGGCCGATATTCAAAACGTCACGAATTCACGATAGTCGTTTATGAGAATGTCCGAGGAAACTCACTCCCTTCTGAAGCGACTGTTTCACGATAAATGCTGCCTTCTGATTGGCCAGGTTCTGACAACTGAGTACTGAATAATTGAATTACATGCTCATGTCACAGCCAAACGCCCAGAACCTATCTTGGATCCTTGGATTTTGCGCCCATCTTCTTATGGCGGTCAAGGAGGCATTGCTCTACTCGCTCCTTCCCTCTCCACAACCCTAGCCATCATTTTCCTACAGCGAATCAGTGATATGGGTGATCAATCACAATACTCTCGTTTTCAAGCCCTCTTCGACTCTGCCTTGCAAGACTACCAAAGCCAGACGGGCACTATACTGGCCGATCATCCACTCGCCCAGCAACTTCAAATTTGCGACTCAATCGAATCCGTTACCACGGTGCTTCAAACTCAAGTACGAGCATTCAGCGAATTCCGAGGGGACGATGGCAAAGTCATGAAATCCCTCAAGAACATCGTCTCAGTTCTCTATTCACTCTCTGCTAGTACTGCCCTCGGTGAGGCTATCGGGATGGTATGTCGGAAGGGGTTGATTAGTGTTACACGTCTCTGATACTTTACCTTACAGCCATTCCCACCTGCGAAGGCCATATTTACTGGATTTGCCATTCTTCTCTCTGTACGACCCTTTGTTTATTTCCCATGTGTACATCCTAGTGACATGTACGTGGATCAGGCGGTCAAGGACGTCAGTACCAGTTACGATGCGATCGTCGACTTGCTCGAATCGATTGAACACTTCATGGACCGACTCGATATTTATACCAGGGTGCCTTCGACGGGAGCCATGACCGAGATCCTGGTGAAAATCATGGTGGAACTCATTTCCACGCTTGCTCTGGTGACGAAACAGATCAAACAGAAGCGCCCGAGTAAGTGCGTCCCCATTGATATGCCACTGTCTGAACTTCAATACAGTGAAGCTGGTAAAGAAGCTGTTAGGAGAGGAGTTCGAGGCGGTGTTACAAAGGTTGGATCGACTCACCCTGGATGAGGCTCGGACGACGGCGGCACAAACCCTTGAGGTCGTCTACGGTCTCGTCCAGAATATGAGGGTGGTCATGGACGGTAAGCAAACGCACTTGGATTCGTTTGCTACTGGCTGTTCAAGGTCTTCCCTTTAGATGGCCGAGCTTCAATCGACGGTGTTCGGGATGCCCTCGGTAGATACTGTTGGTGACATAGGTTAATTTGGTGTCTGACTGAGCGTTAGAAATCATGCAGCGGATTGCGAGCGACATGAACAAGTCCAAACGTGAGTCATTTTGCCAACTCAGCCAAGTAGCGAAGCACTGAGGCTATCTGTAGGTGACAAGCTGCAGGGAGATGTGCAGAGTTGGCTCTCCCCGCCTGATCCATGGACGAACCATAACATTGCTTGCCGATCCCGGCACACCGGGACCGCGACGTGGTTTGTCCAAGGCAACGCTTCTTCGGAATGGAAGTCGTCTGGAAGGTGTTCCCTTATGTGGGTTCATGGCAAACGTCTGTGATCATCCAACACGCTCACCTTGAGAGACTGACGGCTTTCGCTTTTCTTAGCGGGAGCAGGAAAGAGCATCCTTTGGTATGTTGATCTTGCGATGTCTCAACCTTCAAGACTTATGGTGTTGGCCAGCTCTTCAATCATCCAAGACATCGATGGCATGCGAAAGTCAGGACTTGCATCAATAGCCTTTTTTTATTGTGACTTTCGGGAACACCCAAAGAAGGACCTGCGTGGGCTGGTCTCATCGTTACTAGTCCAACTGTGCGATCAATCCGACTCGTACTCTGACATTCTGTCCGACTTGTACCTAGAACACCGCAATGGTTCAAGGCAACCGAACGACGGGGTACTTGTCGAATGCTTGAAGAAAATATTAAAAGTGCAGGGACAAGCACCGGTATTCCTGATTATCGATGCTCTGGATGAATGCCCAATCACAACATCTTTGCCTTCCCCTCGCGACAATGTTCTCACCTTTGTGGAGGACCTCATTAACATAGACGTTTCGACTCTCCACATTTGCGTCACTAGCCGACCCGAGACTGATATCAAGGCCGTCTTCGGTCCTATGGCCTTCCACACCATTTCCCTACATGATGAGATCGGACAAATGCAAGACATCGCTGAGTATATCAAGTCGGTTGTAACCACAGATCGAATGATGCGAAGATGGAATGCGGCCGATAGACAACTCGTCATCGACGAGCTCACCAACAAAGCTGACGGCATGTAAGCCGTAACGCGTCAGACATTGATAACCCGTGTTCACATCTATTGCAGGTTCCGTTGGATTCATTGCCAGCTGGGCTACCTTCGCCGCTGCCTCCCGGGACGAATACGGCGAGCCCTGTCCGAACTACCGGAGACGCTCGATGAGACGTATGAGCGAGCATTAAAAGACATCCATAAATCAAGTTGGGAACTTGCTCACCATCTCCTCCAGTTTGTCGCCATTGCTTCTCGTCCGCTACGTGTCGAGGAACTCTCGCAGTTTCTCGGATTTGACTTCACGGCGAGAACGATTCCAAAATTCCACGAGGGTTGGCTTCTCGAGGATCCGGTTGACGCAGTGCTGTCTTCAACCTCAAATTTGCTTACCACCGTGGTCGTCAATGGTTCACTAGTAATACAATTTTCCCATTTTTCAGTCAAGGAATTCTTGACATCATCCCGCCTTGCCGAATCGAATGACATCATTCTCCGCCGTTATCACGTCTCTATGACTTGCGCCCATACCCTCGCCGCGCAAGCCTGCCTCGGCATGCTGTTACACCTGGACCAAAACATTGCCAGAAATGACCTGGAGGAATTCCCTCTTGCAGAATACGCTGCGGAGCACTGGGTAGACCACGCGCGGTTCGAGGACGTGTCTCGAAAAGTGGAAGATGGGATGAAACAGTTGTTCGACCCGAGCAAATTCCACTTCGCGGTGTGGACGTGGATACACGATTTGGAAGACGAGTATTGGCGTAAAGAAAAGCGAGGCGACAGGCCATCACAACCGCGCGGAACACCATTACATTATGCGGCATTGTGCGGCTTTGGCGTCATACTACATTTCCTAGTAGTTGAACACTCGCAAGACGTGGACTGTCGAGGCTTTGAACACAAGTCGACTCCACTGCATCTGGCATCTCGTAGGGGGCATGTAAAAGCTGCTCGTATCCTTCTCGACTGCGGTGCAGGTGCGGAAGCACAGAACAAGCACAACTCAACGCCGTTGCACTTGGCATCAAGTGGGGGGCATGTAGAAGTTGTACGTCTTCTTCTCGAGCGTGGCGTGGATACAACACTCGAAGATGGCGGTGGACAAGTTCCATTTCAGCTGGCCGTGGTTGGGAGGCACGTCGAAGCTGGGAGGGTTTTCCTCGAGTCCGGTGCGGATAAGGTTTTCGACGAGTGGACTCCGTTGCATCAGGCGTCGTTCGACGGACATCTTGAAGTGATGCGCGTCCTACTCCAGCGCGGCATAGATTTAACTAGCCAAGCCGATGCTCAGTTGAGTCTATTATGGGCAGCGTCACTCGGCGGACATGCAGACGCCATCCGAATCCTTCTCGAGTACGGCGCAAAGGTGACCGTCCGGGATGATGGTCAGTCTACTATATTGCATCTAGCATCGTGGGCAGGACACGTGGAAGTCGCACACATCCTTCTCCAGCACGGTCTGGATCCCACAGCTCAGGACGACAAGGGGAGGACTGCACTGCATCTAACGTCGATGGCGGGACATGCGGCATCCGCGTCCCTCCTTCTCGAACGTGGCGCGGATGTAATGGCTCGCGACAATAGTGGGTGTACTCCACTGCATTTCGCTGCATTGCGTGGAGAAGTGAGAGTAGCACGCCTCCTTCTCGAGCATGGCGTAGATGTGAATACCCAGGACAATGACAAATGGACTGCATTATTTTCCGCGGCAACGTATGGACATGTTGAATTTGTACGCCTACTTCTCGAGTGCGGAGCAGATGCGACAACCCCGGACGATAACCAGTGGACCCCATTACATGCCGCCACAGACGTGGGACATGTGGAACTCGCACGCTTACTTCTAGAAGCCGGGGCAGATGCAACAGCCCAGGCAAACGACAAGTCGACTCCATTACATCTCGCGGCAGCCAAGGGTCACCTGGAACTCGCACGCTTACTTCTTGAAGCCGGGACGGATGCAACAGCCCAGGCAGACGACAAGTCGACTCCATTACATCTCGCGGCAGCGAAGGGTCACGTGGAACTCGCGCACTTACTTCTCAAGGGAAAGGCAGATATGATGGCCCAAACCAGCGACGGGCTAACCCCATTACATGTCGCAGTTGTGGAAGGACATGGGGAGTTCACACACTTTCTACTCGAACGTGGAGCGAATGCGATGGCTCGCGACAAGGTCGGGTGGACTCCGCTGCATTTTTCGGCACAGAATGGAGAACTGGGAATTGCGTGCCTACTTCTCGAGCATGGTGTAGACGTGAGGGTCCGGGATGACAAGGGATGGACTCCATTACTTTTCGCGGCACTCTGGACACACCTAGAACTTGCATGCCTGCTTCTCTCTCGAGGCGCAGATGTGACAACACCGACCGACGACGGGCTGACACCATTACATATCGCGGCACGCAAGGGAGATGTAGAATTTGCACGCCTACTTCTCGAGCGCGGGGCAGATGCGAAGGCCCAAACTAACAACAGGTCGACTCCATTACGTCTCACAGCAGCCCAAAGACATTTGCAGCTCGCGCACTTACTTCTCGAGCATGAGGCAGATATGGCATCCCAGACCATTGAAGGGTGGACCCCATTACATGCTGCAGTAGCCGAGGGACATGAAGAATTCGCACGCCTACTAGTCGAACACGGCGTAGATGTGAAGGCCCAGGACAAGGGCGGATGGACTCCATTACTTTACGCCGCAGATCGGGGAAATGTGGATATCGTATGTCTACTTCTCGAAAGTGGGGGAGATATGACCGCGCGGGCCAACGATGGGCGGACACCGTTACATGTAGCTGCATGCGAGGGACATGTCGAACTGGCACGCCTACTTCTCGAGCGCGGGGCAGATGCGACAATACGAATCGACGACGGGCGGACGTCATTACATTTGGCGGCAGCCATGGGACACGAGGAACTCTCACAACTTCTTCTCGAACGCGGCGTAGATGTAAAGGCCCAGGACAATCACGGACTGACTCCATTACATTATGCAGCGGAGCGGGGACATGTGGATGTCGTAAGCCTACTTCTCGAAAGTGGGGCAGATGCGATTGCCCACTGGAAGGACAACGATGGGTGGACTCTATTACATGTCGCGGCATTCCAGGGACACATCGAACTCGCGCGCTTTCTTCTCGATCGCGGGACAGATGCTACAGCCCAGACCAGCGACGGGCTGACTCCGCTGGAAATGGCATTGCAAAGGGAACATGAGCAAATCGTCCGCGTCCTTCTCGAGCATACAGATACGGCGGCTCAGGACGAATGGTGACACCGTTGCTCCGCACAATGGGATGGCAATACACGAGTTTTTCCCGTGTCATTCTCAGGTACGGCGTATACCATTGATTGATTGAGAACCGTTGCTTTGACTCATCACAAGAAATATCTGCAGGACGAGACCGCAGTTTTATAAACTTCCTATGACCCTTTCATTCAAACCATCGAGCACAAGCCGTAAGGAATATGGGATCATACTTGTATTTGCGATCGTTTGATTTTTATGATAATGCTGCTATGCAATTCTGTTATATTGCACTGGCAAGTGTTGTAGAGGGAAGAAATGCGTGACGGATCTTGTGGCCACCAATCGGGAGAACTCAGGCTCACAGCACTGATTGTCTTATACAAGGCCATACCGTACGGAACGCCTAGCGTAATGAGGGTCATAAAGCCACGCTCTGATGGATTAAATGCGATCCAGAGGCAGCACTGTAAAATAATCTTGTGCCGTGTATGCGAGCTCGATGGTGAGTTCGCCTTTCCCCTCGAACCCACCAATCGTGTGCATAGTGAAGTTGGGAGTTGGGAGGTTCCCTCAACAACAGGAGGCGGAAAAGAAATACTTGGGGCACATGGAACTTATTACCGTACATCTGCATGCAAATGTTCCAGGCAGAAACAAGTAGATCCTCGCAGTGTGGTAATGCTTCGCCCCTTCTCCCAGAAAGGGTCCCAGGCAAAACTTTGAAGGTGGGCATCCTCCGGGCGCATCAAGTCCACGTAATACTGTACCCACTTTGCGATGTGTGAGGAGTAGAGGGAGGGATGTTGAACTTGGGAGCAGCGCAGGGTGACAAGTTGGAGCAAGGAAACACAGCACACTGATGAGGAGGGAGCATTCAGAGGTGGGCAGATAACTTCTGTTATTATTCTGTAAAGTATAGATGT
>Ga0137397_10002416_pt1 | contig 13015 bp, 9 predicted proteins | sample czorhiz116metaG_FD_106658 | JGI IMG/M metagenome (GOLD analysis project Ga0137397, IMG submission 106658) | Vadose zone soil microbial communities from Angelo Coast Range Reserve, California, USA - czorhiz1.16 metaG | ecosystem: Environmental > Terrestrial > Soil > Vadose zone | place: USA... | reverse complement strand
GGAGAGCGTGAGGGTGCTTCCACCGACCAGGGTGATGAGATCGCCCGAGACCTTCAGCACGCTGGCGCCCGAGAGGGCGATGGCGGCGCCGCTGACGACGGTGAGCCGGCTCGCGTCGAGGGCCAGGGGGGAGCCCACGCTGGTGACCTTGCTCTTGGCGGAGAGGCTCATCACCGCGGTTGCGGCGATGAGCTGGGCGCCGCGCCGCATGTTCAGGATGGGCAGGCTCGCCTCGAGGAGCGTGGTGTCTACGCGGAGGACCTGGCGCGTGGTCAACATGGCGCCGTCGAGGTCGAGCAGCGTGCCCGCGCTCCTGAGGGGGCGCTGGGTCGCTAGCTTGAGGCCCGTCTCGGCGTCCTTCTTCGTGCCCTTGGCCGAGAGCTCGATGACGGCTTCTCCGGTTCCCGTGGCGATCGAATGGGTGCCTCCCGAGAGCTCGATGAGCTCGTCCGTCGACTTGCCGGTGGCGACGCGGCCACCCGTGGAGACCCGGAGCAGCGACCCCGTCGAGGTGATGGGCGCGTCCTCGGCCGTCCACAGGGAGCCCGCGATGTTCAGCCGGCCCGATTTCTCCACGACGATGCCCTCGGTGCCCCGGGCGAGGGAGAGCGATCCGCCCTCGAGGGACAGGAGGCTGGTCTTGGCCACGCTCGTGAAGCGGCCGCCCCTGCCGTCGACGGCGAGAAGGGCGGCGCCGTCGGCGCTCAGGTCGCTCTTGACGGCGGCGAGGAGTGACCCCGCCGTGGTCACCTTGGCCTTGGAGCCCGAGACGTGCGCGAGCTCGGCGGTGGTGACGGTGCTCGTGGTCAGCCCGAGCAGGGCTACCGCCCCTGTGCCCGTGACGCCGCCCTGGATATCCGCGATGCCCCCGCTGAAATCGAGCGTGCTCGACGAGGCTTCGAGCAGGCCGCCGTCAAGCGTCGCCTTGCTCTTGTTGTCGACGGCATAGAGTGAGATCGCGAATGCGCGATTCACTCCGCTGAACGAGTAGAGAGCGGGCGGCAAGCTCGGCGGGAGCGCCGGTGGCCCGGGATTCTGGGTGGGCAGGGGCGGCACGAGCGGAGGCTGCGTGACGATCCCCGTGCCGCCACCGCCGCCGCCCACACCGGCGGCGCCTTCCGCCACGGCCGCGAGCTGAGCGAGGCCGAAGACGTCGGCCGCGGGGTCGGACTGGTCGCTCGCCTGGGTCTGTGCGCCGGGCAGGCCCTCCCTACCTCGAGGGCCCGCGGACTGGGGCGTCGGATCCGGCGAGAGGGCCAGCGCGAGAGCGCGGGCCTTCAAGCCCTCCGCGCCGCTGACCGACCGGGCGACGGCGTCGGCGCTCCGTGGATGCTCGGCCTCGCGCGCGCTCAGATCGCTGAACACGGCGGCCATCGCGGCGGGCGAGACGGGCTGCACCTGGCCGGCGGTGCCGGCGGTGACGCCGAGGCTCTGGCCCGCCCCGACGCGGGTCGGCACCGTGCCCGGAGCGGCATTGAGCGCGCTGACGTCCACGATGCCCTTGACGACGTGAACGTTGGTGACGAACGGCGCCGCCCCGGAGGCTCCGGTCTTGGCGGGCCGGATCAGCTCGACCACAAAGACGGTGCCCCGCACCGCGGCCACGGCATTGGGCGTGCGGACCTCGATCTCCTCGCCGGGCTTCATGCGCTGGCGTGCGACGGCCAGCCCGATCTTGCCCGCGGACAGCTGGATGATGGACTTGGTGTGCCCCTCGGTGATGGTGAGCTCGGAGAGCTCACGGATCGTCACGACGGCCTTGCCGCCGAGGAGCACGCGAACCAGGGACTTCTCCGCCGTGGCGATCTTGTCCTGCTCGAAGACGCTGTCCCGGAAGCGGAGGGGCTGGGACTGAGAGGCGCGCGCGAGGGTGGCGGTGCCGGTGAGGGTGGTGACGACGCCCAGGCCTTGAGCACGGACGGGCGACGGGGCGAGGACGAGCGCGACGGTGAGTGCGTTGAGCGAAAGGATGAGAAGCGGGCCGCTGAGGATGCTCCGAGTCGCAGGTAGAGAGCGGTTGCTGGGCTGGCTCAGCATCTGGTTCCTGCCATGGAGCCTCCACCTTCGGGTTGGTTGGCCAGGGATGAGCCTCAGCGACTCCGCTAAGAACAAGCAAGGCCCCTGCCACGCAACCTCCTGAAGAACGACGTGAAATCATTGGGACGATCGCGATGGAAGAGCGACGCCGCCGCGCGCCGCAACCAAATTCCGACACCACCCAACAAAATCCGTCAGGCTCTCGGCGCTTCGAGCTCGGCGGGGCGCGTCGAAGAGGGCCAGGTGGCCCTCCGGGGCGAGAGCAAGGTGGTATGATCAGGCTCCAACATGTTCGACATCGGTCTTCAAGAGCTGATCCTCATCTTCGTGATCGCTCTCCTCGTCTTCGGTCCGAAGAACCTGCCCCAGCTCGGCCGCTCGCTCGGACGCGCCATGCGCGAGTTCAGGCGCGCCAGCGCGGAGTTCGAGTCGACCATCAGGACCAATCTCCAGATCGACGAGCCCGATCCGCCCCCGACGCCACCGACGGTCACCGCGGATGCCTCCACGGTCACCACCGAGACGTCAGCGCCGGGTACGGGGGGAGCCGAGGCGCTGCCCGACTCTGCGCTCGACCCTCACGCGGTTTCCCCGATCGCCGCCGAAGCACCGCCTGGGGAGGCCTATGTTGCCCAGCGCGGGTCGAGGCTCTTCCATCAGCGGGACTGCGGCTGGGTCAAGCGCATAGGCGAGCCTGACCGCGTCTACTTCAAGCGGGTGGTGGAGGCCAGAGAGGCCGGCTTCATGGCCTGCCCGTCCTGCGAGCCCTGGGAGCCGGCCTAATTTTTTTGCTTGGCTAACTCAACGGGTGTTGACTATCATGCTGTTGAGTAGATGGTGGGCTGGTCGACGCAGCCGTTCATGGTAGTCAACCCGGGGGGCAGGGCTTGAAGGAGATGACAGCGCGGCAGCGGGAAGTGCTGGGCTTCATGCGGAGCTTCAGCGACCGGCACGGCGCCCCGCCCACCGTGCGGGAGATCGCCGAGCGCTTCCGCTTCACCCCGCGGGCGGCCTTCGATCACCTCCGGGCTCTCGAACGGAAGGGTGAGCTGCAGCGTCGGGTGACGGACAAGCGCGTGTCGCGGACCCTGATCCTGACCGATCGCGCCCACAGCCGCCGCCCCTCGCGCGAGATTCCCATCCTCGGCCGGATCGCGGCGGGGCAGCCGACCTTCGCCGCGGAGAGCCGGGAGGAGAGCATCCCCGTGCGGCCGGAATGGATCGCGGCCAAGGGCGGGGACCTCTTCGCCCTCCGGGTGAGGGGCGACAGCATGATCGAGGCGCATATCGCCGATGGCGACCTCGTCGTCGTGCGGAAGCAGGAGGGCGCGGCCACGGGCGACATCGTGGCCGCCCTCGTGGATCAGGAGGCGACGGTCAAGCGCTTCGCCACCGAGGGCGGCATGGTCGTGCTCAAGCCGGAGCATCCGACCATGAAGCCCATCGTGGTGGATCCGCGGCGCGCCGACTTCCGCATCCTCGGCAAGGTCGTCGGCCTGTTCAGGGACATGTAGAGCCCAGTGACTCGGACGGAAGGAGGCTTTCGATGCTGGTCGCTCCGATGTTGGTGGCACAGACGCGACGCACCCGGAGACGCTCCCGCCCGCGCGTGGCGCGGCGGCGGCGCCGCATCTACGTTGGTCGCACGGTCACCCGCCGCGCCGCCGCGACTCTTTTTTTGCGACAGACAACTCGACAGGTGGCGGCTCGCTCGCGTCTCTCCGACTGGGTGGGCGCGGTAGCCATGCTCGGGGGAATGGTCGCCTGGGGGATGATCGTGGTCCTCCTGGGGAGCTGATGGCCGGACGGACGCGGCGAAGCGGCGGGATCAGCCGGCCCGGTGGCCGCCGGGCGGCGTCCAGGGCTTCAACTCCGAGGGCTTCAACTCCCAGGGCTTCAACTCAATGAAGAGATCGAGGATGTCGGCGTCGATGGCGCCCGCCTTGCGCTCCTGGTCGAGAATGTCCAGCGCGCGCCCGACGGGCACGGCGGCCTTGTAGGGCCGATCGCTGGCCGTCAGCGCGTCGAAGATGTCGGACACGGTCATCATCCGCGACTGCAGGGGGATCTCGGCTCCCCGCCGGCCCTCGGGATAGCCGGAGCCGTCGAGCTTCTCGTGGTGGGAGCGGGCGATGGTCGGCACCTCGCGCAGTTCCTTCGTCCACGGGATGCGCTTGAGGAACTCGTACGTGTAGAGCACGTGCGACTGGATCTGCTTGAACTCGTCGCGGGTGAGGCTGCCGCGCGGGATCGAGAGGATGTCGGCCTCGTCCGGCGTGATGACGGCCTGGCCGTCACCCGTGTGGTCCACGAAGGCCCGCCCCGCGATGCCTCGGATGCCCGCCGCCGTCTCGGCGGGCAAGACGGTGGGCTCGTTGGCCGCCGCCACCGCCTTCAGATGCTCGTCGATCTCCGCGAGCAGGGTCGCGAGCTCGGCGTCCCACTCGTCGGCGCGGGCCTGGAAGCCCTGGCGGCTCCCGCGCAGGAGCGCATCGAGCTTCTTGCGCAAGAACTTCAGCTCGAGCCCGCGCTTCAGGATCTCGGAGCGCTGGCGTATCAGCTCGAGGCCCAGGGGAGGCAGCTTCTTGGCCTTGACGAGCACGTCCTCGCGCACGCCGACCTTGCCGAAGTCGTGGAGGAGCGAGGCATAGCGGAGCTCGCGGATCTGGTCGGCCGAGAAGCGCACGTCCCGGAGGGGCCCGCGGGCCGCGCGGTGGGCGGCCTCGGCCAGGGCCACCGTCAGATCCGCGACGCGGAAGGAGTGGCCGGAGGTGGTGGGATCCCGCGCCTCGATGGCGCCGACGGAGGCGCTGACGAAGCCTTCGAAGAGAACGCGCACGCTCTCGTAGAGGCGGCTGTTCTGGAGGGCCACCGCCGCCTGGGAGGCGAGGGAGGCGGCCAGGCTCTTGAAGCGCTCGGGGTAGGGGAGGGCCTCGGCCTCGATCTCCTCGGGAGAGGAGAAGCGCCGCGCCGGGTCGCGCTTGCAGTTGATCAGCTGGAGGACGCCGATGACGTCGTCGCCCGGCGTCTTCATGGGCACCACGAGCATGGACTTCGTGCGGTAGCCCGCGTGCTTGTCGAAGCCGGTATTGATGTGGTACCGCGCGCCCGGGGGAGGCACGTAGGCGTCGTCCAGGTGGACGATCTCTCCCGTCAAGGCGACGTGGCCCGCGATGCTCTCGTCGCTGATGGGTACGGAGACTGCGGCGGGCCGGGTGTCGCCGGGCCCCGAAAGTGGAATGGTCGCGGAATCGTTCTGGGAGATCTCGAAGCGGAGTCGGCGCGGCTCCCCTTCCGGCTCCTCCACGAGATAGATCGACCCCGCGTCGCTGTGGGTGATCGCGCGGGCTCGCGAGAGGATGAGGCGCAGCAGGGTCTCCACGTCGCGCTCGGCGGAGAGCCGGATGCCGATCTCGTTGAGCTCCTCGAGCTCGCGCCGTGTGGCGGCGGACTCGCGGCGCAGGCGCGCGTGGTCGAAGGCCTGGTCGAGCGCGCGCTCGAGAACGGGCGGGGTCACCGGCTTGCCCAGGCACGCATACCAGCTCGAGGGCAGGGTGGCCTCGGGAGGCGGCGTGCCGGCCAGCGCCATGACCGGCACGTCGTGAGCGCGGGCACCCAGCGACGCGACGAGCTCCGGCGCGTCGCTGTCCACGTCCACGAGAAGCACGGCGGCTTCGTCGGCGGCCAAGGGCACGGCCCTGCCCGGGATCATGGCGCGCCCCTCGAAATGATCGGCCAGCGCGCCCACCAGGGCGGCCGCGGGCGACTTTTCCGAGTACAGGACGACGCGAGAGGTCATGCGAAGTAGGGTAGGGGTGACCGCCTCCACGTGTCAAGAAAGCGACGGCCACCGCTTGACCCGCCGCGCGTCGCGCCGATAGACTGGCCTTCTGTGACCGCGCGTGTGACGACCGGTCTGGGCCGGCTGGATGAAATGCTGGGGGGCGGTTTGCTGCCTGGCACGCTCTGCGTCGTGTACGGCGCCACCGGCATAGGCAAGACGCATCTCGGCCTCACCTTCGCCCACGCGGGCGTCGAGGCGGAGGGTGCCCCCGGCATCCTCTTCGACATGAATTCCCGCGGCGATTCCCAGCAGCACCACGAGTACGCGGCCCGGCTTTACGATTGGTCGCTCCAGCGCTGGCGGCACACCGTGACGCCCATGGCTGCTCCCTTTCCGCCGCCCGGCGAGATGGCCGCGCGCTTTTGCGACGCGCTGGCCTGGACGGGCAAGCTCCGCGACTATCAGGTGCCGGCGCCGGACGGCGGGCTCGAGCTCGACTGGAACTGGAAGGCCGAGTACAACCACGCGCTGTACACCGTGCGGCCCTTCGTGTACTTCCATCTGGGCGCGGGGTGCCGGCGCATCGTCGTCGACGGGGTCGAGCCCATGGATGTGCCGGGCGACTACATGCAGCCCTTCGTTTTCGACGAGCTCTACCGCAAGGTCATCCACCGTGACAGCGAGACCCTGGGCATGGAGATCTGCCTGCCCGTGTGGAAGCACCGCGAGTTCATCGACGCCCATCGATACGAGCACACCGCGGTCACCACCATGCTGCTCGTGACCACCGAGGAGACGCCGCTCGAGCATCTGATTGCCCGCAAGGTCGCCTCGGGCGACATCGGAGCGGTGGCCAACACCATCGTGGTCATGGGCAGCGAGCGGGTGGGCAACCGTCTCGGGCGCTTCCTCTGCGTGGTCAAGCACCGGGGCAGCGCCATGAGCGACGAGATCGCCGAGTATCGGATCACGGAGCGGGGCCTCGAGTTTCCCTGACGGCGTGCCCCGCACGCTTGGGAGCCCCCTGGACCCGCGGCCGCTCGCGGCGAGGCGCGCGCGGAACTTTCGTCACGCCGCCGCCCTCCGCGTCAGGTCCGCGCGGGCGGCCGCCGCCTTCGTGGAGCGGGTGGCCGTGTGCTCCACGTTCTACCGCTTCCCCGATGGGCTCGCCTGTCTGTGGGCGGCGGTGGCGGGCCGCGACCGTCCGCGCTGGCCTCGCCACTCCCATCACGACGCCGGCATCGGTCGAACCTGGGAGCTCAAGGACGTCCTGCCCGCCCAGCGCCGCTGCTACTACGGCAAGCTGGTGAAGCAGCGGCCCGTGCTCGTCGCCCTCGACGTCTTCCCGGCCTTCTACGCGCTCATCCGCGGCCGGCAGCGCGCCCGCGACTATCTCGCCGAGTACCGGGCGGGCCGGCTCTCCGTCCACGGCAAGCGCATCATGGACAGCTTTCTCCGCGAGAGCCCTCAGTACACGCGCGGGCTCCGGGCCGACACCTTCATGCTCGAGCCCTCGAGGACGCGCGAGTTCGAGCGCGCCATGGCCGAGCTGCAGCAGGGACTGTGGATCGTCAAGACCGAGGAGCGCTACGAGCCCTCGTTTTCCTATCGCTGGGACCTCGTCGAGCGGTGGCTGCCTGACCCGGTCGCGGAGGGACGGTCCCTCGGCCGCCCCGCGGCCCTGGATCGGCTGCTCGGTCGCTATCTCGGCGGGGCCGTGTACTCCACCCCCGCGCGCATGGCGCGGCTCTTCGGACTCGGCGGGAGGGAAACGGAGGCGAGCCTCGGGCGGCTCGCCCGCGCGGGACGCGCGCGCGTGGACTGCGAGGTCGCGGGCTGGCCGGGGCGATGGGTGGTGGGCCCGTGACGCAGCCGCCGGAGGGCTTCCGCTACATCGACATCCACACGCATCTGCATCCCGAGCGCCTCACCCGGGCGATCCGGAGGTGGTTCGCCGAGCGCTCGGACTGGAAGCTCGAGTACCCGACCGAGCCCGAGCTCGTGGCGGCCTTCCTCCGGGACCACGATGTCGACCGATTCCTGTACTTCTCCTATGCCCACAAGGCCGGCATGGCGCGCGACATCAATGCGTGGCTTCACGCCGTGAGACCGCGCGTGCCCGCCGGTCTTCCCCTGGGCACTGTTCATCCCGACGACCCCGACATGCTCGAGGTGGCCGACGAGGCCCTCCTCGCCTACGGGTTTCCCGGCTTCAAGTTCCACATCAACGTCCAGCGCTTTCACCCCGACGACCCGCGCGTGCTTCCCGTGTACGAGCGGCTCCTCGCCCTCGACCGGCTCCTCCTCGTTCACGTGGGGAGCGCGCCCTGGCCCAATGCCTTCGACGGCTTTCCGCGGTTCGCGCGCGTCATGGACATGTTCCCGCGGCTCAAGGTCGTGGTCGCCCACATGGGGTCTTTCGAGACGCGGGAGTTCATGGGGCTCATGGAGCGCTGCCCGAATCTCTATCTCGACACGACGATGGCCTTCGCCCCCGTGCGGCCCGAGCACAGGGCCATCGACACACGGATCAACAGCATCGCGGTGACGAACGACGAACTCCTCCGCTGGCAGGACCGCATCGTCTTCGGCAGCGACTTCCCGAACCTGCCCTATCCGTACGAGGAGGAGTGTGAGGCCCTGTGGCAACGAGACCTGCCCCTGCCCGTCTACCGGAAGATCTTTCACGACAATGCCGCGCGCCTCCTGGGCCTGCCGTGAGGGAAAGCCCGCGTGTCCCGGAGCGCGTCCTCGCCCTCCGCGTCCTGGCGCCCGAAGCCCGCGAGGCCCTCGAGGCGCTTCACGTCATCCTCGGGCCTTCGCGGCCCGCCTACCTCGTGGGCGGGGCGCTCCGGGATCTCCTCGGCGGGGAGCCCACCGCCGACATCGACGTGGCCGTGCCATCGGGCGCCCTCGCCGCCGCGCGCACGCTCGCCGATCGACTCGACGGCGCCTTTCTCGTCCTCGACGACGCGCGCGGCGCCGCGCGCCTCGTGCCCGCCTCGGGACGACGGTGGCGGGGACCGCAGGTCGACGTCGTGGACTTCCGCGCGCTCGACCTCGAGGGCGATCTCCGGGGGCGCGACTTCACGGTCAACGCGCTCGCCGTCTCCCTCCACGACCTCGTGGCCTCGGGCGAGGGTGCCGTCCAGGATCCCGTGGGCGGTCTCGATGATCTGCGTACGCGTACGGTGCGGCTCTGCTCCCCGGCGGCCATGGACGACGACCCCGTGCGCGCTCTCCGCGCCGCGCAGCTCGGCGTTCGCCCCGGGTGGAGGGTTGACGGGTCCGTCAGCGCGGCGGCGGCCCGCGCCGTCGGAGCGCTCGACCGCGTGTCGGCGGAGCGTGTCCGCGACGGGCTCGTGGGGCTCCTGCGCGAGCGTGCGGCGGGGGCGGGGCTCCGGCTGCTCGATCGATGGGGTGTGATCGATCGTCTCCTGCCCGAGCGCGCGGCCATGCAGTCGACGGTGCAACCCCTGCCTCACCGCTTCGACGTCTGGGAGCACAGCGTGCGCGCCGTCGAGGGCGCCGACGCGCTCCTGGCACGCGCGGCGGACCTCGCGGGCCTGGACGAGGCGCTGGCGGAGCATCTGGACGAGCCGCTGGGTGCCGGCCTCCGCCGGCGCGAGGTCCTCAAGCTCGCGGCGCTGCTGCACGACGTGGCCAAGCCGGAGACGCGGACCGTCGAGGGCGGACGTGTCCGCTTCTTCGGTCACGACGTGATCGGGGCCGAGCGGGTCGCGGCCATCGCGGCGCGGTGGCGGCTCCCGGGCCGGGTCTCGACGACGCTCGCGCGCCTCGTCCGCCATCACCTCCGGCCCCTGCATCTCGCCCAGGCTGGCGAGATCACGCGCCGGGCGCGGCATCGATTCTTCCGCGACCTCGAGGAGGAGGCTCGAGACCTCCTTGTCCTCGCTCTCGTGGACGCGGCGGCGGTCACGGGTCGCTCGCCCTGGGCCGTCTGGCGCGGGCAGGAGAGCCAGGTCCTGCGCGAGCTGATGGCGGGCCATGCCGAGGAGGCGGTCGTGGCGGCGGCGCCACCGCTCCTGTCGGGAGGCGACATCATGGACGCGCTCGCCCTCGGCCCTGGTCCCGAGATCGGCCGGCTGCTCGCCCTCGTCCGCGAGGCGCAGGCCCTGGGGCTCGTGGCCGATCGGGAGGGAGCCCTCGAATGGCTCCGGGGACAGGGCGCTCGTCTTGACACCTTGCCGGAGGAGCCCCTACAGTAGGACGGCCGAGAGAGCACGACGGCTCGGCGCTGGAGCCCGCTCCATCACCCCCGAGGAGGCAGACATGGTGCGCAGAGGTCTATTCGCGGTCCTGACCACCGCGATCCTGACAGCGGCGGGAGCCGCCGGGGTCGACGCCGCCCCCGAGGGCAAGATCGTCATCGCGCAGGGCGTGGACCCGACCACGCTCGACACCATGAACCAGCAGGAGACCCCCGCCTCCGTGGTCACCGGACACATCTTCGATGGCCTCGTGGAGCGCGACAGCAATCTCAAGATCGTCCCCGCGCTAGCCTCCGAGCTTCCCAAGCTCGTCGCGCCCACCACCTGGGAAGTCAAGCTCCGCAGGGGCGTCAAGTTCCACAACGGCGAAGAGTTCAACGCCGAGTCGGTGAAGTTCAGCCTGGAGCGCGTCAAGACCCCTGCGCTGCGGGCAAGCTCCAACTTCCGTCCCATCGATCGCGTCGAGGTCATGGACCCCTACACGGTGCGCGTCCACACGAGCAAGCCGTGGCCGACCTTCGTGACCATCATGACCTTCACCCAGGCGGCCATGTACCCGGCCAAGGCCTATGCCGGCAAGGACAGCGCGTTCATCTCCAAGAATCCCATCGGCACCGGGCCGTACCGCTTCGTGAAGTGGTCGAAGGACGAAGAGATCGTGCTCGAGGCGGACCCGGGTTACTGGCGGGGCTCGCCCAAGATCAAGACCGTCGTCTTTCGCCCCATCCCCGACGACGCGGTGCGGGTGGCCGCGCTCCAGAACGGCGAGATCGACGTGGCCGTCAATATCCCGCCGCATCTGGCCAGCATCATCGCGAGTCATCCCAAGGCCTTCCTCTCGACGGCTCCCAGCATCCGGACCCTCCAGCTCATGTTCGTGACCCACGAGTACGACGCGCAGCACAAGCTGGTGGGGCCGTACAAGGGGCCCACCGTCGACAAGCGCGTCCGGCAGGCCATCGCCTACGCCATCGACGCCGACGAGATCATCAAGGGCGTGCTCGACGGCAAGGCCATGCGCACGGCGACCATGCTCACCCCGCTGCACTTCGGCTACGACGCCTCCCTCAAGCCCATCAAGCAGGATCTGGCGAGGAGCAAGAAGCTGCTCGCGGAGGCCGGCTATGCCGGGGGGCTGGAGATCACCCTCAACAGCCCGCAGGGCCGTTACGTGCGCGACAAGGAAGTGGCGGAGGCGGTGACGGGCCAGCTGAACAAGGCGGGAATCAAGACGACCCTCAAGACGTATGAGTTCGTGAACTACCTCAACAATCTCGTGTACCCGCACAAGCCGGGTCCCGTGTGGCTGATCGGCTGGGGCACGCCCACCGTCGACGCGGAGACCGTCTACGCTCCCCTCTTCCGCACGGGCAGCAACCTCAGCAACTATCACAACGCCGACTTCGACGGCATGGTCGACCAGGCCCAGACCCAGATGGACGAGAAGCAGCGTCTGGCCACGTATCACCGCATCAACAAGCTCTGGATCGACGAGATGCCCGCGGTGCCGCTGTACCAGCAGCTCGATCTGTACGGCGCGAGCAAGCGACTCAACTGGAAGGCGCGGAGCGACGAGCGCATCAAGGCCTTCGACATGTCGCTCAACAAGTAGCGCCGCGGAGAGGCGATCGAGGCCCTGTCGCGGCGAGAGACTCGAAATACGAGGCCGAGCAGCCTATAATGGGAGCTCGAGCGCGGCCGTAATTCAGTGGCAGAATGCCAGCTTCCCAAGCTGGACGTCGCCGGTTCGAATCCGGTCGGCCGCTCCAATTTCACAGGGGGTTACGGCGATGAGCCGTAGCCCCCTTCTTCCGTCCGGTCCCCAACCGGCGCCCAATGGGGATCTAGAAACCCTGTTCCTCGCTCAGCCGCGACGAGGCTGAGGAGCGAGTGAAGGTGACCGGAGCACACGCGATCGTCGTCTGGTCGGCGGGGGCCGGGTCGAGGCGGGTGATCTCCGAGAAGCCCGAGACCCATGGCGTGCCTCCGTGCCAAGGGGCGCCGCGTGTCCCGCTTCGCCCCTACGGCTACCGGACCGCTCCAGGCGACCGGATCAGACGACGGGGTAGCGCCGCTCCTCACAGGCGGCGTAATTCTTACACGCGCGAACGACGCGGTGCCAAGCCGTTTGTGCTCTGAAGTTTTTCCCTCGCGACCGCGGTGAGGCCGAATTGGGAGCGTTCGGCTGCCACCGGCCGGTCTCCGAGTCCGGGCACGACTTTTGCCACTGCTCGAGGCCATGACTTGCCCCGAGGCCCGGCAGTTCCACGCAGCCCTCATCGCCGGGGAGCTGCGAATCTCAGAGACGGCCCTGGTCGAAGCTCATCTCAGCCGTTGTGCCGACTGCCGGCAGATCGCGGAGAGCCTCTACCGGGTGGCGCCCCGCGATTCAGAGGGACGGATCGTTCCCGCCGGCGCTGGCGACATGAGGATCGGTGCGGGGAGCCGCTTGCTCCTGCCACTCCTGGTTTTGGTCGCTCTGGGCGCCAGCGCCCTGGTGGTCGTTCCCGGACTCGCCCCCTATGCCTGGCACCGGGCCAGCGCGCTCATGGTCGCCGCTCGCCACGCGACCCTGGCGCCGACAGCGCCGACCGCGCCTCCGCTGCCTGAGCCGAGCCGGATCGAACCCCCTTCCGGGGCCCCCCTGATCGAGCCCGAGGTCATATCGCCGTCGAGCTCATCCGCCTCCTCTGCTTCCCTGGCGGCCGCATCGCCGAGCGCCCCGGCGCCAACGGAATCCGAACAGACGGTGGCGGCGCCCCGTGAGCCGTCAGACAAGGAAGCTGAGCACGCACGCGCGGCACCGCCACCCAGCACGCCCGCGCCCTCCGCTCGACGCGCCTCGACACAGACGCCCGCGGAGTCTGGTGCCACCGCGGCGGCCCGGAAGGCGGAGCCGCGGCAAGCCAGACAAGGGGAACAGGCCGCCCTGGCCAATCCGGAGCCGGCAGGTCCACAGCTG
>Ga0137397_10002415_pt1 | contig 13020 bp, 18 predicted proteins | sample czorhiz116metaG_FD_106658 | JGI IMG/M metagenome (GOLD analysis project Ga0137397, IMG submission 106658) | Vadose zone soil microbial communities from Angelo Coast Range Reserve, California, USA - czorhiz1.16 metaG | ecosystem: Environmental > Terrestrial > Soil > Vadose zone | place: USA... | reverse complement strand
GGGGCTCTGCTGATTCCCCTGCCACTAAGAAGGTCACTATGTTTGGTGGAGACGTCGGCGGCTTCGAAGCGTGCAACCGCGTCGTGCAACTCGTGGTGGCCAAAGACGAGTGAGCTTTCCAGTCTTGAGTACACTGTGTGATGGTTGTGCTAATCAATACCACAGCGTATGTGGAGTCAAGCCATGTTCCTTCGATGGCGTGTATCAGCCCTCACTCCTGGAGACGTTCCAGAACGGCAAGATCCTCCTACTCTCATACTTCTACGACCGCATGCATCCCCTGCTCCCGGCGCCGTCTGCTTCCGGCCCTTCTTCTCCTTCTTCCCCCCCTCCGCTCACGGTATCCTCCCTCGCAGATCTCGCGACGGACGTCTGCCTCGGACGTGCGGCGTGGGAGAAGCGCTGGGCGGGCAATCAAGTGGCGATGGAAGAGCTCGCCGACAGGCCCGAGTATTGCCTCGATCTGACGTACATGCACGCGCTGCTCCGACTGGGCTACGAGTTTGAGGACTCGCGCCCGGTAGAGATCGGGAAGCAGATCGATGGGACCGAGTTGGGCTGGGCTTTGGGTGCTGCCATCGCCATGGTCGGGGCGGAGCTGACGTGCAAGGCATAGAGATATAGAGATATTTATACCCTTGATGGTTCTAATAATTGTTGGGTCACAGGGGTGCTGTGCAGCACCCGCTCGGGCACGGGGATATCCATATACTTGTAGATTTCCATGGACAAGTACCGCCGATCTTTAAGCCGGATTGAGAAAAAAGGTCTCTATTACTGTAACAACCAAAAAAAAGCAATGGTGTTTGTGCATAGACTATCATGATAGAGGCCTTGGTGTGTGCACAGGTGCGGAATAGTCTCTTTCTCTTATCATGTCTCCTTACTGATGGCAGCGTAATTTTGTGGAACTATATCGGCAAAACACGGCTTTACTTGCTATGTTACAACAAGGACCCATGCGTTGGTGGATACGAATACGAATCAAATACAAGGAATAAATCGAAATGACACGTGTACATCAAGGCCGTACCGTAACGGTAGTACAGAAACGACTGCTCTGCTGCGCCGTCCCAGTCCCTATCACAACTATCTCCTCTTTACGTCTGACATCACTCGTCATTTCTATTGCGAAAAGACCTGACTTGTCATCCACTAGTCACTTTTTTCTCCCTACTCAGCGCATCACTAATGCTGACTGTCAAAGGTCCTGACGCGGGAAAGAGTATCGTACGTCGTCGGAAAGAGTTATGGGGAGGTGAGTGGTAATATGCAGGCTTTTTTGAACTCTTAATGAGTCGGCGATGCAGTCCGATTGTATCGACAGGTGACCATCGGTATTCTCCCCGACGACGTCCTCATAGAAGTATTCGACTTCTATGTGGATCAACCAGGGACCTCGCAACATGCACGTGAAGATGCATGGCACACCCTCATCCACGTATGCCAAAGATGGCGTCGTATCGTGTTTGCTTCACCACGACGTCTGAATCTGCAACTCCTTTGCACGAATACAAGATCGGTGCGGAAGATGCTGGACATATGGCCAGAGTTGCCTATTGTCATATTTACCCGGGCCCTGGGAGGCAACTCGAAACCCCAGTGGATAGAAATGGCCAACGTCATTGCCGCACTCGAGCAGCACGACCGTGTGTGTAGCATCAATATCCAAGACATTCCTAGTCCGCTGTTGAAGATACTTGCGGCCATCAGGACGTCATTTCCGGCACTGACAGACCTTTCACTTTGGTCAAAAGATCAGAGGGCCCCGGTGCTTCCCGATTCGTTTTTGGGTAGATCGGCCCCACGTCTGCGGAAGATTTCGTTGGAGGGCACCCCATTTCCCGGATTAGGGAAGCTACTTTTGTCTACCAGCGACCTTGTCAGCCTTCTCCTCTTTCGTATTCCTCACTCCGGATACATTTCACCCGAGTCGATGGTCGCGAGCCTGTCTGCCCTGACCAGGCTCGAAGCATTTTGCCTCGAATTCCGATCCCCTCGATCTCGGGCTGACCGAGAACACCGACGTCCACCCCCACTCAGATGCGTCATCGTCCCCGCTCTCACCCGCTTACAGCTCAAAGGCGATAGCGAGTACTTGGAGGACATCGTGTCCAGAATTGATGCCCCTCTACTCCGCCGTATCTATATAAGATTCTTCAATCAGCTCGTGTTCGACACCCCGCAGCTTCGCTACTTTATTAGTCGCGCAGAAAACTTCAAGGCACTCCATCATGCAGAAGTACCCTTTCATGATGACCACGTCGGGATCACCCTTGTGCCAAATGCGATGGATAACCATGATGGCATAAGGCTACACTTGCAAATCTTGTGCAAACCATCCGACTGGCAGCTGGCGTCACTTGCCCAGGTCTGTGACTCAGCCTTACCTCCCTCCTCGACGTTAGAACGTCTCTCGATCAATGGCTATCGTCGACATTGGGAAGACGTGGGGAACACCCAGTGGCTGGAGTTATTACACCCATTTACCTCGGTGAAGGATCTGGTCCTATCCATGAAGTCGTTTCAACTTGTCGCACCTGCCCTGGAAGTTCCCGCCGAGGAAAGTGTAACGGGAATGTTACCCGCGCTGCAAAACCTTTTCTTGCAGGGGCCAAAGCCATCGGGACCTGAACTGGAGGCGATTGGGAAGTTCATTGCCGCACGAAAGCTCTCCGGTTGCCATGTAACTGTCTACCACATGGACCTTTTGGGTCGAGCTTATAGCCTGGATGATGTGATTGAGCGTCTCCTCGCACGTAGAAGTCGTGAGTGGAAGTTGGAGTATCAGCGCGGGCTAGAGGGTGCCATAGAGAATGAGGGCAAGTATAAGAACATGTGGCGTGCGCGCGCGCTTGTTTTGGAGGCGCTTCTGCGCGACAAAGGTCACGAAGTACCTCGAATGAGTGGCGCGTAGTCCTCTCAAAATCCTTTTCTCATGCCCCATTTCCGACCGTTTTTTTTATTGTTTCAGACTGATCATTGATAATTCAGCCAATCCAATTATTTTTGCGGCGCTTCGTTACTCCGGGCATTAGTAACGTGTCTTCTTTCCTATAGTTGTGCTGCAGCGATCAATACGCAGCGTATGCGAGGTCAATATCATGTGTTCCTTTGATGGCGTGTATCAGCCCTCGCTGGAGAAGTTCCCGAACCTCTTGCTCTCGTATTTTTACGACCGCATCCATCCCCTGCTCTCACCGTCGTGTGCATTCGACACTATTTCTCCTTTCTCTCCCTCTGCTCATGGTATCCTCTCTGGCGGACCTTGCGACGGACGTCTGCGGCGTGAGAAGCGCTGAGCGGGGCGATCAAGTGGTGATGGAGGAGCTCGCCGACGGACAGGCCCAAGTATTGCCTCGATCTGACGTACATCATGATGCACGCACTGCCCCGACTGGGCTACGAGTTTGAGGACTCGTGCCCGGTCGAAATCGGGAAGCAGATCGATGGGACTGAGTTGGGCTGTGCTTGTTTACACCTCCTTTTTATGATTGTTGAGTTGCAGGAGCGCGGTGTGGCACCTGCTCAGGTACGGGGATACCTCTCAGAATTGGATCTTCCCATGGCCGATTGTTCATTCTCGAGTGGTTCTGAAAACATGTATCCCAGCCGGATTGAGAAACAAGGACACTCTTTATTAACAATGGAAAGAACGTGAGCCCGCAACGATGTTCGTGCGTGTGCGTACAGAGGGGTATGCACAGATGGGGAATAGTCAATAAACCATATGCAAGAAACAAGGAAATGTTGAGATGTCTACGGGGTTACACTAGATTCCGCAAAATATATATACAAGGTCCATACACCATTTGAGCCCAGCAATCATGGGCGGGTAAGAGTTTGCAACCCCCGATAGATGAGTTCATAAAGGGTCGTAAATGAGAATACAAAGAGATCGTGTCGTGACGATTTGCTGGCATACTAATATTGAATCTGTGGTGAATTGAGAAATGGGGCTGAAGTGGTCGGAATCTAAACACGGAAGACGGTAAGGATGGCGACACGCCCGTCCTGCGGGATGCCGTGGTTTACGCCTGCACACGCGGTGGGTCAGCGTCCCGTCCGATCGACAAAGAAAGTAGACGGGAGAGGAACGAGGGGCCAACGCACCCTTATTGCCTGACTCGAGGAGGTCGGTGCGCCACTCGACTTCAGCGCGCCACCAAATTTGACGTCCTTTCCAATGGCTACCGGCCAGAGCGCGCTCTACGAACCAGTCTCGGCCGAGGTTGTATCCATTCTTGGTGATCTTGTGCCGCTTCTGGGAAGGTTCCTCCTTCGATGCTCTATACATTTTGGTTTGCATACATGCGTCAATAAACAGATAGTAGATGTGTGAAGACGGAGGAGTTCCCGGCGTGGGGTGGAGTTGGGGGGTTATGGTGAGAGGGTGTACATACCCGATGAACCACGCACCACTGTCGCCGTGTGTGCCGTTCTGCCGCCAGGCGCGGAAGTGGTGTCCACCGGCAACGCTTTCCCAGCATGTTCCCCAGACGGGGAAGTAGGCCTGCCTGGCGAGGTACATTTCTGGTGTCCGGCCATTTCCGTCGCCTAGATCCGCGTTGTGTATGTTGCCAAAGTGCAGGCCTAGACATTCGTTCGAGTACCCAATCGACCTGTGAACGCATCAAGGATCCCGCAGGGGCGACAGACCACATGGGAAATGCGACGAAAATACAATTAGAGACTGAGAAGATGGGGGGTGGGGGGAGGTCTTACTTTGTGTACTCGCGGAAGCCTTCTTCTGTGAGCACGAGAGGGTCAGACAGTCCGGAAAGGATCACGTTAAGAGGCTCGCCGAGGAGCGGTGCGGTATACTGCGGAGTATCATCGGTGCATCAGCATCAAGTTCGGGTGCATCACTATGGGCCGACGGGCATGCGACTAACATCAAGGAGACGGCCGCCATTGATACGGGGGTCAGCCCACCCTTCAGATATGTCTACATCTTTCCAGGTGCCGGGCGGTGTAGCGGGACCGTCGTTCCCCGACAGGACCACCTGTGATGTGCCTGACCTTCCGATTGTCGAGGCAGCGAGGGCATTGTGAGTGAAGAGAGCTCCGGCTACGGGGATGATGATGAGCATTTGGATAGGTAGCGCGGGGTGGGGAATGAGTATGGCAAGAGGGAGAAGGGGGATGAGGGGGATAAGAAGGAATGGAGTGGCCGAGAGAGCATGCGAGTGGATGATGGTCGTGGGCTACTTTGCCGCACGCAGCTCGAACCGACCGGCGAGCGCTTCGACCGTTTGGAAATTTCCATTTTCTGTCTTCTCTCCTCGTCACACCGTCTGTATCTTCAATTTTTGGAATCATGGCACGAACAAAACTAGCGCCGATGGAGGAGAAAATCAATCGAGAACAAAATAATTTAGCCAACGTCGTCAAACTTCCAACCCCCGACGACTCGGACGCCAGTGAAAGTGATCAAGACAGCGGCGTTGATGAGGAGGGTTTACAAAACCTCGTCAGAGCCTTGGGAGAGGATGGCCTCGACGAGTTTGATCTAACGCAATTGCGTATGTTGGCTGGCTCTCCGGTTGATGAGGAAAGCGGTGAGGACGATGGTGCCGACCCGACAAATGAGTCGGAGGATATCGAACAAGCCGATGGGGAAGAGGCGGAGGAGGAAGAGGGAATCGCGTTGGACGACGAAGATGTCGATTCTGTCGATGAAGACGCGATTCCAAGGAGGAAAGTCCAGGTGGATAACAAGGTACGTCCCTTTCACTCCCCCACTCGCAAGCTCAACTTAACTCCAATGCATAGATCGCGCTCGAACGCATACGGGACGCCGTTAAACTAGACCCATCACTTCCATGGACAGAAACATTGACGGTCTCATACCCAGAGACTATTGATGTCGACATAAATGATGACTTGAACCGTGAGCTCGCATTGTGAGTATTTTCTCCACCGAACCACATGCTTCCTAACCTTTATGGCTCAACTGACCGATCGTTCTTTCTTACATAGCTACAAGCAGGCCCTGCATAGCGCAAAGGCCGCTCGCACCCTCGCCGCAGAGCACCGCCTCCCATTCACGCGACCGGACGACTTCTTTGCAGAAATGATCAAGACGGACGCGCACATGGAACGCATTCGACAGCGTCTGCTCGACGAGAGCGCGAATATTGCAAAGAACGAAGCGCGGCGGCGCGAACGCGAAGGCAAGAAGGTCGGCAAGCAAGTGCAGCTCGAGAAGCTCAAGGAGCGCGAGCGCAGCAAAAAAGATATGGAGGAGCGGCTCAAAGGGCTCAAACGCAGTGCGTTTTCTCTCTCTCTCTCTCTCTGTTTCCTCGTTTAATTTTATTTTCGAACTGGTGTTATGATGAATAGAGCATAAGGGCGCGCTGGAGAACGCGCAAGCGGATGAAGATGACGACGCGTTTGACGTCGCAGTGGAGGATGCCCTCACGGACCGTCCGGCGAAGCGCGCGCGGGGAGGCAAGGCTGGCGGCAGTTTGCCGCGACACGTACGCGACAAGAAATTCGGGTTTGGGGGCCGTGGAAAGAGGGAGAAGCAAAACACACGCGCGTCTACGGATGACTTTGACCGATCTGCGCGGAGAGGTGAGAGCGGAGGTGCTCGGGGCCAAGGTCGAGGAGGGAAAGGTCATACTAGACCAGGCAAGTCGCGCCGTATGACGGCGAAAAGTAGAAAGTAGCGAGATATCATGTGACCGACGTGGGCGAATGTATCCTTAGCTGAAAACAGAACTCACAGAGTGCTACTCGCCATCCGTGGACCTCGCTGACCGGCTTGAAGGTCCCTTACATTAACGCGGATATTAACGCGGATACGCACACGCTCACTGGCACGCCCACGCACTGGCCACCCGTGTACATGCACAGCGGTACCATGACACCAAGCGTCTCCTACCACTGCCCTTGCCTATCCTCTGATCCAGTCCCCCCACCCCCCAACACACCCTCCTCCTCGTACGCTTTCCATCCCCTCCACGAGCTCTTTTTCTGCGAAGAATGCGATGCGGTCCGCTGTAATCGTTGCGTTTCGGTCGAAGTCAGTGGCTATTGTTGCCCAAACTGCCTATTCGAAGTCCCAAGCGCGAGCGTGCGCGCAGAGAAAAACAGGTCCGTGCCCCAAAACTTTGCTAGTCGACGAGCCAGGTGTCTCACGCACGATATACTTCACCCCTGCATAGATGCGCGCGGAACTGCTTCATGTGTCCCAATTGCCGAAACACGCTCTCCGCGGTTCCCTCAGACCCGCCGGACGCGGACGACGGCAGGTCTCTCGTCGCCAACCTGAGCGCAGTCGGCGAGCCTCCCTTCTTCCTTTACTGCAATTACTGCAGATGGGATTCCGCCGAGGTCCACATAACGTTCGAGAAGCCGACCGGCCTCGCCGGTGAGTCATTCTCACGTTTCTTTGTGCCATTCCCAAGGCAGGCCCCATCATATTAACCTGTCTCGGTCGCAGCACAATTACAAAAGTTTGAGGACTCGGCGCCCGAATCGCTCGAATTCGAGCGACTCAAGGAGCACTTTGAGCCATTCTTACGTGCATCTTCTTCCTCCTCCTCCTCTGGCCTCGCGGGCCACTCACACCCAACGCATTCACATGCCACGCCGATCAACCCCATCACAGCTGCGGCGTCATCTGCCTTGGCACGCGATATCCCAGGCGTCGGAAAGTACACCCCTGCTCCCCGCGGGCGGCGCGACAAGGGTGCGCGGGATGACATTTCCGAGTACCGCAGTCGGGTCGAGGTTGGGGGCACAAAGGACGCCGCGAACGTGGATTACATGCGACGTCTAGAGGAAGTATCGCAGGTCGCGGCGCTCGGCCAGCGATGGGCGAACAGCTGGACGTCGACGCTACGTACCAGGTAGGTTTCCCTTTTTGATGCTGCGAAATGTACGCATTTTAATCGATGAGCGCCAGCGAACTAAAACCCCTGCGAATACCCCTCCATTCCAAAAAGACGAAGCGCTGCCCGACGTGTCGTCATATTCTCATCAAGCCTGAACAGAAAGCGCAGTCTGTCCGTTTCAAGATCAAGCTCGTCGCCGCCAATTACCTACCGGCTATGACAGCTACGCTTCCTCCCAGCCAGGATTCAGGTCGGCAGCGAGGAGGGGCCGGCGGTAGGCAGGCACCCGCTGAGGACACGGGCGAGACGAGCGGTCTGCATGCGGGTGGCACGTACCCGTTCCACCTCGCATTGACAAATCCGCTGTACGACCCGATTCAGGTGCGACTGGCAGTGCAACGACAAGTGCCTCCGCCTTCGTCCTCCGCGCAGGCTGGAAGTCAGGAAAAGAGTCCGGAAAAGGCTCGACGGCCGCCGTTTGCGGTGTCTCTACCGCAGTCTGCGTTCCCCGTAGCAGCGTTCGCGGAAGCGTGGGAATACGAGGACGACGAGGATATGTTCGGGGGCGAGGACAACGAGTTTGGTGGACTGGATCGTGAGCGCGGAAGTGGAAGCGCCGGCGCGAAGGGGAAGGCGGTGGGCGTTTTGGAGCGACGTGCAAATGTCACCGTCGTGAGCGGAGAAGTCGTGATTGGCAGAGACGCCAAGGGGCCAGTCAAGGTGAGCGGTCATGATGATCGAGTGCTGATTGATGCGTTGCGATGGATTTTGACGCCCTGTGCTCCGACGTTTCGCAGTTCAACATGCTCGTATCTTACACATACCGATCCGATGATCCGCTGGCAGAGGACGACGTTCGAGCGACGCCATCGCGAAAGGAAAAGTTGCCAGATATGAAGACGTTTGCGTTTCATACCGTTGTCGACCTTGGGATGATCGTTCCTCGGGCTCCTGCTGAAGTCGCCGATAATTAGATGTACGTACTTTGTCTGACGTAAGTCGAGTTCCAAAAATATCAAACCCTAACCCAACTCATTGACTACCGTGCCTGCGGTGTCGCTGTACAGCCAACAAATGATGATTGTTTCCAGCCGACCCGTCTTGTTCTCTTTCTCTTTATCCCCCTCCTCCTTCCCTTCAGTTGATGCTGGCGTCCCTTCAATCCTTGCCAGGTGCAAGTTGCTAGTAGTCTCGAGCCCATCCCTCTCCCTTTAACTTCACTACTTTCCCTTCCTTTCTCTCCCCGACTTCCCCCGACTTCCCCGACGAGTCCATGATGGCGTCGACTGCTGCGGTAGCGTCTACCTCCTCTACCCTCTTATCGCAGGAATCAAGGCCGCAGGCGGGCCCTTTGCCATTTAAGCGTGGAGAAATAGGTTTCGTTGAAGGAGTCCATGAACAAGTCGAGGTGCAGCCCCAAACGGCTGTTTCATCCGATCCCTTGCCTGCGCGGCATCCTGCCGACCGTCGGTCTCCTGCCCCGTCGCAGGACCCCCCTGAGCCCAGCCCCTCGCATCCAGAGACCATCTCGCATTCAGGGACTCCCCCCCAGAATCCTTCAGACGCCGCCTCCATGAGCATCGTCGGCAAACGTTCGTTCCTTGGGCGCAAGAGACTACCAAAATACATGGGCATCCATTTTACGACGCTTGTATTGCTATGTATCCAACTTTTCGTATTCGTTGGGACCATAGTAGGATGGGTGTTCGCATCGATGGCCATTTCCCGCACCGGCAACAAGCCGCCCCCTCCAAACACGGGAGGGGACCAAAACCAAAATGTAACACAACCCGACATGAGCTCTTCCAACATCTTCGTCCATGTGGCATTCGCCGTCATTGCCCTCGCGCAGATCGTCCTTATCGAGCGCCGCGTCTTTCGCGTGCGTGCCGAACGCTACGTTTTCAATCATCCGGGCGAAATGCTCCCGATGTCGTTACGGTCCGGAAACTCGGGGCCCAACACCTCGGTGTCGATCGCGCCATGGAGCCGGCCTTCTTTGCCAACTTATGCGGCGGCTCTTGCAGCGAGCGGGGTCGGTACCGGGGACGTAGAGGATTCAATCATCGCGCAGCCTGCTCCACCTGCGTACGGAAAAACACGCGGAAGCCAGCTGTTGCTTGCCGGTTACCTACGTAACAGCCTCCGTGTGCAGGCCCGTGAATACGAGCAGCAAGAACGTCGCGCGAGCAGCTCGAGCGTGCGCAGTGATCGGCCGATCAGCTTTATAAGCCGTGATGGGGAGTGGGAAACGCGCCGGGATGCTGATCGCGCGCGTAGAATCGAAGAAGCTCTCGCGGCGTTGGAAGATTCACGGCCTGTTATGAGGGACGGCGGTTCGGGACAGCAGGTGTGAACCCGAAGCCGGGTTCCAAATATGACCTGTGGTGTCTAATACGGATCAGCTCTTCTACAGTAGACTGGAGTTGAACTAACATGTCGATGTCGTTTCATTTTCTTGCTAGTGTCTGCTTGTCGTTGTACGAATGCCACTTGTATGTCTGTAATTCTAAAAGGAGGCACTCACTCGCTTACATCATGCTCGTTTGTCCACTCTTGGATACTACGGATCCTAACCTCTCTGTTCCTGACGGCTGGGCCCAAAGAATGGACCTCGGATGTCTCGGCGTTCTCGACCACACAGCCCCAAAGGGCACTTTTAGTTAACGCGCCGCCAAACCCAAACCCCTTACTTGGCACGCGCTGTACCTTGTTGGATACAGACAGTAATGACCGTGGAACGACAAAAACAAAACGTCAGCGCTCCCCCCTTTCCCCACCCACGATGACTTCCCTCCTCCCTCCACCACTCTTATCTACCGCCACCGTCCTCATTCCGTCGTCATATGCCGCCGGGGATAAAATGACGACCGTAGCGCCTATCTCGAACGATTCAGAGCCCCCTACCTACGCGCCATCCGCTGCCACCCCACCTTACTCTGTTGCGCCTGGGCCATCCGAGCGCACGCTCGTTGCTACAGCGCGCGCACGCAGGGGGTCCCGCACGTCTGTGTTTGTGCGGAGCAATAGCCTCATCACGATCGCACTGCGTGGGCAGGATGAGGATGCCCCCTTGCCGTCGTATGGTCGTAATGGCAAGATATCCGGAGACATCGGGCTCCGTTGCTCCCAAGACGTGCAATCCGTCTGCGTCGTCGTACGCACCGCTCCTCCCCCTTCCCCTCACAGCATTTCTGACGGCCGTTGATTTGTGCGCTTTTGTTAAGTTGGAGGGTCGACTACACTTGGCCAGCCCAGAGTGCGCAAGCACCGACGGGACGTTCTTCAGCGTCTCGTATGATATCTGGAGAAGGTCCGACGACGACGCGGACGGTCGTGGGCCGTGCCCTAGCATGTTCCCGTTCGAGATCGTACTGCCGGAGGTATTCACGGATAGAGGAGTGCGACGCGCACTCCCGCCCACCTACGAGATCGAGTACCCCTATGCTGCGGACATCCGTGCGAACTGCAGCTATCTCTTACGGGTCGTCCTCCAGCGCAGGGGGAGCAAGCTGGCAATCTGGAAACACCCCAAAAAGTGAGTGGCCCTTGCGCACCGCCTCTCATTTCACATCCCCATGCCATTGTGTCCCCTCTTTGAGGACCTTATCTCTGACTCACCGATGGGCGCCTATTCGATGACAGGTTGGTAGTCCCGTTTGTTTATCAGCCTCGAACGCGGGCACCGCAACCAATCCTTTCGTCGCCGTTTCCATTCCTCTCTACCGTCAAGTCTTTGCCCGAGGAATGGTTCCAGGTAATAAGTACTATCCCTCCAAAGGTCAACTCGGACGTCGAGCCTATCGAATGTCATGTAAGCCCGCAAAACGTTTACCTTTGGAGTCAAGAGGAACCGTGCCTGACTACTGTCTGATTTGATATTTAGTTGTTTATCCCTGCCGTGCAAACATTTGCGTTGAGCGATACGATTCCCTTCTATCTGCAGCTCATTGCGCCGTCCAAGTCGCTGCAGGCATTCTTGTATCCCATCATACCGGCACACGCTAGACTCAAGCGTTCGAAGAGCATCGCTACCGAGATCACCACCCCGCCAACGGTGCGTGTTTATCTGCTGCGTCAGGTGATAATGGCCGTCAAGGGTCAAATGGCGACGCGCCAATTTTCGATCGGCGAGGGTCACCTGCGCTCCCTGCCCCCTGGTGCCTCATTGCCACCTCCGTTGCGCTCTCAACTGTCGGATGACGGGCTTAGCACCCTCGACTACGAGGGGGAAGTGCATCCAAACTCGGACGTCATGGTGGGCCAGTTCGGTATGATTCGGCTGCAAATTCGGGTGAGTTTACTCGGTCGTTGTATGCCTTGGGTGAGCATAGCGTTGACGTTCGTGCTCCGCAGGACTTCATAACAACGTATCTTGCCCCGCCAAATCAGTCTACATCTCCGCTGCATGTCCATCAGCATTCCCATCCTATTCGTCTCGTCACGGACCCTTTCCCGGACAATGTCGACAGCGATGCTCACGCGTTATGATTTTCTAGACATGTCCTGCCTAAACCCGCTCTATCTCCGATTTATGAACGATGGCGCCGCCTTGAGGCCCTTTACTATGCGCCATTTGGCTGTGGGATCCTCATACATGCCGTAGGACATTGGCCGACCGACGAAGGTTGGTTCAGGTGATGTTTGCTGATCTACGATATTTTATAGCAACTATACACGATATTTATCTTATATCCCTCCAACGTAACGTTTGCTACTCTTCCATTTTGGGCTCAAGGTGATATTAATATATATGGCCAATTGCTTGAGGGTGTTCCTATGTGAAAGTTCATAAAATGTGGGGAAGATAGCGTTAAGTAAGCAATAACTTACCACCCATGTCGAGCTCATGTCCTCCGCTCTCCCGCTATCGGCGTGCCCAGAATTCAACAGGTAGCGTACCTCGAATTAATATGCCGCGACAGTGGTGGGATTCACACACGGCATGTATGCATAGTGATGGTATGATGGTAGTGTTGCCACGGTCCGCCTTTTGTCGCCCATACAGTATACAGATGTCAACGATAAGTACTTATCAACTTATTTTTATTTATCATGCTGAAGAACGGATATAGCCGAGTTTTGTTTCGTAACGCAGACTCAGACATGGTTTTTTCGGATGCGCGACGCGGAACGCTCGGGCTAGAGAAGCTTGCACTCGTGTTCATTTGCGGCT
>Ga0137397_10002412_pt1 | contig 13026 bp, 13 predicted proteins | sample czorhiz116metaG_FD_106658 | JGI IMG/M metagenome (GOLD analysis project Ga0137397, IMG submission 106658) | Vadose zone soil microbial communities from Angelo Coast Range Reserve, California, USA - czorhiz1.16 metaG | ecosystem: Environmental > Terrestrial > Soil > Vadose zone | place: USA... | reverse complement strand
TTCGGAGGATGTAACATCGAATGGCATTCAGACTTCCGGTCAGATACTAGTAAATCCGTGCTGTCGCCTAACGCTCTGTTCTGAAGAAATATTCGGATGTCTGGGTTATACCACAAGTCCATAACAAGTTGGTCGGCTAGTTCTTGATATGCAACAACGTGCTTTCACTGAAAAGCAAAATTACTATCCCTCAACAAGGCGGAAAAGTACTGACGACAGAACCGGGAACGTCGCGTGCCCCTTCAAGCACTCACAAGAAAGCGCGTCCGACGTTGCGTAGCCCCATTGAGTCATTCGCGGAGGGACGATGACGGACGGCGACGGCGACGCGGAGAGTTCGAAATACGCCAGTCCGAGTCAAGACAAAATGGCGGTAGACGCGCGATCAGCGGCTACGGTACCGGGATTTCGAGGGGCATGGCCCGGCGGCGGGATCGTCCGCCGAGACATAGCCGCCGTCGAGGCGGCGCTCTTCCACTGCACCTCCTCCGGAGCCGGCGAGTCAGGACTCGTCGTGGCCTCTTCCGCGCAGTTCGCGAGCGCTTGCGGGCACGTTTCACAAGCTTGGCGGTCTGACATTGCATGACGAAAAGCTCGCGGAGGGTGTGGCCTAGACCGCTGTTGGGCATAAAGCCCACGGCACCTTGAGCAGGGGAGATGGTGCCTGATCACCTCGGCGATCCGCCTATGGCAGATACTTTGGCGAAAGGTATGGTCGAGACCACCCATCGTTGTCGTACTCCTTGAACGGATTGACGAGTGCCGGATATATATACAAGCTCAGAATATCAGCAGACACGCCACATTGGAGAGACATGCGAGGAGACATAGACCTGTTCTTAGATGCAATCGTGGGATCATCGATCACCCATTAAAGTCACCCTCAAGCTGTGTTTGCGGAGACCCGTTTGAATCAAAGTAACACAGCACGCGTCATTCGTTCAGAAGAAACAACCATACAGACCACAGACCACCATGCATACCAGTAACAAGCGTTCCACTTCTTTCGAATCTACAGTAAGAGATATTTCCTCAGGCTCCCTCAGCCGGTCCCGGGACACCGTTGGCCAAAAAGTATTCATAAACTGTCTTGGCTGCATCACGCTTCGCAGTACCTTTGTTCACGCCCCTCCCTTCGGCATAAACGACACCGCGGACTACAGGCAAGGATCAGTAAACAGCCTCGTAATTGTACTCGGCGGGATAGCGCTCACATTTAGCCGTAGCGATGTGAGTAGGGGCGTCGTCTCGACCCTCCCTGGTCATCACATATTGAAAATAGGGTGTCAAATTCCCGGTCTCATGTCCTTGAAGGAAGTTGTTGAGGATGACGGCGTAGTCTGCTCAGAATGCATGCGTTACAAAATGGATCACTGAGAAACCTGAGAGCTATTCTCACCAGTATTGTCAGTGGGCTGAGACATATCGTTATCGTTGTTGTTGTAGAGTTGGTGTCGAATGGGTCAGGTAGTTGAGAGTTAGCTCCAGACGGTGAGGGCCCTCTAAATACCCTGCCATGGCGGTATGCTTTCCCCTGGAAGAAGACGATTGCACAGTGTTTGGCCCATTTTTGACAGTCCTACAGTCCAACAACGACAGCGTCTGGGATAGGTGAAAGTAGAATGGGGTGATGAGCACAGAAATCAGGACTACAGTTGTTGGGACGCGACAAAATAGGTGTATATTGCAGTTTCAAGTTGTTTTCACAAAGGAACACGCAGATCACAGACAGTCGAAGAGATATCGATGGAACCTTACGCCATAAACCTTCACAAGAGACCAGAGGAGGAAAGAAAAAAGGGAATCTCGGGAGCACGGAAATCCAGTAATTCGGCCCAAGAGACGGTGTATGGCCCCAGCAAGCAGATTTGAGCGTCATGAAATGAGAGTGGAAGGGGAAGATCATTCGGATCGGAGAAGCGGTGTTGCATTTTAGGAGGGGAACCAGACTAAGGGAGGCGTTGACATTTATAACGGCACTCACTGGCGCGGCTGCGTATGAACTCCGCCTCAAATGGTTGAGGATTCAGTGTTGCAAAATTTAGTGCAAACAAAACATACCAGGTCGCACCATAGTGCGGGAAAAAGATAGCGGTTTGTCCGAGTTTGTGTCAACTTTGCAAGCGTCCAGCGCCCTCAAAGCGAAGACCCACAACAGCTAAGAAAACGACTGATGCGCAGAAACCCTCGGTACTTGTGTCTGTAAGCGCTTACGTCTTTGAGGTGCGCATGGCAACAAGTTCTCTACCGAAAGAACTAGGGCGGAGTTGTCCCGGAGAGGGCGCCTCTAAATCAATCAGTCGGGACAAGGGCGGTTATCCTCTACATCCCCATTTAAGAGTACAGATTGATGCTTCATCATTCCCCGGCCCAATTGCTGGTTTCCGGTTTCTGGATATGAATTCGAAGAAGGGTTTATATGCATAGAACTATGCCACAAAGCCGTTGGGGTTATGGCATGTGTAAGCGCCAAGAACAGTAGATAAGCTGAAGTCACGAGCCTGATCAAGGGGTATACTAGCGCCCGACGGCGGCGGATCTGTGCCCTATCGAGATCGAGTGAAAGTATATTGAATTAGGGGCAATGGTGGACCAGGAGAAATGAGAAAATGGAAATGGAAACGACCCGTCAGCCGGTCTCAAGGGGTAGGACGGTATGATACACCTGGTTGTTCCAAGTAGCTTTCCAGTGCTAGGCAACAATCATCAAATGCGACAGACTCTTGCTAGGAAAAAGGCGCGGGTACCCGGAAATGTGTTCGCCGGCCTACGATCGTGCGTATGGCGAGGCCAAACCATGAAAGGCGTGTAGTGGCAGCAAGGCGGGATCCACGTGCCTTAATAATGTACAGAAATCAGAATTTGTTTCTGGGCTGCATGAAGATGAACTAAAGAGAGATAAAATGGATGGAATGATGTGATCAGAGTTGAGGGTCCTAGCATATTTGTTGACGTGTCAGATGATAATGACTCGGATGGCTCATGGCTGTAGGGGTGAATCGTTTGCCTTATGGACGCGGTAAGTTGAATATTGCCGGGTGATATCTTGGGGTACGAAGGATGATCATGAACCTACATTAGACATAATTGTCTCTACGGGCGTTTACCCATTCGAGGACTTGCGTTTCTGATGGCTCGCTGGCCAAAAGCTGGTCACAACCGGATCCTCGCGGGTTTGCGGAGTTTTGTACGTACCAAATCGGGCGATGGGAAACAAAGTATTCGATTAGAGTGGCCAGGAAGAGAATAAGAGATCAAAAAGCGTCGGGCATGGGATACGTGAAGAACTGAGGCACTCGGTCAACGTGACTGAAGGTGAATTTGGTACTTCGTCTTATCACATGCCCTGTACGAGGATGAGCGCGCAGCACGGGTGGTAAATTTCACTGTGAATGACCCGCGGCGCGGAGTCCATGCGGTGTGATATCCGAGAGGGCGTGTTGGTAGCATATATGCGCCGAGGTTGCATAGGTGGGCAGGTCAACCGGAATTTCGTGTTCGCACAACTCTGAAACGTCAAAGCCAAGAAGGTTTGGACAAACGAAGTCTACCACTGTGAGATTAGGCACTGTTTGGAGTCATTATATCTCGAGACCCAAAGGGAAACGCCGTTGGTTTTCGAAATGGTAAGATAGATTTTCGCATGTCCACAAGTAGGATAACAAGACCTGCCTGCCTATGGTAAAAATGTGACGGTCATGTTCCACCCTTTCTTGAGCTGGAAGCCATCCAACATCTGTCTTGCAACTGCGGCAAGCTGCGCGTTCTCAAAAACAACTTCTGCTGTTTTGACCTTTTCTCCCGCTGCGTTGGGTTTTGTCGACGGTTTGACTTGCGCCGTCTGAAAACCCCGATACCTGAAAGTTTTGTGAGAGGGGGGCAATGAGACGGTGACTCGTCGATACATACTGTTGGAATAATACTGCCAGAACGCCATTTGTGACCTCCTGCGGGAGATTTGAACAATGCAACTTGTTGGAAGGCTGCACTTGCGCTAAACGGACAGTCGAGCACGAAGGTACAAACATTGTTCCATAATTGGGTAAATAGTAGAAGAATACAGGACGTACTATTCGAGGTAGTCGGAGCGGGGGGACCAGCCTCGTCGTCATCCTCAATATCCATCTCCTCGTCGTCTGCATCTGCGATCTTCTCGCGCTTGGCACGAACTTCAGATTCCTCAACCTCACGCACACGCTTCGCAGAAGAAGCGTGGGCAAAGTTTGGTGGGATGAAGTTCGGGTCCTCACGGCGCAAGGTCGCATGGGATTTTGTCTTGGCATATGTGATACGCTTCTCGTGGACCTGGGATGAGACAAGATAGGGCGCATCACTCGTACGGACGGACCATGGGCTTATTGTAGAATATCATGCCATCACATGCGCGAAGGGCAGCGGTGGCGGCAGCAAGATCTGTAAAGACTAGAAACGCCTGGCCTCTCATTTTTGGTGTTTTGGTGGCAACGACGTCGATAAGCTTTCCAAAGGTAGTAAAGAGGGCGTAGAGCTGAGAGCGAATTTCATCCTTGTTTATCTTGTCATTGATGTTGTTGATATAAAGGGTTGTGTTAGGCTGAATGCTATCGACCTCGGCCATGGCCAGTGGGGAGAAGGTGCGGAGGCCACGTTCGATGTGAATTGAGTCAAATTCCCACGGATGATACCCACGTTGTCACTCTGATCGCGCCATAAAGCCATAAAGCCATGAAAAAATTCCCAAATCAATTTCTCGCGCGTTCGCTTGGCCCTGCCTTTCCCTCTCCCTTGGATATTCAAGTCCACTTCCTACCTCGTCTACTGCTACCTCTCGGGCTCTCTCTCCGACCTCATCCTCTAAGACGCGTCTCGGGTTTGGTTTTTTTAGAGCGGTGGTTCTAGAACACTTTCCCCCCTTCTCCCCGTCGTAACCCTCCTTGACACAAAATTTTCACCGCGTGGTTCGTGTTACGACCTTAACTTTCAGTCTTTCCGACTGTTCATGACCATTGACACGTCGCCAAGCTTTTCAAAGTCATATTCATGAACGCTATCTTTGATCCCAATCGACTCCCATCCTTCCTCCTTCCCTTCGTCTCCCTCTCCTACCCCGTCGACCCTCCCGTCAATCCAGACTCATTCCCAAACTCTTCCTACTACGACATCGGCTATCTTGATGGCTGTCTTGTAGTCACCCTTATAGCCGTCATGGCTATCCTTCGTGACGCCGCGCGTTTATTCCTTCTCGAGCCAATTGCAAATTGGAAGCTTACACGCGACTGGCGTCATCGGCAGGCTCTCAAGTCCGGTAGTGCAACTCCAGATTCGAAAGCAAGTAGTGTCGTCGGTATCAACTCCAATGGAAAGGCCCACGGTCCCGTCACCACAAATGCCGAGAAAGTAGTGACCGATCGCCCTGCTGAGCGCTCACCCGAGGCTCGCCGCATTCGCCATGCTGTGATTCGATTCGCAGAGCAAGGTTGGCTGGCAATATACTACCTATGTCAGTGGTCGCTAGGCATTGTACGTCTTCCTTATCATCTGCTTTGGGCAACACGCCTACTTATTTGCGCAATACAGTACATTCACTACTACCTTCCTTCGAACCTCTGGGCAGGCTACCCGCATATACCTCTCGCCGGCATCGTCAAGCTATACTACCTTATGCAGATATCGCTCTATGTCCATCTCGTACTTCTTCTCAACGCTGAAGCTCCACGGAATGATTATTGGCAAATGGTGACCCACCATGTAGTAACCATCGTCCTCATAGTCGCCAGTTATTGGTACAATTTCACGCGCGTCGGATGTTTAATCATGGTGCTCATGGACTGGTGTGACATTTTTCTGCCGGTACCTGGTTCCTTTTTTTCTGTCGTTCCAGAGACGTGCTAACACGTCATCCAAAGTTCACCAAGATGTGGCGATACTTTTCGTTCGAGACCGCTTGCGACGTGACCTTTGTTTTTTGGATGGTTTCGTGGTTTGTAACGCGTCATGTGCTGTTCTGTAAGGTCATTGCGTCCGCCTATTGGGAAGCTCCAACCCAGATCCAGTTTGGCTGGTGGCCCGAGCGCTCATACTGGTTCACGAAAGAGGTGCACGCCATTTTCGTTTCCCTCCTCGTCATTTTAGAAGTGAGAACTGTCTTTCCTTTCTAATGCTTGGCGCCGCTCATTCGCTTCCTGTACTAGTTGATCCAGACTATGTGGTCATACGTGATTGTTGGAGTGGCATACCGCGTAGTAAGGGGTGAGGGAGCCGACGACTCGCGAAGCGACGATGAAGGGTGAGCTCTTTTGACCTTTTGTTAGGATTTTGCTGACAGAGCTCGTAAAAGTGAGGATGAGGAAGTCAAGAAGGACCGCTAACGTCACGAATTTGCCTGGTTTGATACCAAGACATGAGATGATTTATCTAACGCGCTTCTCGAAATCACGAGGCCACCAGTGCTGTATTTCGGGACCCTTACTTCACATACCCCAGCTTGTGCTGTGCATATCACGTCAAGTTGTTGTCACCTCGGGACAAATAATGGGACATTTTTATTTTTTCACGTGACCCGCTTTGTAGATTCAATTTCCGTTTTGCAACTATTTGTTTGCCACTAAACGTCCGACTGGGACTAAGCAGGCTAGGACAAGTGCCGCGCACACCCGAGTGCACTGTCGTGTTACCAATTACATGGACAGATTCCCCGGGACAATGCAAGGTCTAGAAAGGCGCGTAAATGCTTACCTGTTTCTCGCCTCCCATTCGACTATCGCCCAACACACGCTCCCGTCCGGGCATGTTCCTCCGTGCTATGAATCTTCACACTCGGTGGAGTGATCAGATTAATTGTGTTACTTGCTTGAAACGTAACAATTTGTGCAATTCGTCTTCCGTGTCCCAAATGGTGTAATTTCGCGGAGGCCAATCGGGTAACCTCGGGACATCCTCCCATCTTCGTAGATAGGCATATCCTGAAACAGGAGCTACGATTGCCTTTGACACGTCGTCGGCCTTATGGATTCCCGCATACGCGCAGTACCTCGCCAGATTGGTTGATCATACTTGCCCCAGAACAAACAGAGACCCAGTGCTCAGCGGCCATTGGGAACAATATTACGTTGTACAGTATATACTGGAGGTTGGGAATTCTTTTTTTGTTCAGTTCCTCACTGCCATTCCACTGTGTGCGAACGGAAAGTAGCGGTGGAGTTGTGGCTATACCTTACAGTACAATATATGCGCTGAGTAAAAGCAATGCTATGCATCTTCATTCGTTCAAGTAAAAAAATAAATTCCATCTACCTCTGGTTGTTGTAACGAGGCTCTCTCAATGGCCCACACGAGTGACATTTTTCTGTAATCATCACCCCAGAGTGGACTGTTACAGCCTCGCCATGGATAGTTTCAATAGCGCGTGTTGCGTGCGGCCATCTCGGTGGTTGCCCGAATCACGTGATTAGGGTTTTCGATTCATGTGTCGTCGTTAGCCGTGACTACGGAGCAACCGGTTCATGTCTCTTCTCTTGGAAACATCCCTCGGGGACATAGTCATCGATCTCGAGGTCGAAGCATGTCCGAAGACTTGCGAGAACTTCCTCAAACTGTGCAAGGTCTACTATTACAACCTTAATGCCTTCTTCAACGGTTCGCTTCGCGCCCACTTTTTCCACCATACGCGCTGCCTAACCTTTGGTTGGTTATACAGTCTCAAAAGACTTTCTCGCCCAAGCTGGCGATCCAACTGCGACCGGTATGGGCGGAGAATCCATCTGGTCCCTCATTGCTTCACAAACTGGAGGAGGGGACGTGCCACGTTATTTCGTTCCAGAGGTCGTACCCCGCTTGAAGCACGCGGAGAAAGGTACCGTTTCCATGGCCGTCGCGCCGGCCATAGAAGGCCAACCTTCCGGTGGCTGCGGAAGTCAGTTCTTTGTTACGCTTGCGGACGGTATCGAGTACCTCGATGGGAAGCATGCGGTGTTTGGGCATGTGGTGGAGGGGCTGGATACCTTGGACAAGATAAATGAGGTATTTGTGGACCAAGAGGGAAGACCGTTCAAGGATATTCGGATACGACATGTTGCCATACTCGGCGCGTCATTTCACCGTGCCTATTCAGGTGGCTCACTAACATCTGTCATAGAGGATCCCTTTCCTGACCCTCCTGGTCTCATTGTACCGGATTCACCGCCCACACGCCCTCAGGACAACTCTACTCGGATCGCGGAAGATGAAGATCCTCTTGAGGAGCTACCCGAGGAGGAAGCTGAGATGCAGCGGCGTAAACAGGCCGCAGCCGCGTCAGCCCTGACACTGGAAATGGTCGGCGACTTGCCCTTCGCCAATGTACGACCGCCAGAGAACGTCCTGTTCGTGTGCAAGCTCAATCCGGTGACACGAGATGAAGATCTCGAGCTAATTTTCTCACGGTTTGGCGCGATCATGAGTTGCCAGGTCATCAGAGATAAAAAGACTGGTGATTCACTTCAGTACGCATTCATTGAATTTGACAAGCGGGAGGACGCCGAACAGGTACGTGATGTGAGCCTTATTGTTCTGTATCAAGTTGATGGGTACGTGTCCCAAAGGCTTACTTCAAAATGCAAAACGTCCTCGTGGACGATCGTCGTATATGGGTTGACTTGTACGTGTAGTCCTTTTTTTTTAGTATCCGGTGCTCATCCGATCCCTTCCGGGTAGTTCACAATCGGTGGCACGTCTTAACAGAGGCTGGTCCAACAATCCTGTCCGAGAGAGTCGGGGAGGGCGTCGTGATGGCGGAGCTCCGGGTGGCGGTGGCTTTGGCGGTCGTGATGATCTTGAAGCCACACGCCGGTACCGGGATGGTCCGCGTGATCGGAGCCCATCGTACGGCATGGTATTCGACCTCCAGGCTGACAGGGACTCATCCCGAAGGCACCGTGACCGCGATGAAAGGGGATCCCGCAGACGCTCAAGGTCAAGGTCAAGGTCGCCTCGTGAACGACGTGAGCGGAGGCGAAGCAATAGCAGGGACGCGGACCGGCGGATGAGAGCACCGAAAAGCGACCGTGACCGTGACAGATTTCGTGACAGGCGGCGCTAAGTCCCATCTGGATACCTGTGCAAACTCAATTCAGGTGCTTCAGGATACCTGATTCCCATGATGGTTTGTTTTAGGTTTACTGCCGCGCTCATATACTCCAGTCGTGACGGTTGATATGGGAATGCAGTGTTGTATTTTTGTTTTAGAGTCACAGCGTCCGCGTGCACAATGACTCAATCCATCTGATCGAGGCCATCCGGCATGACCGAAACATACTAAAGCACCTTAGTCGAGGTGGTTGTCAACACATTCGATTCACCCCCCAGACCTCTATGATTTTCTCCACTCCCTCACCAGACCCCATCTTCAGTGCGCCTGACGCAGACATCATCTTGCGTTCAGATGATGCGCGCCCAACAGACTTCAGGGTCCACCGGTGTATCCTCCTCGCCGGGTCCCCATTCTTCGAAACCATGTTTTCCCTACCCCAACCCAAAGGTACAGCGGATGACAGCGTACCTGTTCTGGACGCTGCAGAACCCTCCGCGATTCTTCATCCACTCCTCCGCTTTCTCTATCCTGTGCCAGATCCAGAGGTCCCAACCCTCGACGCACTAGTTCCCTTGATGTGTGCCGCCGCAAAGTACGATATGACAGGCGTGATGGACCGGCTCCAAATGCTGCTCGTCTCTCCAACGTTCCTCGAGACGGCGCCCGTGCGCGTATTCGCGATCGCATCGCGCTTCGACCTGGAGGAAGAGTCGAAGGTAGCGTCGAAACACACGCTGCGCGTACGTGTGCTTGACGTCCCGCTCTGCGACGACCTGCGACACATTTCCGCATACTCGTACCACCGCCTGTTGGAGCTGCACCGCCGGCGTGGGGAAGCGGCGCGTCAGTCGCTGTGCGCGCCCGAGGAGCTGCGGTGCATGCAGTGCAACGGATCGCAGTACAACGCAGTCGCGCCGCCTAGATGGTGGGGCGAATTTGTGGCACGCGCGGGAGAAGAGCTGCGGTGCCGGCCGACGACGGACGTCGTCTTTTCGCTCAAGTTTTTGATGCAGTGCGCGCATGCGTCCGGATGTCCGCGTTGCCCTGGCAGCATCCTCGAGTCGTATTTGTTTCTGGACGCCCTAAAGGCGAAGATTGACGCTCTGCCGTCGACGATCTGATTGTTTGTGCTGTTCACAATTTGATACCCACCCCATTCCCACACGTGCACGTTGGTTTATGACGTTATTTATCGATCCACTGTAGCCACCGAACTCGAGGTAGTGAATATTCGTTTTGGGGTACAGCCCATAGTTTACGTTGTTTACGAGATAATTATTTCCGTCGTGTTCAGCGGGTGAACATGACGTCATCGTCAGCATCAGATTACTAGAGATTAGATTTCTGTGAAGCAGAAGCTTGAACGGGCGGAACTTGCATCCGTCGGAATCTACCATCTCTACCACCATGTCTGCACAGCTGGCAGCATTCAAGGTCCCCTTCATCGAAAATGAGCCCATGGTAGACATTTTCGGTTTTCCAATCTTGACGCCTCCAACCGTTGTGTCTCATGAATGGTTTTTCAGAAAGCCTACGCACCGGGCTCACCCGAGCGTGCAGCGTTGCAGGCCGCAATCTCGCAGATGGAGCAGGAGCTTCCCTTCGAGGTCCCTATCATCATAAATGGGGAGCCAGTGCGTCATGTTCTGTTTATGCAGTGTCTGATGATTATTGAACCGTCGCACGTCTTACGATAGGTCAAGACAGGCAGGCTCGCTAAGCAGTTGATTCCTGCGGACCATGCACGGCATATTTGCGTGTATCACGAGGCAGACGAAGCAACTGTCGCACGGGCTATTGAGGGCGCACTTGCCGCCAAGGCAGTGTGGGAAGCTATGCCGTGGGGCGACCGTGCCGCCATCTTTCTCAAGGCCGCGGATCTCATCAGCAAAAAGTACCGCTATAAGCTGATGGCTGCCACCATCCTCGGACAGGGAAAGAATGTTTGGCAGGCAGAGATTGATGCCGCTGCGGAAGTTAGCGTTTTCTTCCATCATTCGTGGAACTGCCGGCTGCAAGGCAAAGCAACACTGAAATGGGTATTTCTTGCTTTTTAGCTTGCGGACTTTTTCCGCTTTGGGGTGAAGTACGTAGAGGAGCTTTACTCTCAACAACCTCCGCGGAATTCGGCGGGTGGATGGAAGTGCGCGTTCTTTCCTATTTGCTTGCATGGGTACTGACACAGGTTCTACGCTAGCCGCGTTGAGTACCGCCCACTCGAGGGTTTTGTTCTAGCGGTCTCACCATTCAACTTCACTGCTATTGGTGGTAATCTCCCGGGAAGTCGGTATCATCTATCCATTTCCTTTCATCTTTCTCACTTAAAACCAACAGCACCCGCTCTCGTTGGAAATGTTGTTCTATGGAAGCCCTCACCCGCAGCGACATATTCAAATTACATTGTACACCAAATTCTTACCGAAGCAGGAGTACCCCCAGGTGTCATCCAATTCGTACCAGGCCCGCCACCAGAAGTTGTCGCACAAGCAATTGCGCATCGCGAGTTTGCTGGCCTGCACTTTACTGGAAGCACCTTCGTATTCAAGAAGTTATGGAAGGACATAGCAATGAACATTGATAAGTATAGGGGTTATCCACGGATTGTTGGCGAAACTGGTGCGCATATCGTCGCGAGGGCACTAAGACAAAAACGCTGATTGCTGTGTGAACCTGTAGGCGGGAAGAATTTTCACGTGATTCATAAGTCCGCGGAGATTAGGAATGCGGTGTTGCAGTCTGTCCGCTCAGCATTCGAATACCAGGGCCAGAAGTGCTCGGCTCTCTCGCGGCTTTATGTGTCGGCATCTGTGTGGAATGGCGGATTTAAGGACCAGTTCCTTGAGGAGATTGCGAAAATAAATGTTGGACCTCCACAGGACTTCACCAACTTCATGGGCCCGGTGATGTACGCGAGCTCAGTTGTGACGACCCGGGCCCGCCGCCTGCTAATTTCTTTCCAGTGGCAAGCCTGCCTTTGACAAGATCACTGGATACATACAGAAAGCGAAAGACACTGGTGGTGAGATCTTGACTGGCGGAAGCTGTGCGTAATGTGCTCGCAGTTGTTGCATTTATCTTAAACCGGGCAATTTCTTCAGCCGATGACTCGAAGGGTTACTTCGTGCAACCAACTGTCATTCTCACGAGGGACCCTCAATCCATCACAATGAGAGAAGAAATCTTTGGTCCTGTTGTCACTGTAAGATTGGTCCAAGTCGGCCTCTCTCCATCCACATGTCGATGTTTTTTTTCCCAGGTTTATGTGTATGACGATGGTGATTTTGATAAAACGCTCGAACTCATCGATACTTCGTCTGACTATGCCCTCACTGGTGCTATGTACGTGTAGAACGCTTTTATCCTTTTGGATACAGCTTATCTCCCGAAATCTTTCAGCTTTGCCTCCGAGCGTCAAGCTCTGATCCAAACAACCAACAAACTTCGTCACGCCGCTGGGAACGTGTACTACAACGAAAAGTGTACGGGCGCTGTAGTAGGCCAGCAACCATTTGGTGGTAGCCGGACAAGCGGAACAAACGACAAGGCAGGCAGCATTGCTATCTTCTATCGCTTCGTGAGCATGCGAAGCATTAAAGAAAACTTTGTTGGGTTGGAAGCCTTTGATTATCCGTCCAACATGGTCTGAAGTGGAGAGCAGACGAGGGGAGACTCGGAAGATCATTGTTACTCATCTAGGTGTACGTGAACCCGATGTCATAAACGAAAACCTTGAGAGCCCGTTCGGGAACGCTTTTTGAAATGAAGCAGTTTTTCCCAGATCTCATTTTGGTGGGTGCCAGAAAGAGGGACGGAAAATAAGTAATTTTTTTTTAGCGAACACGTTTTACACCCCGAAAAATGAAGAGTTTTTTTTTGCGTGTGGGGGGCATCACATATCTGACAAGTGTGACTGCACATGACCCAAGGATTGCACGTAAGGGAGATTGCGTGATAGCCTGAGTAGGCGCATCGAGCCTCGC
>Ga0137397_10002411_pt1 | contig 13029 bp, 20 predicted proteins | sample czorhiz116metaG_FD_106658 | JGI IMG/M metagenome (GOLD analysis project Ga0137397, IMG submission 106658) | Vadose zone soil microbial communities from Angelo Coast Range Reserve, California, USA - czorhiz1.16 metaG | ecosystem: Environmental > Terrestrial > Soil > Vadose zone | place: USA... | reverse complement strand
GCACAAACTCTCGCGTACAAATTTCCCTTCAGCGACTTCTCGTTCCCTACGGATATCAGTTTCGTCTTACTCGCACAAGGGTCGAAGAGTGCCCTTTTCCAGGTATGAAAGCAAAGGTTGTTCGTAGTGTGCCCATTACCGACTTGGCTTCCGCAGACGGACGTCACCTTACCTCTCAATTCACCCTCAACAGGCGATCTGTACAAGCAGAAATCTGACATCAAGCTACCGTCGACCGACAAATTGAAGGCTTTCCGGCGTCTGATCCTGAGAGCAAAAACGGGTAACATCGAATTGGCGGATACAATTTCCGAGGTATGACATGGCTTCAGCTCGTAACGCCTAACTTACGAACTTCATCTTGATTGTCACGCAGCATATCCAAGAGGACTTTGTGCAACAAAGAAAGGGAGGTAATGCCATGTCACCCGAAGATTTGAAACAGACCATCGCAGTTGCCCGGTTCGCTCCCTTACTTTAATTTCCGCGACATGCGTTTATATTGACAACCCACCAGGCTGATTGGTCTCACCAAGCACGAGAGTAGTGTCACCGTTGAAGGATGGGAGCACGCAAAAGAATTGAACAAGCGGAGAAAGGCACGATTCGCATGATTTATTTCGGGCTTGGGTTCGTTACCCCTACCATCTCTATGGACGCCCTAACTTGTTGAGGCCTGCCTGCATCCACTCATCACTTAGTTCTCTCACGACCTCCTTCAACACGTTCTGGACAGCACCACGGTCTTGTCCACTCCCTTCCAAGTAGTACTTGATCTGTCAAAGAGCTTATATCGACCTATCCTCCTTGCAACATGTATCTCATACGCACCTTCGGCTCCGTTCCGCTCGTCCTTGTTGTCAACACAATTTTGAATCCATCCTTCGAAGCTGCTCGAAATTGTATCATGTGGCCCGATGACAGCGGCAATTTGGGTTTATATGTGGGTGGGTTTGTACTATCGTAGCCCAGGGTCAAGTCTACGACGCTGGTTATATCCAAGCCGGCAATAGACTTGGGATAGTTTAGCCTCCCGCCCGGGCCCTTGAATGAGGGTTTCACTATCTCATGCCAAGAATTAAGGTCCAAATGTGGAACTAACCTGCCCATCGTAACGCCGAAGCCGTGCGAAGATCTGGTCGATAACCAGGGGGTCGCCGCAGACGAAATAGCTGTTGTTTGTCTGAAGGCAAATTAGACGTGTATCACTGATTTACACGGAAACGACATGCCTCGAAGTACCCATATCTAGGCACGCACGCACAGGATATTGGCAGAACCGACGGCACCACGTACACCGCATACGTACCTGTCATACAACTCTTGAAGGAATCCGCTGGCGGTCCTTCCCTCTCTATGTAACAATGTAACAAGCTCAGCGAAGAAGACCTGGTATCAGTCAGTCATTGTCCTCTCCAGAGCGCTATCTAGAGCGGGATCATACCGCGGCTGCAACACCATCCTTGTCGCGAATCTCGGACCCGATCATGAATCCAATAGCTTCTTCATACCCAAACGGAACTTCGAAACCCTGCTCAACCAGAGACAACGCGGTGTTGCCGATGTATTTGAAACCTGCGCACTGGTAATTAACCACAAATGTGACAACGTCGACGAATACGAACCAGTGAGACACTCTGCAAACTTGAACCTTTCGGCCGCTGCCATGGCTTCGATCATTTTGGAGCTCACGGTTGATGCCACCATGCAGAGTTTATCTATACCGTTTTGTGGCAGGAACGGATACGTATTGGCGCTGCAATCCAGAGGGGAAAAGTCCGAGTCATGACCAACCTAGCGGTTTGCCCGATGCCTTGTACTGCTCCAGTATTCTTCCAGCGAATAGAGCACCTAGCTGGTCTCCGGTGAACATTACCCAGGTCCCGTCAACCCTGTTACGAAACCCACAAGTTGTTCAGAGGACCAAGTCACATCATACCATGAACAGCCGTACCTTCTCTCTGCGGCAGAAAACCTATCTGCGTCAGGATCCTGCGCGAGAACATAAGTCGCGCCTGTCGCCTCCGCGGTGCGAATGGCAAGGTCCTTTTCTTGCACTTTAGCACCATGCCTCGAATCTGAGACTTCTATTTACCAAGGCTCCTAGGACCGGGTCGTAATCGCAGGTCCATCTTTAGTGGATAAAATATGGGACATACCTGCCTCTTCTGGATTGGGAAAATTGACGGTAGGGAATTCTGGATCAGGGTTCTGCTGTTCTTTCACGGGAATGAAGGGCTTGAAGCCGAAGCGCTCGAAGCCTCGGCTGAGGAATACATGGCTGACCCCGTGCATCGAAGTGTTGACAAATTTGATGTTCGTCGATTCGTTTAGAACCCTAGGAGAATGCAATTCCAGCGCTCCGTAAAGAGGACTCATCGTTTTCGCCTTACTTGTATTGGGTGAGAGAGGCTATGTGATCGAAGTAACCCTCGACAATCTCCCGGGTACGATCGATACATAATGGGTCGTTAAGCGCAGAGTCTGCGTCCCACCTCTTCGAGTCTAGATTGGCAAGGATGGATTCTGAGATGCCTGTGTCATGTGGACCAATAATCTGAGCAGAGAATAGGTCCGAGCCCACGGCTTCTTACAACTCATGACAGTCATACCTGAACCCCGTTCTCCCAGTACACCTAATGAGATAAGTTTCGTGCTGAAAGATATCACTAGCACCAGCTCACCTTATAACCATTGTCATGCTATGGTCTCATGTAGTAAGTATACTGTCGCGCGCGCGAGAAGGTATTACCTTGGGATTATGGCTGGCTGGGCGCAGTGATTCCATCACTATGGGGTACTGTAAGGATGCAAGGCCCAGCGCAAGTACCTGTAATCATTACCCCACAGGCAGCGTTCAACCTCTTCACGCCAAAGGGGACCCTAGATCTGGTTGAGCAACCCGCGCCGAACACCCAAAGTCACGGTAAATAACTCGCATCGGGGTGTGAACAAGGCCGCGATAAAGATAGGCCTTGACTCCTTTATCTATGAACGCCGCCGCGGTCAACCGCGCCCACCTTTCAGAGTTGTGCCTATGGTCGTATCCGATGACTGCCCCGCGGTCTCGAGCGTCATCAATGTGCGCAAGGACGTAAGCGCACAGACCCTAGTAAAGCATCACACCGCTCGGCGGTTGTCTTCGATTTGCAATATCAGAACACTTTCACGGACCTGCGAGGCCTGTATGACAATCAAGTCATTCATGCGCGACCAACCGGCTTCCATCCGGCCACGAAGACCTAGAGACGTGCGATGGTCATGATCATTAGTGCCAACAAATACGTTTTCGCAGTTGATCGGACCTGCAGTCCCAAACTCTATGCGAGACCTGATGGACACAATTTACGAAGGATCACGGAATATACTGCATAATAGCATACCCTAGCCTTTTCTTTAATTCGCCAATGTGTCCGGCAGCCCATAAATCCGAAATCTCCCGTCTCGTGTCAGGATTCTTCAAGTTGACGTCAGCGGTTTGACAATGAGACATGACCATAACGTTAGCACCCACTTGGTCAATGCGTAGCCATTCTTGTACTTGAGCTTCCAGCTCTGCGGTCGTCTCTGAACTCATCGCGGATGAGTACACGTCAAAGTAGTGAATATTGGGGCTTCGAGTCGGGCTTGCTTCATAGAGACCGGGCCGGCATCTGGCAAATCCACGAGGAAAACCGTTACAAGGAGAATTTCATTACTCGACAAGGTCGGTTGGATGGATATCCACAAAGTTTGGTGCTAGCGCTCAACGGAGAACGGTCGTGGATATTTATCTAATAACAACTGATGATCGTGGTAGCAGACCATATCCTTTTGTACGGAATATGCGACATTGTTACTTGATTGAACTGCTGGAGATGATAGGACTGCTCTCAGGTTGCGCTGTAGATTATAGAAAGGATAGAAGAAAGGATCCGTCCATGCAACGACGGGTATCATACAGCAACAAGCACGTTGCGCCAGCATCGGGCCACGTGCAACCAGGGCTGCAGAATTCGCAACGCATACTGTGACTAGGGTATGAGGGGCAGAGGTCGGTGTTGGCCGTAACCGTTCATAGATGTGCCTTGATCCTCTCTACTAACGCATGTGCGTCGTCCTCGTCGAGTTCATCGCGCGACTCGTATTCCTGTCGGTGCATGTCTTTTCCTATCGGTGGCATATTTTGATTCGGCTCTCTTGGACCCAAACCAGTCGGCAATGTGCTGAACCTCGGGGCAGGAATTATGTGGTAGTGAACCTGCTGGTAATAAGAGGCCGGAAGTAAAAAAGGTATGGGGGCGGCGCACATGCGGAACAACCTGCGCATACTCTTGGTTGCAAACGACGTTAAGTGCCGTATTGTCGACAGCTACAAAGTCCCGAATATCGTGAGTGTAACTGCCGCGGGTAGTACTCGGATCATGATTTGGCAGAGCACACCTTTCGTCAGGGCGTTGGATATTCTGGATATGGCTACCCCAACGGAGGCCGCATGCTCTGGAGGAAGTTCTGAAACCCTCGAACAATGGAATTTAGGTACGACGAGCGTGTGTCCAGGGCGAAGTGGTAATATATCTGCGAGTGAGGGCTTGGCTTTAGCATGACACCGTCCCTGGGATACGAAGGCTGTGATGACTTGCCGAGGAAAGCTATGACGTGGTCATCCTCGTAGACGCGATGGGCGTGCGCGGCACGACGGATGATCTGACAAAATGCACATTCCCTGTCTCGCCTCCAAAACTCTGGGACAGGCCGATTAGCCTGGGATTTGATAATGAAAGAGGTCATGATCAAGCAAATTCGTCTACGTCACTGTGTGTTGTGTCGACCGCATGGGGTTGAGGTCCTTTTATTCAGGACAATCCCGATGTCGGGGTAGTTGGTCATGACATTCGAGAACGGGTGAAACGCGCGACCCCCGATCCGTCGGGCTCGCTCAGTGGTCACGCTATGCACCGTCCGTTTATAGAAGAAACCGTCTACAGTAAGAGCACCTCACGCCCGATTTTCAAAGGCCCACCCAGCCTCGGAGAGCCCACGCAAGGATACCAGCAGACACGGACGCTACAATCAGCTTCGCGTCCTCGCGTGCAAGAGCGATCCCAGCAAACTCCACCGCCGCACCCTTTCTCTCTTCCTGCAACGACAACACAAGAGCGGCCGGCGGCGTGCTCGAACGTTCCGCAAGCCGGGCAAGGATTCGATCCTGCGCCTCCAGCCGGCTCTTCAGGCCGCCCATCCCCTCGGCCACCGCCTCCATGTTCGCCGCCTCCATCTCCTGAACCTTCCGCTCGAAAGCCTGCATGAGCCGGCGACGCTTCCACGGCTCGACGAGGATGATGGCGAGCACGAACACGAACACGTTCACGCCGAGCACGCCGAGCTGTCCGTACGTCGACACGCTCCGGATCTTGTCCGACCAGACTTGCTCCTCGTGGTACCGCGCGAGAATGGTGCGCATCAGCGCGCTGAACTCGCGCTCCACCTCGTCCTCCGTCTGCGCGACGGCGGCCTTTGCCCGCGCCTCTTCCTGCTCCAGCGCGTGGTCCTGCCTCACCAACGCCGTGAACCGTGAAACGTCCGTGTCGGTCCACGTGGACTTGCGTTCCAGAAGGCTATTCACCTCGCGCTGCGAGTCGGAGCGTTTTTGCACGCTTTCTTCGTAAGCAATCTTCGCGTCGCGTGCGGCCTTCCTCGAGGCAGAAATGCGAGCCTCTATGTATCTGAGTCGTCATGCGTCGGACCGAGAGCGCAACGCAGACGTACCTTGTGAGACGATTTGTCGCTTCAGGTCCTCGATTTCGTCGTAGCCAGTTAGTCTATTAATCTCTCCCCCGACGCGAGTGAAGGAAACAGCCATACGCGCAATAAGACTATCCGTACGCTGGCGCAGTGTAATTGAGTTTTGCTGGGACCACCGTCGGATAATGGATTGTGCATGCTCAATGCCTTTACCAGCTTTACCAAAAATGGGGCCAGACGAAGACGGGGAGGAAGTCGACGTAGAATACTCCGATGGCGAGTTTGGCGTACTCTCTTTCGAGGAGTCGTTGGGACGTGTCGGTCGCGAGTCGGGGTCTAGCTTTGGCGGAGATGTGGTGGAAAGGAACCTCACATGCACGCGTGGAAACGTAGCAAGTAATAATCGGGAGGTTCCTGGTCTAAGCATCCAAATAGCACGATGCCGTCTAGAAGGGAAGCTGTGAGGTAGTGGTGAGCTTAGTGGTGGTGTGCGGTCATATGTGAGCTGGATCCGCGTCTATTCCCAGAGACGTACGCCTTCCGGGCATTGAAACAAAAATATCATGTATTAGTATAGCACCATCTAATGTCATCATTGAAATACGAATACTACATGTGTAGTCTAACAAGTGCAGAGGAGTCATTGTACGATACTAGTCTAACATCGCTCAACTCCAAACATCGAGCATTAATCTTGATCGCTCTTTCAGAAGCTTGACCTCCGCTGCGCCCTCAACCTCCGTGGAGCCGCCCTTCGCTTCTCCGAGGATGCGTGCAAGAGTCTCTTCAACAGCTTTGCTCATGGACTTCGCATCGCCGCAGATATATATGTAGCCCTTGCCATTTAAGATCGCATCCGCGACTTGTGTGCGATCCTCCCAGATGAGGTCTTGGACGTAAATCTTCCCACCATCAGGTTTATAGGGTGGCTCACGAGAGAACGCAGAGCGAAGCGTAAACTTGTCCTGCAGTTCCCTGACATATTCTGGCCATTCCTCCTTGTAAAGGAAGTCTTCGTTCGAACGCCGACAGCCATAGTAGAGATAGATGTTTCCCCAGTCATTCAATGCGTCCGGACCATTCTTCTCGATTGAGCGCCGAGCAAGGGCAACACGCTCTTGGACAAATCCGCGGAAAGGCGCAACACCCTGAACAGAGATTTTGTAAGACTAAATGTAACACCTAAGCGGGCAACTTACAGTGCCAGGGCCAATCATGATAATTGGACTCTTCGGGTTAGTAGGAAGGCGGAAGGTGGATCGACGGACATGAATAGGAGCTTTATAGATCATCCCTTCGCGATGAGCACCTCGGGGACCCTCGATAGCGTAGGCCGGGAATAAGGTCGCGGGGGTAGTCTCGCCGTTGGCAGCATGTTTGAGGTTAAGAAGGAAATTGGAGCCAACGCCGAAGATGGCGCGAGGTGGAATCCGAGAACCGGCGGACTCGTATTTGAGGACGACACAGGTGACATGGATCGAATTGGGGTTAAGCTTCGGACTAGAAGAGATAGAGTAGTACCGAGGTTGGAGACGAGGGATCGAAGAGACAATGATATCGAAGGGAATCTTCCATGCAGTGGTATTCTCGGTAGTGGGAGCTAGTTTGATGCCATTTCCAGCAGCGAGTTGGAGAAGTTCGCCGAGCTTGAGGCAGCCTTCAGTGACGACGGCATGATATTCTTCCTTCTGGGTGTTGAGATTTCGGAGATATGCCTCGGCTTCGGGGGTAGGACCGAATTTCGCTAAGACGCCGAGAATCTGCCTTCCTGCGACAGCGCTGATGTCGATGTAGTGTCGGAGTACGGTTGCGTATGTTGTGGGCACTGGGAATGGCACTTTCGCAAGGGCTGGGTCGAGGGATTCGATTCCAATGACGGTGTCCCTCTTCTCCGAGAGGCCGAGTGCGCACAGAAGGCGCTCCACCTCGACGTCTGGGTTGGAGGGCCAAACGCCAACGTGGTCACCGTGTTGGTATGTTATGCCAGACCCTTCAATGTCGAGTTCCACATGAACACAGCTGCGATTATAGGTATTCTGGAACAGCTCGCGGGAGACGGAAATGGGAGAAGCGTATGGGTTCTTCGCGTCATGAATGCCTTTGGATCTAGCGAGGGCACGAGCAGACAACTCGCCTAGAGTGAAGAAAAAAATATAAACACAATGGCCGGTTTGAATGACAGAAGGTATCATACCGCGATAGACCTTCTCAGGCGGGTGAGAGTCTACAATTTCGGACACAGCGAAGTCCGCTGTGTCACCGCCCTGACCTTCCTCTACATTCATAACACGAGCAAATGCATCCCACATGCCGTCCTTCCATTCGAGGTAGTCTTCCTCCATGCTCTTATCGTCGTCACCTTCACCACGCTGACCGATCCGGATGGCGCCCATCTTAGTAAGGTATTCGTCGACTTGCCTCGAGATAACGTTGTAGTGTTCGTACGTCTTGTTGCCGAGACCGAATATGACATACTTGAGACCACCGAGCTTATGTTCGCCCTTGCTAAATTCGAAGGACTCATCCGAAAGGTTTTGCATAAGCTGTACGGCATTGTCGGTAGGCTCGCCTTCACCGTAGGTAGCCATCACGAAAATTGCGGCGCAGTCCTCGGGAATTTGGTCCAGACTCTCAAAGTCATATTCTTCGGGATCACAAACGAGGGATGCGAGACCGAATTTGGACTTGGCTTCCTTGGCGATACGAATGGCGTATTCTTCGGCAGTCCCAGTTTGCGACCCGTAGAAGATAACAAGGCGCTTTTTCTACAAAATAATGAGAAAAACAAAGCTGGGGGGTATGAGAGAACAACATACACCAGCCTTCATCTTCGCGACGAAATCACGAGGATTGCCATGGCCGTTTGTCTCCTTGACAGCCGGGGTAGTGGTTTTCTGTGTAGTAGACGAGCTGAAGACCTGGTCACGGAAGAGATAGAGGGCTGCCAAGACGACGCCCAAGACGAGGACGAGGACGTCTGAGGATACAGGAAGTGTCATGGGAAACGCAAAGAATCGCAAAGGAGTGGAGGTAAAGAGAAATGGGGAGATTTCAGGACAAAGACACCTCCCGGGTATAAATCTGCAGCCGATATAGCTGGTAGAATTATGTAAGCATGCACGCGTTACATGTTCCCGGATTACATAAGCGTTCGGGTATACGCATCGTGTTTTGCGGTTTGCCCGAGGATCGCGGGATGGAAGTGGCTCTGGACTGCCTATCTCCGCAGACATGCAGTACAGTACTGGTACGATCCCGCGCACACTCATACGTCCTCACGTTCGACCATACTGTAGCGTTGGACCCCGGTCATCATTTCCCAACCGCCAGCACCGATCTCTGCCCCCACATCGGATGCCTTTTTGGTTCCCGAATTGCTATTCGCATCTCTTCGGCAAGATCGCTGTCCGGGCCCAGCTCATATGACGCCCACTGTAGTCCTATTTTGGCCCACTCCACCGCCGCTTCTGCACTGTAAATATGCTCAGTGACGTTTTCACTCGGTTCGCAACTCCGGATGTTCGAGAGACGTACTCCGAGTGAGCGGCTGCAACTAGCACCGCGTCGGCCGCGAGACGACCGCGTTCGCTCGTATAACCCTCCTCCTCGCCGATGGCCCAAATTCGCTTCACGAACCGAATAGCCTCCTGCCCGTCGATTGCCCCATGCCCCCACATGCCAAGGCGTTCGTATAGATCGCTCATGGTATTTAATCTGATATCAGATGCTTTTGATTCCTCATCGGGCAATGCACAATATGCACACGTGCAGTGAAAACCATAGTTCTGCTTGAGATGATGTCTATGTGTAGATAGATTATTTGTACATGGCCTGAAAATGATGAAGCAACTCCTACCTTCTTTCGTCTCGGATTTGCAACGTCCTGAAATATGAGGTCAGTAGTTCTTCACCTTTGGGGACGTCCTTCAGAGCATGTACAACCAGGACGCCCTCTCGTTCTCTCCACGAATACACCGAGTTGAAAGCGCCGGAACACCCATGATTCAGGCGTGCCATCGTTGGAAATAGTCCAACGTTGGACCCAGCAGCCACGGCATTAGTCTGGAAAATAGCCAATGGAAGCAATTCCGAGAGCTCCTCCGGAGAAAGATTCTCTGGCAAATTCACATGCGACAGGTTGTAAAACAATGAAACTTGCTCAGGGGAAAGTTGCTGTACTGAGTCCAAGATCAACTGAGGAGGTGAAGTCTTGACTAATGTATCACTGCAAATGAAACCATGCCCGCTTTAGTTGAGGCGAGAGCTCACTTACTTTCATGCGGAACCAACATCAGAGGTTTTTCCCGGATCAGCAGCTCTCCCCGCTGTTCTCAGTGGGGTTGCAAAGAGTCGGCTATTCAATTTTCCAGATAAACGGGAATGCCTACCCGGATATTCCGAACAGCGATTAAGCCTTTCCCTCTTTCAGGAAGATCGCGAACAACGAATGCAGGGTTTATTGCATCATTGCTGTATGGCGCCAGTGAGATGAGTTGACGTGGGATTTCAGTTAGAAAATCCGTCCAATAGAACGAGATTAAGAGAGCTGTAGCACAAGTCACAGTGAACGCGGTGTGTATTAACGAGATCGTGTGTGTCTAAGTCGAAGGTTTGAGTTTTAAGGCTGAACAGGAAATAGCCCGTTACCTTTGAGGGTTTAGAACGATCACCAGCCACACTGGCCTGCTTCGGGGCGTCTTGTGCGCGAGGTCCAGTGGCTCTCTGACGGATCGACATCGAGGGGTTTGGTAGCAAGTGAGGAGGACCTGTGCGCGCTGGGCCCCATTTTCGGGCCTTGCCCAGTTACTGCTTAGTGACTGTTTCCCCTCACCCTCATTTTCCTCTTGATCTAGGCCCTTCCTTTACAAAAAGAATAAGTGGCTATGTAAGTAGCTACTTCGAATTTTATAAGAGTGGTGCCGCTGCCTTGTTGAAAGACAGGCAACGCGTGCCCGGAATCCTGACTCTCCTCCCGGGCAGCACAACCCCTCACGCGCCTCACGCCTCGCGTCCTCTTCAGAGCTCGTGCATCGAACAGTACTACACTAGTGCGGCTGGGGTTGAAAAGCTGAGCCCTACGGGCCGCGACTGGAGTAATTTCGGGGGTTGTGCCTCCATTGGTGGTAGGCCACTGGCACATTGTGGAAAACGTACACGGTTGATCTCGTCCTGCTCCGGTGTCCAAATATCCTCCTGCCATGCCTACGACACCTGAAATCTCCACAAGGGATATGTGCGACGCCCGACTTTTTGCTTCCTCTACTGCCCGAAAGAATGAGCATGTGCTCAGACAATGAGGCGGTTCACACGCGGGATACACGTACTTACCACTGGCAAGTCGTGCATAAGGTGCGCATGTCATTTCACTCTCATCAACGGAACTAGGAACCGTTCCTAATAATACCATGACCAGAAAATTCGTTACATTCATTTCTTATATCTCACAGCTCCTCAACACTCTGGACTGCGCGGTAACCCACGCGCTTAGTTCTCATTTTACGGGAGCAATATCAAGTAAAGTCCTACTAGTAGACTTCCACTACTCTTCGTGACCATCTTTTTGTGGTGAATGCACTGAAACGACGCGGAGCACTTTTTTTTCCTTGTCACGTACTTTCGAGATGCAATATCGAATTGTTATCTATCTATTTCTCTACGCTCGCGTCGCATTCTTGACAGAACTTCGACACCATGATCCAGCTTGAATGCTACTTCGTTGCGGGTTGACCAAGTTCTCCAGCGCGCTCTGTCGCAGCCTGAATGGCATGAGCAATAGTGGATCTCACTCGCCCATCCTCCAGGGTAAGCAGACCTGCGATGGTACAACCACCAGGAGCTGATCAAAACACGTGAGCGGGCGAAGAAAACTTTGGGTATAAGTCGTTGTCCTAGCTCACTCGCGACAGAGTCCTCGATCTGGGCTGGATGCGCTTCGGGCTGCAAGGCCATGCGAGCAGCACCTTGAAGCGCTAAGTGAAAGAACCACATCTGAACGGGTCAAATTGAATGCTAACGACTGACACACGCACACTGCGCCGCCAGTTCCAGGGCCTCCGCTCGTGGCAAGCCCATCATGACACCGCCGTCCGCCATCGTCTCGAGAAATATGCAGGCGAAGGCGAGGCCGACAATGCCGTGCACGCATCGAATTGCTCCTTCTCGAGAAAACGACAACGCCCGACCGAAGAGAAGATTTGTAAGATGATCAGTCTGTTCAAGGCCTCGGAGTCGGAAGGTGGGAGCGTCGAGACGACCGTCATGCATTCGCGAATCTGTCGAAGCGCTCATCATGATTGCACGGTAACCCTCATGGTGATGATCCTCGGAAACGCGCGCGACATGCTACGTTAGGCATCGCACGAATTACCGTTGTGCTGGAAGGACCCAGCTGGAGAGTTGCGAGATGGTGACACCGGTAAGGATGCTGATGAGCAACTTCCCCGCCAAAGCGTCTTTGATCCCATCCTCGTAGAGAATTGTGCGCCACCTGTGGTTTGCAGCTGGAGGTAGGAGAAAAGATACATCATTTAGCGACAGTGGACGTCGTGTAGCGGCTGTGGAGGTTCGTTAAGGTGTCAGTGATTTGCCATTCTGATCTATGTCTGGGCCATTGAACAGGATGAACGTCGAAAAGTATCATTCCGGTAACAGGGAAAGCAACAACATGTACAGACATAGGGAAAGGGTCTCATCAGGTCAAGACGTCTTCGTACCATGGGTTCTTTCCTCCGAGAATGCACGTACCAGGGTACCAAGGGCGGTACAGACACAAATAGGCCAGATGCAAAACGGCGCTACTATCACATGTTCGCAAAAGATGAACTTCGCAGGTTGATACAGCTTGCTCAGGAAATACGGTTGGTAGTCGACTCTCCGTCCTTGCCCGTGAATGGGGCCGAGAAGGCGAGGGCCGGGAACAGAGTTGAGATTGTCGCAACCGGTTGGGAACGATCAAATTATTATATCGAGTTGTGGCGGTGGAAAAGATGAGACTCTAGGAGTGTACAGGACCCCAGAACGGGGTTAAGGTCGAGTTTTGGGCCGAGTTGGCAAAGAAACTGATGCCACGTCGTCCATTCATCAAACGCGTCAAGTTTATAACAAGGGCTGCTTCCGGCAGCTTGTCGGTGGTACTGACTATATAAGCAATAACCTCTTTCCTTCTCTTCTCAAAAGTATGTCATTCATCAGGTATGGACCCTCCGAGTTCTTAACGCCTGGGCGCGACTCATGTAATGTCTCGTCTATCGAAGGCTTTCGGTCTGTGTAATTGGTGTCTATTCAATGTTTTTGGTGGGTGATGAT
>Ga0137397_10002409_pt1 | contig 13043 bp, 19 predicted proteins | sample czorhiz116metaG_FD_106658 | JGI IMG/M metagenome (GOLD analysis project Ga0137397, IMG submission 106658) | Vadose zone soil microbial communities from Angelo Coast Range Reserve, California, USA - czorhiz1.16 metaG | ecosystem: Environmental > Terrestrial > Soil > Vadose zone | place: USA... | reverse complement strand
CGTCACTTTCCTCGGTCCTTCCTCCACTTTCCCTCTGGCGAAACTAATTTGTAAGGGGGTTGAGATGGATTTAAAAATTTATGGGTTGGTATTACGCGACCACGCGGCAAACTCTCGTGCGACCAAGGCTTACTATCATGCGGATCTCGCGCTCGAACGGGCAGACGAAGCACTCGACGTGTCCTCATGCGTGGTGGACGATGCAGGTTTCTGGACGTTGCATGGGTGCACTGAGAAGAAGCGTGAGGGGATGAGGCGGAAAGGAGGAACGGGTGCGACACTTGAAGGAAGAAAAGGCGAAGGATGGACGCGGTCGTTGCGGTGCGTTTCATCCTCCCCTCCCCTCCCCTCCTCTCTCTCCTAACGCTCATAAACTTAACCCACTTATACAGACTCATCACGGCAGACAGGATGAAATCAGATAGACATGCCAAACCCCGAGGAGCACAAATCCGTATAGGCCGAAATTCGACCCGGAGAACTCAATGGACAAGATGTTGATCATACTCCGGAGCCCGCGACGTCGGACGCGGTACTCGAGTTTGTGGAAGACACGACGTTCGGAGCGCGCCTGGCGGTCATGTTCCCGCGTGACGCGCCAGCATCGGAGCGGCAACTATGGGGAAGTACGTGGATGACGAATCGCTAGTGTACACGATGACAAGGAAGAGGAGGTTGTTAGAACCTTGCGGAAGATGGCGCCGTGGGACATGTATCGCGCCCCGACTGGAGATGACAATGGATTGGAGGTTAAGGATAGACGCTTGGGTTTTGTAGTGGTACTTAAAGGCGAGGTGGGACGGAAATGGAGGGAAAAGATTATGAAAATCGGCGAGTATTGTGTCACGTGATCCAGACTAGAGCGGAAGCTAGGCTCGGAACGGAGGCAATTTGGTATTTACCCTTCTGCCAGCGAGAGGAAGACGGCGACAACGACGGTGATTCACCAAACCTGGGATTGTCCCGGGTATTCCATGTACTATTTTTCCGGCAGACGTGGTATTCACTGACACGGCCCCTGCTTCCTTATCCCGACCGATGTATTAGCGGCTAGGACACCGGAGGTTCAGCCTCAGCTTGTATAGGAGTCTTACCCCTTCAGGTGGTCGTTCACGCTTCACCTGGGTGACTGAAGGCTCGTTTTCGTACCATCAGCAAGCTTCGAACCCGAGTCACGAGAGGTCTATACCCCACTATGTCGCCTGTGGTCATGTCAATGTACGATGAAGCATAGGGGTGTCCATGATGGTGGATTCCAAGACCATGCTTGCGGAATAAGTTAGCACGGTCGTGTACAGTAGCCATGGATGACCAGCACTAGCTGATCATGAGTAGATCTGTTGACATGATGCACATGGAGACCGCCAGTGGACTGATGCACAGAACGTCCATGACTCGATGCCAGGTGCAAGGGTTATTCCGGGTGGTAATGCTACGAATGTCGTCGCTTGCTCCTTTTCTTCCCCTCGCCACTTGGCGCGACTCTTATAGCATCAACGACGGCTTCGAGGTCAGCGTGTCTCTGCATCTCTTTGCTATGCCCTTCTCCCTCTTTGGTCTTGGTCTTGGTCTTGGCCTTCGGGAGCGCAGGCACAGACGCAGGGTCCAACGCACCACGCACGAGCTTCCTCCCGACCACACCGTTGAATAGCGCATCGATTTCGTCCGCCACAGCGCTCCGTTTGCGCTTTCGCTTCTTGCGCTCTCTCGCCGGAGAGGATTTCCCCGCCTCCTCCTCTTCGTGCTCGTCGTCGTGCTCTTTGTTGGTGATAGAAGCCGTGGCCGTGGCCGGTGATGTGGCGCTGCTTTTCAACCTAGTATCATCGGCAGACGTTGCGATGGCGGCGCTGACTGTGCTTGACGACGGGGTCGCGTGCTGGCGACGCCACTCGTCCGGCTTGCGTTGTAGAAGCGAGAGCGCCAGTCCGCGCGTGAAGAATCGTGCGTAGGTCGAACCCGCCAGCCGCGCTGCGTGCGGAAGTAGTGCGCGGGCGAGCTTCTCCTAACGAGGCGAGACGAGACGGCGGTCAGTAGTTCGGTCAGTTGCAGCGCATAGGGTTCTAGTAACTAGGAATTACGCGGCGTACCTTGAGATACGGGTCCGCCGCCGCCCAGCAACGCGCACCGACTCTCGCTCCGATGCGGTCGTCGATGACGTCCGCGAACTGCGCTTCTATGGCACGGAGCAGAGCACGCCGTGATCGGTGCGGAATGGTTGGGCCGTCGATGATGGCGTCGAGGACGCGCGAAGCGGCTGGATGGTGTGTGAGAGCAAGTAATTCTTGTGGTGGTAACGACTCGACACTACAAGCCACACGATTAGAACTGGAGCGCATAAAGCCACTGCCCTGTGAGCACCTATCAAGTACGAGCGCATTATGCGGCGCGTGGAGCCGTAGAAGTGATTGAAGGAGCAGCGCACCCGTCGTAGTAGGCTCAAGCGGACCGGGGGCTGCTCTCTCTTGAGATTTTTGGGAGTGTTTTTCAGGATATTTATCCGGTAAGTGGGAATTTGGCGACGCAGCAGCGCTTGCCTTAAGGGCTGCATATTCCTATAAAGGACATCACCAAATTTGTGAACACGATATCCTGATGTTTGCTTACGGTTGGGGTCTTAAGAGAGAGAGCACACGGGACAAATGCCTTTCGATCCAATTCCGTGTTGACCTGAAATGCGGAGCATATTGCCTGGAGCAGCATAATCCTACCATCGCATCGGAAGTATAAGGTAAAGGCTAACCTCGCAGACTGCATCCTCGAGGACGCTCAAGGCAGCGGCACGTTCGATCAAAGCGCGTAACACGCCAATCCGAGTTTCTATGAGCCATGAGCGTCGTCGGCTAATTGGCGAGACGCAGACATACGGCGGAGTTTGCCGAGTGAGTCTCGCAGTTCTCGCAGGGCGTACGATAAGTGCTCGGGATTAGCTCGCTCAATTGCCTTGGCGATCACAAAATTTGCGACAGGGTGCATGGCGAGCTTCCTAAGACTACGCTCGATGTACGTAGACCAGAGGATGCCGAAGATAGCCTCCGGACAACGCAATACGAGGGTCTCGAGGAGGTGGGAAGACGTCGGGTCTCGAAAAAGAGTTGTGAGGTAGTCGCTAGCTTCCGGCATGGCAGACGGATCGTTATCTAAGTAGCTGGGTTGTAACCTGCCCATCTGCGAGAATTGACGGCGTACGGTATGCGGATATCAAACCAACAGAGACGTGATCCATGAGTGAGCCATCTTCATCCGACAGACCCTGATCTGCTTCTAACTCTAGTGCCATCTACGGAAACACCAGTGAACGAACTTCGATGAGTAATATGGCCCCGTACCTGTAACACCGGACATGCGACCTTGTTCGCGGCCAGCGACCGAACCTCGTTCGCACCCAGGGTGGTTCTTAGCATCATCACATACCTCCTCGCAAGCTCGCGAAACGCCGGGGGCCCGCCGCCCTCCTTACTGACTTTTCCCTTCTCTGGGACGTCATCAAAAATGGACTTCAACGAACCCTGTTTCGCCTTCCATGCGACGCTCTTCCTCGAGCGCACGAATGTCTGTGACTTGTGCGGCGCATCGGACTGGAAGAGATGTGGACAGAGAAGGAGAAATAGCGCGCGAATGATGTGGGAGGCGAATTGGTCCATGATGAGTGCGGGGAGAGATGGCAGGATTTCCTTGGGGCGTAGCCGTTGATCAGCGTCGGTGGTATATGCAGGCAGAAATTTGAGACACACCTCGGAAAAGTCGAGAATTAACTGCGTCAACGTGCGCAGTTCGCCCTTGTCCGAGGACTCTTCAATTTTCGGCAGCACTCCTCTTGACTGGTGCAAGCAACTGAGCATAAAAGCGACCATTTAGAAGTAGACGTACCTCACGAGCTATTGTGTCCGTAGCCACGCTCAGCAGCGTTTGGATGACATGAGACGCAAAACGGTGTTTGATGAGCACCCCGTATCTATCGAGCGCAAGTTAAAGATAGACGATAAAGTAGGTGGAGAATGGCGCCGTCCTTACGAGCCTGTCAGGCTGTCCATGAACACCCGGCGGACAAAATCATCCATGGAATACGCCATTCGTTCGAGTCCTCCAGCACAATCCGGGTCAGTTGCGAGTTCGCGCTCCTTTCCGGCTATCTCTTGCAGAGCAGCCATCAAGAACATCCTCCTGTCTATGCCGCAAACACAGGTCACTTGCGCGTCCACCGAGTGAGAAAACAAAAGCGCACTCTCGTTTGGGTCCATATCTTCGTCTCCCTCCGCATCATCCCAGTTATTCTGCTGCCACTCTTTGAGCTGATCATCGACGGTCCTGAAATAGGCCTTCAATTCTGGGTCGACGTAGCCAAACGGTGCTTCGGGATTGAATTGGTTCGAGTTTGCGCGGGGAACGATCCACGAGGGTCCGCCTGATGGGCCTTCGTCTGGTGGTATCTCCCGCTCTTGGGAAGGAGTTTGATATTCGGTGGCCGACTTTTTATGCCGTTTCCCTCTCTTCCTGAGCTCGTTAGGCATAGTTGCAGCTAAAGACAAGACGACGAGTCGCCCGGCCCGCCACGAGTCCGCCAAGGCATCCACTCCACCGACTCTGCCCTAAAGCTCTGCGCCCTCGTCACCGCATGCAATGGCCCCAAAGAGCTGCGCCCTCTGCCAAAACGCAAAAGCAATATTGAGGCGCCCAAAGACCGGGCAACAGATATGCAAGGACTGCTTCTTCAAGGTCTTCGAAACGGAGGTGCATAACACCATCAATGAGTCTCAGCTTTTCAAGCCCGGAGACCGCGTCGCCATCGGCGCGTCTGGAGGGAAAGGTATGTATCCTTTTCGTCCTCACGGGCCATTTTTCTGTTCAGACGGTTTTCCGTTTCGCTAAGCGGTGCGCCGATAGACTCTACTGTGCTCGCATATGTCATGAAGACGCTCAACGAGCGATACCAATACGGTCTCAGTCTCTTCCTCCTCTCCATCGACGAAGGCATAACCGGGTACCGCGATGACTCCCTAGAAGTGCGTTGCTTCATATTCTCGACTGGCGTATCAACCTACCATATGTTCCGCCGCTAGACTGTCAAGCGCAATCAACAGCAATACGACATGCCACTCAAGATTCTCTCCTACGACGAGCTCTACGGTTGGACGATGGACCGCGTCGTCTCCACGATCGGAAAGAAGAACAACTGCACCTTCTGCGGGGTCTTCCGCCGACAGGCCCTAGATCGCGGCGCCGCTTCTCTCGGCGTTGACCACATCGTGACCGGCCACAACGCGGATGACATCGCAGAGACGGTCCTCATGAACAGTGCGTCGCGTACCTCTTTTCTTCCAACAGCCGACCCTGCCTTACACGCACGCAGTCATGCGAGGTGATATCGCGCGGCTCGGGCGGTGCACCGCGATCTGCACACAGGGCGAAGACACCATACGGCGATCAAAGCCGTTCAAGTACGCCTATGAGAAGGAGATCGTCATGTACGGCCTTTCCCCATCATCATCACCCCTCCTTTGTCTCGTTGCGGGCTTACGCATTCTAATGACGACGACGACGCAGGTACGCGTATTTCAAGAAACTAGACTACTTCTCGACAGAGTGCATATATTCGCCCGACGCGTACCGCGGACACGCGCGCGCATTCCTGAAGGACCTCGAAGCGGCGCGGCCCAGCGCGATCATCGACATCATCCACTCTGGAGAGGCGTTCGAGGTGAAGGACGAGGTTCGTGCGACGCAAAAGGCGCAGCGTACGTGTACCTTGTCGGAGCTCTCTTTGGGCCGCGCGCGTAACTGACTGGCTCTTCGATACTCGCCCTGTCATAGAGACTTGCAAACGTTGCGGCTACATGTCCAGTAACGACCTTTGCAAGGCTTGCTCCCTTCTCGAGGGTCTCGAACGCGGGATGTCAACTGCTGCTATCGTACGCCATGCAGTAGCCCTCGTGCCTCTCTCGTATATTAATCTCATCCCCATAGAGTGATAAGGGTCGCCGCAAACTGGAGGCGCAGGGACCAGCACCGGACAACATCCGGACAATACCATACTTCCACCCACCAACTCCTGTAGCAATCGATCCGCCTCCTTGACTCAGCGAGTCCGCTCCATTGTAACATAGCTATGCTCAGCACCTGTTCCAAAAAGCTCTACACGCGAACAAGGTATCATTTTTATATAGAAGTAATGTAGCAATATAAATCATCTATTCTATCACACTGTTGTCGAGTCTTTCCCTCCGGCTCTGACGAAGGATTGATACAATCTCTCGCACCGATCGACTAGGCGCGACGCCTCCTTTTCGTACTCGGCCCACTCATGGAAGGGCGTCATCGCGGTGGTATTACGCCCAGTGCGATCTGTTATGGAGTGCAGACGTAGTGGGAGTAGGCCATCTTTTTCTTCGTCCCCTTGTATGACGGGTGCCCCAGTGGCAGACTGAAAGATGGGTATGAAAGCAAGGGGAGCGAGGCAGACGTAGACCGCAGCGGCGGCGCCGTTCCATGGCGTAATGTTATGATGCAAAGAACCAAACCATCGGGCCTGCGCAAACTGAACTCGCAACGTTCATAGAGCGGGGGAAACACGTACGAGATAAAGCATGATCTGTTTGATGTAAAGCAGAATGCCGGTAGAGAGCTGCGCGTCGATGGAAGAATTCACCACGCCGGGTTGCACGGTGAAATGGCGGATGGGGGCGGATGGACCTGCACGACGGGAGAGCTCCGCGCGGATCAAGTCCATCTCGAACTTGCTCGCCTCGTATGGTTTTGAGTTGTCCACGAGCTGCCAGTCCTCCGCGTCGTAAACGTCCGCGCGTGCCTCAAACGAGGACATCCATACGACGCGACCGGGCCCCGTACGCGACGCCGCCAGCTCCGCCTCCAATGCTCGGTACTTGAAAAACCAAAATAAATAAATAAATACCAAGGACAAGCGTTAACCCCCGCATAAGGACGGCAGGACGCAGGGACGTACGAGAATGTAGTGCCCGAACACGTTGCACTGCCAGACCCACCCGAGCCCGTCGTCGCTCGTCAGGCCGGTGCTCTGGACGACGTAAGTCGGATGCGCTACGATTTCGAACAAGTCGAACTCGAGAAGGTTCTTCCAAATCTGCTTGCAGAGGAGCGATCCCGAGATATTCAAGAACGGCGCAACGCCCGCGTTGCACACGAGATGCGACACGTACGGGTACCTACACCGCACACGAACCGGACCATCAACACGTCGCCCATCGCCACCGGTCAGCAGCAAAAACCAAAGAAAAAGGAGTGAGGGGGAGGGGGAGGGGGAGGGGTTACTCACGTGCGCACCACTTCGTCCGCAAACGCAAGCGTGCTCCGCGCGGACGCCAAGTCAAGCACGTGTATCGCGATGACCAGGTTCGCGCGAAAAGCCGCCACGCGCTCGGCGCCGCCAGGAACAGCGGTCCTCAACCGCGCCACGTCACGCTCGAACAACTCGAGCAATTGGGCGCGGGCGGCCTCAGCCCGCTGCCGATTGCGACACGCCATGATGAGCGTCGCGCCCGCGCAGGGGTACTCTAGCTCGAGGCCTGGTTCGCGTTCCGCACCGCCAGTCCTTGGCAGCCGCGGAAAAATGGAGCGTGCATCGTCTGGGCTGTTTTGCGCCAGGCCGTAAAGGAGACGGCGACAGATGCCGAAGCCTACACCGCTGTTTTCGCGCGAAGGGTGAGGTAGTTGAGCGGAGTAGTAGGAGACGCGTGTCAGGGTGTGAGAGAGACAGGAACATACTTGTTTGCGCCTGTCACAATGATGATAGGTCGTTGCGGTGGTTCATTTGTGATGGACATGGGAGTTTGTGAATGGTGCCGGTGTCGGCAACGGGAACGACAAATGCTTTATTATGTAAGGCACAAAACATAGGACAGAGGCCTGATACTGCAACCCAAAACATTTCTTTTCACCCAGGCTGATCTTGATCTTAAGCTCTCATCTCATCGGGACAGCATTACTGTAGTCCCTGTGCGAAGATGAATATCGCTGGACCAACTGGCCCCAGTGGCCTGTCTGTTGTACTTGCACACTACAGTACACTTGCTCATAATGCATAATTATCAACCTTTTCTTTTCTTGCTAAATAACTTCCCTCAAAATTCGGCATGCATGTAGGGACTATTCATTTCTATTCATCCCCTCATTTTCATGCTTTCTGAACAACAAGTGAGGAACTGGAGGCAAGCCAAGTGCTAAGCACCCAATGCATTATGAGCAAGTGTACTGTATAATTTATGCAGTGCAAGTGGCAGCACGAGAATACCCAGTGTAAGCATAAGTATACACATAGGTTGGAATGTGAACAAAAAAGCAGCTGGGGGTACCAAAGGTGTGCGCCAGGTGTAGAACAAGAGCGACGAGGAGATCAAGGGGAGATGTCGGAGTGGACAGCGTTGACAATTGTGTATTGGTTCCGCTGCGACAGGTATTGAATATATCACGATGCAGCAACAAAAAGAAATCCATTTGGGTCATATCTGGGGTTGTCATCCGTGCTTCTGCTTCTCTTCGGGAATTGCCACCGGCTGTACCGATATGATGCATGTCAAGCATCATGCGCCGACTGATGTACTGACGCCTCGATAAACATCACGATCCCAAGGCAATGAGTAACGTACAAATGGCAAGCTGAAAAAGCGTAAACCCCTCTCGCTGAACCTGACACCGTCTAATCAACGTATTCAATTGGAGGTTTTTCGGATCAATAGACGCCCTTTCAGTGACTCTGGGTCCCCATTGGAGTTGAGAGTTCCACGCGTTGTCGTAGAGGACATTGTAGAAGCGAATATAATCCTTCGGAAGGACTACATCCGGTTTTACAACTATATCCGTACTCAACGCCTTTGGGTTTCGAAAGACTCGATGTCAAGGTTGAGACGTTGAGGGCAAAGCCGCGGCTGCTGTAGTCTGTCGTTCCTGACCTAGGTACGGCCCGGTGACTCCGACCATGAGGTTAATCGAACCCTCTCTCCTCTCGACCTTGCTAGCATCCTTCCTTTCAAATTCAGGGCTGGTGCCAGAAGATCAGCCTGGGCGTGCGTACAGTATATCACTGATTCACTGCAGGCTGATCCGGATCTTAATATCGCAATTTTCCCAGATTCATTCGAGATTAGGTACACAACTGTCGTTACCTCACGTACTCAGCTTTTTGTTTCCCCGCGCAGAGTTGCCGCTCAAGATCGTCGGACCAACTCCCTATATATGACCCATCGTTGTCTTTGCTCATGTAATCTCTTGCGTCTCGCTGGCAGTTCTATCAGCCTGGCGCCGTGTCACGCACACTGGCATTGCTCAGCCGCGGCTTTGGCATGCATGTCATCATCAGTCATTCGAGACGCCCAACTTTGAAGACACTGATGCATCATGACATTTGCGGAGCATGTGAGGCCTTTGATAAACACGTAACCGCGAGATGAGTGGTCCTGTCCCTCCCTCTGCAGTCCGGACAAGGCCGTGGAGGACCCATCCTACTTATTCAGTGAGGATTGGGTGTGGTGGCTTCGAAAATCAACCCCCAGCGACCCATTTGACAGCGTGGTGTCACCCCTCTATCAACGGGCAAAGCATCGTGACTTCCATAGTGTCGCCTTATGCGGATGCACCTTCTCACCTCGCTCGTCTTGGCTACCTTGCTGGTCGGCATCAATGGCGGCGGTCAGCCACGCGTGCGACTCGGAGATACGACCCTCATAGGACAGCGACTTGGGCCTTCCAACCTGGAATTCTTCGGAGGTCCAATCATTCTCTCTCTCATTATGTTCCAATCATCCGTTACTCACCCTCTCGCCTTCAGGTATCCCTTTCGCCGAGCCTCCCGTCGACGGCCTTCGCTTTTCTCGTCCGAAGCCCAAACTTTCCCTTTACCCCCTGCGATCATTCGATGCCCGTAATTACGGTATGGGATGCTTGCAGCCCGTAAGTCTCCGTCGCTCGCTCGCTTGTCTCTCTGAGAACCCATTCTCCCATTCCACAGCAATGGCCATTGCCAATTTCGGAGGACTGTCTCACCCTCAACGTATTCAGACCCTCCGGTATTGACGTCAACTCGTCTTTGCCCGTCATGGTCTGGATTTATGGGGGAGGATTCTTGAGTGCGTGGTGGTGGCGGATGTCTCTGTGTTCCTGTAAACCCACATCTTTTGATAGATGGTGATTCTTCCCTGTACAATGGGACTGCTCTCGTCGCACAATCCGTGGCTCGTGTATGCACATCATCGAACTCCAACAAGTTTATCCGCTAACTTAGTGATAAATTCCTCGCAGGGCACACCAATCTTGTTTGTGTCTATCAACTATCGCCTCGGACCTCTCGGATTCCCTCAAGGGCCCGAGGCTGTGGAACGAGGTGTCCTCAACCTCGGCCTGCACGACCAGTGGACCGCTCTCGAGTGGGTGCAGGTTAATATCGCATCGTTCGGCGGAGATCCTTGCAAGGTATGTCCTCGGGTCCACGTCTTCCTCCTATAGCCGGTAAACACAGAAACACGATAGGTAACTGTCTTCGGAGAGAGCGCAGGAGCAATTTCTGCCTCCTATCACTACCTCAACGAAGAATTCTCCACTGTTGCCAGAGCCGCCGTACGCACTTGTTCTCTGGACGAAGTGCCTCTTATCTTACATTGCACCCTCACAGATCTTCCAATCTGGAACGGCATCCACCCTCCCGGTCTTCGATGCCTACCGCGATGTTCCCTCTTGGATGCTCTTTGCACAAAACACACGGCCCTGTGCCGTGGCATCCCCAAACAACTCGTTCGCTTGCCTCATGACCGCCAGCGCGGACGATCTCCTTATCGGCATGGTAGCCGGATTGGCCAACGAACCGTTCCCCTTTCGTCCTGTCCTCGATGGGCCTGGGGGCATCATGAGCGACCTCCCCGCGAGGCGGCTATCGCGTGGGGCAGGCGGGCGGGTACCTTTTATGGCTGGCACAGTCCTCGATGAAGGTCTGTTTGTTCTAATGTTGACGGGCCAGCATGCTCATACCAGCACAGGGACGTTCTTCATTCCGCCAGACTTTCAGACCAATGATATTTCCATATGGATAAACGCCAATTACACACCGTCTCCGCTTGGTGCAGATGCACTGAGCGCTGGGGTGGTCAAAGTAATGTCGCTCTATCCCGACGACCCCAGCGCAGGCTCGCCCTTTGGCACGGGCAACGAAACTTTTGGTACTGGACCTGGATTCAAGCGGGGAGCCGCTATCTGTACGTCGTCGTCGTCTTCTTACTTTGCGGCACTTTGGAAGCCCACGTTTGCTTTCGCATTGACGTTGTTGCTCGTCGAAGATGGAGATTTGCTCTTCCAAGCCCCACGCCGGTCCTTGAGCCAAACGGCGCTCGCACCATCCTACGCTTACATTTTTACGGATCACCAGCCAGACGCCAACCCAGTACTCGGAGTAAACCATTCCGCCGAGTTGCCCTATCTCTTTGGAGCCTTCGGCTATTTCGGGCCACCAGAACATCCACGGCTGAGTCAGGTCATGCTGGATTATTGGATCTCTTTTGCAGTTTCACTGACCCCGAACGACGGCAAGGGGACCAGCCGTGCGTTGCCATCCACGCCCACGTTATTTTGTACTTACTCTGACCCTGTCTTCAGGACCTCATTGGGGGATGTACGAAGAAACCAAGGTACGGTTTCAAGCCTTCTCTCAATCGGGAGAGAAAAATACTCAATCTTGGTTATATAGGAAGTATTGGAGCTCAACAACAACGCCGTTGGCATGATTCCAGACAATTACCGGGCCAATTCTATAGACTTCATGATCGGGATGAATGAGACTTTGTCTTGGTGACTGAAGGCAGAGCGTTGGAGATTATCATAAAGAAACGCGCATGTACCACTCATGATTGAGCAGGGTGCCTCGTATTGTGTTTTATTTCGAGTCCTGTATTTTTGATAGGGTAAAGAAGAAATATTCGGTATGCTGCAGCAGGAGCTCCCGGCTGGTAGTAGTGGCGCTGAGACTGTCCACGTCGCCACCATTTCGAGGGAACGAAATGCATGAACATCATATGATAGAATACTTCTGCGTAACGTGAGGCAAGATAAAGGGGAAGAGAGATGATATTTTGCCGAGATAGATACAGATAGGCCTCGGTGGCACAGGATCGGTGTTGAAGCTTGAGGGGCGAGGTGGAAAGTCACACGAAGGGAGTTTCAAAATTGAAACCAAACGCAAGGGGGTCTGACAAGTGCCGAGAACATCCACTGTACAGTGGCTGTCCAAAATATTTGAATCTATAGGTCGTTCATCTGTAACGTCAGGGTCCATTCGCGTGAGGCGGAAGATGATGTGTTGGTGCCAAGTACATGAACATGCCGGAACCAGAGGGAACAAAGGGAAGGAGGTCGTAGCTGAAGGCGAGGGGAAGAGAAGTGTAAGGCGCAAGACAACTTGAAGGGGGAACGAGCCAGACACGAGGGGTAAATGAAAGAATGGTGGAGGATGAGGGCCAAGTATAGCATATTAAGTTAGGGTGGAGACTGAGAGGTGAGATCGGTTTGCTGTTACTACCGGTCGGCTGAGTCAGCTGACTGGTAACTACTACTCATTAACTCATTCTTACCCTACATGCATCCCTTGATATGGCTCCCATTCGGAGCCATTTTGGCAATCATCGCAAGAATCTGCGTCGTAGTCATCATCACTTCGAGGGGTGTCTCCCGTAAACGGGCCCATACGGAGACATGCCATCTGGCTGTCTTCCTTGGCTCAGGCAAGCTCGACGCGATCCGCATTCAACGTCCGTACGACCCAGAGCTCACAACGCAACGTTTCATCTAGGCGGACACAGCAGCGAGGCGCTGTCCCTCGTATCCGCTTTGGACTTTTCGCGATACACCCCGAGGACGTACATCGTCAGCGAGGGCGACCTGCTCAGCGAACAGAAGGCCATCGCATTGGAACGGCTCAAATCCGCCAATGTCGCGGCGTCAGCGTCATCCCTCGCAAGTACCCCCCCCCGCCCTGCCGCTCGTTTTTTTTTTTTTTCACTGACCACCACGAAATTCTCGGGCCGCCGCCCGTT
>Ga0137397_10002408_pt1 | contig 13047 bp, 9 predicted proteins | sample czorhiz116metaG_FD_106658 | JGI IMG/M metagenome (GOLD analysis project Ga0137397, IMG submission 106658) | Vadose zone soil microbial communities from Angelo Coast Range Reserve, California, USA - czorhiz1.16 metaG | ecosystem: Environmental > Terrestrial > Soil > Vadose zone | place: USA... | reverse complement strand
TCGAAGAAACCTACAACGATCTGAAAAACGAGCGCACCCAACTGAGCGCGGAGCTCGGAGAGCTGATCAAGCCCGTGAACGAGCGCAAAGAAAAGCTCGACGCCTTTGTCTCCGAGCACATGGTGAGCCTCACTCCAACGCAGATGGCCGGATTGCAGGACAAGACCGAAGCCTGGACGCCGAAGATTCTGCAGATCAATGTGCCGGAGGCCAACATCGTCGACCGCTGCGAATCCTGTCACATGGGGATTCGCGAGCCGGTCACGTTGACGGCGGCCTCCATGGCATTGAAGGGCAAAAAACCGGATGACTACGCGCGCGCTTTCACCAGCCATCCGGAGCGCGACCTCTTAAGAATTCACGATCCGGATAAGTTCGGCTGTTCGCCTTGCCACCAGGGCAACGGCCGCGCCACCACCAGCGTTGAAAAAGCGCATGGCACTTACGAGCACTGGCTCTGGCCGCTCTTCGCCAGGGGAAATATGGAAGCCGGTTGCCAGACCTGCCATGCCGCGGACATGGTGCTGGTGAGCAACGACGTGGGCTGGACGCTCAGCGATGGCAAAGATCTTTTCCGCCAGCGCGGCTGCGTGGGCTGTCATCGTTACGAAGGCTATGACAAGGAACCCGAAGACTTGCTCTCCGTCGCGCAGCAGATTAAGCAAATCGAGCAAGAGAAGAAGGACAACTTCAAACAAGCGGACGATTTGATGAAGCAAGCCGACAAAGCCGAGAGCAACGAGGAGGCCAACCGGCTGAACGACCGCGCCATCGCGCTGAAGGTCACCAACAGCAAGCTGGAGCTGCGCATCGGACAGCTCGACCGCTCAACCAAGAGCCTGTTGCAAGACATGAAAAAGGTCGGCCCCAATCTTAAGGACTTACGCCTCAAGTTAAACAAGAATTGGATTCCGGTTTGGCTAAAGAAGCCCAGCGACTTCCGCGCCACAACCAAAATGCCGAATTTCCGGCTCAACGACGACCAGATCAAGGCCATCTCCGCTTACGTGTGGCAGTCGGCGCTCACGGATCCCTTGCCCAAACACAAACCCGGCAACGCCGCTCACGGAAAGGAGCTGTTCGAAACGCGCGGCTGCCTGGCATGTCATTCCATCGGCGAAGGCGACGAGTTCCAGGGCGGAACCTTCGCCGCGAATCTCACTCGCGTGGGTGAGAAAGACAACTACGACTACCTGGTGCGTTGGGTCCATAACGCGCGCGAGCGCACGCGTCCTTATTGCCCGTACGAAAAAAAGGACATCGGTCCCGAGGATTACAAGAAGAAGGGCCTGCCCTACGTCTTCGACCTGGAGCACAGCAGGTGCCCGAACGACGGTCACGAATTGCAAGTGCAGAACATGACCGTGATGCCCAGCCTCCGGCTTTCTCCGCAGGATGCGGAAGACGTCGCCAGCTATCTGGTCACACTGAAAAAGCAGGAGCCCTCCGCATACGCTGATGCGTCGTTCATGGACGATCCGAATTTGAAGGCGGAGGGCAAGAAGTGGGTTCGCCACTTCGGCTGCGCCGGATGCCATGAAATCTCCGGCCTCGAGGACGAAGGCCGCATCGGAACAGAACTGACCATTGAAGGCAGCAAACCGATTGAGCGCTTGGACTTCGCATTGCTCACGGAAACTGCCCAGCGCGGTGGCAGCGAACCCATCACCGACCCAGACAATCAAGCGCGTCTCCCCGAAGGCCCTGCCAAACACCCCTGGTACGACCAAAAGGGCTTCTTCGAACACAAACTCGCGGAGCCGAACATCTGGGATAAGGGTAAGGACAAGCCCGAAACGGAAAAATTGCGAATGCCGAACCTGCACCTGACCAAGGAACAGGTTCGCGCCCTCACCACTTTTCTGTTGGGCAGCCAGGAAAACCCGCTTCCTGCTAGCTATCAGTACCGGCCATTGGATTACCGCCGCGATATTCAGGAAGGCTGGTGGGTGGTCAAGAAATATAACTGCATGGGCTGCCACCAACTCATTCCCGGTCAACGCACCTCGCTCATGTCGATGACGCGCTATCAGGGTCCCGACGGACAGGAACAGTTGCCTCCCAAACTCCTCACTGAAGGGGCGAGGGTTGATCCCGACTGGCTGCTCCGTTTCTTGAGAAATCCTTCTCTCAATGATAAGGACACCAATCGCAACGGCGTGCGCACCTACTTGCAAGTGCACATGCCCACCTTTTCCTTTTCCGAAAATGAGCTGGGCAAATTGGTGCGGTTCTTCCAGGCCCTTGCGCGCCAGCCCTTCCCCTATATACCAGAAGAGGTTCCCGTTCTGACCGCAAAGGAAACCGAAATGGCGCGGAGCCTCTTCAGCAGCACCGCCGCGCCGTGCTTGAAATGCCATGCCACCGGCGATCCGGCTCACGACCGCACCGCCACCGCCCCCAACTTCCTGCAAGCCCGCGGACGTCTAAAACCCGATTGGATGGAACGCTGGATCATTGACCCACAGGCCATCAGCCCGGGCACCTCCATGCCTTCCGGTCTGTTCAAGCGCGAGAACGATCACTGGGTCTTCTCCGGTCCTACGCCTCCGTCTTTCCAGGGCTATGATAAGGATCAGACCAAGCTCCTGGTGGATTACATCCTCCAGCTCACCGCGGAAGAACAGCGGCGGGTAGGCGCCGCGATGGGTCATGCGGCGGCCGCAGGCGGCAGCTCGTCGTCCGGCGCGAAACCCGTAGGCAATGCCGGTCGCGGAATGCCTGAATAGATTTTCAATTGGCTCGAACTTTAAAATTTCAAGAGAGGTACGGCGAAAACATGAAAACGAAAACTTCCATAGCAGTTTGGGCCTCGGCGGCTTTGTTGGGACTCGTCCTCCTCGCCGGATGTGGCAAAAAGGAAAGCGCCGAAGAACAGCCCGCGGCTTCCAGCGCTCCAGCAACTGCGGCAGCCCCTGCCACTCCTATTGATCCCGCCACCGCAGCCATTATCGTCGGGGTGGTGAAACTGGATGGCGAGGCCCCCAAGGCCGCCAAGATTGACATGAGCCAGGATCCCGCCTGCAAAGGCACGAACATAGCTGAAAACGTTATGGCCAGCGGAGGCCACCTCTCCAACGTGTTTGTGTACGTGAAAGAAGGTTTGGGCAACCGCACTTTCGACATTCCCAAGGAAGCCATCACCCTCGATCAGAGCGGCTGCAAGTACCATCCCCACGTGCTGGGCGTAGTCGTCGGGCAGACCATCAAGATCGTCAACAGCGATCCGACCACCCACAATATTCACCCCACGCCGAAGGACAACCGCGAGTGGAACGAGTCGCAGCCTCCACAGGCCGCGCCCCTCGAGAAAACCTTCGCCCGCGAAGAGATCATGCTGCCCGTGAAGTGCAACCAGCATCCCTGGATGCGCATGTTCGTCAACGTGACCAAGAGTCCGTTCTTTGCGGTCACCGGACCGGACGGCAAGTTCGAGATCAAGGGTCTGCCGCCCGGCGATTACACCATCGCGTTCGTGCATGAAAAGCTGGGCGAACAGGACATGAAAGTCACGCTTGCCGCGAAAGACACCAAGATGGTGGATGCCACGTTCAAGCCATGATTGCACTAGTCTCGCTTGGTTTTTTCGTTCCGGCCAAGAACTAAGTACTTAAGACTAACGACCATGCGAGGAAAAAATCCGCATTTCACAAGATTATTCTATTCTTACGGAGAACGGATCACTGACCACTGACAACTGTGTTTCCGAGGAGGTCCATTGCTTCCCGTGATGCTCCTGATTTCCATCTTGCTCGGCCTCATCCCTCTCGCGGGGATTGCCTGGATCATCGTCACCGGCACCATCACCACTGTGGATGGTTTATTCGAGTGCCTGATCATGCTGAGCATCTCCGGGATTTTCTTCCTGAATGTTTTCTGGGAGCTTCGCGACCACGGGCTCCTGGGTAAGAGCAAAGCAGCGGAGCCCGCCAAGACACCGCCACCATCCGAAGAGAGTTAGAGAATTAGAGACCAAGAGAAGACATGCCCAGCCCTCCATCCTCTCCAGAAAATGGTGATCAATCAGAATTTGCTCAGCAAGATTCCTCGGAGAAGCCTTCCTCGTCGCCGCATCACAAAATGTCGCCGCGGAATCGCGCCCTGTTTTTCCTCACCGCCTGGCTGATCGTCCTCATGCCGTTCCTCTTTTGGTGGAACACCTGGTTTGGACGCCAGCTCTCCGGCAAGCAGATTGGCGAATTCCTGAACGATGAGAAGCATCCGCGCCACATCCAGCATGCCCTCGTCCAACTCGGCGAGCGCATGGGCCGCCACGACGCCAGCGTGCAGCCGTTGTACCCGGAGCTGATCCGGCTGGCTTCGCATTCCGTCGAGGAAGTCCGCAATACCGACGCTTGGGTCATGGGCCAGGACACTTCCGCCCCCGGCTTCCACGAGACGCTCCTCAAGATGCTCCAGGATCCCTCCCCGATAGTCCGCGGCAATGCCGCCCTTTCACTGATCCGCTTTGGCGACGCCAGCGGCCGTCCCCACATCGTCGCCCTCCTGCAACCCGCCAGAATCGTCGCCCCCAGCGCCGGCCGCGTTACCGACACCGATAAAGTAGGAACCGCCATCCACCAAGGCGGCCTGATTGCCAAGCTGCAAGTCGACCGCTCAGCGGTCGCCTCCCAAGACGGCCAGCAAACGATCGAAGTGCGCTCTCCCATCAGCGGGCGCATCCGCACCCTCTCCGTAGCCGCGGGAACGACTGTGGCGGCTGGAAGCGAGATCGCTTCCGTGGACCCCGGCGACGAACAAGTCTGGGAAGCCCTCCGCGCCCTCTATCTCGTCGGCCAGCCCGATGACCTGCCCGCCATCCATCCCTACCAGCGCGATCTCCCCGAAATCTCCGGCCGCCTCCGCCAGCAAGCCCTCCTTACCGAAAAAGCCATCCGCGACCGCGCCGCCCACTAGCCCTGGGATTGTCGCTCCAGATTCCAGGCGGGGCCAGCTCGCGCGATGGTGGTGGCACAGCTTGAGATTCTGGCAGTAGGCCGTTTTGAATTGGGCTAGACGACAATGTTCGCTCTTCCGAACTGGTCTAGTTGGCGACGAATGTCCTTGTACTCTTGCCCGCAGAAGCCTTAACGCCCCAACTGACTTTCAAGCCATTTATCCGGGATTGAGCCGTGCAGCAATTCTCCGTTGTAACGAAAGCTGCATAAGCTATTTTCATAGCAGTGGCAAACAATAGACTTGCGAGATACGGAACTTGGAAGAACGTACGGAGAATGGGAGTTCGCCTTGTTCGTTCTGCTTGAGAGGAGGGTAGCTGGGGCGGGCGCAATGACATTGAAGGAGTTAGAAGGACCGCTTGGTGGGCGCGCATGGCTCTTAGGGCACGAAGGAACGTGCCGATTTAACGAAACTATTATAGCATATTGGTACGATTTATCAATGATTACTTGTAAGTGGCTTGCATACTGCTGGATAGAAGATAGTCTGCGGGTTGGCACTGAAAAGGACAGATGCCAAGCCATGCGCTTTGGAATGCTGAAAAGGTTTAGGCACTCGGCTATTGCGGTATGAATGGGCACAGGCAAGACCAATACTTCTGTGGCTGAAGCTGGGTGGGATTTTTCAGAGTTCGCGGCACGACTCCCGACAGGGGCGGGACGCGGGAATGGTGCTCGAGTTTAGGAGACGGCGAGCCTTCCAGATTGAGGTTTTGGCCGGCTGGCGATTGTGAGCGTTTGAAGAGCGGAGCAAATGACGGCAGTTCGGCAGGGGCAGAGGTCACAACTAGCTAGTAGTACTACTCAGTACGACATCGGGCCGACTTCTTTTTCGACTTCGGCAATGTCCACCATGACAATGGCGTCCCACGGACAGCCATCGAGGAAGCAGCCGTCCGGACCCTTGCTAAGGCACTTCTTGCACCCGATGCACTGGAGGGGGTCGATCTGGATGCGCCCGAACGGCGGATTGTCCTCGTCCGGCACCCAGAACATGCAGTCTTCCACCGGACAGTACTCCACGCAAGCCGGCGATCCCGCGCAACCAGTGCAGCACTCGGTGATAACGGCAAGTTCCTTCGGCTTCTTCTTGCGCGCGGTGGAGATGCCCTTGGAGCGAGGCTCCTGTTTCAGCGCGTCGGGCACCAGTCCTGGGGCTTTGACAACTTCGGTTACGTTGGCCATTTCTAGAGATTTTACCTTGAGTGTCAAGCCTTTGCCAGCTTGGTTTTTCCGCCGGTCCCGTGCTTGCTACAATGCCCGTGCAATCCGATTCATCTTCGACCGCACACATGTTCACCAAGCCATTCGTCAAACATCTCGCACCGGCTTTGTTGGCCGGCCTCGGGTTGCGCCTCTTCTTCATCTGGCATTTCCCTTTCTCTTCCGGGGATACAGCCTACTACGAAGAGCTTGCCCGCAACTGGCTGTACCACGGCGTCTACGGCTTCTACTCCCACGGGCAGCTTCTTCCTTCGGATGCCCGCGTCCCAGGCTATCCCGCATTCCTCGCGGGGATTTATTTCCTGGCTGGTACCAGCCGGAAGGCCGTCATGCTCGCGCAAGCCTTCGTCGATCTTGCTACCTGTGTCTTGGCCGCGGGCATCGCCGATCGTCTGGCCGCGGGCGCTTCCGGCGAGACCCGCAGCCGTGTTGCCACGGCTGCGCTTTGGCTCACTGGCCTTTGCCCCTTCACCGCCAACTACGCCGCCGTTCCGCAGACGGAAGTTCTGGCAACGTTCTTCACCACGCTCGCACTTCTGATTTTTCTGTCGCCCGCGGGAATGATGCTCGACCGCATTGCCTCGAACCGCGATGTGCTCCGCGCCGTAAAAAATTGGTTCTTGGGCGGGCTCGTTGTTGGTCTCGGCACACTCGTCCGGCCGGAAACGCCGCTGCTTCTTGGAGCCGTGCTGATCGCGCCTTGGTTCCGCTATCGCCGTCCCGCGAACTGGAGAAAACTCGCGGTCGCAACGCTGTGCATGATCGCTGGTTTGCTGCTGCCATTGGCGCCGTGGGCAGCGCGCAATGCCGTGAATCTTGGGCGCGTGCAATTCCTCGCCCCTCGCTACGCGGAAACATTCGGCGATGTCCTGCCGACCGGTTTCTACGCCTGGACAAAGACCTGGATGTTTCGTTTTCAGGACGCGTATCTTTTCACTTGGAAACTGCCCTCGCAGCCGATCGACTTGAAAAATCTTCCATCGTACGCAGCGGATTCTCGCGAAGAACTGTCGCGCGTCGCTTCCCTGCTGGATCGCTACAATCAAATGGGCGGAATGACGCGCTCGCTCGATCTCGAGTTCGCCGAGTTGGCGCGGGAGCGCACACGGCGTCATCCCATCCGCAGTTGGGTTTGGATTCCGATCGAGCGCGCCGCGGCGATGTGGTTCACTCCGCGGATCGCGCTGCTGCCGTACTCAGGGAAACTCTGGCCGATGAACGAAAGTTATCGCAGCAATCCCACCGACTTCGAAGTTACTCTCGGCTTCGCGCTCCTCAATGTTCTGTATGTTGCTATGGGTCTTGCAGCCGCCTGGTCTTTGCGCACCAACCCAGGAATCCTGCTGATCGTGGCGTTTATCCTCATTCGCACGGCATTTCTCACTCAACTGCAAACCTGCGAACCGCGCTACGTCTCGGTCTGCTTCCCCGCGCTGCTGGCCATGGGCGCGCAACTTTTCCGCGCTCCGCGAATCGGCTGGAAACGATCCCTGCGGTTGAGTCCTACTTCACCTTCACTTTGACTTCTATTTTTCCATTCGCCACAATTTGCACGCTCTCGCCAGTGGCGATGTATTCTTGCAGCACGTCGGGATCAGCCCATTCCAAATCCCAGCCGTCCTCGATGGCCATCAGTGTGTACCGGCCTGGCACCACAAAGTTCAGCGCAAATGTTCCATCCGAATCGGCCTGGTCGCGCCGGAACAATGCCGGGTTGCTTTTCAAATCAAGCGGCGCGAGAACGATCATTGCGCCGGGCGCGGGCTTGTCATTCTTGAGCGCAATCCCGGTGATCTTCGCGCTTCCCCTCGCTGCGATGATGGTCACGTTCACGTCTTGCGCCGTCGCGATTTGAAAGGAACGCCCAGACGTCTTTGCGCCGCTTGAAGATAGATTCCTGATGAAGAGAGCTTGCGGCTCGATGATTATGAGCTCGTAGTCTCCCGTCTCCACCGGGTTATTCTTGAACGAAAATTCGCCGGTAGCAGAAACAGTGGTATCAAACGCTTGACCATTCGCAAAACTTCTTAGCATCACGCGAACAGGTTGCGGCAGCGGCGAAGCATCCTCCATTTTCAAAATCCCACTGACGACGACTGTCGAGCCGTTCTGCGTCACGTCAATTTCCGCGTCGCTCGAGACCTGGACACTCTGCGACCGGCGCGTCCATTCGTTTCCATGCGAGGTATTCACTCCGAGATTCAAGTGCCCCGGAGGCACGCCGGTGACTTCCACGAGGCCCGGCGCCACTTGCGCGAAATCAACAGGAACCGGAACCGCGCTATCCTCCGCCAGGGGCTGCATCACTTGGAGTTGTTCGCCCTGTCCGGGATCTGCAACAGAAGTTTTTACCAAGAGATGCAGGGCTGGAACCGGGCGCATCCTGAAATCCGCGATTTCCGTGTCCCCGGAGCGGAGTGTAATTGCAGCAGCACCCGCAAGGTCACTGGCGTTCGCGAAGAACGACACGGGATAAACAACATCCAGATTTTGATTCTGCTCGGTAAGAGGCTGGAGGCCACCCTCTGCAATGTCCTGGCTTTCCTGTTTGACTCGGTGGCGAACGTTGTGCTGCGCATACCATGGCTGGACCGCGACACCAACAAAATAAGTCCCAGGGATCAGGTGGGCGAAACGGTAGTGACCTTCGTCGTCGGTCGCGGTTCGTTGGATCAATAAGGTGCGGCGCTTTCCGCCCACGAAGGTCTGGTGGAAAAGCATCACATCCGCATGGCGGATGGGATCATCCGACTCATCGGAGATTTCTCCCGAAATGGAAGCGCCGGGCCGCAAACCGAAGATCAGATTCTCCGATTCGAATCCCGGTCCAACCGCGATCGCCGTCGTAAAACTCTCGTGCTGTTGATATGTCTGCCCGATGTAGCCGCGATGGCGCGCGGAGAGGACATACTTGCCGGGAAGCACATCGGCAAAAATAAAACTCCCGTCTGCGGCCGTGACTTCCACGCGGGTAGAATCAGGCGCATTGGGAGAGTTGGGAGGATTGGAAGAATCAATCGCAACCACTGCGCTTGCGAGCGGCTGCCCACTGACCGCATCGATGACCCTGCCGCTTATGCGAAAGGCGGACGGCGTGGCGGAAGCTGTGGGTGCCGCGGGTGGCACCGCTGCCTTTTGCACAAATCCAAACACAACAATTAGCGGCAACAGCTTCAGAGAGAACATATGAGTTATTCGCCGACTTTCACCAGTTCCAGATCTATTCTTGCCGCCTGATCGGCGGACAGAGTTGTCTCGCGTGCTTTCGAAAGATATTTCCGCAGCACATCTGGATTTGAATACTCGAGCTGCTCCGCATGGTCTACGGCTAGAACTTTGTATGCGCCCGGGGGAAGAAATGCGAATTGAAAGATGCCGTTCGAATCGGCGGGCTGCAAAAACGGTTGCGCGGAAGAGCGCTCGGGGATCGCCAACACGGTCGCGTTGAGAGGCTGACTATCCGAAGAAACATTTCCGCTGAGCGAAGCCACATCGTCGCGCATCACAATCTCGATCGGCTGCACGGAACCGCCCGGTGCTACGGAGAGGCTGGATTCCAGAAGATTAGTCGTACCGGAAGTCGCGGACTGCACGTAGAACATGCCGTTCGGATTGATTTCGACTTCATAGGTTCCGGGAGCGATGTTTTGCAATTGGAGCGAAGGGTTTCCACGCTCTCCCACTTGTTGTGCTCCGTACCGCATTTCCGTTAAACCGTTATTTCGCGAAACGAGCTGAACGTATGCAGGAGACCAGTTTTCCTGCTCCGATAATTTCTCCGAGTCAGTTCGAGAGGCGATGAGGCGCATTCGAATGGGGATACTGCCAGTTGGCATCAGCATAATGTGAAGCCCGGAAAGATCGGAATTCACGATCAAAGGGACAGTAGCAGTGACCGCTTGACCTTGTGCGCCCGGCGAATCCGCTCGCAGTGCATAAGCCCCGGCCGGAAGCGAGAGAATTTGGAAGGAACCGCTCGCGGAGTCGAAACGCGAGTTGTTTGCAACGGATTTTCCGGTGGAGTCCAGGACTTGGAGACTCACATACTGGCCCTGTCCGTAGCCCGCGACCATACCGGAGACACGATAGAAAGGCCGGGGGGAAAGTGATAGATTCACTTCGAACCGCTTTCCCGGGGTGATCGGGATTGGCACGGCCGCGGCGAGATCGGAACCGCTTGGATAAAACGTGACTGGAATACCTTGCGCCCCCGTGTGTGACAATTTGGAAGGAAAAGTGACGGGAGCGCGGCTCGGTCCTGCGGAAAGAAAATAGTTGCCTGGGTGCAGTTCTGCAATCCGAAACATTCCTTCTTCATCCGTCGTCGCGCCACTCCGTTCTTCCCACACTTTTCTGCCTTTTTGTAAGCGCTGCACCAGCAGTTGGATCGGAAGCCCTTCGATCGGCTCGCCGTCATCCTCGCTGATCTTTCCGTAGATGACGCCTTCGGGAATCAACTTGAGGACTATTGGTGAGGCATTCGGGCCCGTGGTGGCCAGCCTTTGTCCTCCTCCGGCAGGGTGAATTTCTTCCTCTGTGAAAAAGCCGGGTTTTCGCACGGTAATCGTGGTCTGTCCGGCGGGAAGGCCGTCGAATTGGAATTTTCCGTCCGGTCCCGTGAGCATAGAAGTCTGACCAATGAAATAAATCTGCACGAGCGCGCCACGGATGGGTTCGCCGGTAAGCGAATTGATGACAGTTCCGCGCAAGGTGTATTTCTCATCGATCGAATTCTGCGGCGATCCGAACGATCCGGTGTTTTGGATCTCCTCCGAGGCGGAACTGAGAGCGGGTAGCTGGGGCGGCTCGAAAGACGGTGCAGCCAACAGACTTGTGGCGAGGAGCGTGAAGAGGGGAGTTCCAGGCAGCATATCGAGCGCCATTGCCAGTCTCAAAGGATTCGACGATAGTCTACAACGGCTCAGATGCGCCCCGCTGCCGAGGATTTGCCTGCCTTAAGGCTATTCATCTGGCATTCGCAGATCGCGGCGCCTAGGAGCAGAGTAGTGGGTCAATGCCCGGTAATGTGACTAACCGGGCGCTAGCCCGCCACTTCTAAGGCCGAGGCCGATGTTCAGTCCACAGGCAGTGCCGGGCCGAGGAGCTGCATGCCACAAGCGCGATAGAGAGCAAGATCGGTCGAGTAGGCGGTGCCTCCTCGCCTATCACGTTCAGCAAAGAACGCTTCCATTTTCCCTGCCGGAGCATACGCGAGTATCAGTCTGCCGGGTGTATTGCCCACGAATGCCCATGCATGTGGAGTCTCTCTGGGTCCAAGAATTGAGTCTCCTGATTTCAGACGATGCCGCCGGGAGCCGACCTCCACCAGATAGTCACCTTGAATCACGTAGAACCACTCGTCTTCGTTATGGTGCAGATGGCGAGGGGGGCCGCCTTTCTTCTGGTTGCTATGTTCCATCACGAAGAGCCCTCCTTGGCTGTCTTGTGTGGACACTTTGAAAGTGGACGACCCGGTGGGAATTGGACGAACTTTGGCAAACCTGTCCTCGCCCGCAGGGACGAAAGCCCCGCTCGATGGTGCTTCGAGTTCGGATGACTGTCGAAAGAGAGTGAGCGGAAGACTTGCAACGGCCAATCCGAGAAAGGAGCGACGTCCATCTCTGGCATTGAAATCCTCCTGAGAAAGCGATAGCGAAGTGTAACACCTCGAAAGCGAGATATTTTCTCCGAATGGAAGCGTGCTGCTGGGATGAGTTTTCTTTTCAAAGAATGCAATGTATTCCCGTATTTCTTCACCACTATGAAATCGAAACGTGAACGAGCAGACGCTGGCGCAAATGAACTCTCTAGGAATTAAGCCGGACTTACCAGGCTCTAGGACGGGCAGTCCTAACAATTCCTGTCAATCAAAGAGCGCCTCACTAGGGTTACGGCACCCTCGCGTATTCGGACTTGGTAGCAAGGAAGATATGCTTGGGATATTCACGGCACCGAACGCTTAAAAAAAAAGGCCGCCAGTGGGGACGGCGGCCACTTCGATTCAGGGTTATGCCGTTGCTCACATCTTTATTGTCGAGCCATGAGTCGCAACACACTGCCACTTACCGCTCGGCATTTTCACCCACGTATCGGTCCAGCGTTCATGAATATCCATTGACTTTCCCGACGCATCGGTACCCTTAGCTTTAAAGCCTCCCGTCGCTATAGCCGTATCGCCAAATACCGTTACCTTCACATCTTCGTACTCGGCACTGTCATATTTGGTCGCTTTCGCGTTTGCAAGCGACGCGGCCTTGTTCATGACTTTCCCATCGCTTCCGGTATTCACGAACTTGTCGGCCAGCAGCGGGGCGACTAGGTCAGGATTATTTGTCTTTTGAGACTGAAGCCATTGTTCTTCCAGTGCCGCGACAGCCTTCTCAATCCCCCCGGTCTGTTGGGCTTGCGACGATGCTACGCTCCCCAGGTAAAACAAACCGATTAGACACAATATCCAGGTTCTCTTCATAGACGTCTCCTCAATTGTTGAGAATTCGAAAAAACTTGGCCGGAGTCCCAAGGGCCCGAATTTGCAGCCATTGGATACTCATGGCGGTAAAATGTCAATTTGGATTCAAATCCCTAGATCAAGACCACGGGCTTTGAAAATGGCATTGCACGCAAGGTTGCCGGAACCTGGCCTGCCCCCAGGCAACAGCCGTGCGCGAGACCTCCCGGAAGCTCATTCCACTCAACGCTGCGAGCAATCAGGCAGAACCGATGGCACTACTGCCTTGTTGGGTTTTTGCCTGTGGATATAAGATGGCGCAGGAGAGTCAGGAGCAATCATGGCCCATCAAGCACCACTGAAATATATCTTCTACATTGCCGCCACCCCGGAGAAGGTGTGGGAAGGCTTTGTGTC
>Ga0137397_10002403_pt1 | contig 13073 bp, 11 predicted proteins | sample czorhiz116metaG_FD_106658 | JGI IMG/M metagenome (GOLD analysis project Ga0137397, IMG submission 106658) | Vadose zone soil microbial communities from Angelo Coast Range Reserve, California, USA - czorhiz1.16 metaG | ecosystem: Environmental > Terrestrial > Soil > Vadose zone | place: USA... | reverse complement strand
CGTGGGCGCCGCGCCCGACGAAGACGATGCGCGGGCGCGCGCCGCGCGCGGCCAGCCGCGCGGCCGCCTCGATCACCACCCGGTGGCCTTTCATCACGCGCAGCCCCGAGACCATGCCGATCAGCGGGCGGCCGTCCTCTCCGCCGAGCGCGCGGCGCACGGCGGGATCGGCCGGGCGCGGCTGGTACGTCTCGGCGTCGGCGCCGCCGGCCAGCGTGACGATCCGCTCGGCGGGCACGAGGCCGGCGGCGACGCACTGGCCGCGGATCGCCTCGGTCACCGCGACCACGAGCGCGGTGGCGCGCCCGTAGAGCCAGCGGTTGCCGGCGTGCGGCCGCACGGCCTGGGCGATGTGGCGCGTGCGCACGATCGGCCGGCCGCCGGCCAGGCGCGCGGCGACGGCGGCCAGCCAGTGCTCCTTGCCGCGATGGACGTGGACCACGTCGGCGGCGGCGATGGCCGTGCGAAGGCGGCGCACGTCGGCCACGTCACGGCCCGGGTGGACACCGCTGGCGAAGTCGAAGACGGCGATGCGCTCCACGCCCTCCTCGCGCGCGCGCTCGATCACCGCGCGCTCGGTGCCGCGGCGGCAGCCGAGCGTCACCGCGTGGCCGCGCCGCTCCAGCTCGCGCGTGGCCCGCGCCGCCCAGTAGGCGTCCGACGACCAGCCGCGGCAGGAGACGAGCTGCAGGACGTTCACGCGCGGATGATGCCGCGATAGACGTCCTCGACGATCGAGACCGAGCGCTCGGGGCTGAACTCGCTGGCGGCGCGGCGCCGGCCCGCCTCGCCCATCGCGCGCGCGCGCACGGGATCGCTGAGCAGCTCGGCCAGCGCGGCCGCCACGCTCTCGGGCCGCTCGTCGTCGATCAGCCGTCCGGTCTTGCCGTCGAGCACGGTCTCGGGTAGCGCGCCCACGCGCCGCGCCACCACCGGGCGCCCGGCGGCCATCGCCTCCAGCGCCGCGCGGCACGACTCGTCGGAGCCCGCCGCCATCAGCGCGAAGCAGTCGGCCGCGGCCAGCACCTGCGGCAGGTCGAGGTCGCGATAGCCGGTGAAGATCACGCGCCGCTCGAGCCCGAGCTCGCTGACGAGCTGCTCGAGCCGCCCGCGCCGCTCGCCCTTGCCGACGAGCAGCAGGCGCGCGTCGGGGAGCTTGTCGAGCAGGCGGCCGAAGCCGGCCAGCAGCAAATCGTGGCGGCGGTTGGCCGCGAAGCGCGCGACCGAGACGACCACGGGGGCGGCGCCCAGGCCGAACTCGGCGCGGATGGCATGGCCGTCGCCGGCTGCACGGAAGCGCGGATCGGCCGCGCCGGGAATCCACCACACGCGCTCCGCGGCGATGCCGGCCTCGCGGCAGCGCGCCTCGATCTGGCGCGACACGGCGAAGACCGCCGCCGTGCGCCGGTAGAGCGGGCGCGCGGTCAGCGAGCGATGCACCGAGCGCAGGTTGTGGAAGGTCCGCGCGATCACCGCGCGGCCGCCGTCGGCCCGCCTCGGCCGGACGAGCAGGCTGAGCCAGTGATCGTGCGAGTGGTGCGCGTGGATGATGTCGATGGCCTCGGCCGCCACCAGCGCGCGCAGCCGCGCGACGTCGTGCGCGAGGTCGAGCGGCGCCACGCGCGGGCGCAGCCGGACGTTGTCGACCAGCGGCAGGCCGGCCTCGCGCGCCTTGGCCTCGAAGCGGTCGCCTGGCGTCACCGCCAGCAACGCATGATGGCCGCGGGCGCGCAGCCCGCTCACCATCTGGATGATGGGATCGGCGCTGCCGGTCCACCACCGGTTCGCCGCCAGGTGCAGCACGCGCAGGGTCCGTTCCGTCATGCTCACAGGATCACCGCGTTCCCCAGCGAGACCGAAGCGCGGTCATAGACGTCGGCCGCGGAGATCGCGCGCAGACAGGGATGCTCGATGGGACACTCGCGGTAGAAGCAGGGTGCGCACGGCACGGGATGCGTCACGACGGTGGCGGCGCCGCGCGGCGCCGACAGGCGCGGGTCGGTCGGGCCGAAGAGCGTCACGACGGGCGTCCCGAGCGCCGCGGCCAGGTGGGCGACACCCGTGTCACCGCTGATGAGCACGTCGAGCTCGGTGAGCACGGCGGGCAGCAGCGCGGGACGGTCGCGGCCGACCAGGCTCCCGACGGGCACGGCCTCGGTGATCCGGGCCGCTGTCGCGGCGTCGTCCGGCGCGCCCAGCAGCACGGGCGTGGCGCCCTTGCTCGCCGCGAGCCGGCAGAACTCGATGACGCGCTCGACCGGCCACACTTTGGCCGGGCCGTACGCGGCCCCGAGCTGGACGCCGATGCGCGGCGAGGCCGAGCGTGGCCGCACCCCCACCGCGTGCAGGAGCCGGATGGCCTCCAGGCGATCGGACTCGTCCGAGGCGGGCGCCGACAGGCGCGGCTCACGTGTGACCGTGACGGCGCCGGCGCGCTCGGTGAGCAGCAGGTACTCGTCGATCTGGTGGGGGCGCGGCTCGGGGACGGGCACGGCGTCGGTGAGCAGCATCGAGCGTCCGCCGCGCGCGAAGCCCACGCGGCGGCGCGCGCCGGCGTATCGTGCGCTCAGCGCGGCCTCGAAGGAGTTCGGCAGCAGGATCGCCAGCTCGGGGGCGAAGCGCGCGAGACTGTCGGCGGCGCGCAGCCGCCCGCTCCACGCGCGCGGATACGTCATCAGCGCGGCCGCCAGGCCCTGCCGGGCGAGCAGCGACGCCCACGGTCCCGCCGCCAGCACCTCGGCGTCTGGCCATGCGGCGCGCAGCGCGGCCAGCGCCGGCACCGCCATCACCGTGTCGCCGAGCCAGTTCGGCAGGCGGACGAGAATCTTCATAGGCTCGCTTCGCCTTCGGCTGCGGCTCGCAAAGCCACTACTTCGCCGGGGCCAGGCGCTCGAAGGCCGCGCGCCAGGCGGCCTCGCCGGAGGTCAATCGCAGGCGCACGCTGAGCACGTAGGTGGGGCGCTTGAGCGGCGGCAGCGTCCGCAGCCGCACCCAGTCCTTCTCGGTCGTGATGAGGCCTTCGGCGCCGGTGTCGGCAGCCCGCCGGTCGAGTCGCGCCAGGTCCTCGCGCGTGTACCAGTGGTGATCGGCGAAGGACTCGAACGCGGTGATGTCCACTGCGGTGTCGCCGAGCGTGCGCGAGAATCCGTCGGGCGCGCCGATGCCGGCGAAGGCCACCAGCCGCGTCTTGCCGAGCGCGCTCAGCGGCACGAAGCGCATCGCGCTCGACTCGAAGCACTCGGTGGGCTCGTGGACCGCGGTCAGCACCGGCACGCCGGGCGCCAGCCGCTCCACGGTCGCGCGCACCTCGCCCGCGTCCTCCACCTTGCGCGCGCCGGTGGCCACCACCACGTGCGCGCGGGCCAGGCCGGCCAGCGGCTCGCGCAGCGGGCCGCCCGGCAGCAGGCGGCCGTTGCCCCACGGGCTCGCGGCACGGGCCATGACGATCTCGAGGTCCTTGGCCAGCGTGCGGTGCTGGAAGCCGTCGTCGAGCACGAGCGCGGTGATGCCGAAGCGCTCGCGCGCGAGCGTGCCCGCCTCGAAGCGGTTGGAGCCTACCACCACCGGCACGCCGGGCAGGCGGCGGGCCAGCAGGAACGGCTCGTCGCCTCCCTCCTCGGCGTCGAGCCGGATCGAGGCCGCGTCGGCGACGATCTGCACGCCCTGGCTGCGCCGGCCGTAGCCGCGGCTGAGCACGCCGGGGCGATGGCCGAGCTCGCGCAGCGTCCGCACCGCGAGCTCCACTGCCGGCGTCTTGCCGGTGCCGCCCACGGTGAGATTGCCGACCGACACGACCGGGCAGTCGAGCGCGCGCGAAGCCAGCACGCCGCGCGCATAGAGCCACTCGCGCGAGGCCAGCAGGCCGCGATAGCTGCCGGCCACCGCCGAGAGCAGCCCGCCGGCGCCGGCGGTGAAGCCGCGCTCCCAGCCCTGCAGCACCTTGTCGCGGGCGCTCATGCCTCTCCCTTCGGATGGAGGTACTGCGCGATCAGGTCGAGCGTCGCCCGCACCGCGCCGTGGCGGGCCATGACCGCATCGCGGCCGGCCGCGCCGAGCCGCGCGCGCAGTTCCGAATCGGCCAGCAGCCGCTTCAGCTCCGAGCCCAGCTCGGTGGCGTCGTGCACGACGCGGCCGCCGCCGCTGTCCACCAGCACGCCGGCCGCCTCGCGGAAGTTGTGCGTGTGGGGGCCGAAGAGCACGGGCTTGCCGCGCAGCGCGGGCTCCAGCATGTTGTGGCCGCCCAGCGGGGCCAGGCTGCCGCCCACGAACACCACGTCGGCGATGGCGTAGAGCTGCGCCAGCTCCCCGACGGTGTCGAGCACGATCACGGCGCCCGGGCTTCGCCGCGCGGGCAGATCGCTGCGCCGCACGGCCGCGAGCCCGCGCGCCTTCAGCACGCCGATCACCTCGCCCACGCGCTCCGGGTGGCGTGGCGCCAGCACCAGGGCGAGGTTGGGACGATCGAGCAGCGCACGGACGTGCGCGTCGAGCACCGCCTCCTCCTCACCGCGATGCGTGCTGCCAGCGATCCACACCGGCTGATCGGCGGCCAGGCCCAGCAAGCGATGCCAGAGATCGCCGGCCCCGGCGGGATCGGCCAGCGGCTCGGCCTTGAGGTTGCCGGTGACCACCACGCGCTCGGGCGGCGCGCCCAGCGCGATCACGCGCCGCGCGTCCTCGGCCGACTGCATGCCGAATACTCTGACGTCGGCCAGCACGCGCCGCATGGCTCCGCGCACGAGGCGGTAGCGGCGGAACGAGCGGTCCGACAGCCGCCCGTTGGCGATCATGGTCGGCACACCCCGCGCGGCCAGCGCGCGCAGCGTGTTGGGCCAGAGCTCTGTCTCCATGCACACGAAGAACGCGGGCCCGATCGAGCCGATCACGCGGCGGCTGATTGGCGGGAAGTCGAGCGGGAAGTAGCGATGGGTGGCCAGGCCCGCAAAGCGCTCGCGGACGAGACGCGCGCCCGTCTCGGTGACGGTGGAGACGACCAGCGGCAGCGCCGGGTACGCCCGGCGCAGGCCTTCCAGCAGCGGGGCCGCCGCGATCGACTCGCCGACCGACACCGCGTGGACCCAGCCGACCGGCGCCGCCGGCGGCTCGTGGGCGCCGAGCCCCAGCCGCTCGCGCAGGTTCAGCGGCACGCCGTTGGTCACCCGCCGCGCGAGCGCCACCGGGAAGTAGCCGGTCACCGCCGCGCCGAGGGCCAGCGTGTAGAGGCCGTACATCATGCGGCCGCCAGCCGATCGGCGCTCTCGGTGACCTCGCGCAGCGCGCGCTCGAGGTCGGCCCGCGCGCGCTCGCGCTCGGCGTCGCGCGCGATGGCCAGCGGCTTGCCGAAGACCGCGGCCGCGCGCGCGAAGGGCAGCGGCACCATGAAGCGGTCCCAGGAGGCGAGCCGTCGCGCCGGGCGCGCGGCGAAGCCGAAGGGCACCACCGGGGCACCGGTCAGCGCCGCCAGCACGATCACGCCCGGCTGCACGCGCTCGCTCGGCCCGCGCGGCCCGTCGGGCACGACGGCCACGTCCTCCCCCGCCCGCACGGCGGCGGTCAGCTCGCGCAGCGCCTCGGCGCCGCCGCGCGAGGACGAGCCGCGCACCACGCGCAGGCCGAAGTGCCGCACCCAGCGCGCCACGAGCTCGCCGTCGCGCGAGCGGCTGGCGAGCACGCGCACCGTGCGCGCGCCGCGCGTCCGCGCCAGCCGCGCGTTGAGCCACGGCACCATGAGGATGCGCGCGTGCCAGACCGCGTAGATCACCGGGCGCTGCGCCGCCCACAGCGGCTCGAGTAGCTCGAGCCCTTCGCTGCGCAGGCGCAGCGTGGTGCCGAGCGCGCGGACCGCGACGGCGGCGAGTGGCGGCGCCAGCGTGGCGAGAAGGCTCACGCCCGCGCGCTCCCGGCCGCCACCAGGGGCACCGGCTGCGCGATGAGCGACAGCACCACCCGCGCCGCGCGGGTGCCGACGCCGGGCTCGCCCAGCAGGCCGGCCAGCTCGCGGAACGCCGCGCGCTGGCTCTCGAGCGCCGCGGGGGAGGCGAGCAGGCCGAGCGCGGCGTCGGTCACGCGCTCCACGGTGAACGTGCGCTGGTAGAGCTCGGGCACCACGGCGCGGCCGAGCACGATGCTGGGCAGGCTGATCCACGGCACGAGCGTCAGCAGGCGCACCCACGCCTCGGTCAGCCGCGAGAACCGGTAGCAGACGACCATGGGCGTGCCGAGCAGCGCGGCCTCCAGCGTCGCCGTCCCCGAGGCGACCAGCAGGAGATCGGCCGCGCGCATCACCGCGTACGGATCGCCGTGGACGACCTGGAACACTGGCGCGGATCGCGCCGCCGTCTCGATCAGGCCGGCCGCGTCCTTGCCCGAATGCGCGCTCCCAGCCTCGGCGGTCGCGCGGCGCGCGATCGGCGCGGCCGCCAGCACGAAGCGCACGCCGGGATGCGCGGCCGCGATCCGCGCGGCCACCGGCTTCAGCACCGGCAGCGTGCCCGCGATCTCCTGCGCGCGGCTGCCCGGCAGCACGCCGACGACCAGCTCGCCGGCGCCGAGCCCGAGCCGGCGGCGGGCGGCCTCGCGCGTCGGCGCGCCCTCGAGCGCGTCGAGCACCGGATGGCCGACGAACTCCACGGGAACACCGGCCGCGCGGTAGAGCGCGGTCTCGAACGGGAACACCGCGAGCACGCGCGACACGCGCGCGCGGAGGGCGCGCATCCGCCACGGCCGCCAGGCCCAGATCTGCGGCGGCACGAAGTACGCCACGGGGACGCCGGCCCGACGCGCGACCCGCGCGAGGCGCAGGTTGAACTCGGGGAAGTCGATCAGCACCAGCGCTGCGGGGCGCGCGGGCCCGGTCAGCGCGGCGCGCACACGGCGCCACGCCGAGAGCAGCGTGGGGATCGGCCCGAACGCCTCGGTGCCGCCGATGGCCGCCGCCGCCGTGACGTCGGCGAGGCGCTCAAGCCCGGCCGCCGCCATCCGCTCGCCGCCGAGGCCGACCAGCGGCCGCGCGGGCGCCAGGGCGCGTAGCGCCCGGCAGAGCGTGGCGCCGTGCAGGTCGCCCGAGGCCTCGCCGGCGATCACCATGATGGGCGCGGTGTCAGGCGCCGGCATCCACGCTCACCAGCGCCATGCCCGCCTTGTCCGCGCAGCGGATGGTCGCCTCGCGCTCGAGCATCAGCACGCAACCGGCCTGGATGGCGAGCGCGGAGACGCCGCCGGCGGCCGCGGCCTCGAGCGTCTCCGGGCCGATGCCGGGCGTGTCGAAGCGGAAGTCGTGACCGGCCGCGACGCCCTTGACCACGACCGCGCCCGTGCCGCTGAGCGCGGTGCCCCGGCGGATCGCCTCGGTGGTGCCCTCGATCGCCTCCACCGCGCTGACGGCGCCGCGCCGCACCACCACCGTCTGGCCCACGCTGGCCTGCGCCATCACGCGCGCCACCGCGAAGCCGCGGCGGATGTCGCTCCACTCGGCCTCGGTGGGCTCGCGCGACGACCACGTGCGCGCTGCGCCGACCCAGTCGCCGAGAAACGGGCGCTGGTCCAGGAGCTCGATGCCGAGCCCGGCCAGCGTGCCGGCGATGACGCCGGTGATGTTGCCGTCGAGCAACGCGCCGGCCTGGGCCGCCATGCGCGCGTGCGCGGCGTCGGGCGGGCCGGCGCCCAGCAGGTCGCCCATCCAGAACTTGCCGGAGAACGCGACGGCGGAGACCTTCTCGCGCACGAGGGCTTCGAGGACCGGGCCCATCGCCTCGATGCGGGTGGGCACGAGCGTGTCAGCCGCGGCGCCCAGCTCGCCGGCGCCGGGAAACGTGAAGGCCACCACACGCCAGCCCTGTCGCCGCGCCTCGCCGGCCATGCGCGCCGGCAGGACGCCGGCGCCGCACATCAGCCCCAGCGAGCGGACGCCGGAACTAATGGTCCGGCTCGCGCCACGCCACCTCGGGGACGCCGTCCCGGATCATGCGCTCGATCTCGAGTGCCATGGCCAGCGAGCGCAGGTCGTCTTGCTGGGCCGGCACCACCGGCTCGCCGGCCCGGCGGCGCCGCATGGCGCCGATCAGGTGCTGGATCTCCAGCTTGAGCGGGTTGTCCCGGTGCACCTTGAGGTGCTCCACGAAGGAGGCGCGGCGATAGCGGATGGAGCCGCGGGCCATCGTGTATTCCTGGGCGGCGCGCTTGTAGATGTGGATGTCCTGCTCGGTGTAGTCGAGCACGATGTAGGCGTCGGGCTGCGTGATGGCCAGCGTGCGGATCTTCTCCTCGGTTGCCCGGCTCGCCGTGATGGTGGCGACGGCGCCGGAGGCGAAGCGGATCTGCACGGCGGCCACGTCGGCGACCTCGCTGTGCACGGCGGCGCCCTGGGCGGCCAGCCGCACGGGGGGCGAGTCCACCAGGTTCAGCACGATGTCGATGTCGTGGATCATGAGATCCATCACCACGGTGTCCTTCTGCACGCGCGGGGTGAAGGGCCCCAGCCGCCGCGACTCGATGAGGATCGGCGCGGTGACGAGGTGCTTGAGCTCGTCCACGGCGCCGTTGAAGCGCTCCACGTGGCCGACGTGGAGGATGGCGCCGCTGGCGTTGGCCACCTTGAAGAGCTCGCGGGCCTCTTCCAGCGTGGGCGTCATCGGCTTCTCCACCAGCACGTTGATCCCGGCTTCCAGCAGGTCGCGCGCCACGTGAAAGTGCTGCTCGGTCGGCACCGCCACGCTGGCCACGTCCACCTTGCCGATGAGATCGCGGTGGTCGCCGAACGCCTGCGTCTCGTAGCGCGATGCGATGGCGCGGGCACGGTCGGCGTCGATGTCGGCCAGGCCGACCAGCTCGACGCCCGGCAGCTCCGCGTAGACGAGCACGTGGTACTGGCCCATGTGGCCGGTGCCGACGACACCGGCGCGGACGGGTGGGGTCACCGCCATCAGGAGCTCACCTCTTCCGGCGCCGCCGTCTCGCGCGGGGCGCCGCATATGCCGTGGCGCGTGGCCCCGGCGATGAAGTCGATCAGCGCGAGCACGGGCGCGCACTTGTCCACCTCGGCCTCGATGCGCTCGACCGCGCGCTTGGGCGCGAGCCCGCTGCGATAGAGCAGCCGGTAGGCGTCCTGCAGCGCGCGCCGCTCGGGCGGCGGCATGCCGGCCCGCCGCAGGCCCACCACGTTGACCGACCGCACGGTGGCCGGCTGGCCGTCCACCAGCATGTAGGGCGGCACGTCGGCGTTCACCTTCGCCATCCCGCCGACGTAGGCGGACGTGCCGACGCGCGTGAAGGGCACGAAGCCGGTCAGCCCGCCGATGGTCGCGCGGTCGCCGATCTGACAGTGCCCCGTGAGGCCCGCGTAGTTGATGACGATGACGTAGTCGCCGAGCCGGCAGTCGTGGGCGACGTGGGCCAGGCCCATGACGAGCGTGTCGCGGCCGATCTCGGTCCAGCCGTCCGGCGTGGTGGCGCGGTGCACGGTCACGTGCTCGCGCAGCACCGTGCCCTCGCCGATGCGCACGCCCGACGGGGTGCCGTCCTTGAATTTCAGATCCTGGGGCACGCCGCCGATCACCGAGCCGTGGCCGATCCGCACGCGCGCCGCCAGCGTCACCTGGCCCTCGAGGACCACGTGATGGCCGAGCTCGACGTCGTCGTCCAGCGTGACCTCCGGGCCGACGACGGTGTATGCGCCGATGCGCACGCGGGCGCCCAGCCGCGCGCGCGGGTCCACGAGCGCGGTCGGATGGATGGTGTCGCTCACGCGGGGCGTCCCTTGTCGTCGTCCAGGCGGGCGGCCAGCTCGTCCAGGCGTTTTTCGAGCGCGCGCACCTGGCGCAGCAGCTCGGGCAGCCGTGACTCCGCGACCATGATGCGCTTGGCCTGGATCATCGGCCGGGCCGGAGTGCCCAGGACCTTCTCGCCGGCCTCGATGCTATAGGGGATCCCGGCCTGCGCGCCGGCCACCACGCCGTCGCCGATCGTGAGGTGGTCGGCCACGCCGACCTGGCCGGCCAGCACGACACCCTTGCCGAGCCGCGAGGAACCGGCGATGCCGACCTGCGCCACCAGCAGCGAGTGCTCGCCGACCTCGACGTTGTGGCCGATCTGCACCAGGTTGTCGATCTTGGTGCCGCGCCGGATGATCGTGTCGCCGAACGTCGCGCGATCGATCGTCGTGTTGGCGCCGATCTCCACGTCGTCCTCGATGACCACGCCGCCCACCTGCGGGATCTTGCGATGGCCGCTGCCGTCGAACGCGAAGCCGAAGCCGTCCGCCCCCAGCACGGCGCCGGCGTGGATGATGACGCGGCGCCCGAGCCGCACCCCGTCACGCAGGCTCACGTGCGGATAGATCTCCGTCCCCTCGCCGATCTCGACGCCGGCCCCCACGTGGACCAGCGCGTGCAGACGCACGCCCGGCCCCACCACGGCGCGGCTCTCGATCACGCAGAGCGGGCCCACGCTGGCCGTGGGATCGATGCGGGCGCCGGCCGCCACCACCGCGGTGCGGTCCACGCCGGGCGGCGCCGGCACCAGCGGATGGAAGAGGCGGATCAGGTCGATGAGCGCCTGCTGGGGCGCCGCGCAGCGCAGCGTGGGCGCGGGCAAGCCGGCGGCGTCGGCGGGGGCCAGGAACGCGCCCGCCCGGGAGGCGCGGGCGGCATCGTGGTAGCGCGTGTCGGTGAGGAAGGAGATCTGGTCGGGCCCGGCGCTCTCCAGGGGGGCCACCCCCACGACGACGCGGGCGGAATCACCCTCCAGCCGTGCCTGCAGCACTTCAGCGATCTCGCCGAGCGTGAACCCGGCTTTCGCCATTGTCCCTACGGCTTCTTGCCTGGCGCGGGCGCCGGAGCGGGCGCGGCCACCGGCGCCGGGCTCCCCCCCGCGGGCTTGGTCCCCGACTGCTTGTCGAAAGCGCGGATGATCTCGTCGGTGAGGTCGGCCTCCGGGGCAGCGTAGATGACGCCAGACCCGCGCTTTTCCAAGACCAGATAATAGCCCTTCTCTTTGCCCATCTTCTCGATGATGCCGGACACCTCTTGCATCACCTTCTGGAGGAGCTGCGCCTCCTTTCGCTCGAGCTCCTTCTGGAAGTCGTCGGCCAGGCGGGCGGCGTCGCGCCGCTTGCGCTCGAACTGGTCCTGCTTGTCGCGCCGGGCTTCCGGCGTCAGCAGGGCCCCCTTCTTCTCGAGCTCCTCGCGCAGCTTCTCGAGCTCGATGCGCCTGGTGTCCATCTCCTTCTGCATCGCCGCCTTGTCGCGCTCCAGCGCTTCGCGCGCGGCCACGCCGGCCGCCGAGCGCGCCAGCACCCGCTGCACGTCGATGAAGGCGATCCGCTGCAGGGCGGCGGTCGGGCCACCGGCGGCCGGGGGCGCCTGGGCGCGGGCCACGGCGATGACGCCGACGGCCAGTCCGAGAGCGAGCACGAGACTGCACACACGCTTCATCCAGGTCCTCCTCAGAACGGTGAGCCGACCGAGAACTGGACGGCTCCGAAGTCGTCCTTCTTGCCGTTCACGGTCCGCCGGTCGGGGTTGATGCCGTAGTCGACCCGGATGGGTCCAAAGGGCGATCGCCAGCGGACACCGCCGCCGATGGCGTAGCGCTGGTCCAAGATGTCGAAGTCGTTGCCGAAGCCGTAGACGTTGCCCATGTCGAGGAAGCCGGCCAGCCGGAAGTCGTACGGCAGCGGAATGATGTACTCCAGGTTGGCCAGGTCGTAGCCGTTGCCACCCAGACGCTGGCCGGCCGAGTCGATCGGCGAGATCCGGCGCGCCTTGAAGCTGCGCACGGTGTTGGGGCCGCCGAGGTAGAAGCGCTCGAACACGGGCAGCTCGGACTTCCCCGTCAGGCCGTCATCGCCGATGCCGAAGCCCCAGCCGCCCTCCAGGCGTCCGGAGAGCACGTGGCCGAACCAGAGCGGCTTGAAGTACGTCGTCGAGGCCAGCAGCTTGACGTACTTGGAGTCGCCGCCGAGGCCGGCAAAGTCGACGCTGAACGTGGTCAGCCCGCCGCGCGTCGGGGCCTGGAAGTTGTCCCGGCTATCCCGCGTGAGGCCGGCGATGATGGCCGAGGTGATCCGCGTGCCCTCCTGCTTCCGGAGCTCCTCGTCGGCGGAGACGACGTCGCTGATCTTGTCCTGCGTCAGCCGGTAGGACGTGCTCCAGCGCCAGTACTCGGCGAACGGGTGGCTCAGGCGCAGGTTGCCGCCCACCGTGTCGTACTGGTACTCGTCGAACGTGCGCATCGTGCTGAACAGGTCGACGCCGGCGGCCAGCGGCCGGTCGAAGAGCCAGGGCTCGGTGAAGCTGATCTGTCCCTGCTGGGTGTTGGCGCCGGCCCGGATGCGCAGGCCGAGCTGCCAGCCGCGGCCCAGGAAGTTGTTCTGGGAGATGTCCAGCGTGCCCACGAAGCTGTCGACCGAGGAGTAGCCGCCGCCGATCGAGAACAGGCCGGTGGGGCGCTCGGTGACCTCGATGTTGACGAGGATCCGGTTCTTGGCGGTGCCGGGCTGCGTCAGCACGTTCACCGTCTCGAAGTAGCCGAGGTTGATCAGGCGCTGCTTGGCCCGCTGCAGCTTCTGCAGCGTGAAGAGGTCGCCCTCCACGAACGGCAGCTCGCGGCGCAGGATGCGGTCCTCGCTTCGCGTGTTGCCGGTGATGTTGATCCGCTCGACGTAGACCTCCGGCCCCTCGGTGATCTCCAGCGTGATGTCGACCGTGCGGCTGGCCGCCTGCTGCTCCGTGCGGGGGATGATGTCGGCGGAGGCGCGCCCGATCGTGCTGTAGAGGTCGGTGATCCCGCGCACGCCGTCGCGCAGGCCGCCGCGGGAGAAGACGTCGCCGCTCTTGAAGCCGAGCTGGCGGCGCAGCTCGCTCTCCGGCAGCAGCGTCACGCCGGTCAGGACGAGGGCGCCGACCTTGTACTGGGAGCCCTCCACCACGTCGATCGTGATGATGACCTGGGCCTTCTCGCGGTCGACGGCGGTGTCGCTGCGCTCGACGCGCATCTGCACGTAGCCGTTGTCCTGATAGAGCGCCGTGATGCGGTCGATGTCCTCCTCCAGCCGCTGGCGCTGGACGGTGCCGCGG
>Ga0137397_10002402_pt1 | contig 13076 bp, 19 predicted proteins | sample czorhiz116metaG_FD_106658 | JGI IMG/M metagenome (GOLD analysis project Ga0137397, IMG submission 106658) | Vadose zone soil microbial communities from Angelo Coast Range Reserve, California, USA - czorhiz1.16 metaG | ecosystem: Environmental > Terrestrial > Soil > Vadose zone | place: USA... | reverse complement strand
TGGGCGAGACGCTCGCGGAGGTGACTCCCGGCGATACGATCCCTGGCGTGGAGGCGGACTACCAGAAGTGGACCGCGCGGCTCCGCGAGAAGGTTGGACTGTCACTGAACGACGTCTTGGCTCAAGAGGCCTACGGCACGGTCCCCTGGCTTGCGGCGCGCCAGCTCGGGTGGGACATGACCGGCAGCAAGTCATCGGTCGAGTACCGGTTCGTGGAGCAGTTTGGCTTCAGTAAGTTTAGCTCGGCCTGGAGCATCAAGCTCAACCCAGGCGGCTTCACGCCGACGCTGATGGCGACCTCGAACTGGTGGTTGGGTGATCGGCCGCTGACCCGGCCTGAGTACTGCGCGATCGCGGGGTTTCCGACGGACTACCGATTTGATAAGTCCCGTGAAACGCAAGCTTACTTGTCGCGCGGCGTGGCGCCACCGGTGGCCCGGTGGATCATCCAACAGTTGGTGGCCCACCTAGAAGGAACATTTAATCCTGGTTCTGTGCATGCCATCATAGACAAATACATCCAGGCCCAGCCAGGAGAGACGATAGATTTTAGAGTGTCGAGGAAAGAACTGAAGCAGATGAAGTTGTTTGACCTACACCGAGGTGAAGCTTGAGAGTACTTTTGACCGGGTTCACACAGAGAATGACCAACTCCCAGCGGCTGCGGTACGACTACCTCACCAGTGTTTACGTGCTGCGCGACGCGCTACAGCAACTGGGGCACGTCGTAGACCACCGGGCGGTGACACCCGGGGAGGACTTAAGTGGGTACGATCGTGCCCTAATCGGTATCGGCCCGACGAAGTCTTTTACAGCACGATTTGTTCCCGGAACAGCCTGGGCTTATAAGTCTATGCCTGGTCATACAATACTTTTCTGCGACGATTGGAGTGTGGAAAAAACTGGGTATGACTTCCGCAACACATTAAGCCGCTGGGACAAGTGGCTCAAGTTCTTCACCGACGCGGGCCCGGTGAGGGGGCAAGAGCTCTGGGCTGACCCCCAGCGGCAGGCCGACGTCCAGGAGATGCTCGAGGATATCACCGTCAGTAAAGATCGAAAGCTGCTCGCGCCCATGTTCACCTGGGGAAACCATCGGCTACTGCTGGAGGGCAACTTGCCGTCCACGCTGGTGCCGTGGGATCCGACGCCGCTGCTGCCGATGGCCCCTGGTCCGGCGCCCACAAAGAGAAAGCAGTGGATCCTCGCCACGCTTCAGAAGAAGATGAACCTGCCCCACGGGGAGTGGCCCATGCACCAGGTGGGAAACAAGCGCGAGGGACAGCCTTATCATCCTGAGAATGAGATACTCAAGATGTACCAGGAGAGCTGGGGCGTCATGTGCCCGCCGTACGCTAAGGCGGGGAGCGGGTGGTGGCGCGCGCGGTACCAGCACGCGGCGGACGCGGGTTGCGTGCTGTGGCTCGACGCGCGGGACAAGGCGGGTATGGACAGCTGCTATCGTTTGAGCTTGACGGACTACGAGAAGTTAGGTGACCACGAGCTCGCCGTGACGGCGCGGGCCCAGCGGGAGTGGTTCTACGCGAACGTGGCGACCGCCGAGACGACGCTACAGGTTATCACGGAGGCGCTGGGATGAGAAAAGAGCTTGACGACCGGCTGTGTCGACGTTTTCCGGTCCTATACCAAGATCGGCGTGCGCCCATGTCGCAGACTTGCATGTGCTGGGGTTTTGACCACCGTGACGGGTGGTTTGAGATCATCTGGCAGCTGAGCCTCGCGATCGAAGAAGAGCTTGGCTACTCGTGGGCGCAAGAGCGCTGGTTTCTCCTCAAGAAAAAGTTCGCTCGGCGCTGGAACATGGTCATCTACAAGCTGTCCCCTGTTCGACACGACAAGCAGAAACTAATAGGAACCGGGACGAAGGAAGATCCGAAACATTGGGTTGTCACCGAAAAAGCCAAACCAACTTGGGACGAGCGGCTGGTTCAAAAATTCTTCGGTCCGACACAAAAAATTGGTAGGTTTAACATGAGACGACTTGGGTTAAAGCGGCTCGTGCAGTTTCCCAACACCGGCTTTCACGTCGACCAGGTGAAGGAGAAGTTTGGCACGCTGCGCTTCTACTGCGGCGGAGATGATCGTATCGGTCACTACGTCAGTATCGCCCAACGGCTGTCAGCCGTCACCTGTGAGGAGTGCGGAAAAAATGGAAAGTTAGGGCGGGTCGGCGGTTGGTACTCGACCCGCTGCGTGACGTGCGCGCCCTCAGGATGGGAGGAGGTGACGGCGTGACGCTCCTAGAGTTCGCCGAGAAGTACCACCTGAAGATCAAGCGAGACGGCTGTGATGACCCAGGGGTCTACGGCCGGGTCAAGGGCGCGAAGCGGCTCGAGGATAACCATCACGTTTACACCGATGGTGATAAATTCTACGTGTACTTCAACTTTCCCACCGTGGGCCGCTGGAACAGCGCGCGGAAGCGGCTGCTAGCTGCCGGAGCACACGCCGCCATGACGTGCGCCTATGACGGTGTCTTGCTATTTGATCCGGCGGACGAACCGCTGGTTAGGCTGGTGCTCAAGTTAGCTCACATACGGGTCAAGCGACAGCTTACCGACGAGCAGAAGGCCGAGATCAGGCAGAGGTTCAAGAAGTCATGACGACCCGGCAGAGAGTCATAGCGGCACTGCTGCTGGGATTCATCTTGGGCGCCGTCCCGGCGACGCCGCTGGTGTTGCTGAGCAGCTTCACCGAGGACCGGCCGGCGTTTTGGCTGTGGCCGTTCTTCGGGTTTGCCTTTGCCCTGTGCGCTTATCCGGCCACGAAGGCCAAGTTCTAAAATGCAATTCTGGACGATGACGGTGATGGTGCGAAAGCCACCAAAGGACGGTACGACCCGCAAGCCGATCCGGTGTCGCTTCACGACTGAGGACGGCGTGAAGAGTCCTGAGGTGTGGTCGCGGTTGTATGACAGCGGTTTTGCATTCTTGCAGAAGATCGATGGCCAGGTGAAGCCGATGGATGGGCTGATCGTGTACGTGACGAACGGAGAGCTGTGATGAGTATAATCGTGTGCGAAGGCGCTGACGGGACCGGTAAGACGACACTGGCGCGGATCCTGGAGCAGCGTGGTTTTAAGTACACCCATAACGGCCCGCCGCCCGAGGGCGTCACCCTATTTGAGCATTACACCCAGCAACTGCTGGACGCCCGGGGCCGGGACGTGGTCTTTGACCGACTACATGTGGGAGAGCTGATCTATGGGCCGGTGATGAGAGGCAAATCGCTCATCACCGTCGAGGAGCTGCGGCTGCTCAACCGGCTGCTGTTCTCACTAGGCGCGAAGATCATCTTCTGCGACACGGATGCCACAGCCATCGAAAAGAACTGGCTCGCGCGCCGAGGTGCTGAGTACATCGATGATGCGGACAAGCTGTGGCAAGTCTGCCATAAGTACCGGGAGCTGTTTGACCAAGAGTTTTTTAGCGACGACATGTACGTCTACGACTATCAGAGCGTCGAGGGGCAGTTCTTGATTAAGAACATCACAGGCATCGGAAGTGATACATGCCCACCAGGTGTGATCGGTCGGCCCAACAACAGGTTCTTGCTCGTCGGAGAGCGGTCTAACGGCCCGGCCGACGGACCTGATCTGCCGTTCTACACCATGGACAATAGCTCCGGGTTCCTGAATCGCTGCCTCTGGGACGCGGGCTATAAAGAGCACGAGCTCGCGTTCACAAACGCACGACGGCTTGATGGCACGCCGCGAGACCTCTACGAGCTATACCACAACAAGCCTGACCAGCGGATCATCACGCTGGGTAAGGTGGCCCAGCAGGCGTGCTACGACCAGGCCGTGCCGCACCTAGAGGCGCCGCACCCGTCGTACGTAAAAAGATTTGAATCTAAGAAGCGCAAAAACTACGTGGAGCTGCTGAACCGGCTCCGAGGAGAGCTATGAAGATGATGAAAACAGCAGTAATCTTGCTAACGTTAGCCGCGGCGATAGGCTTTGGTATCACTCAGGCAAACCCGAGCAACGGCACGTTGGTCATTACGTCATTTCCGTCAGGGTCCGACATCACGATTGACGGTGTCGCACCAAGTGTACCTGATACACCGGCAGTTGTTTCTTTAACACCTGGGCCACACACGGTTGTCTTCTCGTCGACTGACCCAGGTTGGATTTCACAGACGAAGACAACAACAATTGTTAGCAACCAGACGACTACGCTAGACGCAACATTACTACCGGCGCTAACGACCGGACCGCAAGGACCAGCTGGACCCGCCGGGCCGCAAGGACCTATAGGAGCTCAGGGGCCAACTGGGCCTACAGGCGCGACAGGCCCGCAGGGGCCGGCAGGCACTGAAGGTTTACCAACAGGACGAACGGGACTTAATGCCACGTATACTGCTTCTACCTCATTTTACTTTCCGGTGTTTGGAACTAACACCGGAAGTACCACTTCAAGTGGTCAGACATCGACATTCGGTACCCCAATAACGTCGGCTACTTTGCTACTGAACTATCCTTCACTTAGCACAAATTTCGATGTGCGTCTTCTAAATCTTACGACTTTGCAAACGGCAAGTATCGATCCCGGTTCTGACTTTACCACTTGGCCAGTGGGCTCAAGCATCGGTTGTCGTATTTTTGTAAACACCGACGGTTGTTTTGCTGCTGGTAATTTGATAACGGGTGCAACTGACCAGGTACAAATACGTATTCAGATGACCGGAACTCCGGTCGTGACTGTATATTCCCGAATCAGTTGGCAAGTGGCCGCACAATGAGTCTTCCAGCGGTATCTTTGATTATATTGTACCGGGACCGTGAGACCCAGCTCATTAAGACTCTAGATAGCATCATGCGCCAACAATACGCTGGCCCACTTGAGGTTATCATCGCTGAGGACGGAGATGACGGTGGTTTAGTTGCAAGTATTGCCCGGCAGTACAAAGTTAACCACCTTAGTGTGCCGCGGAGCGCTCCCCTGGAGTCAGGACGTCGGCAATACTGGACAAAGAATCCGCCGTTTGGCAATCTTCCGGTTCTTCGCAATAGAGGCATCGCCGCGGCTTCTCATGGGGTCATCATCTTTCAGGACGCTGAGGTCAAGCATGACACCGCGGTCATCGAGGAGCTAGCCACTCAGGTGGCTGACAATCCTCAGATACTTGTTAATTGCAGCATGAAAATGGAAGATGACATGACGGGGTCAACCTGGCACTGGCGAAGCCACCCGACTGAACCGCCGTGCCCCCACTGGCCTCACGTGGGCACTCCAAACTGCATTCAGAAGCAGACTGTCTTAGGGATGGGAGGCTTTGAGGAAACGATGGCCGGATACGGGTACGATGACGACTATTTTTTTAATCTACTTCGTAAGAATAAGATTGAAATACGAATGACAGCAAATTCGGTGGCCACCCACCAGTGGCATACCGGGGTAGTTTATGACTACCCAACCGGTCGGGCTAATCGGGCGCTATGCTCGCGGCTATGTCACGAGATAGACCGAGGCCTCCGCCCGCCAATTGCTAACCTGCGATCACGTGAGGTGATGGACTCTATTTTTCCTGTCATTAACAGAGAAGTTCTTGAGCCTCTAATCAAAAGGTTCATCGTTGTCGGACCGCCACCTCCAGGTCATTTTAGAAATATGAATGAAGAAAATGCGCCCCCTGAATTTAAGGACTGGGCCACCAATTGGCTTTCGGGAAAAAATGATGAGCATGGAGACGCTGCCCGTGAGATGGCCGAAAAGATGATGTTGGCCAACAACGGACCCGCGGTGATGTTGGCTGAGTCTGTCTGGGCCCTAAGATGCTGGGAAAATGCAGTACAGGCCGGGGCGATAGATTCGGCAGAACATCTGATGGCTTGGGCGAGAACCGCAGCGACACTTGCTTACCAAGGAAAGGGCGCCGCATGGTTTCGTTAGTGACCGGCAGGGCTGCTAGTTTTTGCTGGGCCCGAACTTTTGAAATCTTACCAGATGGACGACGACGACGACGACTCCTAACAATTGAGATTCAAGACAGACTTCCTTTGAAATGGAGGGTGTGATGAACGTAAGTCCTTTAACACTGAGCGGTGACTCGCTGAACGAAGTGTGGTCGCAGCTTCTCAGCGCGCTCTATCACCAACCCGAGTACGAGTCTAAGCCGCGCGGGATGCTGACTCGTGAGTGCCTGGGTGTGACCCTCCTGATAAACGAGCTCAGGAACAACATCCTGTACCATCCAATACGCAACTTGAACTACAAGTTTCAGATCGCGGAATTTTTATGGATGGCCTACGGTCGCAACGACCTGGCAACGCTGGCCCGGTACAACAGCCAGATGGCCCGGTTCTCGGACGACGGCCTGACTCTGGCCGGCGCCTACGGCCCACGGCTACAACCGCAGTGGCAGTTCCTGGTGGACACGCTGTCACGTGACCATTACTCCCGCCAGGCGGTGGCCACGATCTGGACACCCAACCCTACGGGGTCAAAAGACGTGCCGTGCACCGTGGCCTTACAGTTCATCGCACGGCTCGGCATGCTGAACTGCATCGTCACGATGCGCTCCTCCGACGTCTGGCTCGGGCTGCCGTACGACGCGGGCACGTTTGGTCTGCTCGCCAACTGCCTGGCCGGTGTCCTCGGCCTGCACACCGGTTTCCTCCAATTCAACCTCGGCAGCAGTCACCTATATGAGACCGACTTTAGCAAGGCCGAGCAGGTCTTAGCCTGCTCAGACACGTACCGAGGCATCACAAGCCCGGCGCTGCCCTACTTTCCGCCGCGATGTGGCCTCAGCACTCCCATCGACCTCGAGGACGTCCTCATGAGCCCGAAGAAGTACTCGAAGACGGGCTTCATGGACCACGAGCTGCCCTACCCCTGGAGTATGTACGCCGACGTCCTCAATGCGGATAACTGGAACCAAGCTCGAGAGATCCTCGCGGGAGTGAATGACTGATGTTAGGAATAAAAGATGGCACTGGCAGTTGGAGAGAGTGGCACGTTAACGAAGGTGTGCCTGAGCTTCAAGGTCAGGTGATTACCTTCCAAGCTGATGGGCACGAGCTAGAGATGATCTTACTCGCAATGCGATCCGGCTTTACTTACCGGAATAAACTTGTTCCAACGTGCCCGAAGTGTGGGTCTCCAAAGTTAAGGTGTGAGAGGGGATGCACTTGGAGCATATGATGGACGTATACCGCCAGCGGTCAAAAATATATTACTGGGAAGGCACTCTTATCCATCAAAGTTTGATCGCTCGAATTTTTATCCGGCTGGCCATGTGGTGGGACGACATCATCTGGGAAGGTGGAAGATTCAAACGGCTCTAAACTTCGGTGATGTCAACCCGGTGGTCGCGCCGGAGGTGGGTAAGGCGCTGCCGCCGCTGCCTTCGTTGGATGGGATCGACAAGTTGGGGCTCGACAGCGAGACGACGACCGAGCCGTGGTTGTTTGACCGGACGCTGGTAAGCCTAAGCTACTACCTGCCCAACGGACGCAAGGGTTTCGTGCCGTTGCGGCACCCATACAGTCAGAACTATGACGAAGTTAACGTCCGGGAATGGATGTGGCGCGAGTTCCAGGGCAAGGAGCTCGTGGTCGCGAACGGAAAGCATGAGGTTCACACCTTCAACAAGTGGGGCGTGAGCTTCGAAACACAGGGCTGTTCATTTCGCGACGTGTTTCATGCGGCGGCGCTCTTAAATGATCGTCGCTTTAAGACCAACATGGATTTGATCGTGCAGGAAGAATTTCCAGGATACGCCAAGTCAACGGTGGACCACAGCAAGCTGCACCTGATGCCCGCGCACCTCGCGGCTCCCGTGGCGATCGAGGATGCGGAGCTCGCCTTCAAGCTTGATGAACGATACCAGTCACGGATTGAAGCTGAAGAGCTGGAGACCGTTCTTCAGCTGGAAAATGACCTGATCTTCTCCACCTGCGAGATGGAGCGTAACGGCAGCTACCTGGATATCCCACTGCTCCTCCAGTGGAACCGTGAGGTCGAGGAGGAGTACGGTAAGCGGGTGCTGGAGATCCACCGGTTGACGGGCCTGCGAGTTTACCCCACGAAGTCAACGCACATGACCAAGCTGTTTCACTACCTGGGTATCAAGAATGAGTTCAAGACCGAGAGCGGCGGCGAGTCATTCGAGGAGGACGCGCTCCTGGAGTTCGTGCACTTGCACCCGGCCGTCAGGCTCGCGCTGGAGGCCCGGCAGCTGCACTCGCTGAACGCCAAGTACCTAAAGAAGTACCTCGCGTCTGTACGGCCCGACGGCCGGATCTACTACTCGCTGCACCAGCTGCGCGGGGACGAGGGCGGTACGATCACCGGCCGCTACTCGTCGAGCGCGATGTACCGGGCGAAGGACGGCGGGATCAACATTCAGCAGGTGACAAAGACAAAAAAAATGCCCAAGCTGCTGCAACGTTGGCCCATCCGGAAGCTCTTCGTGCCGCCTGCCGGCCGGCGTTACTTCTCGTCTGACGCTAGCCAAATCGAGTTTCGGCTGTTCGCTCACTACGCCTCACGAAACTTGGGGCGTGACCGGCTCGCGGCGATGTACCGCGACAACCCGAAGATCGACTTTCATGACGTGGTCATGCGGTGGACCGGGCAGAATAGAGACCACACGAAGAACATCAACTTTCGCAAGCTGTACGGTGGCGGCCCCGCCAAGGGCATGTGGATGATCAACAAGCAGAATAAGCTGGACGGCCGGCCCCTGATGACGCTGCGGGAGGCGGAGGAGATGGACCGCAAGTATGACCGAGAGTTTCCGGAGGCCCGTAACCTCCTGAAGATGGCTGAGAACCAGGCCCAGACGGTGGGCTACGTGCGGACTCTCCTGGGTCGGCGAGGACGCTTCAACGTGAACAGCGCGGATGAACGTTTCTACCGTGCGCTGAACATCGTACTACAGGGCGGCGCGACCGGCGACCTGGTGAAGTTGAAGATCTTACACCTGTATCAGGAACGACGACGGCTGGGGATCGTGATGCGCGATCAGGTGCACGACGAGATCAACGGTGACCTGCCGAGCGACGACGAGCTGCCGGCGCTGGCCGCATTCATGAATGAGCAGGAGCATCCGCTGGAAGTACCGATCTTGTGGGAGAGCGGCACGGGTTCTAACTGGGAGGAGTGCCACTGATCTCTCCCGACGTCATCAACGGCTTATTTCAGCTCGGCTGTGCGGCGCTCGAACTGTATGACATCCGCATCCTGCGACAGGACAAGGCCGTGCGGGGACTGCACTGGAGTACGATCCTGTTCTTCATCATCTGGAACTGTTGGAGCATCGCGTACTACGTCCTGCTCAGTCAGTGGTTTTCTCTTTTTAGCGACTTCATCTTATTCTGCACAAACATCTTGTGGCTCTGGCTGTTGATAAAATATCGGAGGAGATGAGATGTCAAAGTACCTGATAAATTCAGTGACTGAGGCGACAACTGGCCGGGGTAAGGCCTACCTGCGCGGACAGCTATACGAGCCGGGAGGGAAGAGTCACAAGTTCGTGTTCTGGGATCCGGGATCGACCAAGTTCAAGTCCGGCCAGGTGATCGACGCCTTGACAGAAGATTCGGAGTTTGCTGGTGAACACCAGCTTAACGTCAAGGCCGCCCGGGTGGTAGATGATGACCCCGGCGAACTGTTCCTGCCGCGCACTTCATACAGTATAGATGGACTGTATGAAGAACTAAATAAATTTGTGGCTGAGATCACCAGTGAGCCGCTACGAAAACTTCTCGAACTTGCTGTCATAGATCCGAGATGGAAACGTACCCCAGCGGCTAAACAAATTCATCACGCAGTTATCGGGGGTCTTTTAGAACACGTAACCAACCTCTGTCGGCTGGCTTATTCGTTAGCGGTGCTTTACCCGAAACTTAAGCGAGATTTGCTTGTTACCGCAGCAATCTTGCACGATATTGGCAAGCAAGATGAACTTTCTAATGGAGTCACGATAGAATACACCCTTGACGGGGAAATTTTGGGGCACATCGTAATCGGTCTCTTGCGCGTTGATAAGTGGATGGATGAATTAAAGTTCAATGATGAACTTCGCCGAACGGTCCGGCACCTTATCATCTCACACCATGGGTCACCACAATATGGATCCCCAAAATCACCGATGATCCTTGAAGCTCAGGTATTCAATAACATGGACGGGATTGATGCTAACATCGGGAAGATAACCGCGGCAATAGAAAAAGCGGGGCCAGACAAAGAGTGGTCTGATAAAGTTGACTGGAAAGATAGATTCTACCTCGGTCCTACCGGGTTAGAAAAATGAACATTAAAGAACTTGTGGGTCGTGACGGGCCAAACTGTGGCTTATGTAAGCAACCGGTGGATCTTTCTGCCGAGTACCCTCATCCTCTTTCAGCGACGATAGGCCATATCATACCAAAGGCTCGAGGAGGAAATGATGAGCCCAACAATCTTAGGTTAGAACATCGAGAGTGTAATAGCCGCAAATTTACCTCTTTAGACGAAGAACTTAGTGAAATAAACCCACCCAATCCGAAGCTAAGTCCAGAAGTTTATGCCGCGGCAACAGAAAGACTTAAAGTGGGCGCGCGAAAAGGAGGAATTAACTGTCCCCTTGAGGCAAGGATCAGAGGAGGGGTTGGTTACCACAAAAAATTAAAAGGAACTCTAGAGTATGCGGTACACCGCAGTAAAGCTGGTAACAGAAGAATTGAACTTCATGGTTGTCCCTCAACTCCTGAGGGATGCTCAAAAGGTGGGGTTACCACTGGTAAGATGAATGCTGAGAGTGGGCATCTTGCTAGAATCAGTTCGCTAGGAGTAAAAGCGGATGGTCCGGGTAAAGCCACCCACAAACGTTACCATGTGAATCGCGGTATTATAAATCCTAACTGTAAATACTGCCGGGCGATGGCATGAAAGAAGCCGACGTCGTCACCAAGATCGAAGAGACGCTCAAGAGGCAGCTGCCGGGCGTCGTGGTGCTGAAGATCAACGACATCTCCACGATGGGGATCCCTGACGTCATCATCACCTACGGCGGCCACACGACCTTCATCGAGGTGAAGCTGCTGAGAGAGGCCGAGTCGCCGTCCTCCTTCAGAAAGCATTTCAACAAGCTCCAGCTCGCCACCTGCCGGCTCCTCGAGCGCCAGGGAAGATGTTATTATTTTATCGCTTTCGACGATAACGCGGCGATCGTGCGACCGGCGACGCTCGCGCGTTACCTGGAGGATGAAGAAAATGATGAGGTGGGGAGCGTGCAGCTCCTCGGCGGTTACGTGGACAAGCTAAGCAACTCGTTGAACCACCTGTCGTGGTTGGCGCGGAGGTAACATGAAAAAGATAAGGGGCTTTTTGTTCTGGCTGGTCATCTACTCGGCGTTGTTGCTCGCGGCGGCGTCGCTGTGCCGGCCGCAGGAGACTCCCGCGCCGGTGGCACCTGCCCCGCCTAAGCCGCCGGTGATCGAGTACGGGCCGCAGATCGTGTACATCTTTGACCGCTCTAACGAGCTGGGGCACAAGTTCGTGGCGCCCTACGCGACAGTGATCTTTCACCTGCTGCCAGATCAGGGGCCCACGGTTCGAGCGCCGCTCAAGCGCGGCGACTTCTTGCTGTGCCGCTACTATACCCTGAAGGACGTGCACGACACGCCGCACATCGCGCTCAAGTGTGGGCAGGACACGTACGTGCTCCAGGGAATCGAGCTGCGGCCGCCGAAGGACGCTGGGAAGGCGAGCGACGAGGTGTTAATACCGCTGGAGCTTAGGCCGTCCAAAGAATAAGGGTTCAAGTTGAACCCTTATTCAATGGCGCGGGTTAAGTCTCAGTGGACGTGGCCGCTGCGTAAGCCTGCTAAGACGCTTTTTTGAATTGAGCTCCTGGTACTTTGGTACTAGCTTCAAAGATAGTACTAAAGTACTAGCCCTAAGCTGGCACTAAAGTACCATTTACATAATGACCTGTTCAGGGGTATGATGATTCCTGAAGTTGAGGATAACAACAACATGGACACTTTGCAACTTTGCTTTGAACTCCGGCAAGCGGGATATAAACCAAATCGTATTATGAATACTGGCAAGGGTCGAGTCGAGCTCATCAGCTATCCATTTCCAGAAGATGGCGGCGTATTCATCATGGCCCGCCTCGAGATCGGTAATCCTGAATCGATGACCCGATTTGAGCTACTGCCTCATGGAGCTTGGTCATGAAGCGCGTCGCGCTTTATGCCCGGGTCTCCACGGTCAACCACGGTCAGGATCCGGAGCTCCAGCTCCGCGAGCTGCGCGAGCACTGTTCACGGCAGGGGTGGACGATCGTTCGCGAGTACATTGACGAGGTCAGCTCAGCCAAAGTTCGGCCGCACCTGGAGGAGCTGTTGGTCGATGCGGCCCAGCGACAGTTTGACGCCGTAATCGTGTGGAAATTTGATCGTGTGGCGCGATCGGCCCTCGAGCTGTGCACGATCCTCGAGCGTCTTAACAAGCTGAGCGTCACCTTCACCAGTCTGACCGAGCAGATTGACACGGCCACCGCCGCCGGGAAGCTCGTCTTCACGGTCCTCGGAGCGGTGGCCGAGATGGAACGGTCCTTGATAAGGGAACGCGTCAAGGCGGGATTGCGCAATGCGGCCGCGAACGGACGGCACGGCGGCCGTCCCCGGCTCGACGTTAGCCCTGAGACGGTCACCCTGGCGGTCAAGAACCACGGGTCGATCCGAAAAGCAGCCCGGTCGTTAGGCATCAGCTACGGCGCGGCGGTTACGCTGAGCCGAAAAAGGAGTATACTATGAATGAGCGAATCGAATGCAGAACCCAGGCCGAGTGCGATGCGGCGCTAGAAGCTAAAAACCTGCCGATTCTAATGGGTGATGGCTGGTTCAAAATTGAAGGAACTCAATACGTCGAGGCGTGGGAAAGCTCGCACGTCGAGGCGTGGGAAAGCTCGCACGTCGTGGCGTGGGGAAGCTCGCACGTCGTGGCGTGGGGAAGCTCGCACGTCGTGGCGCGGGGAAGCTCGCACGTCGTGGCGCGGGGAAGCTCGCACGTCGTGGCGCGGGAAAGCTCGCACGTCGTGGCGTGGGGAAGCTCGCA
>Ga0137397_10002401_pt1 | contig 13076 bp, 15 predicted proteins | sample czorhiz116metaG_FD_106658 | JGI IMG/M metagenome (GOLD analysis project Ga0137397, IMG submission 106658) | Vadose zone soil microbial communities from Angelo Coast Range Reserve, California, USA - czorhiz1.16 metaG | ecosystem: Environmental > Terrestrial > Soil > Vadose zone | place: USA... | reverse complement strand
TATTTCAACGCAGCTTCGGCGGATTTTACGTTGCGCTTGTTAAACGCAGTCAGGATGTAGAGCGAAAGGCTGGTAAGTTCCAGCGAGATGAAAATCATCAGGATGTCTTCCGAGCTGACCAGAAACATCATTCCGATCGCGGCCAGCAGGATTAGCGCGAAGTATTCGCCGGTGTGAGATGTGAAATCCGTTTCGATCGAGATCAGGAGCGTGAAGATGGTGATAATCAGGAGCGCGGTTTTGACAAGTTGCGTCAGCGGGTCCACCACGAGCATGCCGTCGAAGAAATTGCCATGTTGGGGCATGACGAGCATCCAGGCGATTGCCGCGACGCAGCCAACGCAGGAGATCATGCCTCCGATAATGCGGCGAAATTGGCGATCCAGGTCGCGCATTGTCAGGAGGTCGGCTCCAAGAACAACCAGCACAGCAACGAGGAGGATCGTTTCCGGAACGGCGGCCCTGAGCAGGTCGATGTAGTGAAACTGATTCAGAAATTTCCAACCTTTCTTAATTCGTCGAATAACGGGGAGCTAAAGCTTGGCACAATCAAATCGAGCAACAGGCGAGGGTACAAACCGATGATGAGAGCAGTTCCGATGAGAATGGCCGCGCCAACTCGCTCAGGGACTGAGATGGGATCGACTTCCGAATGTGCATGAGTCAGATCGGCTCGCGGAGACGCTCGCCCCACCGCTTCCTGGTCGGAGAAGAATGCCAGTTGCAACGCGCGAAGCGTGTAGGCGACGCCGATGAGTATTCCCAAGCCGGCCAATACTGCAAGCGTTGGAAAAGCGTGCCACGCGCCGATGAGGACTTGCAGTTCGGCGACGAAGCCGCTGAATCCGGGAAGGCCCATCGACGCGACCCCGGCGATGGTGAACGTGATCGCTGCGAATGGGATCAGGCGGCTCAAATTCATTTGTTGCAGGTCGAAAAGCTGGCGCGTGTGAGTGCGGTCATACACCATTCGCCCGACTACCGCAAATAATAGCCCGGCGATGACGCCGTGCGAAAACATCTGCAAGACCGCGCCGGATAGCCCAATCTGGTGCAGAGTCATCAGGCCGAGGAGCACGAATCCCATGTGGCTGACGCTCGAATAACCGATGACGAACTTAAAGTCTTTCTGGACGAGGGCAACCATTGCACCGTAGACGATGCCGATGGCGGCCAGAACTGCGAACACGTCGCGCCATGAGCTGAATCCAATCAGGTGCAGGAGCCATTGGATGTTTTGGATCGGCGAGCGCTGCGCCAGGGAGGAAAACACGCCAGGATCGCATGGAATAATCGTCCATGGATCCAGGCCATGTGGAAACAGAGTCATCGCCACGCGGAGGCAACCGTAAGCTCCGAGTTTCATCACGACACCGGCGAGGAGCATCGACGCGGCGGTGGGAGCGGCGACGTGACCGGTAGGCGCCCAGGTGTGGAACGGCCAAAGGCCGGCCAGAATCGCAAATCCGACGAACACCAACGGGAAAGCCCACATCTGAAAGTTTGGCGGGTAAGGATATTTTGCGAGTTCAAACAGGCTCATGCTTTTTGCGCCGGAAACAACGAAAGCAGCGATGATCCCAACCAAGACCATCGCGCTGCCGACGAATGAATAGAGGGCCAGTTTCATCGCGCCGTATTCGCGCCGGGTGGAGCCCCAAATGGCGATCAGAAAATATTTGGGAATGATGGCGAGTTCGTAGAACACGAAGAGCAGGAAAACGTCGAAACTGAGAAAGACTCCATAAACGCCACCGATGAGGGCCAGATAAAATGCAAAGAATTCCTTGGCGCGTGTTTCAATGTTCCAGGAGAAAAGAATGCCCGCAATCGCTGCGAGGCCGGTCAGCAACACGAGCGTCAGACTGATTCCATCCGCAGCCAGATGGTATTCGATGCCGAGCGAAGGTATCCATGGGACTTTAGTTACGGTTTGGATTTCCCCAGCTTTAGCGGCGAAGAATTCGCCGAGACCGATGACGAACCCAATGCTGGCAGTCAGAATAGCAACTGTGCGCGCGAGGCGAGCATTTTCCTTTGGCAGCAGCATGAGCACTGCGACCCCGATGAACGTGATGTAGATGGTCCACGCGAGCATCGTCAGGGGTGCAGTCTGCTAATCATTTGCACGGCTGTGCTGTTGATAACTCTGAGGACCAGTTGCGGATAAATTCCCAGTAAGAACATCAGGGCGATTGAAGGCAGAACGAGGATGCGCTCGGTTAATGTGAGATCTGGAAGGCGAGACCACTTTTCGTTTAACGGTCCGTTAAAGACGCGCTGTAAGATCGTCAGGATAAAAATGGCTGTAATCAGCAAGCCGATCACTGAAAGGCTCGTAGCCCAGGTGGTCAATGGGAATGCACCTTTGAAGATCAAGAATTCTCCGATGAATCCGTTGAGGCCGGGCAAGCCGAGTGACGAGAATAATGCGATTCCCATCAGACCGCAGAAAACCGGCGCAACCTTTCGCAGTCCACCGAAATCATTAATGCCACGACTGCCGCGCTGTTCGAGAAAACCGACAAACCAGAAAAGAGTGGCGGCGGTAATGCCGTGGTTAAACAATTGCAGGAAAACGCCGTTCAATGCCGCAGCCTTTTCAGAAGCCAATACAGATTCGTTATCGCTGAGGCGCGCCACAGCGAAGACTCCCAAAAGGCAGAAACCAAGGTGATTGATTGAAGAATAACCCAGAACTCGTTTCAGGTCCCTTTGAGCAAAGGCAGCACCGGCTGAATAGACGATGGTGATGACCGTAAGCCACAACAGAGGAGTGAGTATCCAGCGAAGCTGTTCTCCGAATATGGGGAGTATGATGCGAATGAAACCGTAAACGCCCATTTTTGACATGACGCCCGTCAGCAGCATGGTCGTGCCGGTCGGAGCTTCGGCATATGCCGAAGGCAGCCATGTATGAAAGGGAACGAGGGGGACTTTAACGGCGAATCCAAGGAAAGCGCCGGCAAAAATCATCAAAGCCAAATGTGGGACTGACAAACTATACCAACCGAGTCTCACCACGAATTTTGACGAAAGCGGGCCATTATTTGCCAGGTCCGCCAGCGTTGCAAAGTCGAACATTTTGGTTGGAACGGTCACACCCTGCACATGAATCAAGGTAATATATAGCGCAAGGAAGGAGAGCAGCATCGCGATGCTACCGACCATTGTATAAACAAAAAACTGAGTTGCCGCAGAGGAGCGGTTCGGACCGCCCCAGAGTTTGATCAGAAAGAATGCGGGAATGAGGCTCAGTTCCCAATAAATGAACCAGTGAAAGAAATTCAACGCGGTGAATGTTCCGAACAAGCCGGCTTGCAGAAATAATATCAGTGCGAAGTGAGTCGGAACGCGTTCTTCGATGTTCCACGACGCAAGCATCGCCATAGGAACGATGATGGCCGTCAGCAACACCATCAAAAGTCCGAGCCCGTCGACGCCGACGTGGTATTGGGCGGCCAACGTTGGAATCCAATTGTAGGTCTCGACGAATTGCAGATCTCCGGACGCGGGGTTGAAGCGTGTCCACATGAAGACCGTCAGTGCGAGTGAAACCATGCTGAACCCGAACGCGAGTCCCCGCGCCAGTTTCTTCTGCTCGGCATTGAAGCCAATGAGCACAATTGCGCCAAACAGCGGTAGAAACGTAATGACGGAAATGATTGGGAATCCGCTCATGAATGGCACCCCCAGATGAGGAGGAGCACAAGCACCGCCAGTGCGATACCAATCACTCGGAGATAGCTTTGCACCCGGCCATTTTGTAGCCGAGACATTAGTTTTCCGCCTAGACCCACTCCACGACAGCCTTGATCGAAACCTAAGTTAATGACCAAGTCGTCGATGGCTCGATTCACCGCGGACAATCCGAGGACGATATACGAGCACAATTGGACTGCGCCACTGACGATTACGGCATCCAACCATGCGCAGGCTTTGGCCCACCAGGCGTTTAGTCGGACGAAGCTCCACTCGTAGATTTCATCGATAAAATATTTCCGCTTGAGAAGATGATAGACATCGGGCTGGGCACGTTCGAGGACATCAGCTTCATGGCCGGTTGTGATGGGTTTTCGGCCATAGAGCCACCAACCGAGTCCAATGCCAAGGAAGACGACAGCCGTTGAAATGAGCATGGTCGAAAGGACCCCGGCTTCTCCGAGCCTCGCGAATTTCACAGCCAACTCTCCCTCTTCACCGAGAAAATGCTGGAACCAGGGCCATGCGGGCGTGCCGATAAAACCCAGGAGAATTGCGAATGCCGCAAGAATAACTAGCGGGATTGTCATAGAGCGCGGGCTCTCATGCGGGTCGGTTCCGACCTCAACATGAGGATGCTCTTTGTCTGGAACTCCTGCGTCTTCAACCGTGTGCTGTTCCGACCCGGTGACCCGGCTCAGCCCTAACCGGCAGTTGCCGAAAAACACCAGCGCGACCTGGCGTGTCATGTAAAAGGCGGTCAGCAGCGCGCCAAAAACGCCAAGATAAAATGGCCAGTGCGAGACGCTCCATTTGTGGGCACTGTGCAAAATCTCGTCTTTGCTCCAGAAACCGGAAAAGAACAGCGGAAAGCCGCACAACGCCAACATGCCAACGGCATAGGTGGCAAATGTCACCGGCATGAATTTTCGCAGCCCGCCCATGCGGCACACATCTTGTTCCTCATGACACCCATGAATGACCGAGCCGGCGCCCATGAACAGAAGCGCCTTGAAAAATGCGTGAGTGATAAGGTGAAACATTCCCACGGCCACACCCCCGACCCCAAGCCCAAGCATCATGAACCCAAGTTGCGAAACTGTTGAATAGGCAAGGATTCGCTTGATGTCATTTTGCGCGACGGCAATGGTGGCTGCAAAAACGGCAGTAATCACACCGATCCAGGTCACGACTCGCAGGGCGCCTGTGTCTAATGAAGCGCCTTCTAAGTGCGCGGACATCAGGGGATAAACTCGTGCCACAAGGAAAACGCCCGCAGCAACCATTGTCGCTGCGTGAATCAGCGCGCTAACTGGCGTCGGACCCTCCATCGCGTCAGGCAGCCAAACGTGCAGTGGCACCTGGCCAGATTTCCCAATCGCTCCGCAGAAGATCAAAAGACTGATGCCGGTCGAAACGGCCATTCCCGCGGCCGTAGTTTGAGCGACCAATTTGGCAAGGCTGGAAGCTTCGAGGCAGCCAGCCCCATTGTCGTAAAAAAGAAGTGTGCCGGTTTTCGAATAAAGCCATACCATGCCCAGAAGAAACGCCAGGTCGCCGATGCGAGTGGTAATAAATGCCTTCTTCGCTGCTGCCGCCGCACTCGGTTTGTGGTACCAGAAACCGATCAACAAGTAAGAGGTCAGCCCTACCAGTTCCCAACAGATGAAGAAAAGCAGCAAACTGTTTGCAATGACGACGCCGAGCATGGCGGCGGCAAAAAGCGACAGAAAACAGAAGAAGCGCGTGAAGTTTTCGTCGTGGGCCATGTAACCGGTGCTGTAAATGAAGATGAGCAGACCCACGAAGGAAACCATAACCAGCATCACAGCCGTGAGTGGATCGAGAACCCAACCCAATTTCACCCACGAGGCATCGCCCGGACCAAATTGAAACCAGCGAAAGTTGAAAGTAGCATGCGAGCTATAATCCGATGCACTGAGTGCGACGCCGAAAGCGATACAGGAAAGAATCAGGGCCCCTACCATCGAGCCAATCGCGAGCCAAGCGGCGGCTTTGCGGTACGGCTGTTTGAGCAATGCACTGATTGCCGCAGCCAACAATGGTAACGCGGGTATAAGCCAGAGGTACTTTACCATTTCGAATAAGTTGAACGTCGGGTTCCCATCAGAGTTTAGCCCCGCATTGAATCGATCTGAGTCACGTCTGTAGTCTTGTAATGCCGATGAATCGCGATGATGAGCGCCAGGCCAACGGCCGCTTCTGCTGCGGCGACGGCGATCGAAAAGATCACGAACATCACGCCCGTCAAATTCTCGCGATGCGGACTAAAGGACCAGAACGCGATAAAATTGAGATTCGCGGCATTTAGCATCAATTCGATCCCAATCAGAACCAGGATCGCATTGCGCCGAGTCAACGCGCCAGCCAACCCTATCGCAAACAGGAATGCCGAGACAGTCAGATAGGCAGACAAGGGACTCATAGTGAAAGGTTCCAAATCCCAAATCCCAAACTCCAAAGAAACTCCAAATTCCAAGCTTCAAAAGCCAGAGCAGTGCGATTTGCAATCGGAAGCGTAGCGGATTTGTTTCCCGGAAATTGAAAATTCATTTCGTTCGCTCCTCTTTCATAGCAATGATGACGGCTCCGATCAGGGCAGCAGTTAGCAAAAGTCCAATGACTTCCAGCGGCAGAATGTATTTCGTCATGAGTTGATCGCCAATTTGTCGAACCGACGTCTGGGTGATTGTCGGCAATCCCTCTGTCAAGGCGTGGCTGGAATGAATGGTCCACGCTAAAACGCCAAAGACTGCGATTGCCACACCACCGCCAACGCACCAACTCGCAGAAAAAACCGGCTGCTTCGGCGGCTCACTGCCACCGGTCAACAAAATCGCAAACACAATCAGAATGGCTACGGCACCGACGTAAACGAGAACCTGTGCAAAGCCGACAAATTGTGCATCGAGCTGCAGGTAAAGCGCCGCTAAGCCCGCAAATGCGCCAACCAGGGCCAATGCGCAATGGACGAGGTTACGCAGCGTCATCGCCGCAATGGCGCTAGCTATTGTAATGATTGCTAAAATGGCAAATGAGACTGTCATCGGGGTCTCAGTTCGGCTCTAAGTCGCGGAGCAATTCATTCGGCATATCGATAAGTCCGTTTTGAAAGGTGCCTTTGTACAAATAGCGAGCGGCCAAGCATGATGTAGGGTCCGAGCACCAGTAACAGGCAAACAGCCCACCGTGCGAAGCCAGGCTCCATGAAATGCCAAACGCCCGCAGTCAGCAAATTTACGAGCGCCATTGGCAACATGAATTTCCAGGCGAAGTTCATCAATTGATCCATCCGCAAGCGTGGCAAGGTTCCGCGCACCCAGATAAACAAAGCTATGAGGCCAAAGAGTTTGGTGAAAAACCAAACATAAGAAGGAATCCAGGTCAGAAATGGCAGAGGCGCGCGCCAACCGCCAAGAAAAAGCGTAATGGCCAAACCGCTGACTGCGAATAATCCGATGTATTCTCCCAGAAAAAACAGCGCGAACTTGAATCCGGAATATTCGATATAATAACCGGCGATGATTTCCGATTCACCTTCGGGGAGATCGAATGGTGAGCGATTTGATTCAGCCGCAGCCGCGATCATGAAAAGAATGAATCCAGCCAAACCCCAGGGCGTGAGGACAAACCAGTTTGGCAGCCAGCCGGAAAATCCGGCCTGGGCCCCAACGATTTTCGTCGTCGAAAGCGATCCGACGATCATGATGACGGTTACCGCTGACAAAATCAGAGGCACCTCGTAACTAATCATCTGCGCAATCGCACGCATCGCGCCCAGCAGCGAATATTTGTTTCGGCTGGACCACCCAGCCATGAACACAGCAAGTTCGGTCGCAGCACCGACCGCAAAGAAAAACAAAACGCCGCCGTCCAGATCGACCGCGACCATATTTCTGCCGACCGGCACTACTGCAAGGGCCAGGAAAACGGGAATCACTAACACGAGCGGTGCGATGAAGTGAACGACTTTGTCCGCCGCGCGCGGGACGATGTCCTCTTTGGTCATTGCTTTGAGCCCGTCTGCGACCGGTTGAAGTACTCCGAACGGACCGACCCGATTCGGCCCATAGCGATTTTGTATTCGACCGAGACCTTTTCGCTCGAGAATGGTTGTAAGCGCGAAAAGTGCCGCAAAAACAGCAATGATGGCCGCGACTGAGATTAAAGCTGAAACGAGCGGCTGCCAGCTCAGCGGCATGAGAACGACCACCCAATGCTTCAAATTCACAAAGAGTTGGTCCATGATTCAGTTGGGTAGAGCCTCGGACAGGGCAAGAGCGTTCCATCCGCCAAGATTGATCGGCAGCCGCCTCATTTCGCGAGTTCTGGAACGGGTGCTGGTTTTGGAGGAACCGCGGGTTTTGCCGCTGCAGCGGCCTTCGCTTTTGCTTCGGCGTCTGCTTTGGCTTTTGCCTCAGCTTTCGCCTTTTCAGCAGCGAGACGGCCATCTACCTCGGTCGCCTCGGTCGGATGGATTTTCTGATAGTATTCGTTGGACTTCGACAGTCCTGCCCTGTTCAGTATCAATCCGCCGAAACGGTCAGTCGTGCTCAATTCAAATTCGGTATCCATCTTGATTGCTTCGAACGGACACACCTCGACGCAAATTTGGCAGCTCATGCATACCGAAACATCGATGTCGAACACTGCGGGATAAAACTGCGGTTTGCCCACGTAATCGGGCTTCCTGTCCTTGCTTTTGACGATGTAAATGCATTGCGGCGGGCATTCCTTTTCGCAAATCTGGCAGGCTACGCAGCGCAATCCTGCGTGTGGGTCCTTGCCATCGAAAAGCAGGAAAGGAAAGTTGCGCGCGGCTTCCTTTTGCGGCAACCGTTCCTCTGGATATTGGACGGTCGTCAACCGCTCTTCTTTGACATAACTGCCAAAGAAATTTCGGGCGGTTTCGCCCATGCCTTTAATGATGCCTTCACCAAGCATAAGAAACGTTACAGGGTGAACATTGAAACTTGCAAGTGCGTTGTGCGATACCAGCCGGGTTTGGAAAGGATTGGTGTTTTTTCGGCAAAAACCGGTGACCGTCTATCAGCGGTCGACCTCGCCCAGAACGATATCCACGCTGCCGAGAATAATCACCACGTCGGCAACCAAGTGTCCCAAACACATATCCTCCAGAATCGTCAGATTGATAAGGCTCGGGGGACGCACTCGATAACGGTAAGGATTTGGCGTGCCGTCACTGATTAAATAGAACCCGAGTTCCCCTTTTGGTGCTTCGATTCGTCCGTAAGATTCACCGACCTTCGGACGAAAGCCGCGTATTTTTGCTTTCGGATCGATGATTGGTCCGGCCGGAATGTCTCGCAATGCCTGCTCGAGGATTTTTACCGATTCGCGCATTTCCAGGACGCGAAGCATGTAGCGATCGTAAACATCATTATGCTCTCCCAACGGCACACGAAATTGAAAGCGATCGTAAATGCCGTATTTGTCCACTTTGCGAATGTCGTAATTCACCCCTGCGGCGCGAATCAACGGACCGGTGATGCCGGCATTCACCATGAGCTCTTTCGGCAGGACGCCTACTCCCTGCGTGCGAGCCATCAGAATCTCGTTTCCGCTGATGAGGCGTTCGTATTCATCGACAAATCGTGGAAACTCGGTGACGACTTTCCGTGCCTCTTCCAGCCATCCTGCTGGAAGATCGACTCGGCACCCGCCAAAGCGCATGTAATTGCACATCATCCGAGCGCCGGTCAGCGCCTCAAAAAGATCGAGAATTTTCTCCCGTTCACGGAACGCGTACATCAGTGGCGTCCCGAGGGCGCCCATGTCTTGCATTAAGAAGCCGACGAGGGATGCGTGATTCTGCAGGCGGGTTAATTCAGCCGTGATAACACGAATATATTCCGCGCGCTCAGGGACTTGCAGGCCGGCCAATTTTTCGACAGCGAGGGCGTAGGCCCAGTTGTTGGTCAGAGAACAAAAGTAATCGAGCCGATCCGTATAAGGCATCGAGGCGAGATAGGATGTGTTTTCGGCGATTTTCTCGTGATTTCGATGCAAATAGCCAAAGACTGGCTTCAGCTTTACAACGCGCTCGCCATCGAGCACGACATCCATACGGAACACACCGTGAGTCGAAGGATGATGAGGCCCCATGGCGACTTCGAGCAATTCGCCGGAGGCCTCACCGCCTGGAGAGTGCTTTGGCAGACGCTCGAAACTTATGGGCTCGGTTGTTGGTTGCGCTGTCATGCGTCAAATATCAGGAACAGATCGCCTGATTTCCTGTAACAATGCAATAGTGCCATGCCCATTGCACCATTTTTCAATGTAAGGCCAATCGAGTTTTCCCCGCTGGACTGACATCACATTTCTCACATCGTCTTTGTCTTTGCTCCTGGCCCAGCGCAACTTCGTAATGATTACATCTTCAGGCGAAGGAAACCAAAACCTTCTGCCGAGCAACTGGATTTCTCGCCTTCGCTTGAAGCGCTCTTGATCGTGCGGATCATTCGAAAGGAGGAACAATTCGACTGTAAACGGCGCTCCACGGTACTTCAGAATCTGCCTATAGGTTCCAGTCGTTGTCTCGAAGGAAAGTTGAGGATCCAAATCAAACGGCTCACCAAGTGCCCGAACAAAATCGTCACCGACCGCTGACTTCAGTTGGAGAACAAAATCCGCATCCTTTGTAGAACGCGGGATGCCGTAGTGATTGCTTGAAAAAGCGCCAACAAGCAGAAACGGAATCCCACAGACGTCCAAAGCTTCTACGACGCGAAGCGTGACGCTTTCTATTGAAATCATGGATGCCGTTCCAGCCATTCACCCAGGCGCAACCTATCTTCCAGGATTTTCATGCATTCCTCTTCGGTTGCCCCTGGATTTTCGCTGCGGATTCCGGCGAGGGTAATTTCACAAGCGAATCGGAACAAATCCTCTCCCGCCAGGAACTTTTCCTCCGGCGTCATTTTGCGCGCCTCCAAAACCTCTTCACGATATAATTGATCGATTAGCGGCTGAAACTCACTGCGAAAAGGTTTCGTTTGATAAGCCGGCGCAGTCTCTTTCAACTTATCCTCGCTCATAAAGTGACTCGCCACTTCAGGGCGCTGCGGGGCCCTGCCCTTCATGCCGTTTCGCCTTTTCCAAGACCTCATCGTGCGCGGTCGGCTCGTATTCGTAATCGTCCGGTTCGACGTAGTCTTTGCGCATTGGATAATCCTGGAATTCTTCCCACATCAAAATCCGCCGCAAGTCGGGATGGCCATCGAAGACGATCCCGTAAAGATCGAAAATCTCCCGCTCCTGAAATTCGCATCCACGCCAAATCGGCGTCAGCGATGGCAAATGCACCTGGTCGCGTCGATCTCCGGTTCGCATGCGGATGATGACAGGACCGTGCTTCAATTCCATCGAGTAAAGGTGGTAAACGGTTTCGAGATAGCCTGGCCGTTTCTTTTCAACGGTTTCTTCAACTTCTTTCTCTGCGCCATCAATGACTTTTTTGACTTTCACCTTCTCTTTCAGAACGGTGTCCAGCCAGTCAACCCCGGTGACGTTCGAAGCGTAATCAAATCGCAATTGCGGATCATCGCGCAAAAATTTTGCGACGGCGACGGCATGCTCTGCATCGATCAGCAGGGACCTCTGGGCCGATGGACTTTCATTTGGAATAATTTCCACGCGCGCGCCGGGAATTGTTGCTTCTATACGCGTTTTAAACTGCTCGAGTGTCTCCACTTTGTTCCTACTCAGTCCTGGTCACGACCGGCGGTTGCCAAACGTCCGGATTATTGGGCGGCTCCAAATCATGCGCGCCATATTGCGGAATCGGAAATTCGCTTGGCGCATCGGCATGGAGATGCCGTGGCCGTTGCTCGCTCGTCAGGCTTTGCTCCTCAATTTTCTTCTGCAATGTCATGAATGCATGAAGCAACGCTTCCGGCCGTGGTGGACAACCTGGGATATGCACATCGACCGGGATATAGCGGTCAATCCCTTTGAGCACATTGTACCCCTGCTTGAACGGGCCACCGGAAATCGCGCAGGCGCCCATCGCGATGACGTATTTGGGTTCTGGCATCTGATTGTAAAGCCGAATGACTTGCGGTGCCATTTTCTTGGTAACGGTGCCGGCGACGATCATGAGATCGGCCTGGCGGGGCGACGGGCGAAACACCTCAGCGCCAAATCGCGCCAAATCATACCGAGCCATGCTCGTCGCAATCATTTCAATCGCACAACAGGCCAGGCCGAATTGCAATGGCCAAACGGAGTTCTTCCGACTCCAGTTGTAGAGCTCTTCCAATTTCAGAGTGAAGATGCCCTGTTTGCTCAGCTCCGTTCTTAAGCTTTCGTCAATCACATCACGCTCTCATTTCCAGGTCAGGACACCTTTTTGCCAGGCCCACGCAAGTCCCAAAACCAGCAAAAATACGAAAACGATCATCGAAATAAATGCGTCCGCGCTAAGTCCGGTGAAAGAGACGGCGAACGGGAGCAGGAATATCGTTTCGACATCGAAAATCAGAAAGATGATTGCGTAGAGATAGTATTCCGCTTTGAAAGGAATCCACGCGTCGCCCTTCGATTCCAGGCCGCATTCGTATATCGCGTTTTTGTCCGGACCAGGTTTTTGAGGAGAAAATTTCTTCGACCAAATCCACGCCAAGGCCAGCGGTGCCAGCGCAAAAAGGACGGCTGCGATCATTAGAACCAGAATGACCAGGTAGGGATCGTTATCCGGAGGCATGATCAATTCTCGCCCTTTTCCGGCTTGGCGGGAGGCAGCCCGGGCGGTAATCCAACGGAATGGGCGATATCATCGAATTCATCGTGGCTGACGTCTTCGAGGCGTTTGCCGGCGGCGGCCAGTTTTTCGTTAATCTTGATGGCTTTCTCAGTCATTACTTCATGAGTCTCCTGTGAACCGCCCATCAGCACGAAATTGGGGCCGGTGGTAAGACGCTTGTGACCATCAGAATCGAGGCCGAGCCCAACCATGACAGCTTTGCGAGTGCGTTTCTTCTTTTTCTTGGCGTCAGCCATACAACGCAGGGTAGAACCGAAGCACCGTTGCGTCAATAAGCTTAGGCCGTTCGAGCTCGTGAGCAGAACTTGCCGCAAATTGTCGGGTTACGCCCCGGAGCGAATAAGTTCCGCAAAGGTGTTGAGGATGGTGGAAGCCAAGCTTTGACATCCATCGCTTTCATGTGAAATTGTGTTGAGGAACGGTTCAATTAAGTCTGCAATAGTCTGAGGAATATCATATGAAGAGATTCATGGGTGCCATGATAAGTTGTTTGGCGGGTGTGTTATTAATGCAGTCAGGTGTTGCTTCGGCAAAAACGAATCCGCCGCCGAAGGTCACGATTCAGGAT
>Ga0137397_10002400_pt1 | contig 13081 bp, 8 predicted proteins | sample czorhiz116metaG_FD_106658 | JGI IMG/M metagenome (GOLD analysis project Ga0137397, IMG submission 106658) | Vadose zone soil microbial communities from Angelo Coast Range Reserve, California, USA - czorhiz1.16 metaG | ecosystem: Environmental > Terrestrial > Soil > Vadose zone | place: USA... | reverse complement strand
CGTGGCAAATCGGTCAAAGACTCCTCACCGCGTAGCCTTGTACGCCGCCCGGACCGCGCTTAAGCGCCGCCGTCCCGCCATGCCCGCCGCCCAAGGTCGCCTCGATCACGGACCGCCGGTCGGGGTCATCGACATTGGCTCGAACTCGGTGCGGCTCGTGGTCTATGAGGGGCTGACCCGCAGCCCGACGCCGATCTTCAACGAGAAGGTGCTCGCCGGTCTCGGCCGCGAGGTGCAGACGACGAAGCTCCTGGCACCGGACGCGGTCGAAAAGGCGCTCGCGGCGCTGCGGCGCTTTCGCACGCTCTGCGACCGCATCGATGTACCGAGCCTGTGGGTGGTCGCGACCGCAGCCTGCCGCGATGCCAAGAATGGCAAGGCCTTCGTCGAGGAAGCGGAGCGCATCTGCCGCACCAGAATTGAAGTGATCTCCGGTAAGCGTGAGGCGGAGCTGTCGGCGCTCGGGGTGGTTTCGGGCTTCCATCGGCCGGATGGGATCATGGGGGACCTCGGCGGCGGCTCGCTCGAGCTGACTGATGTGCGTGGTCACCGCGTACAGCCCGGCGTCACGCTGCCGCTCGGCGGGCTTGCGCTGCAGGACGTGTCGAAGAAGTCGATCAAGAAGGCCGAGAAGCTGGTCAAGAAGGCTTTGGGCGAAGTGCGCCTCCTCGAGGGCGGCAAGGGACGCTCGTTCTACGCGATCGGCGGCACATGGCGGTCGCTGGCGCGACTGCACATGTGGCAAAAGGGCTATCCACTGCACGTCATGCACGGCTATGTGATCCCGGCAAAGGAGGCCTATGAGTTCAGCGGCCTTGTGCATCGGGTCGACACCGAGACGTTGTCGCAGATCGAGGCGGTGGCGGATGCCCGCCGCCCGCTGTTGTCCTATGCGGCGCTGGTGCTGGAACATCTGATCGACATGGCGCGTCCGAAGGACATCGTGATCTCGGCGCTGGGTGTGCGTGAGGGCCTGCTCTATTCGATGCTTGACGCCGAGGAGCGCCGGGAGGATCCGCTGATCGCGGCGGCCCAGGAGCTCAATGTGCTGCGCTCGCGCTCGCCTGCGCATGGCCAGGAGCTGATCACCTGGACCGACCGCTTCATGGCCTCGACCGGGATTGAGGAGACCGCCGAGGAGCGGCGGCTGCGGCACGCCGCCTGTCTGCTGGGTGACATCGGCTGGCGCGCCCATCCAGACTATCGCGGCGAGCAGTCGCTCAACATCATCGCCAACGCGGCCTTTGTCGGCATTGATCATCCCGGCCGCGCTTATCTCGCGCTTGCGGTGTTCTTCCGCCATGTCGGGTTGATTGACGAGGAGCTGTCGCCGCGGCTACGCGAGCTCGCGTCGACCCGCGTGCTCGATCGTGCGCGCGTTCTGGGCGCCGCGTTGCGCGTTGCCTATCTGGTGTCGGCTTCCACCACCGGCGTGCTGCCGAAGACCCCGATGGTGGTCGAGCGCGGCCGCCTGGTGCTGCGGTTCGAGAATGGCCTCAAGACGCTCGCCGGGGAGCGCGTGTTCGTGCGCTTGCGCCAGCTCGCGCGCCTCATTGGCCGCGAGCCGGTGATGGAAGCGTCATAGCTGCCGCGATTGGCGCTTCGTTCTGGTTTTTCTCGTCATCTGCGCCGAACAATGCGCGCCAACCCAGCGCGCACCAAGGGAACCTTGGCTGATTCAGCCGGAGCAGAAATTGAGCGGGTTTGCTGTTAAGGGCTCTTGCAACCGGGGCCCTTGCAACCGAGCGTCCGCCGTTGGGCCGCGACGCGAAATGCCGGTAGGGATCAGCCGAAACGCAGGAACAGCGAGGTGGCCAAGACCCACCCTATAAACAAAACGACTGCAAGCGTCTCGAAACCCATCATGGCGTCAGACCCCGTTGTCTACATGCCAAAATCGTACCGACAGATAGCTGTGGATTCAAGCCTAGTAGGCCTTGACAATAGGTAGTTTACTACCCTCTGACGGTAGGTCAGCACCAAAGGGGAACTTTTCTAGGAGTAACTTGAGGCAGCTGCGAAGGTAGAAATGATGTGAAGCCCCCACCGGAAGGGGGATGAGTCGGAAAACCGCTGCGGGACGCCGTCACCGACGTCCCGCAGCTCCGCTGTACAATCATTCGGTGATGAAATCGGTCCGCCTAAAATAGGGCAATGTGTGCGCGCGTCCGACCCTTGGCCCGTCCTCCCAAAACGGTTTTGTTGCCATTTGCCCCCTTGGGGCGTCGCTTTGCTGCGATCTTCAATTGCGCTACTTTGTGCGCGAGCCTCGTCCCGGTAAATCAGCCAGAGGTACCGCCGCCGCGGCGGTCACCTCATTCAACCAAACGGCTTCAACCGGTTGAAGGACGTGGATTATTTCGCGCGTTCCGTGCGGTGGGAGATTATGAATTAGTACTAATACGAAAGTATCGAGTGCGCGTGCGCGCTACCTCAATTGTCACTTCCGTTCCACTGCAACTACACGGTTGTGCTCAACCGCGAGCGCGAGCCGGCCATGCTTGAGGGCGAGCGCCTTATCGCCAAACAGCTCACGGCGCCAGCCTGAGAGGGCCGGCACATCGGCTTCGTCATCAGCCGCGATGCGGTCGAGATCGTCCATGGTGGCGATGACCTTGGCGGCAACCCCATGCCGCTCAGCGGTCATGCGCAAGAGCACCTTGAGCAGCTCGACGGTTGCTTGGCCGTTCGGCGCTCCCTTGGGTCGCTCGATCTTCGGCAACGTCTTCAAGTCGCGCGCGAGACCGCGCTTGACTGCCTCGATGATCGCCTCGCCCCATTTCGAGCGCTCGAAGCCCTTGGGCAGCGAGCGCAGGTTGCCGAGCCGCTCTATGGTGGTGGGCGCCTGCACCGCAAGGTCGCCGACGACGTCGTCCTTGAGCACGCGCCCGCGTGGCACGTCGCGCGTCTGAGCCTCGCGTTCGCGCCAGGCCGCGACCTCGATCAGGACTGCGAGCTCCTTGGGCTTACGCACCCGTGTCTGCAGCCGCTGCCACGCGTGCTCGGGTTCCATTCTGTACGTGTCGGGCGAGGTAAGCACCCGCATCTCTTCCCGCATCCATTCTGTGCGGCCGCGTTTTTTGAGGTCGGCCTCCAGCTTGACATAGACGTCGCGGAGATGCGTGACGTCGGAGATCGCATAGGCGATCTGGGCCTCGGAGAGCGGGCGCCGCGTCCAGTCGGTGAAGCGCAGCGATTTGTCGAGATTGTCGCCGGTGATGCGCTGCACCAGCTGGTCGTAGGCAATCGAGTCGCCATAGCCGAGCACCATGGCGGCGACCTGAGTGTCAACCAGCGGCGCCGGAATGAGGCCGGCGGCGTGCCAGCAGATCTCGATGTCCTGGCGGGCGGCGTGAAAGACCTTGATGACGTTCTCATCCGCCATCAGGTTGAACAGCGGCTTCAGGTCAATGCCGTCGGCGAGCGCGTCGACCACCACCGCTTCGTCAGTGCTGGCGATCTGCGCCACGCAAAGCTTTGGGTAATAGGTGCTCTCGCGCAGGAACTCGGTATCGACCGTCACGAATTGGTGGCGCTGCAGGCGCCCGCAGACTTCAGCCAGGGAATTGGTCGTTGTGATCGGTTGCATACGTTACGTCTGATATAGCGTAGGGCACTGCGCTTGTCAGGAGAGCAAGGCGGCAGCCCCGAATCGTAGCCAATGGTAACATCGCCTGGGGTGGTTGAGGGGGGGGGGCCGCAGGGATCAGCCGCGAACCTTCAGCCGCGCACCTTTGGCAGCATGATGAACTCCCAGGGCGAGGGGAGTGTGGGCACTGGAACTTCGATCAGGCTGGGGCCCTCGCGGCGGGCGAGTGCGCGCTTGAGGGCGGCCCGCAGCTCGACGGGGTTGCGGGCGCGCTCGGCCGCTGCCCCGAAGCTTTCGGCGAAGCGCACGAAATCCGGGTTGCTGAGGTCGCTGGCGATGATCCGGTTGCCAAAGCGTTCCGCCTGGGTGCGCCGCACATTGCCATAGGCGCCGTCGTTGAAGACCACGGCCGTGAGCGGGATGCGGTGGTGGACCGCCGTCGCCATCTCGGTCGCCGTGAACATGAATCCGCCGTCGCCCGCGATCGCCACCACTGGCAGATCGCGCCGCGCATCCTGAACGCCAAGCGCCGCCGCATAGCCCCAGCCGAGCGAGTCCTGGAAGCCCGGCGAGATGAAAGTGCGCGGCTTGTAGGCGGGGTAGAGCAGGCGGGCCGCGAAGCCCATTTGCGTGACCTCCTCGACGAAAATCCCGTCCTCTGGCAGCTCGGCGCGAATCGCTTCGAGATAGCCGATCTGGGGCGCGAGCTTGGCAAGGCGGGCGCGCAGCTTGCCCTGCCGCTCCAGCATCTCGTCCCGCCGTGAGTGCCGTGAACGATTGCGCGTCGCGAGCGCGTCGATCAGCTCGCGCAGGATCGGCGCCGCGTCGCCCACGAGGGCAACCGCGGGCTTGCGGAAGCGCTCGGGCTCCTCGGGGTCGGCATCGACCCGGATGACCTGCAGCGTATCATCGATGCCCCACTGCATCTGCTGGAACAGCCGCGTGCCGACCGCGAGCACCGCATCGGCCTCGCGCCAGAGCTCGTGGCCGAGCGGCAGCACCACGCTGAACGGATCGCGCCCGTCGATCACGCCGCGTCCGCGCCGGAATCCCATCACGGGTGCCTGCAGCAGGCTTGAGAGCTCGCGCACCTCGGTCGAGGCATCCTGCGCGCCGCCACCCACCACGATCAGGATGCGCTCGGCGGCGCCAAGCCGCTTGGCGGCGTCCGCGACCGCGTCCTCGTCAATAAGGGAAGGAGTTTCAGGCAGGGGCGCTGCGATGTCAGGCACAGGCCCGCTGCGGCCCCAGACATCGATGGCGCATTCGAGCGCGGCCGGCCCCGGCCGGCCGCTGGCCATGGCGCGGAAGGCGGCATTGACCAGCGCTGGCGCGTCGGCGGGTGTGTGGATGCGTGCGACGAAATCAACGAGCCGCGAGAGGATGCCGGCTTGGTCGCGAATCTCATGCAGGTGGCCATAGCCGCGTCCAATCGCCGCCTGCGCGATCTGCCCGATCAGCGCAAGCACGGGCGCGTTGGTGCCGTGCGCGGTGAGGAGGCCGGTCGCCGAGTTGAGGAGGCCGGGGCCCGGCACCACGCAATAAGCCTGCGGCTTGCCGGTCGCGAGCGCCGCCCCCAGCGCCATCAGACTCGCGCCCTGCTCGTGCCTGGTATGGACCGTGCGGATACGATCGGAGGCCTTGAACAGCGCATCGAAGAACGGATCATTGTGCACGCCCGGCAGCGCATAGATGGTGTTGAGGCCGTGCGCGATCAGCGCTGCGACGATTGCCTCCGCGGTGTTCATGATCGGCATCGGGCGTGAACCTTGTCGTTGTCGTGCCCGCTGCTGTAGCCCGGATTGAGCGGCAGCGAAATCCGGGGGGCCGTTTCCATTTTTCGGGTCACGCGCCAAAATTTTGGTTTCGTTGAATGCGATGAGCGCTGCACGATTGAAGTTTCACCAGGAGGGCCGTGTGTCGATGAGACCATGCGCGACGCCGGACAAGCTCTGCTGTAACAGCGGGCCTCGGAAGCCGTGTGCTCTGAGCGTGTCCATGGCGGGCCTCATGATTTCGGCTTCATCCCGGCAATTCGACTCGTGAGATGTACCGCTGCCGAATCCAATATTGCGGCGATATGTGCGCCGCCCTATACTGGAAGTTGTCAGTGGCAGTCATACCGTTTTGAGACGCAGGCAGATAAGGCCCACTGTCAATGTTCATAAGTTCATAGGTTCATAAGGAGCCAGATCATGGCCCTCGATCCAATCGAGGCGGCAGTGGCCCTGCATCGATTCGGCTTTGGACCACGAGCCGGCTCGATTGCGGCGCTCGCCTCCGACCCGCGCGGCGCTCTCTTATCTGAACTGGACCGACCGAATGCCGGACAGATCGCAAACGCCGGGCTGATGCCAAGCGGTCAGATCAGTCGTGTCGCCTTCGAGTTCAATCAGGAGCGACAAGCGAAGGAGCGCGTTGAGGCCAGGCGCAAGGAGGCTGAGAAGCAGGAGGCCGCGAAGCGCGCCGCCGAGGGCGCCGCAATGGACAATGGCGCGATGGAAAAGTCCATGGAGGCCAAGTCCATGGAGGCGAAGTCCATGGAGGCCAAGTCCATGGAGGCCAAGTCCATGGAGGCGCCCGCTCCCGCTGCTCCGCCAAACCCGCCGCCGCAAACCCCAATGCGGGAGAACTTCATCAGAGAGGGCAAGGCGCATTACGATGCCGCCATCAACGCGGAGATCGGCTTCGTCGAGCGTCTGGTGTGGTTCTGGTCGAACCATTTCTGCGTCAATGCCGATACAACGGTGATGGCCGGCGCATATGAGCGCGAGGCGATCCGTCCGCATGTGCTCGGTCGCTTCGTCGATATGCTGCTCGCTGCCGAGAGCCACCCGGCGATGCTGATCTACCTCGACAATGCTCAGTCGACAGGCCCCAACTCGGTCGCCGGCATCATGCGCAACCGAGGGCTCAATGAGAATCTCGCGCGCGAAATCCTCGAGCTGCATACACTCGGCGTGCGCACGGTCTATACCCAGGAGGACGTCACCAGCTTCGCGAAAGTGATCACCGGCTGGACCCTGCTGACGACGGACACCAATCCGCACCACGGCGGCGAGTTCCTGTATCACCCTCGGATGCACGAGCCGGGCGCGCAGACCGTGCTCGGCAAATCCTATCGCGACACCGGCCAGGAGCAGGGCCGCTCCGTGCTCACCGACCTCGCCCGCCATCCAGCGACCGCGAAGCATATCGCGACCAAGCTTGCGCGCCATTTCATCGCCGACGAGCCTCCAGCCGCGCTGGTCGAGCGCCTGACGCAGAAGTTCACCGAGACCGAGGGCGACCTCTGGGAGGTCTCGAAGGCTTTGCTGGCCGCTCCGGAATCGTGGGCGCCCGAACGGGCCAAGATCAAGCGGCCGAGCGAATGGTATGTCGCGATGCGACGCGCAGCCGGGTTTTCGGATAGCCCCCCCGGCCCCATCCTGCAGGGGACGAATCGATTGGGCGAGCCGCTCTGGCGGCCACCGGCGCCAAGGGGCTTTTCCGACGACAACGGTGCTTGGCTCGACGGGTTAGCCCACCGGCTCGATTCGGCCAATGCCTTTGCGCAGAATACTGCCGCACGGCTCGATCCAAATGCGGTCATGGAAACGGCGCTCGGTCCGCTTGCTTCGCCCGAGACGCGCCAGGCCGTCGCCCGCGCCGAGAGCAAAGCGCAGGCGTTGACGTTTGTATTAATGGCTCCCGAATTCCAGCGGAGGTGATCATGTCCGCAATGCTCCATGTCCCGACCCGCCGCGAGCTGCTGCTCGGCTCGGGCGCGCTGTTTGCGTGGGCGTTCGTACCGCGGATCGCGCGGGCGGAAGGCCGCGACCCACGCTTCCTCACCATCGTCTTGCGCGGGGCTCTCGATGGGCTCGCGGCTGTCGCGCCGGTCGGCGATCCCGATTGGATCAAACTGCGCGGCGACAATGCGCTCAGGCTTGATGGCAAAACCCCGGCTCTGCCGCTCGACGGGTTCTTTGCCCTCAATCCGGCGATGCCGAACCTGTACCGACTCTATAAGGCCGGCCAGGCCATCGTCGTGCACGCGGTGGCGACGCCCTATCGCGAGCGCTCGCACTTCGACGGGCAGGACGTGCTGGAAAGCGGCTACGCAAGAGTGGGACGCGCGGATACGGGCTGGCTCAATCGCGCGCTCGTGGGTCTCGCGCCTGGCGACCGCGTCGAAACCCCAACGCATGGGCGTCGCTCGTTCGCGGTCGGACCGATTACACCGCTGGTGGTGCGCGGCCCGGCGCCGGTGCTGTCATGGGTACCCTCCCGGCTGCCGCCAGTGAGCGATGAGACCACAATGCGCCTGCTCGATGTCTATCGCCAAACCGACCCGCTGCTGGCGCGTGTGCTCGAAGATCGGATCAATCTCAAGAAAATCGCGGGACCGGACCCGAACCAGCGCAGCGGCGAGAATACGGGCCCGGCGGTCCAGATCGGAAACATCGAGCAGGTGCGTGCCTACTTTGCCGAAGCGGCCGGGGGAGCGGCGAAATTCCTGGCGAGCGCCGACGGCCCGCGCGTCGGCGCGCTCGCGCTCGACGGCTGGGACACTCACGTCAACGAGGGTGCGGTCAACGGCCGTTTGTCAGCATTGCTCGGCGCACTTGATGCCGCCATCGCAGCCATCGAGACCAACATGGGCGCAGCCTGGAGCGAGACCGTGGTGGCGCTGGTCACCGAGTTCGGCCGCACGGCGCGTATCAATGGCAATGACGGAACCGATCACGGTACCGCAACGGTGGCGCTGTTTGCCGGCGGCGCGCTCAAGGGTGGCCGGATCGTCGCCGATTGGCCGGGCGTAAAGGAGGCCGATCTCTACCAGAACCGCGATCTGCAACCGACGACTGATTTGCGCGCCGTGCTCAAGGGCTTGCTCAAGGACCATCTCCGTGTCGAGGATCAGGTGCTGGCCACCGACATATTCCCTGACAGCGATGCGGCAAAGCCGATGGAGGGATTGCTCGCATGATGCGGGCTTCCCTCTCGTAAGAGGCGATTGGAAATCGGGGTCTGTTCCCGTTGTTCGGTATCCTTGACAAGGCCGGCCGCGCATGTGCTTGTCCGCGCGCGATTTTCTTCAGGACGAGCCATGCACCGGTACCGAACCCATACCTGTGGCGCTTTGCGTGATACCGACATCGGGCAGCCGGCGCGGCTGTCGGGCTGGTGCCATCGCATCCGCGACCACGGTGGGCTCCTGTTCATCGACCTGCGCGACCATTACGGCCTGACGCAATGCGTCGCCGACCCGGATTCGCCTGCCTTCAAGACGGTCGAGACGCTGCGCTCGGAGTGGGTGGTTCGGATCGAAGGCAAGGTGCGCAAGCGCCCGGCCGGCACCGACAATCCGGAGATGCCGACCGGCGCCGTGGAAGTGTTCGTGAGCGATGTCGAGGTGCTGGGTCCGGCTGGCGAATTGCCGATGCCGGTGTTCGGCGACCAGGAATATCCCGAGGAGATCCGGCTCAAGTACCGCTTTCTCGATCTCCGCCGCGAGCGGCTGCATAAGAACATCATGCTGCGCGGTGCGGTGATCGACTCGCTGCGGCGGCGAATGAAAGAGCAGGGCTTCTTCGAGTTCCAGACCCCGATCCTCACTGCGTCGTCGCCGGAAGGTGCGCGCGACTATCTCGTGCCCTCGCGCATTCATCCCGGCAAGTTCTACGCCCTGCCGCAGGCGCCGCAGCAGTTCAAGCAGCTGATCATGGTGGCGGGCTTCGACCGCTACTTCCAGATCGCGCCCTGCTTTCGCGACGAGGACGCACGCGCCGACCGTTCGCCCGGTGAGTTCTATCAGCTCGACCTCGAGATGAGCTTCGTGACGCAGGACGACGTGTTCGCGGCGGTCGAGCCGGTGATGCGTGGTGTGTTCGAGGAATTCGGCGGCGGCAAGCCGGTGACGCAGAAGTTTCCGCTCATCCCTTACGCCGAGGCGATCCGCGCATATGGCAGCGACAAGCCCGACCTGCGCAACCCGATCAAGATGCAGGACGTGTCTGATGTTTTTCGCGGCTCGGGCTTCAAGGTGTTCGCGCGCATTCTCGAAAATCCCAAGGCGGCGGTGTGGGCCATTCCGGCGCCGGGCGGCGGCTCGCGCGCGTTCTGCGACCGCATGAACGCCTGGGCGATTTCGGAGGGCCAGCCCGGCCTCGCCTACATCTTCTTTGCGGTGGAGAACGGAAAAGTAGTGGGTCGCGGTCCGGTCGCCAACAACGTGGGGCCCGAGAAGACCGACGCGATGCGTGCGCAGCTCGGCCTCAAGGATGGTGATGCCGTGTTTTTCGTCGCCGGCGATCCGGCGGTGTTCGTCAAGTTCGCAGGACCTGCGCGCAACAAAGTGGGCGAGGAGCTCAACCTCATCGCCAAGGACCGGTTCGAGCTCTGCTGGATCGTCGACTTCCCGATGTACGAGTGGAACGAGGAAGAGAAGAAGATCGACTTCTCTCACAACCCGTTCTCGATGCCGAACATGCCGGCTGCGGATTTCCTCAAGCTCGATCCGAACGACCGCGACACCATCCTCGGCATCAAGGCGATCCAGTACGACATCGTCTGCAACGGCACCGAGCTCTCCTCCGGCGCGATCCGCAACCATCGCCCCGATGTGATGAAGAAGGCCTTTGCGATCGCGGGCTACGGCGAGGACGTGCTGGAGCAGAAGTTCGGCGGCATGCTGCACGCGCTTTCGCTTGGCGCGCCGCCGCACGGCGGCATTGCGCCTGGCGTCGACCGCATCGTGATGCTGCTCGCCGGCGAGGAGAACCTGCGCGAGGTGGTGCTGTTCCCGATGAACCAGCGCGCCGAGGACCTGATGATGGGCGCGCCGTCCGAGGCGACGCCGAAGCAGCTGCGCGAATTGCACATCAGGCTGAACTTGCCGGAGAAGGGCTGATCTGCTGTTTGCCGTTCCGCATCTGCAGCGCCGTAGGGTGGGCAAAGGCGCGGGCCACGCGTGCATTCATTACCACGTCTCCAGCATAGCGCCGTGCCCACCACTGGGTCTCGGCACGTGAATTATCTGTCGCGGTGGGCACGGCGCACGAACGGCCGTGCCAGGCGGAAAGGCCCTGCCACCGCCTTTGCCCACCCTACGGCGCTGATATAATTGGCGCAGAAGAAAATATCGGAGAGGGGGGCTCATCATGGCCATATCCGGGATTATCACACGCATCGCTGCCGCCGCAGCCGTCGCTACGCTCGGCGCTGCGCCAGCGCTGGCACAGCAGCCGATCAAGATCTTCGACTCGCATCTGCACTACAATCATCAGGGGCCGGCGCCGTTCTTTGCGCTCGAGCAAGTGCTCGACACGTTCAAGCGCAACAATGTCGGTGGCATTGTCGCCAACAGCCGGCCGAACCGCGGCACTCAAATGCTGGTCGAGGCCAAGACCCCAGGCCTGTGGGTCGTACCGTTCATCAGGCCTTACCGGGTCGAGAGCGACGTGCAGACCTGGTCGGAGGACCCGGCGATCTTCGCGATGATCGAGGAGGAGTATAAGCGCGGCTACTACAAGGGCGTTGGCGAGTTCCACATCTATGGCGAGACCGCGCAACGCCCGCTGGTGCGCAAGACCGTCGACTTCGCGACTGAGCGCGACCTGTTCGTGCTCGCCCACTGCGACGAGCGCGCGCTTGCGATCATGCTCGCCAACAATCCGAAGGCCAAGATGATCTGGGCGCATACGGGCTTCTCGACCGCGGTCGAGCAGGTGCGCGACTTTTTGGACAAGCATCCGGCGCTGATGATGGAATTGTCCTACCGCAGCGGCATTGCCGAGGGCGGCGGTATTTCGCCCGAGTGGCGCGCTCTGTTCGCCCGTTATTCCGACCGCTTCCTGCTGGGCTCCGATACCTGGATCAATCAGCGCTGGTCGAGCTATGGCTCGATCATGACTGGCTATCGCGACTGGCTCGGGCAACTGCCGGCAGAGCAGGCGACGCGCATTGCTTATGGCAATGCGGAGCGCATCTATGGCGGCAAAATGCCCGATTGATCCGGCCGCGACACGATCGCATGCACCGCGCTCCTAGAGCATGATCCCGAAAAGTGGAAGCCGGTTTTCGGAAAAAGATCATGCTCAAATAAAAGAGCAGGTAAACATGCGCATTGTCGATTTGTCGGTTCCGCTCGAGAATGACGTGGCGGCCGATCCGCCCGGATTCGGGCCCGCAATTCAGTATCTCGGGCACAAGGATACGATCTCCTCCTTGCAGATGGCTTTTGCTGGCCTCAAGCCGGAGGACCTTCCGGACGGCGAGGGCTGGGCGATCGAGGCGATCAAGCTGTCGACGCACAACGGCACGCATCTCGATGCGCCCTGGCACTACGCCTCGACCATGGACAACGGCAAGCGCGCGATCACCATCGACGAGGTGCCGCTTGACTGGTGCTATCGGCCCGGCGTGAAGCTCGACTTTCGTCACCTGCCCGACGGCCATGTGGTGAGCGCGCAGGAGGTCGAGGACGAGCTCACGCGCATCGGCCATGTGCTCAAGCCACTCGACATCGTGCTGGTCAACACCGCTGCCGGCGCCCGCTATGGTCAGCCCGACTATGTCAACCGCGGCTGTGGCATGGGCCGCGAGGCCACGCTTTACCTGACCTCGCGCGGCGTGCGCGTGACCGGCACCGACGGCTGGTCGTGGGACGCGCCGTTCGTTCACACTGCCAAGCGCTTTGCCACGACCGGCGACGCCTCGATCATCTGGGAGGGGCACAAAGCGAGCCGCGAGATCGGTTATTGCCATATCGAGAAGCTGCACACTCTCGAATCTCTGCCCGGCAACGGATTTCTGGTCGCATGTTTCCCGGTCAAGATCCGCGCCGCGTCCGCGGGCTGGACGCGCGCGGTCGCCATTCTCGAGGGCGGCACGCCATAGGAACTGCTGGCCGACGGCGACGTGTGATGGTCGCCTGACGGGGCGCCGCCGTCGGGCCCGACTTCCGGTGTGCTCGGAAAGCCGTTACAGTCTGCTCAAACGTGAGACGCCAACCGGCGAAAGCCGGTCGAGTGCCGCGTTTCGGCGCGTCGCGCGCCAAAAAACAAAACAACGACGACACAACAAAAGTACATCCGTGTCTTTCAGGGAGGACACCAATGACCAATCAAAGCGGCATTCTAATGCTCACTGTCGTGGGTCTGCTGAGCGCCATGCTCATTGCGGCGCCGGCGCAGGAGAAAAGCAAATATCCCGAGTGGTCGGGGCAATGGACCCGGGTTCCTGATGGCGATGTGCCGCGTTACGACCCGACGAAGCCCATTCGCAGGCAGGAGGCGCCGCTCAAGCCCGAGTACTACGCTCGATTCTTGGCCAGCATCAAGGATCAGGATGAGGGAGGGCAGGGCCTCGAAATGGCCTATAGCTGCCGGCCGCCCGGCATGCCGCGCATGATGTCAGGCCTCGCCCGCATGGAATTTCTGATCGCGCCGGACATCACCCGTATCCTGTTCGACCGCAACGACTATGCGCCGCGGCGTATCTACACCG
>Ga0137397_10002396_pt1 | contig 13086 bp, 13 predicted proteins | sample czorhiz116metaG_FD_106658 | JGI IMG/M metagenome (GOLD analysis project Ga0137397, IMG submission 106658) | Vadose zone soil microbial communities from Angelo Coast Range Reserve, California, USA - czorhiz1.16 metaG | ecosystem: Environmental > Terrestrial > Soil > Vadose zone | place: USA... | reverse complement strand
GTCTCGGTGCGGATTCGCTTGAGGTCGAGCATACCTTCTAGTGGGAGCTTTCCGCCGGGGTGAGGAGGGCGCGGGCCCCGTCGAGCAGGAGGCGGCGCGCGAGGCGCGCTCCGATCTGCTCCTCGTCCCCGGCCTTTCCCTCTTCTTCGTCGCGGTAGATCTTCAGCCCTTCGCGGTCGGCGATCACGCCCTCCAGCCGGAGCGATGTTCCGTCGAGCTTGGCGAGGGCCCCGATCGGCACCGTGGGATCGGACGTGATCTCGCGCTGGAACGCGCGCTCCGCGTCGATCTCGACCCGCGCGACGGGATCATCGAGGTGTCTGACCGCCTTGAGGAGATCCTTCCCGTTCTTCAGCACCTGGATGCCCAGGGCGCCCTGTCCCGGCGCCGGCACCACCACCTCGGTCGTGAAGACCTCCGTCACGCGATCCTGGTATCCCAGGTGCTCGACCGCGGAAGCCGAGACCACCAGCCCGTCCACCTCTCCCATCTCGAGCTTGCGCATGCGCTCCTCGAGACTGCCCGAGAAATCCAGGATCGAGAGATCGTCCCGGTAGTGGAGCAGCTGGGCGCGGCGGATGGGCGTGTGCGCGCTGATCGCGGATCCCTCCGGAAGCTCGTCCATGATCGTTCCGTCTCTCGCGATCAGCACGTCGAAGGGAGTGAAGCGCTCGGTGACCGCTGCGAGGAGGATTCCGGCCAGAGGCTCCGGGGCGAGGTCCTTCATGTTCTGCACGGCGAGATCGATCTCCCCTTGAAGGAGCGCCTCCTCGAGCGGCTGCCCGGGCCACTGCGTGGCGTGGCCGCGTCCGCGCGGGTCCGCGACCGGGACGAGCGCGAACGACGCGGCGCTCAGGTGCGGCTTGAGAAGCTCGGCGATCTGCTCGCCGAGGATGCGTCCAAGACGATTGTCGCGAAAGCCGATTTTGATCTTGCGCTTGGTCATGGGGCACCGACGCTAACACACGCGTCAGAGGGAATCAACGCGGGCAGGCTCGTCTCAAGCTTGCCGTAGCGCTTCGACGATCACGCGGCGTGCGGCGTTCCGCGAGGGGAACCAGCCGCCGAGCGCGCCCATCACGGCGGCAAAGATCATCCCCGAGAGAAGCATCATGGGCGTGACCTGGAACCGGAAGGCGATCTCGCTGAAGGAGGCGAAATTCGTGGTGCTCGTCGTGATTCCGTTCACCGGCAGCACGAGAAGGCAGCCGAGGAGCCCGCCCAGCGTCGCGAGCAGCACCGACTCGATGAGGAACGAGGTCAGGATCGCGCCGCGCGAGAATCCCAGCGCGAGCAGGGTCCCGATCTCCCGGGTTCGCGCGCCCACGGCGGCGTACATCGTGTTCAGCGCGCCGAACACGGCGCCGAGCGCCATGATCAGTGTCACGAAGAGTCCCAGTCCGCGAAGGAGCCCGGCCAGCGTGGCCGACTGCGCGGCGTAGAAGTCGTCCTCGTGCTTCACCTGGACGCTCATGCGCGGATCCGACTCGAGGCGCTTCTGGATCGCGGCGAAGTGCGAGGGATCGTCCAGGCGGAAGGTGACACTTTGATACACGGGACGGTCGAAGACCGGCATGAAGAGCTCCACGTCGCCCCAGATCTCCGAATCGAAGGACGTTCCCTGGGCGTCGAAGACCCCCACCACCGACCATGCGTGTCCCGCGAGCTTGATCTTGTCGCCCACGCCCAGGTGCGCGATCCGCGCGTTGGCCAGCTTCCCGACCACGACCTCCTCGAGGCCCGGGCGGAACATGCGCCCCTCCACGAGGCGGACCTTGGAATGAAGCACGAAGGACTTCGGGGTCACGCCGCGCACGACGACGTTCGTGGACGTTCCGTTCTTTCGCTCCAGGTTCCAGACCACCACCAGCTCGTGTGCCACGAGCGGCGTTCCATCCGGCGCCCGCGCGATCTCGGGCTGGCTCTCGATCGCCGCGGCCACGTCGCGGGGGAGGATGCTCGTCAGCTCCGCCGTGGATCCGTTCCGGACCACGATCGCGTTCTCGTGGGAGCCCGTCTCCTGGAGCGCGGCCTGGAATCCGCCCGCGAGCGCGAGCGTGAAGATGAACACCCAGGACACGAGCCCGATCCCCACCGCGGTGAGGAGGGTGCTCCCCTTGCGCGCGAAGAGATTGCGGATGTTGTACTGGAGCGGGATCGCCATGGCGTCAGGCCACCTTTCGGAGCGCCGAGGCCACCTGGAGCCGCGCGGCGGTGACGGCGGGAACGATCCCGCTCAGGATCCCCATGAGCACCGCGAGCAGGAGCCCCGCCAGGATCGTCTCGGGGAGCACGCGGAAGTTCGGAAAGAACCCGCCGGCGGTGAAGTCGGATTCGCGGAAGACCAGGGCCGCCAGCCCGCAGCCGAGGATGCCCCCCAGGAGCGAGACCAGGAGCGCCTCCCCCCCGACCAGACGCAGGATCAGTCCATCCGAGTACCCGAGCGTCTTCAACACGGCGATCTCGGTGGTGCGCTCGCGCGCGGCCATCATCATCGTGTTGATCGTGACCAGCATGATCGCGAAGACGATCGCCGAGCCGATGATGGTGAGCAGGAGCTGGACGTTTCCGATCATGGAGATGAACCCGGCCTGGAAGGCCTTCTCCGTCTCGGTCTTCGTGGGCTGGGGGCTGTTCTCGAACATCGCGTCCACGCGGCGGCTCACGTCCGCGGCCATGTCGGGGGATTGGACCCGGATCCAGTAGATCCCCACCTGATTCTTCCTGCCTTCGGGCATCGACTCGTTCAGGTAATCCCAGTGGAAGAAGAGGCTGCTCTCGTCGACGTCCTTGGTCTTCCCCTCGTAGATGCCGCGCACGACGAAGCGCCAGTCGCCGGGATAGATCGTGCCGACGATCGGAACCGGATCGCCCACCTTCCAGCCGTACTTCTTGGCGAGCGCTTTGCCGATGATGGCCGCGGTGCGCTCCGACCGGAACGCCTGGATCTGATCGGCCGGCACCAGCACCTCGGGAAAGAGATCGAACATCGTGGGCACGTCCATCGCGAACTGCGCGAACTGGTTCTTGGGATCCTGGTAGAAGCCCCCGAACCAGTTGCCGTAAGAGACCCCGGTGATCCCCGGCACCTGGACCAGCCGCTCCCGGTAGGCGAGCGGCAGCGGGAAGACCAGCGAGGCGCCGTGACGGACCACGAGGCGCGTGGCCTCGGAGGCGCGGAGCGAAGCCTCGAACGAGGTGATCACGGTGCGCAGGGTGCAGAACAGGAAGAGCGCGATCGCGATGGAGAAGACCGTGAGGAACGTCCGCCGCTTGGCGCGGAGCAGATTCGCCCAGATGAGCCGGAAATACCTCACAGCTGGAGGACGCCCTTGTCGAGATGGAGCGTCTTCTGGGCGCGCTCGGCGGCGTGCGGGTCGTGCGTGACCATGAGGATCGTCTTGCGAAGCTCCGCGTGGAGGCGCTGGAGCAGGGTCAGGATCTCCGCCGCGTTCTTCGCGTCCAGGTCGCCCGTGGGCTCATCGGCGACGAGGAGCGTCGGATCGGCCACGATGGCGCGGGCGATGGCCACGCGCTGCTCCTCCCCTCCCGAAAGCTGCCGCGGGAAGTGCTTCGCGCGCGCCTCGAGCCCCACGAGCCCCAGCACGAAGAGCACCCGCTTCTTGCGCTCCTTGGCCGAGAGCTTGGTGAGGAGGAGCGGAAGCTCGACGTTCTGATACGCCGTGAGGACCGGAATCAGGTTGTAGAGCTGGAAGATGAATCCGATGTGGCGCGCGCGCCAGGCGGCGAGCCTGCTGGGCTTGAGCTTCCCCAGCGATTCGCCCGCGACCCTGACCTCGCCGCCGGTCGGCGAGTCGATGCCCGCGATCAGGTTCAGGAGCGTGGATTTCCCCGAGCCGCTGGGGCCCATGAGCGCCACGAACTCCCCCTCGCGGATCGTGAGATCGATCCCCTGCAGCACCGGGACCTCGATGCGGTCGCGGAAGTAGACCTTGTGCACGTTTCGAAGCTCTACGAGATTGCCGTCCCTCGATTCCACGAGCCCTCCCGATCCCTACTTCACCTTCACCCGGGTCTTGTCGCTGAGCCCGGCGGGCGCTTCCACGATCACCATCTCTCCGGGGGCCAGCCCCCCGCTCACGATCACGCGGTCCTGCCCCAGCGGGCGCGGGGAGACGCCGCGCATCACCGCGCGATCTCCTTCGAGCACATACACCACCGCCCGGCCCTGCGATTCTCGGATCGCCCCCTTCGGGATCGAGACCGCGGCCGGAATCGTGGCCGTCCCCGTCCCCCCGGGCGAGACCGGGTCGGCGAGAAAGGTCGTCCTCACCCCCATCTCCGGGAGCACGCGCGGGTCCAGCCGGTCGAAGGCGACCTTCACGAGCACCGTCGCCTTTTGCCGGTCCGCGGTCGGCACGATCTGCCTCACGTGCGCCGGAAAACGATCGTCGGGGTAGGCGTCCAGAACGATCTCCGCGCGCATGCCCTCGTGCACCCGCGACACGTATCCCTCGTTCACGTCCGCCTCGACCTCCAGGGTCGCGAGATTCGCCATGGTCACGATGGCCCCGCGCGTGAGCCCGCCCGAGGAGGGCACGGGGCTCACGATCTCGCCGACGTCCGCCTCCTTCCGCAGCACGGCCCCGTCGAAGGGCGCCCGGACGAAGGTCTTCTCGTATTCCACCTGCGCCGACTGCACCCGGGCGTGCGCGTTCTTCACCGCCGCATCCGCGCTCTTCACGCGGGCGCGGGCCATGTCGTCCGCCGCGGTCGCGCGATCCAGCTCGGCCTGGCTCACGAGCCCCTTCGCGTGGAGCCGCTCCGCGCGTCCCCGCGCGAGCGCGGCCTCCTTCGCCGAGGCCGCCGCCTCCGCCAGGCCGGCCTCCGCGGACGCCAGGGCGGCGCGGGCGCCCTCGAGCGCCGAGCGCTGATCCGCGTTCTGGAGAATGCCCAGGACCTGGCCCTGCTTCACGCGGCTCCCCTCCTCGACCAGGAGCCGGTTTAGCCTTCCCGCGACCTCGGTCGACACGGAGGCGCGCTGGCGGGCGACCACGTAGCCGTTCGCGGTGAGGATCTCCGCGGCGTTCGCGCCGGGAGTGCCGCCCATCGACTCGGCGCGCGCCACCTGGACGCTCAGCGCCGGAGGATGCGCGGCGCGGTACATGAAAAACGCGGCCGCGAGAAGGGCAAGCGCGGCCGCGCTCAGGAGCGCGATGCGGCGGGTGGGGCTGGATTGGGGTGAAGGAGCGTCGCGATCGATCCGGAGCCCGGAAAGATCGGAAGGAGTCTCGGCGGTCACGCCGTGATGCCCCGCTCCTCCCGCACCTCCCGCACGGCCGCGACCATCACGGCGAGCTTCTCCTTCGCCTCTTCCACGGTGCGGGTCTTCAGGCCGCAGTCGGGATCGATGTACATCTGCTCGGGCTTCAGGAGCTCGAGACCGCGCCGGATGCCCTCTTTGATCTCTTCCTTCGTCTCGATCCGGTGCGAGTGCACGTCCAGCACCCCGTACCCGATCTCTTTCGTGAAGCGGTGCTGGCGGAAGCGGTCCAGGAGGTCGTAGCGGCTGTTCGCCATCTCGAGATCGATCATGTCCACGGGCAGATCCAGGAGCGCGGGGTAGATCACGTCGAAATCGCCGTAGCAGATGTGCGTGATCGTCTTCGCCTTCACTCCCTCGACCGCGCGGCCCAGCGCCTTCACGGCCAGCTTCAGCTCCTCCGGACGGACCGAGATGGCGGGCTCGTCCACCTGGATGAACGTGGCGCCCGCCTCCGCGAGGGCCATCGCCTCCTCGCGGATCGCCTCGGCGAGGTCCATCGCCAGCGCCTCGCGGGAGGGATAGTGCTCGTTGAAGGACCAGTCCATCATCGTGTACGGGCCGGTGAGCATTCCCTTCACCGGCTTCTGGGTCTGGCTCTGCGCGAACTTCCACCAGTCCACGGTCCAGGGCTTGGTGCGGCGCACGCGCCCCGTCGCGACCGGCTTCCGGTAGTAGCGGTTCCCGTAGGAGCGGACCGGATTGCTGATCTCGAACCCCTCCATGAGCTCGGCGAAGTAGGTGGTCATGTCGCCACGGTAGAGCTCCCCGTCCACGAGGATGTCCAGCCCGATCTCCTCCTGGGACCGGATCACCTCGATCGTGGCCTCACGCTCCAGCTTGTTCAGATCGTCGGCCGAGATCTCGCCGCGGGCGAATTGATTTCGCGCCTTCTCGAGGTGCGGCGGCTTGGGGAAGCTTCCGACGGTCGTGGTCCAGAGGCCACGCGGCATGATCATCCTCCGTTCGACGATGCGAGGCGCGCGGCCTCGGTGAGACGCGCGACCTTCATCGCCGCACGATCGACGGGCAGGTATTCGAGACTGGCGGTGGGACAGAGCTGCCAGGAGAGATCGGAGCGCATGGAGCGCGCCCGGTGCACTCCCTCGGCGATCCGCGCCGGATCCTCGAGCTTCGTGTTGCGCGCATCGACCAGCCCCAGCCCGACGGTGCGACCCGCCGGAACCTCCGGAAGCAAATCCCAGGATTCGGGCGCTTCCACGAAATCCAGCCCGAGCACGTTCCACCCGAGATCGCGGATCGCGCCGAACACCGGCCGCGGAGAGCGGAAGGGAACGTGGAGCACGGTCTTCGCCTTGCGTCCGCGGAAGAGAGGCTCGAGCGCCGCCTTGACGAGCGGCGCGTCCTCCGCGCGCGCCCGGCCGAGCCAGGGCTCCTCGAAGTGGATCCACGTCGCGCCCTGATCCTCGAGCGCCTTGGCCTCGCGGGAGACCGCCTCCCCCACGGCGCGGAGCGCTTCCTTGGGATCCTTGTAGTGGCGGTCGCGCGAGAAGCGGTACAGGGAATACGGTCCGGGAAGCACGGCCTTGAGCGGCCGGTGCGCCATCGACTGCGCCGTCTTGAAATCCTCCACCGTGACGGGGCGCGTCCAGGACACCGGGCCCGTGATCTCGGGCTGGCGGTAATAGGTGTTGGTGTCCAGGTAGCGGATCAGGCCCGCGATCGTGAATCCCGGTACGCCGCGCGCGAAGTACGTCTGCGCATCGTCCCAGGCCACCTGGCCGTCCACCGGGATGTCGACCCCGGCGCTCTCTTGCAGCGCGACGATGCGCCGCGTGGTCTCCCGCGTGGCGTCCCGCAGATCCTTCTCGGTCGCCTTCCCCTGATCCATGCGGTTCCGGATCACCCTGACGTTGGGCGCTCCGGGCTCCAGGGGCAGCTTGGGGAAGCTTCCCGACAGCGTGGTCTCGATCTTCATGCGAAGTCACCTCGATCCATGGGCGTTCCGTGAACCTTGCAGGGTAACAGACCGGGCATACCGCCTCAAGCCTGCGCGGGGGATTCCTCGAGCCTGCGTGGGGGGTTCCCGAGGCGCTTCAGGGTTCGGAGATGGGATAGGACGGCCGAGCGGAACGTTTCGTGGTGGTGATAGGGAACGCCGTGCTTCTCCGCGGCCAGGCGGACGATCCGACTGAGAGCGGGATAGTGGACACTGCAGATCTTGGGAAACAGGTGGTGCTCCACCTGATGGTTCAGGCCGCCCACGTACCAGGTGAGGAGCCGGTTCCGATTCGCGAAGTTCGACGTCGTCTCCATCTGATGGATCATCCAGGCGTTCTCCATGGATCCGTCGACTCCCGCCACGGGATGGTCCGTCTCCTCGACGACGTGCGCCAGCTGGAAGACGATGCCCAGTGCCAGTCCGGCCGTGAGATGCACCGCCACGAAGCCGATGACGAATTGCCACCAGGGGACGTCCACGACGAGGAGAGGGATCACGATCGTATAGGCGTAGTAGAAGAGCTTGGTCCCGATGAGCGTCATGACCTCGGAGCCCGAATGCTTCCTGTCTCGAAGGGGTCCGAGGTCGCGCTTGATGAAGTACTGGTAATCCTTCAGGAACACCCAGAAGAGCGTGGTCGCGCTGTAGGCGGCGAAGGCGTACCAGTGCTGGAATCGATGGATCGGAAGGTGCTTCGCCTCGGGCGAGAGGCGTAGCAGCGGGGTGACTTCCAGGTCCTCGTCCAGGCCATGGACGTTCGGGTAGGTGTGGTGAATCACGTTGTGCGTGATCTTCCACATGTAGCCGCTGGCGCCGACCAGCTCGAACGTGAACCCGAGAATCCGGTTGATTCGACGGCTGGACGTGTAGGCGCCGTGAAGCGCGTCGTGCGCGATATTGAATCCGATCCCCGCGAATCCCAGTCCCATGACGATGCAGAGCCCGAGCATCGGCCAGGCCGTGAGCCGGTTGCTGAGGATCAGAGCGTACGCGGATGCGGTGATGGCGAGCATCAGGAAGGTCTTCAAGACCATCTCCGCATTTGCGGCCGGAGAGATCGCGCGCGACCGGAAATAGTGGTCGACCCCCTCCTTGACGTCGGTGACGAAGAGGAGGCCCGTGCTGGGGGCGAAGGTTACCTTGGACGCGCGGGCTTCTATGCGCCCAACCCGTGCCCGGCCGCGGAGCAAGCGGGGCAAGGACAGATGCGGCGCAGATAGTCGAAGGAGTAGATCCCCGTGGTGTGACCGTCGCTGAAGGAAAAGTGGAGCGCGTAGTTCCCGACCGTCCGCGCCGCCTCGATCGAGACCTCCGGGGCGATGTGCTCCTCGGAGACCATCCTCTGGCCCGTGACCTCGCTGACGCATTGGGCGCAGGGACAAAGGCCGCGGAGGTAGCGCGCGCCCAAGGCGCTCTCGTGTCCGTCCTGCCAGCGGATCGCGATCCTCTCGCCGCTCTTCTTCCTGATCTCGGCGGGGGTCGCCCGCTCCTCCGGAGTCGTGAGCACGCTATTCCTCGATGATCGAGAGTGGAATGGTACGGAACGCCTGGATGCTGATCTGCTGGGCCAAGGCACCCGTCATCTCTGACAGAGCGCGCGCCGAGGCCGAGTCGGGCTCCGCGAGCACGACCGGTCTTCCGCCGTCGCTGTGCTTCCGGATCGCGGGATCCAGCGGGATCTCGCCGAGGAACGGAATCCCCAGCGTCTCCGCCGCCTTCCTGGCGCCCCCGTGACCGAAGATATCGTCACGCCCGCCGCAATGGGGACAGACGTAGGTGCTCATGTTCTCGACGATTCCCAGCACCGGAACCTTGGTTTGCTGGAACATGCGCAGGGTCTTCATGGAGATCTGGAGCCCCACATCCTGCGGCGTCGAGACGATGACCGCTCCGGTCACCGGCACCGTCTGCACCAGGGTGAGGTGCACGTCCCCGGTGCCGGGAGGCAGATCCACGATCAGGTAATCCAGCTCCCCCCAGTTCACGCCGAGGAGACTCTGCTGAAGGGCCTTGTGCGCCATCGGCCCGCGCCAGATGAGCGGCATCTCCCCGCTCAGGTAGCCCATGGACATGAGCTTCACGCCGTGCGCCGTCACCGGCTGGATGATCTGATTCGATACCTCGGGCTCCCCCGAGGAGGCCATCATGATGGGGATGCTCGGGCCGTAGATGTCGGCGTCGAGGAGTCCCACCGCCGCCCCGCTCTTCGCCAGCGAGACAGCGATGTTCGACGCGACCGTGGACTTGCCGACCCCGCCCTTCCCGCTCCCGACCGCGATGATGTTCTTCACGCCCTTGATGCGGCTCGTCTCCGGCGCCGGGGGCCGGCGCACCTCGGCGGTCATGTTCACGCGAACGTCCTTCACGCCCGGGATGGCCGCGATCACCGCCTGCCGGGATTGCTCGCGCAGGCGTTCCTTCACCGGGCAGGCGGGCGTGGTGAGGTTCACGTCGAAGGACACGCTCTCGCCATCGATTTTCATGTTGCGAATGAAGTTGAGGGAAACGATGTCCCGGTGGAGATCGGGATCCATTACCGAGCGAAGGGCGTCCAAGACCTTGGACTCCGTTATGAGCGTTTGCGTCATCTAAGCTCCATTGGGTCTGGCCAGACGGAACGGCCCGCGGGGTGGGACGCCGGATCATAGCAGCCGGTCTCCGGAATCGAAATGAAAATACCCTCTTACGTACTCTTACGATGCTCCTGGAGGCGGGTTCGATGCCCATTGGAAGGAGAATCTCGGTGTGTTACCGTAAGCGGCTGGTGTTCGGCGCTTTCGCGAGGGAAAGCGCCCGCAATTTCCTGAGGAGGATCGATGGCTGTATCGAACGATGAGCTGAAGGGACTCTACTACTACCTGAACCTCGTCCGAATCACCGACGAGCGCTGCCGAAACCTGTTCAAGCAAGGGCGCTTCCACGGCACTTACTTCAGCGCCGTGGGTCAGGAGGCCACCGTCGTCGGCCCCTGCTATGGACTCCGGCCGGAGGACACGATCGGAATCCAGCACCGCGAGCTGGGGGCGGCCATCACCAAGGGAATGCCGCTCAAGTACATCATGGCGGAGCTCTTCGCGCGCCAGGACAGCCCCGACCGCGGCAAGTCGCATCCGTGTCATTACGGATGGAAGCCGCTCGGAATCATCACCCCTGCCTCGACCATCGCCGCCCAGACCGTGATCGCGACCGGCTGCGCGCTCGCATACAAGATCCAGAAGAAGGACAACGTGGCGGTCTGCTTCGCGGGCGAAGGCGCCACGTCGAACGGCGTGTGGCACGAGGCCCTGAATTTCGCGGGCGTCCACAAGCTGAACTGCGTCTTCGTGTGCCAGAACAACCTCTGGGCCGAATCGGTGCCCGCGGCGCTGGGCGTTCCCGTGGAGCACGTCTCCGAGCGCGCGAAGGCCTATGGATTCCCCGGCGTCACGATCGACGGGAACGATCTCTTCGCCACGTACGAGACTTCGCAGGAGGCGATCCGTCGCGCCCGCCGCGGCGAGGGCCCGACCCTGATCGAGATGAAGACGTACCGCTGGTACGGCCATTCCGAGATCGATCCCGCGAACTACCGTACGCAGGAAGAGCTGGAGTACTGGAAGAAGCGCGACCCGCTCCCCCGCTATGAGAAGATACTCATGGAGCGCGGGGTGATCGACGAGTCGTACAAGCAGGCCACGCTCCAGCGCATCGAGCGCGAGATCGAGGAAGCCATCGAGTTCGCGGAGAAGAGCCCGCATCCCGAGCCGCACGAGATCCTGGAGGACGTGTACGCCCTCCCGCTCTAGCGAGCCCCGGGGCAAGAGTCCGCAGGAGACCCGGGTGGAGATGGTGGAGCTAGTGCTGCCGAACGACGCCAACACCATGGGAAACGTGCTCGGGGGCCGCGTGCTGCACTGGATCGACCTGGCGGCGGCCATCGTGGCCCACCGCCACAGCCGCACCGAGGCCGTGACCGCGTCCATGGACGAGGTGTCGTTCCTCGGTCCGATCCGGGTGGGGCAGCTGGCGGTGATCGCGGCACGCATGACCTTCGTCGGCCGGAGCTCGATGGAGATCCGGGTCGACGTGCAGAGTGAGGATCTACTGTCCGGAGAGCGCCGGCAGACGAGCACCGCGTACCTGACGTTCGTGGCGGTCGACAAGGCCGGCCAGCCGACGGAAGTGCCGCCGCTCCTGTACGAAACCGAAGAGGAGAAACGCGAGGCCCGCGCGGCCCAGGCACGCCGCGCGAAACGGCTGCAGAGCCGGGGGCTCGAAACACCAGGGGAGATTCCGCAGCGATGAAGATGGACGTGCAGGAAAAGGCAGGGGCGATCGCCTCCGACGTGAAGACGAGTACGTACATCGAGGCCATCACCGACGGCCTCCGCGAGGAGATGGAGCGCGACGAGCGCATCTTCCTCATCGGCGAGGACATCGCCAGCTACGGCGGCGTGTTCAAGGCGACAAAGGGGCTCTACGAGAAGTTCGGACCGATGCGCGTCATCGACAGCCCGATCTCGGAGAACTTCCTGGTCCAGGGCGCGGTGGGGGCCGCGATCGCGGGGCTCATTCCCTCCCCCGAGATCCAGTTCGACGATTTCATCTCGCTCGCCGTGGACGCGATCGTGGAGCACGCGGCGAAGATGCGCTACCGCTCGGGCGGAATGTTCACCTGCCCGATGGTCATCCGCTGCTGCTACGGCGGTGCCGTGGGCGGAGGTCTCTTCCACTCGCAGGCGAACCAGTCCTGGTTCATGCACTGCCCCGGGCTCGTGGTCGTGACGCCCGCGACCCCCTACGACGCGAAGGGTCTTCTCAAGTCCGCGTTCCGGGGCCAGAACCCGGTGCTCTACTACGAGCACAAGCGTCTGTACCGGACCATCAAGGGGCCGGTGCCGACGCACGACTACACGGTTCCGCTCGGCAAGGCGGCCGTGGTGCGCGAGGGAAAACACGTCACGGTGATCTCCTACGCGCTCATGCTGCACCGCTCGCTCGAGGCCGCCGAGAAGCTGGCGGCGGAGGGCATCGACGTCGAGGTGATCGACCTGCGCACGCTCCTTCCCTACGACAAGGAGACGATCCTCCACTCGGTGGAGAAGACGGCGCGCGCGGTCGTGGTCTACGAGAGCAGCAAGACGATGGGCGTCGGCGCCGAGATCGGCGCGATGATCGCCGAGGATGGCTTCTCCTTCCTCGACGCTCCCGTGCGGCGTGTGTCCCCGCCGGACGCGCCTCAAGAGCCGTTCGCGCCCACGCTCGCGGAAGCCTATCTGCCCGACGCGAACCGGATCGCCCAGGCGATTCGCGAAACCGTAGCGTACTAGCCCGGCCGCCCCGGGCTCTGGTGGAGGGAAGGGATGCCGGTCACGATCGTAGTGCCGCAGCTGGGCGAAAGCGTGGTCGAGGGGACGGTCGGCAAGTGGCTCAAGAAGGAAGGCGATCCCATCGCCAAGGACGAGCCGATCGTCGAGATCATCACCGACAAGATCAATATCGAGCTTCCCGCGCCCTCCGCGGGCACGCTTGGAAAGATCACGGTGCCGGAAGGGACCGTCGCCGTGGTGGGCCAGCAGCTGGGGGTGATCCTGGGTCCAGGCGAGTCGCTCCCTGCGGGTACGGGCGCACCCGCTCCAGCGCAGGCTCAGCAGCCTCAGCGTCCCCAGGCGCCTCCTCAAGGCGGCGGTCCTTCGCGCCAGCCTGAGCCGGCGCGCGCGGGCGCCGCGGTCGCGGAAGCTCCCTCGGGAGAAGACCAGCGCGTCTCCCCCGCCGTTCGAAAGCTCCTCAAGGAACACAATCTCGACGTCTCGGGCATCCGCGGCAGCGGAATGGGCGGGCGCGTGACGCGCGAGGACGT
>Ga0137397_10002394_pt1 | contig 13091 bp, 15 predicted proteins | sample czorhiz116metaG_FD_106658 | JGI IMG/M metagenome (GOLD analysis project Ga0137397, IMG submission 106658) | Vadose zone soil microbial communities from Angelo Coast Range Reserve, California, USA - czorhiz1.16 metaG | ecosystem: Environmental > Terrestrial > Soil > Vadose zone | place: USA... | reverse complement strand
TCGTTCTGCGGCAACACAATGAGCGTCGAGAAGCGCACTTTAGCGTGGACCGGCACAATGTCTTGCTGCGAGTACTTGACCGTTCGTCCGCCGCCGGTTTCCGTATGCACCGGCACCGCAGCTAAAACAGCAAGGCAAAGAATCGCTAGACTGAGATTGTTTCTAAGAGCCGACTTCAAGTTCTTGATGCTCGTCATGACTTTTCTCCTCGATTGAGTGAGTTCGCGAATTGCAAAAGGGGCATTCAAAGCGAAACGGTGAATACAAGAACGGCCCGAAGGTGAACAAGAAGCTGTAAGACATTAGGACCAGAAAGAAGCAGGGGAAATACAAGCCGGGCACGATCACTGCTAGCAAACCGAAAATGAGTAGCAAGGCAGTCGCGGCGGGAACCACAAAAATCCAAATGAATAAGGTAATGGCTAGTGCTTTCATAATTTTCCTCCTGCCAAAACTTCGAGGCCCTTCACAAACCCATAAGTCTCGAAAGCTTCTTTACGTTTCTGGTTGTCGAACGGGTCGTTGGTGTAGAGCCAGTAGCTCTTGGGATCGACATTTAGGTTTGCGATCTTTGCGAGTTCCGGCGTCTTGATGAGGAATTGCTGCTTTGGAATTAGCGTGGAGATCAGTTCGACTTCGTTGTCATTCAGATGGAACTGCCGCCGGTACAGCTCGCGGTCCATGTCGGGATTGGCGAGAAAAATCTTCGTTGCGCAGCTTTCGATGATTACGTCGAGTATGTCGGAGCGCCGTAGTTCGTCGAGCGACTGCGTGGAGAGCACCATTGCGGCGTTGTGCTTGCGCCAGGTCTTGAGGGCTTCGACGACATACCGCTGGATGCTCGGGTTTTTCAGGAACACCCACGCCTCGTCGATTAGGAATGCCTTGAAGCGGGTAGCTATTTCCCGGTCGGCGATAACGGCATTGGCGCGGTGCAGAATATAGAAAAGCAGAGGCTCCAGAAGCTCCGGGTATTGGCTCATCTTCTGGAAGTCGAAGCACTGGAAGCGAGAAAAAGAAATCGTGTCTTCTGTGTTGTCGAAGAGAAACCCGAATTGGCCCCCACGTGTCCATTTTGCGAGCCTGTCCGCGAGGTCATGCCCCAAAGTGTTCGCGAGGACCCCAAGAGTCCGAAGAGCAGGGTCAACTTCGTAAAGGTTTTCGACCTGGTGGTAAAGGTCCCTTTCGATTGCGGGGTCGAGCTCCATTTGACTGGAGCCTTGCAGGAGAACTTTCAGAAAGAGCGTCAAAAAGTCGAGGTTCTCCTTTGTCGGTGGAAGCGAGAATGGATTGATCTTGAAATCGCCCGACTCAAGGCCCACGCGCACGTAAGAACCATCAAATAAATGCGTGAGGCTTTCGAAACTGCCGCCAAGGTCAAAGATGAACGTATGGGGCTGATATTTTTGTAGGTTCGTAATGAGGAAATTCAGTAGGAAAGACTTTCCCGACCCGGTGCGGCCGAGAATGATCGTATGGGCGACATCGCGATAATGAAGATTCAGAAAGTAGGGTGAGTGGTGGTTGGTCTCAAGGACCGCAAGATATTCCTGCCGGAGATGCGGATTAGCAGGCTCGCCACAGTGAAGGGTGAAAAGGAACGAAAAGTCGGCGTAGTTGGAATTCAGGAGATATTGGTACCGGAGGTTGAAAGCGTAGTTTCCGGGGACAACTGCTAGGAACGCATTCAGCAGGTTGTATTTTTCTTCGTTTAGCTGAGCGTCGTGGACGCTGAAGACTTTGTAAAATTCGGAATAGGCGCGGTCCAGCTTCGCTTGTTCGAGGTCGTAGATGACGATTGTCAGGGAGAACTGGCCGAAATAGTTGCCCTTGAGTTCAAGCTCCTTGATGCTCTCCCCGAGTTCCCGGACCTGGGATTCCTTTGATTCGTCAAGCAAGACATCCTGCGGCGACGCATCGTTAAGGTTCACCTGGCTGAAGAAAGATCGCTTCGTATTGTGAAAGTGCCTGCGTTTGGCTTGGATCGCGCGGCGGGTCTTGCCGGAATCCTCCTTTTTCCATTCCGTCACCACGAAATAGTTGGCTTCCACTTCGAGGAGCCGCTTGAAGATCAGCGGGAAGCTCTGCGCGGAGGGTTCCTTCAATGTAAGAACTTTGACGTAGTAGTCGTCGAGTCTCAGGTGTCCCCGGTGGCACTCGAGAAAAGAGTCGCAGAGCTGGGTATCGAGGAAAGTGTTGTACCGGAGCCGGGCGAGTCCGACCTTTACAGGTGAAAAGTTCAGTGTTCGATACAGGACCCGGAATGCCTCCTGCTTGTCGAGCAAGCGCACCGGGAGGAAGTCACTGACTTGCAGGATGAAGCTACGCAGTTTCTGGTGAAGATTCGCCTGTCCCTTGCTGATCTCGCCATCGAGGAGAACGACTTGCTTTCTGGTGGAGAAGGAGGCCCACAGCTCTCCCAGCGTCCTGAGAGGGTGCTTTGGAAATTCGACCAGAATGCTGCCCATTCTGCGTTGGTAGCGGAATCCCTCGAACAAGACGACGTAGTAAATGGAAAGCGAGAAGAGCTTGTCGGCTTTGCTCGCCAGATACGCAATGCGATTGCTGATGGCGGTATCGACGACCGGGTTTCCATAGAGTTTGTGCGGGATGGCCTGGTTGTTGACCCTAAAGATGTACTGGTAGACACGGAATTTCTCGTCGAAGAGTTTCAGTGCCGATTCAAGGCGTTTGGTAAAACCGTCAACTGAATCTCCGTCGAGGCATTCGAAGTCCACGCCACGCACTTCAAGTACGGCACCGAGATCGCCTGACTTTGTGAGAAAGAGACGCTCATCAATAAAGCCCTGTGGGCTGATCTGCTCGTTGAATGAGCCGGTTTCTTCGTAATTCTTGAAGAGTCGGCGAAGGTTAAACATGGCTCACCCTGCGGATCGTTACCAGATTGAACTTCGCTGGGTCGTAATGCGTGCGGAGCTTGGTGGAGGTCAGCAGGAAACGCAGGATTTGCGGGTCCGTCTCGGTGGCCCATCGGGCGATGAAGTAAAGCAGGAGGAACATCAGGATTCCTCCGAGAAGGCTTCCGAGTAGATTGAAAGTCGCCGCGCCTATGCACATGGCGAAGAAGAAAAGTTTTCTCTCGGCACCCAAGATTGTCAGTGGTCGTGAGATCGACCGATAAACTGTGTTCACCCGCCTGCCGTTCGGCATTGGTCGCTCCTGTCAGAGAGTGCAGTCTGATTCCCGTTTCACGGAAAGAGCCAGGCCATGAAGTTCACTGCGGCGATGGCCATGCCGACGCCAAAGAGCACACCGGCAAGGACTCGTTTCGAGCCGCCTTCGCCAAAGGCGAAGGTCAACCCTGACACGACGATTGCGACGAGAGAGAGACCGCGAGCAATCGTGCTGGTGAACGCCGTCATCAAAACGTTGACGGCGTTTTCCCAAGGAGAACTACCCGTCGCCTGCGCGAAAGCCGCCGATGCGAGAATCAGAGGGGACCACAGTGTGACGAAGGTGGGCCGGAGCCAGCGGTAAGCCAATTTCTTGTGGAATAGTTTCTTCATGCCGGCGAGTTCCTTTCGGATGATGCGAGCCGGGCCCGCATCGGATTCAAAGGCAACCTCTCGCTGAACTGAGTGGAGCGGAACAGGGGAGTGGGGAGCCGGAGGGTGGAGGTGCGGCAAGCCGCCGCGAAGCCGCTCCCCGTATCCCACAAGTGCGCCGGATCACCGAGAGCAGAGTACGGTTGGCTGGCAGCAAGCTCGGGTGGGCGGCGGAGAGCTGCTTGTCAGTTTCTGACACTTTGCGTCGGTGAGGAGTCCAGCGAGAGTTGCCTTCTACTATTACCTATAGCCAAAAATTCCGTGGAACTGCTCAAAGAAAAAGTGCTCATACTTTTTGAAGATTATTTGATTTTTCTTCAGCCTGGGATTTTACGGGCTTTGGCGAATTCCCGTTTGGGGACGGCGTCGCTGCTGCGTCTTGTAGCCGCTTCATGATTCTTTGTACGCGTACGTATACGGCTTTCGGCGACAGCACGGCGTGACGGTCCAAAAGTTCCTTGGCCTCGAATCCGTCCACTTTAACCCTGATAAGCAAGTCGCGTTCAAAGGTCGAGAGGATTCCGACACGGATGGAATAGTCAAGGAAGTCGGTTAAGAGTGTGATGGATTCCTGATGCGAGTCTTCGCCTGGCTCGGCTTGATTTGCCCCTACTTCTGCTAGGCGTTCCTGGTCCAAACGCGTTAATTGTTCTCGCCGGGCCCAGCGGAACGTGTTCCTCCGAAGGCTGCGCGCGAGCAGGAACGAAAGCTGGCAGTCGACGAGTCCTACCGGAGCGGACGCCGCCAGTTCCAGGAAATACGTGAGAGTCTGCTGCGCAATGTCTTCTGGAAGCAGCTCTTTGTACCAGACACACACTTCGCGAAAGGTGCGGTGGATAGCAGGCATGAAGGCGAGAACCAAAACGGATTGACTTGTCTCGGCGGATTCCGAGTCGCGACCGCAACCAATTAGGGCCGTGAGAATCTCATTGGCCGAAGGTGGCTGGCTAGCGCTGTCTCTCTGGGCATGGAGATGCTCGATGAGCGCAATGGCTGACGTAAAATTTGCGAGCGAGGGAGAACAGGAGGCCAGATTTAAGAAACGGTCTGAGCCCGGCGACTCGCTCAAGGAAGCGAACAGAGACTCTTCGACTTTGCAGACGTGGCAACGGCAGCGGTGATTTTCTCGCAAGGCCAAGCTCCTGAAATTGAGCTGAGAATTCGGCTTCTACATATAAAGAGGCCCTCTATGAGGCAAAACCTCAATTGGAATTAGAGGTTCGGATGAATCGGCTTTTGCCTGTTGAAGGGACGGGTGGCCTCACGCACTGGTTGTTCGGTGGTGGATTATATATGGCTGTCCGCGCCACCCCAGCTGCGGAAGGAAGAGACGAGGTGCAAGCGTTCTGCGGCCGGAAGGAGCGAGAGAAGAATATGCTCAATATCAAAATCAGATTTGTCATGCAAGGGTAGACGTGTCGGTCGATCCTTTTGCCGAAGCGCTCGTACGGGAAGGGCGTTAGGGGTGGGTTGTTGAGTTGCTGGCGTTTTGCGGCAGTTCGCTAACTACCTTACCGTCTGCCTCCAGCAGTTGAAGCTTCGGAGTTCCGTCCAGCGCTACTCGCAGTACGATACGATCCCGGCCATCCGTGTCTTTTAGCCGCTGAAATAGTTCGATGAATCGTTGGGGGTCGGATTTCACGCCAAAGATTGCCGGCTCAGCGATTTGTCCCGGCTCGCCCGTAAAGAGTCACCTTTCCGTCAGCCACGTTTGCGATGTAGCGACCTTCGCTCAAGAGCTGCATCACTTTCTTGCCAGACCGTACCATCTGTGCCCATCGGGATTTCGTGTCTGGATTCTGCTCAAGCCCACGAATATCGTTGCCATCAAACACGAAGTCGACCTGTCGCAAGCCGCGCTTGGCAGTGCGCCGAACGGGGTAAGTCTTTGTCTCCAACTCGACCGTGTTGTCGTTTTCCACGAGGGCTTGTCGCCAAACCTCGATCAGTGTCTGTTCGAAAGAAGGTGCCATAGGGACGCGCAGTGCTTTGATTAAAATCAAAGGCGTCGCGCAAACTCTAATGCCTTTTGCATTTGAGGGTCTTCGCCTGCCAGAAGCTGCTCGGCGGATTGCTCGACGCGGATGGTCGGCGACACTCCGTTTCCTTCAATCAGTCGTCCTTGCCACGTGAGATACGCAGCCACAGGCAGCCCCACAATGTACCCAAATCCTGCCTTGAAAGCACTGCCGCTCAGGAGGCGTCCTGAAGTCTTCGTTCCCAGTATGGTGGCGAGTTTATTCTCCTCAGCAAAGGCCGCTACCATTTCTCCGGCACTTGCTGTGTGCTCGTTGACCAAAAGTATTATGCGTCCATGGAAGCGTTGCGGCCCTAGACCCTCTGTGACAAGAAGAATCGATTTATCGATGAAGCCATACCGTAATGCCAGCCAAATCAACGCGGATTTCCGTGATGGTATGCGGCCAAACCTTGGAAGCTCCTCTCGAGAATATCCCTTCTTTTTGCGCTTCCGTGTGAGGCTGTACCCGACCTCTGTCTTGCTCGATGTCAAATAGCTCATCAGACGCAAGCAGCCGATACCGCCGCCTGTATTGCCTCGAAGATCCACAATCAAACGGTTTGATTCCCGCAGGTGAGCGAAGGCATTATCAAGCGCCTTCGCCAGATCAATTCCGACTGCGCCCGGAAACATGCTGACCTTCAGGCAGCCGATCCTGTCAGGCAACTGAGAGAACAGGACAGCCTTCGGGACAGTTACGGGATGGCTCTTTGACCTTGGAGAAGGGACGTTCAAGGTTCCCATGACCCGTTTGCCATCCGGCTTTTGAACCACATATTGGGAATCTTCTCCTACGGCGAAAATCGGCGGTTCGGGCGGCTTCAGATCTCGGTTCCGGAGTTGCAGCAAAATGTCGCCAGGACGCAGGCCACCTACATACGCTGGCCCGCCTTCGTGAACGTCTTGAAACATCCAACGCTCCTCACCGTCGAAATTGCACCGCATGAACGTGGCGCTGATGGCGTGGCGGCTTGGGATGTTTGGACTCTTCGAGTGCCGAAAGCCGGTGTGGCTTGTTTTAAGTTCGTTAAGCAGTTCCTCCATCTGCTTCTCGAACTCTTCATCGCTATTGCTTCGAAGGATTTGATCCTTCCTGGCGTTGGACAATTCCTCCCAGTCGGCTCCATTCATTCCAGGGTCGAAATGCTTTCGCGTCACCAGCCAACAAACGCGGTCGCAGATCTTTTTTCGGGCCTGAAGGCTTAGCGTCATTGGACAGTCAACCGGATCGGAGACCCTCCGTCTCCGCCGAGAACAAACGCTCCCCAATAATATGGAGATACATCTTTACCGTATTTCGCCAGCAAGTCGAGTTTCGCCCCTCGCAACGCCATCGCTTTGTCCTGGCCCTCTGCGATGTAAATATAGAAACGCTTCATCAGCTCGAGCGTATACGTGTCGTCAGCACTCCAGAGACTTGCAACAACGGCCTTCGCCCCGCTGACGAGGAATGCCTCTACCAGATTCGTTACTCCCTCTTCCCCTTCGAGTTTCCCAACGCCCGTGTTGCAAGCGGAGAGCGTCACCAAGTCGGCGTTGAAGCGGAGCCGCATGATTTCCCGGACCTGCAATAAGCCATCGTCGTGTGAGTTCACGTCCACGCCCAACACAAGGCCTGACCGCTCTGGAAATTCGGTATCCGCAAACCCATGCGTGGCAAGGTGGATGATTTTGAAATCCTCCAGAGGTTCAGATTTGAACGCTGTCTCGGTTGCATCCGGGCCAAGTAGCACGACTCCCTCACTTCCAAGAATTTTGCGCACTTCAACGACCTCCTCGCGGGTCTGCGGCAAGTCGTAAAGAGGTGCCCCCAGAGCGTCGGAGAATCCTCGCAGTAGTCTTTGCTTAACCGTTGTAGGCTTCTCAATTGTCGACGAGACATGCCCTTGATTCTGATATAGCACATCCCCGACCCCTAAGAATGCACGTCGTGAGGGTTGGGGGTTTTTGACGGTCCTCAGAACACTTAGCACTGTCGATGCCGGTGCATAGCTTACGGTACGACTTTCAAGGAGCAGGGCCCCCGCCGAATCGCGGAGAGCGTCGAACGGCAACAGATGGAGTATTCCATCCGGTGCTACGATCAAACGTTCGGCGGTTGCCTGCTTTGGCAGAGGGCCCAAAAGAATGTCGTGTAGTTGTCTCGCCAGGACAGTGTCATCGCTCTTCGCTCGCAACTCGCCCAAGTACTTGCGTGTCAACTCTTCAATCTGCTGCCGCGCGGCGACCAAAGTTTGTACGCCCGCCTGCTTCTTGGAGATCCAAACACAATACGAGTGCGGATCGCTGAGGACGTATTCGAGCAAAACCTCGTCGGACCGTAGACTGGCTTGAATTGCTTTCAGGGACGCTGGCTTCTGAAACCATCCTGGTGTGGATTCTCTCTGGTCAGTTCGCGTCCACTCTAGCTTGCGCTCATACTCGACCAGCTGATCGAGTAAAACGACCCGTTCTTGCGCGTTCTCAGCGCGCATCAGCCGAAGTTGCAACTCAGAGACCACGTTTTCGAGCGTTCGTACATCTTCGGAGTCGATTTTGCTGAACGTAACCCTATTTTCTAGAAGCGCCGCTGCGGTTCGTCCTCTAACGCGCTCCAATACGTTGAGTGCGCGCTCCACCTTTCCCTCCCGTGCCTCCAGTGCGAAGTGCTTCAGGTACGTCTCGCTCATCGCGCCAGCCAGCGAGCTGCTCCAGTACGCTTCATGTAAGTCGACCAACATCCCGTCAATGACATCCTCGGCATTTTCATAGAGGGCTTCTGCCTCTGCGGTCGCTCCGCGCCGGGCTTTGAGGTCCGCCAAAAGCGTGAGATCTCGCGGGAGGTAATATCTGTCTCCGACGCGCCTGCTGGCATCAACCCCAGCGGAAGCACGTTCCTCAGCGGATTTTAGATCGCCTGCGTCTCGATAGAGCCCCGCCAGATCGATCATTGATTGACCTACCGTCCGATAAAACTTGTACTTTTCCGCGAGATTAGCTGATTGCTGAAGATACTTCAGCGCCGATTGGTGGTCTCCCGTTTGGATTGCGAGTTCTCCCAACAGCTGAAGAATCATGGTTTCATGACCGAACTTTTGATTTTCTCTGGCTTTGGTAAAGGCCTGCTCCAACTTCTCCTTCGCTTCCGACACCTTGCCCTGGCCGACAAGGGCCTCAGACTCGCCCTCAAACGCCATGAACGGAAAACCAGCATCCGGCGTAGCACTGCTTGCCTTTATGGCTCGCTCGAAAAACGCGAGTGCTTCCCCATATCTTTTCGCTTCCTTGAAACCATTTCCGAGCATCTCCAGAGATCGAACTTGACCACCCACATCGCCACTCGCCGTCGCTGACAAAAGTGCATCACCAACCATCGCAGCCGCGCGTCTGCTGTCGCCTTCGAGAAAAGCGATGATCCCGAGTTCGCCTTTTGCCCGTGCTTCCCACTCGCCTTTACTCAAGTCATGGGCAATCGATCGAGCTTCCGTCCAGGCTCGTTTGGCCGAAACTGGATTGATCTCCAAATCCGTGTATCCTTTCGCCGCGAGACACCACAGGCGAAGTTCCCGGTCGCTCCTCACAACTGGAATCTCTAGCTGCTGCGCGAGCAAGTCGGACACGTCAACCCAAGATATGGTTTCTGACTGCGCCCGAATCCTGCCCACGCGGGCGTATATTTCGTTTCGCGGGTCGCTCCTCTCTTTGAATAACTCTTCTGCGCGGACATAGAGAGGCCCTGCTCTCTGCCAATTGAAAACCCAGGCGAGGCGGTTGGCTTCTGCCAGGAGAATCTCAGGATTCCGCGTAGCCGTCAGGTCGTGGACTATATCGGCGCTCCCTGGTGCTGATGCAGGTGTTCGGTTCGCGTATAACCAAATGTACTTGCTGAAAAGGAGGATAAACGTCACAAGGGCAACGGAGATGAAGACGCAAACAGCGGACCAGACTTTTGAGACGTGCACACGCAAGGACGAATACTCCTTCTCTTCACTGCTTACGAGCCGAACAGGTGCTCCAGAATCTCGGAGAAGCAAGATTCGCTCTTTGCCTGACCGAGGCCGCGGACTTGATATTCAGCTCGACAGCGAGTTCCTCGGATTCCTTTGCAAGCAAATGCTGCTCCATCGTTGAACGTAACCGAGTCAAGTGTGTAACATTCCGAACATTCATCATTCTGGTTTCTCACTGTGAGGCAATCCAGGTGCAATGAAGAGTGGCTGGATGAGACGAATACCGGACGACGATTGAACTTCCAGGTTGTAATTGCCAGTTGGGACTTGCCTGAAATCCGCCTCAACCTGAATCACTGTTTTGCCTTTGAGCAGATGCGCTTGGGCAGACTTCGACCAGAATGTGCGGTCTCCCGAGGTCACCCTTAGATCGTAAGGCCCCTCCTTACTCGCCAACGGCAAGGTCAAAGTGAGATCCAGCGGTGAACTTGGAACAGCAAGCCGTTGAGGCACGGTCGCCGAGGACTCGGAGCCACGTACTCGGGAAAGTGCGCTGAGATCTAAGCCAAATCGCGCGTAAGCAACTGCTGAGTTCAACGGCTCTACGGAAGCGGGTGTCCTATGAGTCTCTACCGGTGGAGTGTTCGGGAGCCTACTTCTACGGAACAACAGACCGGCTCCGATTGCGATGAGCAGCGCGCAAACGGCGGCTGTCCCGACTAGAACCGGATGAACCCTCGTCCATGCGAATATGCGTCCCCAAGAGAATCTCTTCTCCGCTTCCCTCTGCGCTTTTAACTCAGCCAGGAACTCCGAGTAGCGCCTGAAGCATGGAGAACAAGCTGCCAAGTGCTCGGTGATTGAAGGCTGGCTCTCCTTCGGGTTGAATGCGAGAGATCGGAGCGCAGAATCAGACGGGCAGCCATCGCGGTCGGGATTCGGAAAAGCCTTCGATAGATAGTTGCCGGCGAACTCGCGCAAGTCTTTGCCCTTATTTCCCAAGGCGGTGGGGTTTTTGACTCTCATTTTCATTGTTCAGAACCTTGCCAAGCCTCACTTCAGATTCTCACGTCAGTTTTCAGACCGAGCTTCTTTTCCAGCTTGTGGACCGCTTGGCCGAAGCGCGATTCCGCAGCATGCTCCGATATTCCATACGAGAACCCGATTTCCTTCCACGAAAAACCTTGAATGCGCCGGTAGAACATTTCGCGCGTTACCGGATCACACCTTGTTAAGAGCTCATCAACGAGAATCTTGAGATCAAGGTTCGCGTTAGGGTCCGTTGAGTTCGGAGACTCCGCGAAGTGCGCCAGAATAGCAGCCTCTTGGATCAATTGTCGCTTCTTGGCTCGGTTGATGCGTCGGATGAAAGCGCGGAAAAGGTAGGACGGAAGGTCTCGAACGCCAGCCTGGCGCGAATGTCTTTTTGACAATAATGCTCGCGAAACCGAAGCTGCAGCTTCTTCCAAGAGGGTTGCCGCGATCGCTGGATCAAAGAACAGTTGTTCTGCATGCTCCATAGCACGACGTCCGATCTTCTCGGCAGCAACGAGCACGGGATGGCCTATCGTGCGTCCACGGCGGTCAACAGGGCTTATGCGAAGGTTCCGATTGAGCGGCCGCGCGCCTCCGTGCATGTTCTTGTCCCCACCCTAATGTTGCGCCGGCCAGCCCTGGAATTGACTGGGTCTCCATGTTCGTGACTTCAGCGAGAGTTCGAAGCCTTTTTGTGCTTCTACCTATTAAGAGCACTTAGTTCAGCCGAAACCTCAATCGAGGGCAAAAAAATCCCCGGGGGAAGGATGCCCTCCGCTGTTGGTTGTTTCAAGTCTGTTGCCAGTGTTGATGCGGGCGGAGGAGGGAGGGTTTTATTGCAGACTACGTAATGCCTTAGCCCCGTAGTACTAGGTCGAGGTGGGTTCCAAACTCCTCGAAGAGATTGACACGGTCTCTGTGGCTCTTGAGCCTGCGGGGCGGCCGTTTGCCTCTCCGAGCGGGAAACCGATCCTCGAGACCTATTTTGGGACGCCTCCAAACCATCCCTGACAGAGTTCGTGGCTTGAGCTACTCGTTATGTGATTTCAGGCGGACGCCTGCGCGCTCTTGGCTTTGACGGCTTGGAGTGGGAAGAACTCGAAATAGTCCTTCTCGTCAAACCAAGCGCACTTCAGTGCTTTTACGGGAAGTCGGGTGCGCGAGGCAAACGCCAAGGCATAAACAACCAATTGGTTTACCGGGTCAATCTCGCGCGCTTTCGGCTTGTAGTCCAGTAGGTGGATGAAACCATTTCTGGCTTGGACGATATCAATGTGTCCCGTGACCGGCTTGGGCGACTGCGGCAATGTCACGAAGAATCCCTTGGACTTGTAATAGCCAATTTCCTCCGCAGTCAGGTAAACAGGAACCTCGCAAGCGACCGTGCAAGAATCGTTGGCCAGCATGAAATCCTGCACAGAGGCGTGGCGGTCTTTGTTCTTCCGCGCCAGGAGCAGACCGAGCGCCGCAAGGTCATTGGCAAGATTCTGCTTCTCAATGCGGGCGAACGGGAGCACCTCGAATCGGGACTTCGATGATCTCATCGCAGGCAGCGGCTGCGGCGGTCTATCGTCCGGTGCCACCTGCTGATCCAGATTCGCCGTCGCGTCCTCCTGGAATAAGGAATCCGGAAAATCTTCAAAGACGCTGAACAGATAATTTGTCACCTTTACGGCGGTGTCTGCAGGGATTGCGCCTGCCGTGAGAGCCAGCTTTGCCAAGTGGACTTTGTATTGATAGGTCTGCTGATGCTCCAGGGCTCGCTCCCGGAGCATGCTGTTGCCGAACTGTAGGATGGCCGCGGCGCGAAACCGGTGGAAGGTGGTGATGGGTCGGTAGCCCGAGATCCAGTGGGAGATGGTGCGGCGCGGAACGGTAATGCGATGCTCCGTTGCGATACGCCGTGCGGCCTCCTCTTGAGTGTGACCCAGGTAATAGAGGCACAAGGTTCGTGCGATCACCCGCGGCGGATATTTGACCCCTTTCAGTCCGACCAAAGACACAAAGTAGCCACCGCAGTCTTTGCACCAATAAATTTGCAGATGCCGAAAACTGTTTTTGCGCAAGCCGCGCTTGATGATCCGGCGCCCGTCGCAAGCGGGGCAGAAATCCGGTCTGGATTGGATGGTTGGACCGAGGCTCGGCGATCTCTTCATTCGTGGGCCACTCCTTCAGTTAGCGTCTGCTGTGCGTGTCGCCGCCGCAGAAGCAATCACTTTGGCCGTACAGTAAGCGATTCTAAGCGATGAATTTGGCCAGCCGCGCGAGCGACGACTTTGGCCATGCTGCGAGGAATGGCAAGCGATGCGTGCGGCCGGCCATTTGAGCGTTAAGTTTGGCCGGGTGACAGGGGCTTTGGCGAGTGATATCAATGGATTGCGTGGTCCGTTCTGTGTGATGGATCGCTACGGTTCCTCACGTCTGGGGAAAAGCCAAGACTGGAAGGCAAAAGCAACCTGCTTCGCATGCGGCAAGAGATTCCCTTGAGCGATGCGGAGTTGGCTGCACTCGATGAGGGTGTCTCCGCACTGGAATCGCTGT
>Ga0137397_10002392_pt1 | contig 13096 bp, 9 predicted proteins | sample czorhiz116metaG_FD_106658 | JGI IMG/M metagenome (GOLD analysis project Ga0137397, IMG submission 106658) | Vadose zone soil microbial communities from Angelo Coast Range Reserve, California, USA - czorhiz1.16 metaG | ecosystem: Environmental > Terrestrial > Soil > Vadose zone | place: USA... | reverse complement strand
CTTTCGTTCTATGGAATTCACGTTGCCTGGCCGAGCGCAACTGCACGACCTGAGCCAATCGAACTGAAGCCAATTATAACAGGGGTTTATAACTATCTTACGATTCTGCGTTCCAACCTTGTAAAGCCACCTGACAAGGCCTAGGCGCTCGATGGTGTTCAGGTCGAAGCCGCATACGGCCGTAAATATCCGATTACATGGGCTTTATTCCTTGCATTCAAATCGAGCGAGCCCTCATGGCTGCCGATTACGTTCAGATCCATCGACAGCCTCGAACGGACAATATGTAGCCGCGACAAGGTGCTTGAATTGCTCACGTACCGCGAGAGAGCGGGGCCATGGGAACCAACTACCGAAGCTGGCCCCCCAATGGCCGCCCTTTACCGCCGGAGGACAGTGAAAACGTCGGTGCGGATGACTACCCATCTTCGTCGCGCACGGCCAATGCCCGTGGAGCAACCGGAAACAAGTCCGACGGGCTCGGTACGGAAGTCACCTGCTCCTCGTGCACCGCACGACGAGAGCACGGCCTAGAATTCGTAGCGGACGGCTGCTCGAATATTCGTATTCTCCGGAAAGATGCCGAATACGCTGAGGTGGTTGGGTGGCTTCGACGCGCCCCGGTTGACGAACTGGCCTTCCAGGACGAGCTTCAAGTTCCCGTAAAGGGTCGTCTTGAGGTCGACGAGCCAGAGTTGCTCGCTCTTGAGAACGTCCGCCGCCAGGAAGGCGCGCACCTCAGTACGGCGCTGATCGTGGAGCTGCCAGCGCGTGCCCAGGAAGACATCGCTCTTGAACGGGCGCAGTCCGGTCAGCGAAGTCTCCCCAGGATTGTTTTCTCCGGAGTATTCCAGCGATACGGTGACTTCGTTCTTCCCGAGCACGTCCGTGAAGGTACGGTCCACCCCCAGCACGTACTGGAAGTAGTTGTCGGGAACCGCGGCCTTGAAGCGCCTGGGCAGGCCGGATGAACTGGTGAAGGTGTAGACGGTCTCTCCCTTGAGCACCCAGGGACCCAGTACCCACTGCGCACTGGCGCCCACCGCGTCCGTTCGGTAGTAGAAAGGAATCAGTCTCGGGGCCAGTGACGAGGTGTCCATCGCGAACGAGGGAATGTGTCCGGGTCCGCCATAGTAGAGGAGCGCGAGATCGGCGCTCCCCACGGTCGTCGTCAGGCGGCCGGCGAAGCCGACGTCAAAGGATGGCTCGACCGTCTTACTGGTGAGGTCGCCGATATTATCGCCTGTGATGTCGAACCGGAACCTGTCGTGGTTCGTCGGCAGCGGCGTGTGGCGGAACAAGGGAAGCACGTAGAGGGAGAGTGTCGGCTGCCGAATCCCTCCCCCCTCTGGCAAGAAGAGGCGCAGTCTCGCCATGAGCTCTCCGAGCTTCTCAGGATCGTAGAAGTTCCGTTCCAGATCCCGGCGGTTCAGGAGGTCGACGGGACTGAACATCTCGACGGCGGACCAGCTCTCGATCAACTGGCCGCCCAGTAGCGACCACGACGCGGTCGTGTATTCGAGGTAGGCGTCGTAGGGCTCGTAGCGGTTCCGCGCCTGTTCGAGGGGATCGATGGCAACGCGCGGGTGCAGTCGGAGACGCAGGGCGCGGGTCACATCGTAGCTGAGGTCAGCCTCGCCCATGATATCGAGATTGTCGTCCTTGAGTCCCCGCCCCCGGTCGATCAGAAACCCTCGATAGCCAACCTCCACGTGACCCTTCATCTTGACGTCTGGTCGGATCGTCTTGAACGGAGCCGAATCTCTCAAGGCAAAGGCGGCGGGGGCGCCTTCGGGGGCCGAGGCCGACGAGGCCTGTGCGCTCTCCGCGGCCTCTCCTTCGCTGACGGGCGACGACGTGCCCTGGGCGACGTGCGCGCTCTCCCCCGTGGCGGGAGACGGTGGGGCTTCGACGGCCGGGTGCTCGCCAATCGAGGTGAGACGCAGAAGGAGGCCGTCGGGCCGCTCCTCGATGCTATAGCCCACCGGCCGGCTCAGCTCCACCACCACGCGTGCCGTGGCGGGCTTCCACTGGCTCCCACGCACCTGGCGGATGGGCTCAGGGTTGACCGTGAGGGGTCCGCACCAGGCATAGCGAGCCGCGTCCAGGTCGATGACGATGCGGGGCGGGGCATCGAGCACCATGGCGGCATACCTAGGTGTCCGACCGGTCTGCAAGCGCACGGTTACCGCGTCGTCCTGTCGCTGCACCGTCACCCCGGTAAGCTGAAGCATGGCGGTTCCGCTCGCCACCGCTGCGCGCTCGCAGGTTACGGCCAAGACGGGAACGGCGGGAACGAGCCCACCGAGGAAGACGAGGGCGGCTACGGTAAGCAGCCGCGATCGATCTCCGACGCCTGCCCAGCGCGACCGCCGAGCCGTGGCCAGACCCATTAACTCTCGAGCGCCCTCACTGAGAAATCGCCGGGGGAATAGCCATTACCGATCTTGACGTCGAGGACCTCGAGGATCGTACTCTTTCCGTTCTGGACGTTCTCGACCCGGACGGTCCGCGCCCGCCACCGCCGGGCCGTCACCTTCCACCACCCGTCCCAGCGCGCCACCTTGAGAAGCTTCCCCTTCCGGTCGTGGAAGTTGACCCGCGCCATCTGGTGGTTGTCCCGTCGGACGAAGAGCTCGCGTCGAGAATAACCGGAATCCTTGAAGCGCGGGGTGCTCTCGATCACCCAGACGGGCACCCCGTCGAGCGCATCCTCACGCAGGTACTGGTATTGATGCTTCGAAATCTCGTTCGGGACCAGATCCTCGTACGCCAGCTCGGACCCCACGAACGAGCTCGATCGATTCGAGGAAGCGATTCGCCGAGCCCGTCGGAGGGCGGGAAGGTACAGCCACTGGTCGTCGTCCCCCACGCGGTTCTCGTGCGTGAGGAGCGTGGTTCCCCTCACATCGGGCGGATCCTGGAAGATGAGCAGCGTCTTGTCTCCCGTAGCGAGCCCTTCGAGGGTCCGCATCTCGAGCGAGCGCTCGCTCCGCTCACCCTTGCCATTGTCCAGCGTCATCTTGTACTGAATCAGCTCGTCCCGATAGCCGCTGTTGATCCGGCGCTGCTCCTCCATGATCGCCAGGCCTCGGTCCTGAGCCCGGCTCCCCTGGGCGGCCAACACGATCAGGCTCGAGAGGATGACCACCGTCATGCACCGGCGCCGCATCAGAACCCATCGAAGGGTTCCAAGGCAAGACTCGATTGTCGGGACGAAGGTCACGGCGAGCACGAAGACATCCCACCTCCGACAGTTGTCGACGACCTCTTCCAAGGAGGAGGCACGCCCAGTCACCCAATGTCCACCCAGAACCGGGCCAGATCCATGCCAGACGTATTGGCACCCACGGCCGGCCATTCGGAGCTTATCCGGGCGAGACGCGTAAATCAATGATTCTACACAACCAGTGGTAGGCAAAAGGAGCCAGAAGGCCCAGAGGGAGGGTGGAGGACCATGAAGCGTCGCTCCCACTCCGGCACGCGGCGCACGCTCACGGAGACCGCGCGGCCGTCGGTCACCTGTCGGGTAGTCATCAACCGAATGGACGGGACGGCCCGACACGCGGAGATGTAGCTCTCTCGAAACGTCACCAAGGTTCGCATTTCAGGCCCAGGGGATTTCTCACCTTCAAGCTGGAAGCAGTGAATCTGGCGCGTCTTCAAGACCGGCGCAAGGCTCCCGGGCATAAAGTGCTTGACATCGCTTCTCGATCATCTAGGCTGCCCTCGACGATGGCACCGATGCCTTGATTCGGCTCCCGTGGACCAAGAGACTGTGCTCCGCTTCCTCACCGCGACGGGTATGAGCTTTGCCGACTCCCCCGCGTCCGAGCCGGTGGTGGCTGTTGGCTCTCGACCCTGGTTGATGAGTCATCAGAACCATTTGGCGGCTCGTGACGTCCTGAGCCCGGTATTGCGGGAGACGTTGCGGCAAGGCCCGGCGATCCGCGCGTTGTCAAGCTAGGTGGTGACGGTTCCCCTGGAGATGGTCTCCGCTGCCGTCCAGGCGGGCCTCCAGGCACCCTCCGGCGACAATTGCCAGCCCTGGCGATTCCGATGGGATGGGGAATGCCTCCGCATTTTCTTCCTGCCCGAGCGGGCCGAGTCTCTGTACGATATCCGGTCGACGGCATCGTGGATATCTCTGGGCGCGGTCATAACCAATGTGACCCTGACCGCCGCCCGGGCCGGCTTCGCCATGAGTGTGGATCTGTTCCCTGCGGGAGACCTGCCTGGCGTGGTGACCCGGATCCGCTTTCATGCCGGGGCCGTGTCGGCGGATCCGCTCGTGGAGGCGATCGCCGCCCGCTGCGCGAACCGACGCCCCTACGGGACGGAGTCGCTCTCGGCCGGTGTCCGGGCGGAATTGCAGGACCTTGCGACGGCGGGGGCAGCCCGACTTTCCTGGATCGACACCGATCCCGGCAAGAGGCGGATCGCTGCCCTCGCGGCGGAGAACGACCGGATCCTTTTCGAGAATCGCGCGCTGCACGATGGCCTCTATCGCTGGATTCGCTGGAGCCCGGCTGAGGCCGAGCGGTTACGTGACGGCATGCCTGCGGCCGCCCTCGAGCTGTCCGCCTTCGAGCGGCCGGGCATGCGGGTCCTTGGATCGTGGCGATGGACACGGCTCGCCGCTGGCCTGGGCATTACCCGCGCCCTCCCTTTCCGCGCCCGCGCGATCTATCGACGCTCGGCCGCAATCGCGCTCCTGAGTGTCCGCGGCGACCGGCCCGAGGACTTCGTGCGCGGCGGAGAGATCCTGGAGCGGATCTGGCTCTCCGTCACTCGCCACGGCATGGCCTTTCAACCCATCACCGGTATCACCTTCCTGCTCCTGCGAAAACGCATGACGGGTGGAGAGGGGCTGAGCGCCCCGCATCGCGCGCTGCTCGATCGGGTCGACAGCGAGTTCCGGCGCCTCTATCCGGAAAGCGCGGGCGAAAGCCCGATCATGCTCTTTCGCCTCGGGATGTCCTCCTCTCCTTCCGGACGCTCTCCCCGCCTGCGTCTCGAGCAAGTCTTCGAGGTGGGGTCTCCCGTGCCTTCACAACCTCCCCCGCCGTGTGAGGCTCGTGAATGAGGGGATACGTGGAGGGAGTGATCCGCTTCCGCATCCTTGTCATCACGCTGGCCCTCCTCGTGTCCGGGCTCCTCGGCTTCCAGATCAAGAATCTCCGGGTGGTCGTCGACCCCAACGCGACGCTCCCTCAGCATCATCCCTACGTCGCCGCCACGCGTGAAGCGGAGCGCGTGTTCCGCCTGAAGCATCAGGTCCTCATCGGCATCACGGCTCGCACGGGAGACGTCTTCGATCCCGCTGTGTTGGGGAAGGTGCAGCGCATCACGGACTCCTTGGCCGAGCTACCCGGGGTGCATAAGGGAAGCGTCTTCAGCCTCGCGCGGCGGGCCAACAACATCATGGGGAGGGCGGAGGAGCTCGAAGTGCTCCCCTTTCTCGAGACCCTGCCCCGTACGGAAGCCGAGATGGAGGCGCTACGCTTGGCCGTGCGCAACAACCCCGCCTACGTCGACGCCATCATCTCCCGCGATGGCCGCACCGCGGCGATTCTGGCGGACTTCGAGACCGCGGCGGGCGGCTTTCAAGAAATCGTGAACAAGGTGGCCCCTATCGTCGAGAGAGAGCGCGACGCGTCCGTGGATATCGCGGTGGGCGGGCGCCCGGTGTTTCTGGCCCAGCTCGAGCGCTACTCCGAGCGCGCACAGTTTCTCTTCCCGCTCGCCGTTCTCGTGGTCGGGTTGATCCATTACGAGGCCTTTCGCACGGTCCAGGGCTTGGTCCTGCCGCTCGTGACCGCGCTCCTCGCCGTGGTTTGGGGTCTCGGCCTGATGGGACTCGTCAAGGTCCCGATGGATGCCTTCAACGTGACCACACCCATCCTGATCTTCGCGGTGGCCGCCGGGCATGCCGTGCAGATTCTCAAGCGCTACTACGAGGAGTACCACCGCCTCGCCCAGCGCCCGACGGTGTCCGCCTCCGACGCCGGCCCCCAGGCCGTGGTGGAGTCGTTGACCCACGTAGGGCCGGTGATGCTCGCGGCAGGAGTGGTGGCAGGGCTCGGCTTTCTCTCCCTCGTCGTGTTCGAAGTCTCGACGATTCGAACCTTTGGCGTTTTTACCGCGCTCGGGATCTTCAGCGCCGTCATCCTCGAGCTCACGTTCATTCCCGCCCTCCGCTCCCTTCTCCCGGCGCCGGGAGAGCGCGAGAGCCGTCGGGAGCGGGAGCACCGGATGTGGGACAGGATCACCGAGAAGATCGCCGACTGGGTGCTTGGGCCGAGACGGTGGCGGATCTACGCCACCTTGTCGATCTTCCTCATCATCTGGGCGGTCGCGGCGAGCCGAGTCGCCGTGGACACCCCTCTGCGAAGCTACTTCTTCGAGAGCCTTCCCTTTCAGCGGGAGGACCGGGCCTTGAACGATAGGCTCGGCGGGACGAACCGCCTGTATGTCCTGATCGAAGGCCGGGAGGAGGGCGCGATCAAGGATCCGAGAATCTTGAACGCGATGGACGCGACGCAGCGATTCCTCGAGACGCAGCCCTATGTGGGGAAGACGCTTTCGCTGGCCGACTTCATCCGGCGCATGAATCGGGCCATGCACGGGGATGACCCCCGCCACGATCGGATCCCCGAGAGCCGGGAGCTGGTCGCCCAGTACCTCCTCGCGTACTCGCTGTCCGGCAACCTGGAGGACCTGGACTCATACGTTGATGAGCGATACCGTTCGGCGAACATCCTCGTCCTGCTGAAGACCGACAGCACCGCCTACGCCGAACAGCTGATCGGCAGGCTGAAGACGATGCTTCCGGAGAAGTTTGGACGACACATCGCAATCCGCTTCGGGGGGGATCTTGCCGACACGGCTGCCCTCACGGAGACGATTGTTCACGAGAAACTTCTCAACATCGCACAGATCTCCGCGGTGGTTTTGGTGATCACATCGGTCGTCTTCCGTTCCCTGACCGCGGGAATTCTCGTCCTGGTGCCCCTGGGGGTGGCCGTGCTCGCCAATTTTGGCGTGATGGGGTTACTGGGCATTCGCCTCAACATCGCCACCTCGGTCATCTCAGCCATGGCGGTCGGGCTCGGAGCTGACTATGCCATCTACCTCCTCTATAGGCTGCGCGAGGAGCTCCAAGAGGGGCGCGACGAAGCGTTGGCATTCCGAACGGCGTTGACGACGGCAGGCAAGGCGACGTTGTTCGTGGCGAGCGCCGTGGCGGGCGGCTATGGCCTGCTCGCCTTGTCGTGGGGCTTCAATATTCATCTTTGGTTTGCGATCTTGATCATGTCGGCGATGCTGACGAGCTGCCTCGGCGCGTTGACCCTTCTCCCCAGCCTGATCCTCACCTTTCGCCCCCGCTTCATCTTCAGAAGGGCGATCCTGAAGCAGGAGTAATCGAAGGCCCGAGGAGGGCCTCACCCGCGGCGGGCCCGCGTGAACCATGCGCTGAGCTTGCCGGTCCCGAGGGGCCGGGTGTAAGCTCCGTTCATCGCGTATCTTTCCACCTTCGTCGTCTGGAGGAGCGAGCATGCATACCCTCGGACCATTGGCGGCTCTATGGGTGCTCTTGGCCGCCGCGCCCGCGGGCGCGCAACCCAACACCTCTATCGAGAAGGGCTCTACCGTCAAGATCGACTACACCCTCAAGGACGACAAAGGCGAAGTCCTCGACAGCAGCACGGGCAAGGAACCACTGGCCTTCAAGCAGGGCGCCCAGCAAATCATCCCCGGGCTCGACAGGGCGATCCTTGGCATGAAGGTCGGGGACACCAAGAAGGTCGTGGTCAAGCCAGAGGAAGCCTACGGCAAGGTGGATCCCAAGGCCGAGGCCGAAGTGCCCAAGGAGGCGCTGCCGGAGGGCGCCGCCGTCGTGGGCACGCGTCTCATGGCCAAAGGGCAGGACGGCAATCCCCACCCGGTGACGGTCAAGGTGGTCAAGGACAAAACGGTCGTGCTCGATCTCAACCATCCGCTGGCGGGAAAGACGCTCGTCTTCGATATCAAGGTCGTCTCGATCGAGCCGCCCGGGACTGCTCCGGCTCCTGCGCCTGCTCCCGCTCCGGCTCCCACTACCGCTCCAAAGTAGTAGCGCGTCATAGGCATGCGCGCCGAAGCCCTACCCTTCGACGCCGATCGCTCCATGCCCGAGAAACAGACCTCCGGCAGGACCACGCTCTGGGCCCTTGCTCGTCGTTGGCACACACACCCCCGCCTGCAGGGAAAACATCAGAGAGGCTTGAGCACGTCCATCAAGTCTCGGGCGAAGGTACCCGTGAAGACTTCCTCCACGGGCCCCTTGAGGCGGATGGACCAGTCGGCACGAACGTCGATCTCGAGCGTGCCGCCCGGCATGCGCACGGTGACGAGGCCGTGATCGCAGAGGCCGTTCTTGACCGCCGCGCAGGCAACCGCCGATGACGAGGATCCCGAGGCCAAGGTATAGCCCGCCCCGCGCTCCCAGATCAGGATGTCCACCTGCGCGCGGGACATGACCTTGGCGAACTGGACATTGGTGCGGTTGGGGAAGGCTGGGTGATGCTCGATCTGCGGGCCGAGGGCCCGGCAGCGCGCCTCGTCGAGCTGATCCACGAAGACCACGCAGTGAGGATTGCCCACCGACACCGCGGTGACGAGCAGCGTCTCCCCGCCCACCTGGAGCGGCACTCTCACCACCTCGCGGGCGGGACCGTTCATGGGGATCTCGGGCGCCACGAACGTGCACGTGCCCATCTCCACCGTCACGAGGTTCATGTGGCCGTCGCTGACGTGACAGTGGCACTCGACGCGCCCGCCCTTGGTGTCCACCGTGAAGACCGGCGCCTTGGTATGCCCGTGCTCCCAGAGATACTTGGCGAAGATGCGCAGACCGTTGCCGGACTTCTCGGCCTCGCTGCCGTCGGGATTGAGGATGCGCATGCCGAAATCGGCGCCCGCCCAGGCCGGGACCTTGAGGAGAATGCCGTCCGAGCCCACGCCCCAGTTGCGATCGCAGATGCGCACGATCTGCGGCACCGTGAGGGGCGCCGGCAGGTCCTTGCCGTCGATCACGATGTAGTCGTTGCCGAGCCCGTGTCCCTTCGCGAATGGAATCATGCCGGTGCTTTCTCGCCTCGAGGGTCGAAGTAGCTGGCGATGCGCTCGCGTATCCCCCGCACGTCGCTGGGGAGCCGATGACTCCACTTGTGGGCGAAGCGCGCCATGGCCTCGCGACGCTGGATGATGTCCTCGGATGCGGCCACGGGGGCTCCTTCGCCCGACCGGGTGCCGCCGCCCCGGTGAACGAAGGGCGCGTCCACGACCAGGCAGCGCCGTCCCCGCTCGCGCACGGCGAAGGAGAGGTCGCGATCATAGCCGTGAAAGAAGCCGTAGGTCTCGTCGAAGCCGCCCACCTCCCTGAACAGCGAGCGGAGCAGAGCCAGGCAGACGCCGTCCACCGCCGCCACCTCGACCATGGGCGCGGGCATGCGGGGAGCGCCCACGAGGCAGTGAACGATGGTGCGGCCGACATAGCGCCCGTCGCGGCGGAGCCGACGCGCCCCGTAGAGGCCCGCCAGTCCCACGCCGCTCCCGTCGCCCAGTGCGGCCATCAGGCGCTCGAGCCACGTGGGCTCGCGCATCTCGGTGTCGTTGTGAAGGAAGCAGAGGGTCTCGCCCGTGGCCAGGGTTGCCCCCTGGTTGAGCGCGCGTATCAGGCCGGCATTGCCGTCGTTGCGGCGATAGCGAAGGGGATATGGCAGAGGGAAGGCGCGGAAATAGGCCTCGGTGCCGTCGGTCGAGCCATTGTCCACCACGCAGAGCTCGAAGGGCACGGTGGTGGTGCGGAGGCTGTCGAGGCAGGCCCGCGTGAGCGCCTCCTGGTTGTGGACAACCAGGACCACGCTGGCCGCGGGGCTAGCGCTCGGCGAGGGGGACGTACTTGGCGTCCGTGGCCCCCGTGTAGTCGGAGCGCGGCCGGATGAGCCGGTTGTTTCCGTGCTGCTCCAGGATGTGGGCGGCCCAGCCCGCCACTCGGCTCATCGCGAAGATGGGCGTGAACTGGTCCGTCGAGATTCCCATCGACGCGTAGGCCGCGCCCGAATACAGGTCCACGTTGGGGAAGATGTGCTTGGCCGCCGAGACCACGCCGGCCATGATGTCGAGGATCTGGATGTTGACGGTGCTCCCCGCCTGCTGCCCGAGCTCGAGGGCCAGGCGCTTCAAGTGCTTGGCCCTCGGGTCCTCCACGCGATAGACGCGATGGCCAAAGCCCATGATGCGCGCCTTGTCGGCCAGGGCCTGACGGATCCAGGCATCGGCCTTGGCGGGATCCTTGATCTTCTGGACCATGAGCATGACCTGCTCGTTGGCGCCGCCATGCAGCGGGCCCTTGAGGGCGCCGATACCCGAGACCACCCCGGAGTGCACGTCGGACAGGGTGGCCGCCGTCACGCGGGCCGCGAAGGTCGAGGCATTGAACTCGTGGTCGGCGTGAAGGATGAGGGCGACGTCGAACGTCTTGGTGGCGAGCTCGGTCGGCTTCTTGCCCGTCATCATGTAGAGGAAATTGCCGGAGAGGGAGAGCTTGGGATTGGGAGCCACCACGGGCTTCCCGCGCCGGATCCGCTCCCATGCCGCCACCAGGGTCGGCATCTGCGCCGTCAACCGGATGGTCTTCCTCAGCGTCGCCTCGCGCGAGTTGTCCGCGGCGTCGGGATCGAAGGCGGACAGCGCCGAGACCCCCGTGCGGAGGACCTCCATGGGCGTGGTCTTCTTGGGCAGCTGCCGGAGCATGGTGATCAGCTTGGGTGGCAGCTTCCGGTTCGCCGTCGAGGAAAGCGCCTTGACGTGGGCGTCCAGCTCCTTGCGGCTCGGCAGCTTGCCATACCAGAGGAGGTACGTCACCTCCTCGAAGGTCGATTGAGCGACGAGGTCGTCGACATCGAAGCCCCGATAGAGAAGGCGGCCCTTGTGGCCGTCGATGAAGCAGATGTCCGACGTCGAGACGACAACGTCCTCGAGACCAGCCTTCAGGGGATTCGCGGCGGCGTCACTCATGGCGTGCCTGATCTCCTCGGCGCACAGGGTAGAAGCGCCCCCTGTAGTACCACAGGCCCCTACCCGGTTCAAGGCGGCACTGGGTCAATTTGCTTCGCCATCCTTCGTTGCGAGCGGGTCGGCAAGCCCTCAACTTGCGCCCACGTACGCCTCGGGCTGCCGACCCGCTCGCGCCTCGTCTGGCTCGCAACTTGCCCCAGTGCCAGGCCCAACTGACCCGCGCCTCGTTCCGGTTTCTCTGACGCGTGCTGACGACGTAGACTCTCCGCCATGAATCGCGTCGTGCCCGCCGCCGAGCTCTTCTACCGGCAGCATCCGATCAGCGAAGAGCAGGTGCTCGACGCGCTGCGCCGCCAGGGCAAGGACCTGGGAAAGCTTTCCCCCGAAGACCTCTACGAATGGGACCAGGATCACTACGGTGGACTGGCCGCGGTGGAGGCCTTGACGCGCCGGGCCGGCATCTCGGCGGACAGCCACGTGCTGGACGTCTGCGCGGGGCTGGCGGGTCCGGCCCGCTACATCGCCGCCCGGCACGCGGCCCGCGTCACCTGCGTCGATCTCTCGCCCGAGCGCGCGGCCGGAGCGCGGCGTCTCACCACGCTCGTCGGACTCGGTCGCCTCGTGCGTGTGGTCCGCGCCGATGCCCAGGCGCTTCCCTTCCCGCGCTCCGCCTTCACGGCCGTGATCAGTCAGGAAGGGCTGCTGCACGTTCCCGACAAGGCACGCGTCCTCGATGAGTGCGCCCGTGTGCTCCGGCCGGGAGGACGCCTGGCCTTCAGCGATTGGGTCGCCACCCCGCGCCTGTCGCTCAACGAGCGGCAGCGGCTGGAGGAGTGGATGGCCGCGGTGACCATCCAGAGCCAGGACAGCTACCGCGCGCTCCTCGCGCGCGCCGGCTTCACGAGCATCCTCGCCGAGGACCTCTCCCAGGAATGGATGGGTGTGCTCCGGCGCCGCCTCGAGATGTTCCAGGGCCTCCGTGCCCAGACCGTGGTCCGGCTCGGGCCGCGACGCTACGAGGAGTACAACCAGCTCTACGCGTTCTTCGTGGGTCTCGTCGAGTCGCGCAAGCTCGGAGGCGCGCGCTTCAGCGCAGGAGCCGGTCCAGGAATCTCTTGACGGCGTCCGGGTCCCTGACCTGGACGCCCACGGGCACCGCGCGAAACGATCCCGCGCTGCCCGTGACATGCGCGCGGAATTGTCCGGCGCTCTGGTTGACGAGCACCAGTATGTCCGTGCGCCCGTCGGCGAGGCCATAGGTCCCCGCCGTGCTCATGGACAGCCCCTTGGTCTGGTACACGGTGTCGTCGGTGCGGAGCACGCCGTTGGTGATCTTGTAGCTGCCCTTGATCGACGTGAACTCCAGGGGCGTTGTGCCGAGGTCTCTCACGTCTCCCTGAAGCGCGGAGCTGATGGCGCCCTGGGCCAGGAGCACCTCGCGCACCAGCTTGAGGGCGCCCTCTCCGACCACCCTCCCTGCTCCGACCTTGAACTCGCCCGCGCCGTTCATGCTGCGCCACATGTCCACCGTCCGCATCGAGAGGACGCCGCTGAGATCGAGCGGGCCCGCGATCGCATAGCCCTGGCAGAGATAGTCCTGGAGCACGGGCAAGAGCTGCACGCCCGAGATCTTGATGTCGCGGAGGCTCACGAGCGAGGAAGGCTCGTCCAGCGTCGCCGTCACGGTGAGGCCCACCGTGCCCTGGGCGAGCTTGGCGCGGAACGGCACGCTCTCGAATCCCGTCGCCTTCAGGAGGACGGGCATCCGCACCTCGTCGAAGACGAGCTGGCGTCGCGCGGGCGGCGGGCACTGGGGCCGGTCCTGGCTGAGGGTCACCCGGGCGAGATCGAGCTGCCCGGTTGCGCCCAGCCGCGCCGAGGTACCGGAGAGCTGGAGCGTGCCCTTGATCGGACCCGACAGTCCCGGCGAGGCGAAGGCGAGGGCGCGGGCGAGGGGCGCGATGTCCGTCCCCTCGAGGCCTAGGGTGGCCTTGATGGGGATCTCGGGGCTCCGGATCCCCACGGTCGCGCG
>Ga0137397_10002391_pt1 | contig 13099 bp, 18 predicted proteins | sample czorhiz116metaG_FD_106658 | JGI IMG/M metagenome (GOLD analysis project Ga0137397, IMG submission 106658) | Vadose zone soil microbial communities from Angelo Coast Range Reserve, California, USA - czorhiz1.16 metaG | ecosystem: Environmental > Terrestrial > Soil > Vadose zone | place: USA... | reverse complement strand
GAAAACTTCACACGGAGGGGGAAAGAGGCAAGGGGAGAAAAGAGAGGAGAGGGGGGGGTGGGTAAGAAGGGGGGGGGAGAAAAACAGCAACGAGCAGAGCGGGTGGGAACAAACCGAACCATACTATTTATATTGCGTCACCTATTTGTCAATCGAATGAAATGCACGGCGCTTGCCTGTCGCGGTTCCTCGCTCGGGATCAACCCGACCCACCCGACCGCGATTTCCGCAGCCGCTCTGCTTAACACCGCGGTCCTCCATTTTCCGCTCCCTTTGTGTTATAAAAAAATTGGCCTTTACATCCCTATTTCCTGTCGAGTGCGATCCTTCCTGCGGTTCAGGTGAGAGTGACAGGTGACATAGGGCGTTGGTTGGGATATTTTAAATTTATTTACGTTATGGAGCGATCGGAGCCTTCTTCGGAACACGTCAAGGCCCAAGCTTCTAGCTTCAAGGCCCGCTCGTACCCGCTATCCACCGTGTGCTCTAGTCTCGAACGAACAACTGAAAGTTTTGCGTACTGTATGCTCTGTATCGGATCATGGCTCCAGTGCCCTTGACCCATTTACACCACCCCCACACGCTCCCCTATCATCCTATCTAGTTCATGGCCGCTCGGTTAGGTAACCATGAGGCACAAGTAACCACGAGGAATGAAATGAGCACGTATTTTTGGCTTCGATGAAGTATCCATTCCGATACGATACTATACTATTGATATTGCCCCGGTTGTTACAGTATTGTACTAAGTTGACTGTCCCATTCAAATTCTCAAAGACCCGCTTCTCGTGATGTCGTTTGTCGAAACTCTACCCGGCATGACAACCCATAGTGGTCGCTGACCCAACCACCGTAGTAAGGCATCGTCAGCCCGATCCCCAACCTCCGAATGCCCTTGACCTCGAACGCGTCGCTCTCGGTGTACAAAATCTTGTCCAGCCTACCAGGCGGGAACTTGCAACGCGGCTGATACCCCCACGTCATCCCGCTGTCATCCTCTTCCTCCGATCCCTCTCGCCAGCCGCGGTCCCGCCTCTGTTGATCCTCCTCCCACGCATCCAACAACCCGTTTTGTGCTGTGAGCGTCGCGTCGGACGGCGTGATCGCGTTCATGTCTCCGCCCACGATCCCGCCCGCCTCTACCTCCCCCAGCAATTCCGTGATCACGCCGAGCTGCACCACGCGACTCGGCGCGCCCTCGGGCAGCGATTCGAGGTGCGTGTTGACCACCCGCAAGAGACGCGAGTGCGGCTCCGCTCCCGGGCTGCCACCCCTCAGCATCACGTCCGTCACGAGCGCATTCCTCCCCATCTGGCTCTCCCCAAAGTGCACGCACGTCGACCTGGCCAGCCAGTTGCCCTTCCGGACGAGCGTGGCCGTCCCGTACCACGCACCTCGAGGCCAGCCGTCTCCCGGCCTCCCCGGCACGACCATGAACCATTCCCTGACCCACGGGTGAGCGAGCAACACATTGAACGTTCCGATCTCGATCTCTTGTAAGAGGATTATGCAGAACGGAAGCTCGGCCGTCTTGTACTCTGCGAATGTCTCGTCTCGGAGGTAGTCCAGTGCGGCTGTAAGGCGCTGAGCGGCGAAGTCCTTGGAGAAGTCGACGTTCCACGTGATAAGAGTGAGTGAGGTAGGGAGGTTTCCGACTGCAGTCTGAGCGTCGGCGTCGTGATGAACGGGTCTCCATTGGCGTGAAAGGTGTTGGCGTGAAAACTGGACGGCTCGAATCGGCACAATGGCATCAGGCATTGTGTCTCGGCCGAAGAGGGTGACAGTCCTGGTTGATGAAGGTGGTAAAGGGCGAAAGAATCCCTTGAATTCCCTGCCTTGAGCTTTTATAGATAAGCGACGCATCGAAAATACTGGAATCACCCTGATGTCCGCGATGACTCTGCTCTTATACTCGCCTGTTGTGTCCTAGGTGGCGTCCAGAACTTGCCGTGAATGGAAAACCAGGCAATAAGGCTCTTATATTGCGATTACGGTAGGCTGTCCGCGCCCAGATACACAAGACTGTTACACTACAAATCCTCAACCGCACGCTCGAACGCATCCCGCGCTTCTTCCTCTGCCTTCTCCACGGCAAATGCTGCAAGGACGTTCGCCTTAGTCTTGATCTCATCCAGTTTTTCCGACGATAAGACACGCTTTTGTAAGATCGATGCGAGGCTGTAAACAGGGTTAGGGGATTAAAACGAAACTGAACGACAAGGGGACGTACCGCTTCGTTTCCTTCGCAAGATAATCTTTCGACCCATTGGCGACGACCTTCTCCATCACCCGGAGATAGTGGGTGGCGACAGGGCCCACTTGTGCAGCAAGGACGGACGCTTCCTTGTGGATGGCATCGCGCGCTGCACCGGTGGCACTGAAGAATTTGCTAGCCAGCGCGTCGAGCTCGGGATGACGGCCGGCCTGAGGAGGAGAGTTTCTCGGCACTTGGAAAGCAAGTCAAAGAGAAAACCATCAACACCCACCCCGTCGTTCAAACTGCCGCCCACAGCACGGTGAGTGCCACACTTTTCGTTCAAGAACTGAACAAAGTCCGCCTCCCCACGACCACCTTCATATTCGAAAGGCTCGCCACCCTTAGGGAAGAACTTTAACGTAGGGAAGGATTTGATGCCGTATTTCTCAGCAAGAGGGCGATTGGCCTCGGCATCAGCGTCAACATTTGCAACGATACACTAAAGTTACATCAACATAGGAAAGGTGCTGAGCGGTGGATGAAACGTACGTTTTTCTCCAGGAGGAAGTCCTTGGCGACTATAGAAAGGTGTAAGCGGACTCAAGGCCGAACAAAAGAGGGGGTCAACCTACGTTGCTCATACGTGGGCTTCAGGCTTTTGCAGTGGCCACACCAAGGAGCGGTGAACGCGACAAGTGTATCATGATCTTTGTTCTATGAAATCCTTGTTGGGCCGAGGGACTCGTGAGAACACACAAAGCGACTTACGAGAACAACTTCATCGAAAGTGTGAGTGTCGAGGATGAGCGTCGCGGGAGGGGGAGGAGGTTTGATGTTTGATTTGACACCTGAGTTCTTTGTAATGCTAGAAAAAGCGTCGTTGCCGCAAGTGTAGGCTCGATGAAAAGAAAATAACGCACAAGTTTGCCAAAGCTTCGAGATCCCGACCTCCTTCGTAGGGTGAAGCCGATCCTTGAGCATCGAACCATTTTAAAGCTGTTGCTATGAGCTCTCTAAAATACGGAGTACGAGCCAGGGAAACGCACTGGGGAAGCCAGAAACGCCGTATTTCTGTCCGAGCGGTTTGCCAGCACCGTCAGCATCAATTTTTGCCACAATGACCTTGTTCTTCGCGTGGCTAAATGCATCCCCCAACTGCTCATAGATGGGGGCAAGATTCTGTGTGACATCTACTTGAGAAACCGAGACCGCGGAAGCCCCATCAAATTCATACCTTGCAGTGACCACTGATTGAAACTCAAACATTACAAATGAAACTTCACAACAAATGGATGTAGACATACCACCAAGGTGCAAAGCTGGGGCGATATCAGCAACTGTGCGGTGTTAGGTCAAAGAGAAAGGGCCGCGTACAATTCAACAAGAGCAGGTTTGCCCTGTCCTATGACGCTGTCAAAGTTGCTTGGGTCTAGGTCGACGACATTAGACGCGAGAGCGCCTGCTAGCAATGATAGAGAAAGGATCGACAGTGAGAACTTCATGAAGTGTATTAAGTATGTTCAGCGGGGGGGTGCAGCGGGAAAGAAAAGAAACTTGGAAGGTGATGATGCATACGTGGAGTTTTAACACCGCATTTGAGGAAAGAGCGATTACATCAGCAATGAGGTCGATCCATTCGTCAGGCCTCAAATGTGTACCATGACAGTGCTCTTGTACAGTAAATGCTGTTTGCCTTGAGACCCATCGACTCGCTCAGCCCAGGACCGGGGTCAATACACGTCTACACTACCAGAGTTGGCCAGTGACCGGTGATCACGCTGCAGCATCTGCATCCCGGAACCGATGCACTCATGTCAGCAGCCTGAGTATTAACAGTCACACTTACTCTAGCAGTGCACGCAAGAATGAGTGATTCACTGCTTCACGGCGATAAATTCATGTTGTTGACTCAGCACTGACGCAACCCCCATCTTGTAAACACACATTCTCCTTTACTGTCATCCTCGCGACTCATATCACAACACCACCCCCGCTCTATATAATATGGCTCCCACAGATCAGCCAACACTCGAAAGAGAACAAGATGAGGAGGAAGTGGGAGTGGAGGAGGAGTATATACAACAAGACGATATATACGCCGAGGTTGATCAAGGTGACGAGCCTATGGACGAGGACGATGGCGATGGCGACGTCGGTGGGCCCGAAGGAGAAGTCGTCTGGGAAGATAATTCCATCCAACAATTTTCTGGCCACGAGGGACCCGTCTATTCCATCGCCGTCCACCCCACTGCGTCTTTAGCGGTATCGGGCGGTGGAGATGATTCTGGTTACATCTGGGACCTCACGGATGGCGAGATCGTGGTGAAGCTCACGGGTCATGCCGACAGTGTGACCGCCGTGGGCTTCAGTTATGATGGTGAGATGGTCTCCACGGGCAGTATGGATGGTCGTGTCCGAGTGTGGAGAAGAATCGGAAAGGAGGACTACAAAGCTTGGGAGTTTCTGACCGAGCTGCAAGGCCCTGATGAAGTCTTGGTGCGATCTCATACCGTGTTATCGGCGCGTCTACGACGACTAACTGCTACGATCCTCTGCAGTGGCTGCGATGGCACCCCAAAGGCACAGTCTTGCTTGCTGGCTCTAACGACAGTACCGTCTGGCTATGGCAGCGTAAGTAGATGTCACCTCCCCATCTTGTCAAAGGGGAGACTTAGATCGCACCACTGGCACAGTACCCTCCGGTAATACCATGCAAGTTTTCCCAGGCCACACTGGGCCTGTCCAGTGCGGAGAGTTCACGCCAGATGGTGAGCGGATTGTACTCTATCGCCGAGCGAGGTGCCAACAGCCACTACCTTTAGGCAAGCGCATCTTAACCGGGTGCGGCGACAATACCCTCATGTATTGGGACCCCCGGTCGTCCACCCCACTCTTCAAGCTCACGGGACAAGACTCGCGATTCGACTTGGGCGGCATCACCGCGCTCGCCATCAAACCTGCCTCGACGATCGCCGTCGTAGGCGGTACGGAGGGTGGCGTCCGCGTCGTCAATCTGAGCAAGGGCGAAGTCATCTCGGCCCTAGGCGGCCACGCCGAGGGCCAGAGCGTGGAAGCCATCGCCTTTGTCAACATCGTCGGTGCCGTCGACGGCTCGAGCGCGCCCGCCGGGTCGTCCGGCGCAGGCACGGTCCTCACCGGAGCGACGGACGGCAAGGTGTGCATCTGGGACCTCACCACCAGCCGATTGCGCACGACGCTGGAACATAAAGTAAGCCGTCCAGTCGCCTTTTTAAATTCCTGCGCGTCATATTTTTTGTTTTTGATTTCTTTCTCTTTTTTTGGTTGATGGCTGATTGGTCGGTCTGCAGGATGCTATTACGAGCCTGTTGGTGCACCCCACGAAACAGCACCTCGTCGTTTCGTCATCTGCAGATCATACCCTTCGGACGTGGGATGCGCGCGCAGGCACCCTTGTTCGAGAACACAAAGGGCACCAAGAACTCATTAATGGTGCCGCATTGGGACGTGGTGGGGCGGTCGTGCTCAGTGCAGGCGATGACAATGTGTGCTTGGTGTTCGGTACGGAATAGAGAGATGGGAGAACCCCAGTGTTGAATGTATGATTCGATGACTGTTAGAAGGCATATAGATTTTCGTACGCTGTCTGATCGATGAGTGCCGGGAATCAAAGGAAAATAAGCTGAATTCTGAATGCTTTCTTCAGAGTGTTGGCATGAGGCACTTCGTCGCTGTGGATCAGAAGATAAGTAGCGCGTTAAGGACCGACGACTGGCTCCGTACGGTAGAGACTAAGTTGCACGTTGGTCCGTAGGCGCGCCGAAATTCCATCGCACTCTCACATCTCAAGTGTTTTGGGCCAGAGGTCCGTCAAGGTGTGCGGCGAACGTCTCGTCTGACCTTTATGACCTTTAGCCTTCACTTTATCTTAACACTGACTCGAACTTCACCCTCGGGTCTTGGGACCAATGCTCGTTTTGTAAAAGAAGATTCTGTTAATACGCATGTCCGCCCTGGTCACAAGGGGCCGTTCGAAACCGAAAATAACGAACAAAGATAAGGCTCGGTGCCTGCATAGTCGGTCGCCAGACAGTCTTATCGTACAGTAGTAAGGGATCCAACTCTAGGAAAGACGTAACCGGGGCCTGAGGGAATTGTGCGTAGCGAATCGTATTTGTACTACTGTGGGGGTGAGCAAGGCCGAGGAAGCGGTTGCGAGGGGTCGACATAAATTAAGGAGGAACAAAGGGCTATCGGCGGCTCGAGGCGGTTGACGACTTGTGACAGACGCGCCACGTTCCAGGAGTGTTCCGGCTGCAAGGGAACTAACAAAGGTTTCGCAAGAAAAAAACATATATACTGTCCCACCCATCCCATCGTCACTTGTGAACATCAATTGCTCTGAAATATCAGCTCTCCAAGCCTTTCCGTCCGGCCGCCGTCGTCCTCTGTGCCGCCAATCATGGCCGCAACGAGCATATTAGGTTCCGTCAAACTGGAGCGTAAGAGTCGCATGTCGTTGACGTCCACTATCTGGACTAGCTTGCCAGTATCGATGTTGCGCACTTCGATGTATACGGACGATAGTAACAAGAGGTGTGGCCCGCAACGAGCGTACGAATTGGCTCTGCGCTCCCACTCTGTGTAATAATGAGTACGAGCGGGCTTGCCGACGTGGTCCACGAAGCAACCAAAGTCTAGAAACGCGTCAAAACGACTAAGAAGCAAGTAAGAGAGATGCTGACCCTCATAGATTAAGAGGATGTCATTCTCGTATGTCACCATCCCAAGGATGATTGCCTTGTCCATCAAGTCAAGAATTTTTGGCTTGTCACCCTTGGTCTTGGGCACAAACTGCAAAGTTTTCGGGTCACGCTTCGTGTTTGGAAGATCAGGCGCCACTATAAAGGAGGGATTGGTGGTACTTTGCGGATGATCAAAATCACGATCCTCGACGAGTAAAGGATAAGCTCACTCCAACAACGGCTCCAAGATATAAATGGCTTTGGACGCGGAAATCGCCACCTTGTCGAGAAAAAATACTGCGTCGTGGGGATCTTCCGGAATATCAGATACCTGCGGTTGCGGAAATGATTATTAGTGGTTGAACCTTTTCGACGGTCGGTGGAGACAAACAGAACTCAAAGGCTGGTATTCCGCTGGGTTGCCTAGGATGTCAACCTGATGGGAAAGTTCTAGTATATGCGCTGAGGTCTGTCCGGAAAGGTTCGCTGCATAAATAACTACCAGGGGATGAGAAATGGTGAGACGTTACGTGTGTGATTAATTACTTACCCAAGGTTCGACCAGCAACACTACCCGTTTTAAGGAACAAAACGGACCCATGTTCTTCAGCCAATCGAATCATCGAATCATCAAGGTCCTTAGTTGTGACTTCTCCTCGAGAAGCGCGAACGACCATTTCAAGAGGATATGAGAACAGCGACTTTTCACAATGGACAAGGAACTTGTCAAATTCTGGAATTGCGACTATTGACATTGGTTCATTGTATTCCAGGACTCTCAGAAAAGCTGGAGGTAGCTGAATTAGCGACCAATGGAAGTGGAAGTTCCGACAACTCACAGTATTCAGTTCCACGCTTGCTCACGTAGACACCGCTAGTACAACCTACAGCGATGTAACCCACCCCCTGAAACGCTGAAACGCTCATGAGAAATAATCAACGCAACCGGATCAGAGCATCCTACTGAATCCTGCGGCGCAAACAGTACGGCCAGTGTAGTTTACCCCACGAGTAAACTGTATGCGTGGAGGTATCCGGAAGAAGCCACCATCATTGAGTGTTTGGGTTGCGTATAACTACGTTCGATTATGAGATGCGTAGAAAAATCGAACCGCAGCAAAAGTACCGATTTCTCTTGTTTGGACTTGCGTGCCTCAATCGCATCATCCAGGGCAGTGCGCCATCTATTACGTTCTGTCGCCGTTAGTGTGTAAAGCGTGTGTCGACGAGTTATCTTGGCCGCGGCATGATATATAGTGAAAGGATACATGGGTTCGGGTGGCAACGAACTGCAACAGGACATCATCCCCCTAAAAAGGCCTGGTTTCGGCTGTTGAACCGGTCGAACTTCCTCCGGTTCATCATTGAAAGATGCCAATCGTAAACACTCTAATGGAATTGGCTAAACAACACGATTTGCATAGGTAAAAAAACGTAATCGGAATGAGATGTGGATGATTTACCTTGATTATATGGCTTAACTTGGTCGTTTCCGCTGTTTCCTTCCCAAGCAATAAGACTAATACGGGTGAGAGCTAATACAAGAATGGCACCGCCACTGCTTACATTGATTGTCCAACAAGGCGCCGGTTGCATCAATCCGTGAGATATTACTCCCGCATAGATTCCACCAAGGGAGATCTTTACGCCTCTGCGTTACAAGGGGTCCAGAATGAGCCAGCGTTGCCCACAATCGGTCATCTTTCTCGAGGACCTGAAAGTTGTCGGTTGTGAACCCGGCGTCATCGAGCACTCAGACTCACATGGATTTCGCCTTCTGGGTAATGCAACGCCCCACGAAGAGACTCGACCGCAGGAGCAAGTGGCGGCTTCTCAAAGAGAGAGGAAAACGAGGCGCGGGAACCTAATCCCGGAGCACTCTGAATTGGACGAAGTGGATGCAAGGACGGAGATGTGGGCTGGGTCGGCGTCGTCGAGTGACGCTGAGGCACAGGAAAAGTCGGGCTTCCCGTGAATTGCGTACTTACGCCACTAGCTGCCATGGATTGTGTGGTCGAGGGTGGGATCCTGTGCGGGTGACATTAAATGACCATTCAGACGCATGCGGGTGGCGAGCCTACTGTGGAACGGGGAAATGCGGAGTTCCATGGATGTCCGGAGGGGTCTGAACAAGTATGGAGGGGACCACGGAGCCTGGTGCCCCCAGTGTATTGAGTGGTAGTGATTGCATGTTGACAACGACGGATTATTTGACGCCCGCAGCCATCATATGCGTAGTTGCGTACCGAAGGACGCGGCACTAAGGTTGGTAATCCTTCCAAAAAAAGGAAGCAGCACGGTATACGACGTTGACAAACATCATGGCCAGAAGATCATGAAGGAATAGCCAATAGGCATCTACGAGGCCAAAAGGGCCATCAAAACGCGAAGACCCATGCCCGATCTCAGTCGGCTCCAGTCGAGTCTCGATGCAATCTCGTCCGCATCGTTTCTAGTTTGGCTTTTCGGAACCCTCAAGTCTGTGCTGCCTCGGTCTCCGCTGGGTCGATCCAATTCGACTTGTCTGACTCATTGCCCCCTCGCTAATCCACAACATCCGTGTTCTCCTACGAGGTTGGAGCCATAAGCCGGACTGCGTCCGAGTCTACGTCTTGCGCACTTTTCGCGGGGAATTGATCGCCACTAGGTCAGTTTGGGGAGCTAGCTGCTTATCAGTGTATTGAAACGGTATTGAATGTACTGTATACGGCCCCAGAGGTTAACTGGAAGCATGTGTTCTCTTCTGCCCCTAGTCATTCCTCGCGCCTCTGCCTGCTCGTACTCTCAGGCTATGCTATCATGCAATGCATCCGAGTCGGGAGCTGCTTACCGCCGTGAGTTGTGCAGATGTTCCTCAACACTGATATTTTTACAGTAGCAGACGAAGGTAGTCACAAGTTTCCGCAGCGAGTACGGCGGCGTTACAATCCAACTTCATGATCAAGAGAACTATTATATTATTTGTTCGTTCAGCTGTGCAGGCTTTCGCAGACGTGAATATAGTACGAGAACTTGAATATGCAAAGCAAGATGGTAAAAGATGTTGTGAAGGTGGAGTACCGAAAAGTGAGTAGCCGCCGATTCGGGGCAAGGTATACTGCTCCATGCATACCGTTAGTTTGCGCGTCAAATTCCGTGCTATATTAATTCCACAAGGGTTTCCTTGTGGCTACCATCACCATTTGCTGCGTCGCCAGCAGTAGCCGCAACGAGCATGCGATGTTCCGTCCACCCGCAGCGTAAGGGCCGTACATCACGTCGTTCTATGACTTGGATGAGCTCGCCCGTATCGACGTTGCGCACTTCGATGAACCCGGACGAGAATAGTAAGAGGTGGGAGCCTCGTCGTGCATACGCAGTGGCCATACACTCCCAAGAAACGTGGCAAGTTGGCTGAGTGGGCTTGCCATCTTCGTCCATGAAATAACCAAGTCCTAGAAAGGGTCAGACAACGAACACGCAAGTAGATACGTACTTACCATCATACACCATGAGGCTCTTGTTCCCGCATTGCACTAGTCCAAGGACTTTCAGAGGGTCGCTCTTCTTCCCTGCCCTAAACAGTGATCGCATTCCCTTTAGCGCTCGACGAAGAGCATTCGTACTACGCTTGGAATTCGGAAGTTCGGGTAACACCGTACGGAAAGAGGGGGTGCTTCGGGGACGATCAGTGATCGACTTCGTCATAACCTTTGAATTGATGAATAAAGAAGTGAACTCACTCTGTTGGTTTGAGAACATAAATCGCTTTCGAGGCGCAAATCGTCACCTCGTTAGTAAGGAAGGTTGCGTCTTGGGGGTCTCCGGGAGTAGACATTGGCTGTTGCGGAGGTGATTAATGGGCAAACCTTGTAAAAACATGGAGACTAACAGAACCCAAAGGCTGATATTGTGGGACCTCATTCTGGCAGGTCAGTTTTAGCACGTGTGATGTAACTTGCTTGGAACCCTTCGCTGAATAAACAACTTCTGTGTATGAGAAACAACAAAAGCTCAACATGTGACGACTCGAGTTGCTCACTCAGCGTTTGGCCGGCTATGCGACCTGCTTTGAAGAACAAAACGTCCCCATGGTCTTCAGCCAACCTCGTCTCCCAGTCACCATTGTTCTTATGTCCAGTATCGCCTTGTGAAACGCAAATCATGTGATCAAGACGATATGAAAACAGTCTCGATTCACAGTGGACAAGAAACGCGTTGCATTCTGGAATGGCAGCTATTGATGTTGGCTTGTCGCTTTCCAAGACACTCCGGAACGCTACAGGCAGAATAAGTGACCAAAGTAGGACGGCAGCTCTGAAAACTTACGGGAATCACTGGAACGTTCCCTCACATATATGCCATTGGTGCAACCAACAGCAAGGTAATGTACCCCTCGATACGCTGCAAGTCGCATGAGCACTGATGAAGGATATGAACTCAAAGCATCGTACAAAACTCAGTAGCACACAATGCTTTGCCGGTAAAGTGCCCATCGCAGGTAAGCGAGGTGTCTGGAGGCACGCGAAAGAACTTGTCATCAACCGTTTGAAGCGTGTAGAACTATCATCATTTATGAGGCAAGCGGGAATTTCGAAACGGGGATAAAAGTACCAAGTTATCGTTTTGTTTGGCTTTCCGTGTCTCAACCGCCTCCTTGAGCGCATCTTTCCACCGATTTCGTTCCGTTGCCGATTCAGCATAAAGAGTGTGTCGACGAGTTATCTTGGCAGCGACATGATATATGGTGAATGGAAACACGAGCTTCGTCGTCGGCGAGCTGGTACATGACCCGATCCGCCTAAAAATGCTTTGGTCTTGCTTTTGAACCTCCGGTTCATCATCGAAGGATGCCAATCGTAAACACTCCAACGGCATCGGCTAGACAAGACGACCTACTACATAAGCGAACGTGAAATAGGAAATGCTATGGATGCGTTTACCCTGATTATATGACTGGATTTAGTAGTCTTGGTTGTGCCTTTCGCAACTACCACAACTTGGACAAGTCAGACACAGGATCAGCATGATGACGCGGCTACGTACAATAATTGGTCAATAAGGCACCATGTCCTTCTTTCCATGAATCCCCGCGATCTTTGCTTGCAAGCAGTCCATAACGAATGGGAGTCAATGAGGACGCATCATCTTTGTTGAGGACCTAATTGAGATCGGTTGAGAGTCCAGCGCGGGGCAATCGATACCCACACTTACAGGGATTTCGCCTTCTGCGTCAATCCAGGCGTCACGAATTGCCCTGCGGTGCTGCTCGACCACGTCTTGAGGTGTTGGATTTCCGCCGGAGCGAGTGGCGTGACTACGAAGCGTTGTGGAAGAAGCCGCGGCCGAACCAGGGCTTGGGGTTACGGTCAAAAGCGAAGGGGTAGGTGCGCTTGGTGTCGCGGTACTTGGTTGGGGTACAGGAGGCCCTAGGGCCTGTAATCCCTGCGTACTAGTGGTCGGTGCTTGCATGACCGGGGTCGAGGGCCTACGAGGAAAGGGTGGTAAATGATAGTTCGGATAAACGTGTGCATTGGACGTACTGTGAAGTGGGGGGAGTGGGCGAGTGGTGTGGAAGGAGTGTCGTAGACATGGGATGGGGCTTGTCGAAGGGAAGAATTGCTGCCCTGTGTTGAAAGGACGATTGGTTTTATCCAGCCCGTGTACGTTATTGCTGTGAATGAACATGACACACACGGCGTATGAAAATCCGCAGCCATCACAGCCTCGGCAAGGACAGAAAGAACGGAACAAGTGCCGTACGATTCGATGTATTTGTTAGACGAGCCGCGTAGAAGGTACGTGCCCACAATGTGTGGGAAGACAAATGTCCATGGCCTCCAAAGCAATGTTTTCCCGTTGAATCTGAACAAGAAAGTAATTGAGAAAATTGAAAGAAATCTCGATCAAGGCTTTTCTCAGAGAAAAAGCAGCACAGCAGCATGCTGTGCCTGTCGTCCGTGAAGTGAGCGGGCAGAGGTGAAGACGTTAAGGGGTCACGGTGCACTGCCGGGCGACTCCTGGATCATGGATGTTATATACAACGCTCCACGACGCGCCTCGACGCAGAAGCAACTCGCGGTTTCTTATTAAGGCGAGAGCGTGGAATGGCACGAGAGATGGGGGGAAACGAGGTGCGAGAACATAGTACCGGTGCATTTTGAATAGGACGAAGTGGATGCGAGGGAGGAAAGGTGGG
>Ga0137397_10002389_pt1 | contig 13103 bp, 11 predicted proteins | sample czorhiz116metaG_FD_106658 | JGI IMG/M metagenome (GOLD analysis project Ga0137397, IMG submission 106658) | Vadose zone soil microbial communities from Angelo Coast Range Reserve, California, USA - czorhiz1.16 metaG | ecosystem: Environmental > Terrestrial > Soil > Vadose zone | place: USA... | reverse complement strand
CCCTTGGGGGCGACGGCCTCCCAGTGCGGAACTCCCTTTGGATTCAAGAGGTTCTGCAGCTCTTCCATGGGCGCGGCGTTGGGAAGGTCGCGCTTGTTGTACTGGATCACGTAGGGGATCTTGTCGAGATCGTAGCCCTGCTCTTGAAGATTCGTGCGCAGGTTCTCGACCGATTCGATGTTGGCCTCGGTCCGCTCGACCTGCGAGTCGGCGACGAAGACCACGCCGTCGACGCCCTTCAGGATCAGCTTGCGCGAGGCGTCGTAGAAGACCTGGCCGGGAACCGTGTAGAGGTGAAACCGCGTCTTGAACCCGCGGATTTCACCGAGCGACAAGGGCAGGAAGTCGAAGAACAGCGTTCGCTCGGTCTCGGTGGCGAGCGAGATCATCTTGCCCTTCGCCTGCTGATTGGTGTTCGCGTAGATGAACTGGAGATTGGTGGTCTTCCCGCACAAGCCGGGGCCGTAATAGACGATCTTGCAGTTGATTTCGCGCGAGCTGTAGTTGATGAAGGACATCCGGCGGCGCCTCGCTTACTCGCTGAAGAGGTTGTCGATGTCGTCGTCGGTGATCTCGGCGAAGGGCGAGCCCGCGCCGGGCACCTGGACCTTCTTCATCAGGCCGTCGAAGATCTTGTTCAGCTCGTCGCTCGCTTTCTTGACCCTCAGGCGCACGAGACCGAGGCTGCTCCGGGTGTCGAAGATCACCACCAGGATGACCCGTCCGCCGATGATGCTGATGTGCAGGTTGTCCTTCTCGCCCTCGTGAAAGAGGATGGAGAATTCCTTCTCGCCGATCAGCTTGGCGAGGCCGCCGGTGGCCGCGATGTTGCCGGCGGTGAGGGAGGCGAGCGAGGTGGTGTCCAGGTTCTCGGTCGCGCCGACGGAGGCGATGAGCTGGCCGTTCTTGTCGACGAGGAAGACGATCTTGGCGTTGGCCTCACGGGACAGCCGCTCGCAGACCCCGCTGATCTGCTGGAATTCCTCGTCGTACATCACCATCTGCGGCTGCATTCGCGGGACCTCTTCGCGTTGGTCGCTCTCGCGGACGCTAACAGAGGCAGCAGGTTTGGTCTAGGAAGTCGCGGCAGACCCGCCCCTACATTTCGCGACCTCTGGACGCGCTGCAGAGCTGCTCAAATTTCCCTGCGTCCCTGCAGCGCCCGCGCCAGCGTGACCTGATCCGCGTACTCCAGATCGCTGCCCATCGGAACGCCTTGCGCGATCCGGGTGACGCGGACGCCGAGCGGTTTTACCAGCCGCGTGATGTAGAGCGCGGTCGCCTCGCCCTCCACCGTCGGATTGGTGGCGACGATCACCTCCTCGACTCCCTGCCCGAGCCGCGCCACCAGCTCCCGCAGCTTCAGCTGATCCGGACCGACGCCGTCGAGCGGCGAGAGCGCGCCGTGCAGCACGTGATAGCGCCCGCGAAGCTCCCGCGTTCGCTCGACGGCGAGGAGGTCGGGCACCGTCTCCACCACGCAGATCACCCGCGCGTCGCGCTGCGGGTCCCGGCAGATCGGGCAGGGGTCGTTGGCGGTGAGGTTGCAGCAGGTGGAGCAGAGGCGCACCTCCTCGCGGAGCGCGAGCAGCGCCTGGGCCAGGTCGCGGGCGTATCCGGCTTCGGACTCGAGGATGTGGAACACGAGTCGCTGCGCCGTCTTCTCGCCTACGCCGGGAAGCTTCGCCAACAGGACGGTGAGGCGCGCGATCGGGTCGGTCACTTCGGAAAACCCGGGATCCCGCCCAGGCCCGCGGCCATGCTGGAGAGCGGGTTCTCCGCGGCTGCCGCTTCCTGGGCGGCGTGGAGAGCGGAGTTCACCGCCGCGAGCACCAGGTCCTCGAGCATGGGGACGTCGCGCGGATCCACGGCCTGCTTGTCGATCTGGACCTTCTGGATCTCGCCCTTTCCGTTGGCGGTCACCACCACCATCCCGCCGCCGGCGGAACCGGTGACCTCCTTCCGCGCCAGGCGCTCTTGCGCCTCCTTCATCTGCTCCTGGATCTGCTGCGCCTGCTGGAAGAGCGTGTTCAGGTCCAACCCGGCCATGGTCTCTACTCCTCTCCCAGATCGCGGACATCCTCGATCTCGCCGCCCAGGACCTCCACCGCCGCCCGCACCGCGGGGTGCTCGCGGGCGAGGGCGATCCGGCCTTCCGACGCGGCGGCGCGCTCCTTCTGCTTCTGCTGCGCGACCGACGCATCCGCGGGCGCGTCCTGCTCGACGAGCTGCAGCGGCGCGCGGAACCCGAGCGGCTTCTCGAAAGCGGCCTCCACCGCGCCGATCGCATCCTGAACGATGGCCACCTGGCCGGCGCCCTTGCGGAAGGCGATCTGCACCCCGGCGCGATCGATCCGCAGTGGGACCGCGTGCTCGAGCGCGGCCGCGACGCCGGGCTTGCGGGCGGCCCGGACGGACTCGATCAGGAGCCGCCAGCGGGACTCCAAATCCAGCGGGGCGCGGACCGGCGTGAGCTCCGGCTCCGTCTCGCGCTCGCCGTCCGGCTCCGGGGGCGGCGGCGTGGGAGTCGCCCGCAACGGGGCGGTGTCCGGATTGAGCACCCGGGTGCCCCATCCGGGCGGCGCCTTGCGCGGCTCTGGCGCGGGCACGTTCGCCTGCCTTGCCACGACGGCGCCGCTCCCGAGCGCCTCGACCCGGGCCACCAGCTCGGGCAGCGAACCGGCGGGAGAGAGATGAACGGCGCGCAACAGCGCGACCTCCAACGCGTGACGCGGGCTCGCGGCCTTCGCCACCTCGTCCTGGGCGAGCTGCAAGAGCTCGAACACGCGCGAGAGCTGGGCGGAATCGTGCCCCGCGGCCTCCTGCGCCAGCGCGCGGAGCTCGTGGTCCGGCAGGTCCAGCTTCACGCCGGGGAGCGATGCGAGGACGAGATTTCGCGCCTGCGCGGCCAGCTCCTCGGCCAGCCGCTTCATCTCGGCGCCCTGCTCGTACGCGCGCACCACGCCGGACAGCGCGGCGCCGGGGTCGCGCCCGAGCACGGCCGAGACGATGTCCCGCACCACCGAGGTATCCAGGGCGCCGAGGATCTCGGCGGCCTCCTGGTCGGAGATCTCGCCGGCGGCCGGATCGTGCGCCGAGAACAGCTGGTCGAGCAGCGAGAGCGCGTCGCGCATGGAGCCCTGCGCCTGGCGGGCCACCAGCGCAAGGGCGCCGTCGGACGCCTGCACGTTCTCCGCTTGCGCGATCTCCCGCAGCCGGACGACGATCTTGCCCAACGGCACCAGCTGGATGTTGTGGCGCTGGACGCGAGAGAGGATGGTAGCGGGCAGCTTCTGCGGGTCGGTGGTGGCGAGGAGGAACTTGATGTGCCCGGGCGGCTCCTCCAACGTCTTGAGCAGCGCGTTGAACGCGGCGCCCGAGAGCATGTGCACCTCGTCGACGATGTAGATCTTGTAGCGATCGCGCGCCGGCAGGTACCTCGCCGCCTCGCGCAGCGCACGCACGTCGTCGACGCCGTTGTTGGAGGCGGCGTCGATCTCCTGGACGTCGACGTCGTTGCCGGCGGCGATCTCCACGCAGGGGCCGCAGATCCCGCAGGGCTCGGGAGTGGGCCCCTTCTCGCAGTTGAGCGCGCGGGCCAGGATCCGCGCCGAGGTGGTCTTCCCGCAGCCGCGCGGGCCAGTGAAGAGGAACGCGTGCGCCACTCGCCCGGTCTTGAGAGCGTTCACCAGCGTCCGGACCACGTGCTCCTGACCGGTGAGGTCCGAGAAGCGCTGGGGCCGGTACTTTCGGGCGAGGACGAGGTACGGGATGGTCATCGGCGGAGGACCCGGCGGTTCGAGGGACGGCTGCGTTCCACGTGCCTCGGACGCTCGACCGGAGACCGGGCACACGGCTAAAGACGCTACCGTTGCTCCCTTCCGGGCCTGGCGGGTTCACGACCCGCCGTCGCCCGATCCCCGGTCCAGCGCCCGCGGACGCGAGCGGACCGTGTACCACGAATCAACGCCGATTCGGGGAGAAGGACCGTAGCAACGTCGCAGGGGGCACGCAATGCATTGGGGGGTGCTGCGCGGGCAGGTGACGGCTCGGCCCGGCGCCTGCAAGGCGGGTGGAAGCTCCGGCACGCTGCAAGTCCAAAAGCGGCGCCGCCTGAAGGCGGCGCGCGCAGTGGCGGAGAGCGAGGGATTCGAACCCCCGATACCCTTCCGGGTACTCCTGATTTCGAATCAGGTGCCTTCAGCCGCTCGGCCAGCTCTCCGAAGACAGGTGCTTCATACCTCAATGTTGGCGGAGAGGGTGGGATTCGAACCCACGATACGTTGCCGTATACACGCTTTCCAAGCGTGCGCCTTCGGCCGCTCGGCCACCTCTCCAGTTCGGCTCACACCTTCCTGCGCTCCCGGAAGAACTGGCGCAGGATCTCGCCGCATTCCTCCGCCAGGATCCCGCTCTCCACTCTCACCCGGTGATTCAGCCGGGGGTCACGCACCAGGTCGAAGAGCGTGTCGACTGCTCCGGCCTTCGGGTCCGCCACCCCGTACACCAGACGATCGATGCGCGCGTTGACCAGGGCTCCGGCGCACATGGGGCACGGCTCGAGGGTCGCGTACATCGTCGCTCCGGAAAGACGCCACCGGCCGAGCTCCTTCGACGCCTCGTGCAACGCCAGGATCTCGGCGTGCGCGGTAGGGTCGTTCAGCCGCTCGCGCGCGTTCCGGCCGCGGCCGACGATCCGGCCGTCGACCACCACCACGGCGCCGATGGGAACTTCTCCCTCGGCCGCGGCCAGGCGAGCCTCCGCGAGCGCTTCCGCCATGAAGGTTTCGTCCATGATTGCCAAAGAACGGGGCGCGGGGTGTAGCACTTCGGCAGGTGGGTCGCAACCGCGAGATCTGCTCGAACCGGGACCGCCCCGAGCCCGTCTATCCCAGCACTCCAGCCCGCGCCGCGATGCGCACCAGATCGCCCACGGAGTGCGCCCCGAGCTTGCGCTGGATCCGCGCCCGGTGTGTCTCCACCGTCCGCGCGCTGATCTCCAGCTTCTCGCCCACGGCTCTCGCGGTCAGCCCCGCCACCGTGAGATCGAAGATCTCCCGCTCGCGCATGGTGAGCGACGCCAGCTGCCCAACGGACCCGGAGCTCTCCCGGAGATATCTCCGGCGCTCCTCGATCCGCTCGATCCTCAAAGTCCGCCCCAGGTAGGGGCGGCCCGCGGCGACCGTGCGGACCGCGTCCATCAGCTCTTGCAAGCTCTGATCCTTGGTCACGTAGCCGAGCGCGCCGGTCTCCAGGGCGTCCGCGACCTGGGCCTCGTCCTTCACCATGCTGAGGAAGAGGATCCGCTGGGCGGGGTTGCGCTTGAGGAGACGATGCGCGAGCGCGATGCCGCTGGCGTCGTTGGGGAAGACCATGTCGAGGACCACCACGTCCGGCCGGGTGGCGCTCACCATCTCCAGCGCGTCCCGTGCCGTCGAGGCTTCGCCGACCACGCGGGGATCGCCGTGGAGATCGAAGAGCAGCTTGAGCCCTTCCCGGAAGATCGAATGGTCGTCGACCAGGGCCGCGGTCGCCATGGCCGCGGAGCATACCTCGTGATGGGGCGATCATGCAGCAGGGCTCACGGCTTGCTGCACTGCCTCGATCAGCCGGTCCACGTTGACCGGCTTTCGCAGGATGCTGACGGCCCCCACCAGATCGTCGGCCACGTAGCCGCGGTTCGCGCTGACGACCACCACCGGGATGCGCTTCCAGTCGGGCCTGCTCTGCAGCGCCTGGAGCACGTCGAACCCGTTGAGCTTGGGCATCATCAAGTCCAAGAGGATGACGTCGGGCTTGAGGCCGAACTCGAGGCGATCGAGGGCGTCGCGGCCGTCCGCGGCCGAGTGCACGTCGTAGCCTTCGTAGCGCAGACATTCCCCAACCGCATCGCGGATGTCCGGGTCATCGTCGACGATCAGGACGTCCCATCGTGGATTCGGCGACACGGAGGAGGCTTCTACACCACGGCGAGTCGCGCGGGTACTTCTTCGTGCGGCCAAAGGCGAATTTTGCACGCTGCCAAGGACCTATTGCGCGCCACTGGCTGGCGGGGTTGGATTCCCACGGTGGAGGGGGGGCATGGCCTGCATCCTGATCGTCGAGGACGACGAAGATACCCGTGAAGCCCTGAAGGACGCGCTGGCGGACGAAGGCTTCGACGTCCGCGCCTCTTCCGGCGCGCGCGAGGCGATCGCGGAAGTCACGCGGCCTGACGCGCCCGGGCTGGTGCTGCTGGACGCCACGATGCCAGGCATGTCGGGCGCCGAGCTGCTGGACTGGATGGGGGAGCGAAAGCAGCTCGACAGGATCCCGGTGGTGCTGGTGTCCGCGGATACCGCATGCGCCGGGCATGAGCGTGCCGTGGCGTTCCTGCAAAAGCCCTACGACCTCGAGGACCTCCTGCGGGTCGCGCACCGGTTCTGCGATTCCGACGAGCTGGAGCCGGCGCAAAAATTCTGATCCGGTACCCGCGCGCTATCATCGCGCGGTGATCAACCTCGGCAGCTCCGGGGCCGGGACGCGCTTTCGCGCCGGCTGCGCGGCGGCCGCGCTGGCCGTCACGCTGGCGTACGCGAACCACTTCGAGAACTCGTTCCACTTCGACGACACGCACACGGTGGAGAGCAACCTCTTCATCCGCGACCTGCGGAACCTGCCGCAGTTCTTCACCGACGCGCGGACGTTCAGCTCGCTCCCGGCCAACCAGAGCTACCGGCCCGTCGTCACCGCGACCCTGGCGGTGGACTACGCCCTGGGGGGGACCAACCCGCTCGCGTTCCACCTCGACGCCTTCTTTTGGTTCCTGCTCCAGTGCTTGCTGCTGGCGCTGCTGTTCCGCCGGATCCTCGGAAGCGACCTGGCGGCGCTCTTCGGGGCTGCGCTCTTCGCTTTGCACCCGGCGAACGCCGAGACGGTCAACTACGTCATCGCCCGCTCCGACATCCTCTCCTCGCTTGGAGCGACAGCCTGCGTGTGGCTCTGGGCCGCCTCCCCGCGCGCGCGCAAGTGGCACCTGTACCTGGTCCCGGCGGTGCTGGGCGTGCTGGCCAAGTCCCAAGCGGCGATGGCCGCCCCCCTGCTCTTCCTCTACATCGGCCTGATCGAGCAGCGCCGCTCCTTGCGCGAACTGCTCCGGCCGCGCGCGCTCTGGGAGGCAGTGCGGCCCGCGCTACCCGCGTTCGCCGCCTGCGCGGCGGCAACCGCGCTGACGATCCGCATGGCGCCCTCCTGGGTTTCGGGCGGTGGCTCGCGGCTCTATTACGCGCTCACCCAGCCTTGGGTCGCCCTGCACTACCTCTGCATGTTCCTGTTGCCGGTCCAGCTCAGCGCCGACAGCGACTGGACCGCGGTGAAGAGCGCGCTCGACCTGCGCGTTTTCGTCGGGCTCTTGTTCCTGGGCGCGATGATGTGGATCGCGGCGCGCGCCTCGCGGAAGGATTCAACCCGCCCGATCGCCTACGGAATCCTCTGGTTCTTCGCCGCGCTCTTGCCCAGCTCCAGCGTGGTCCCGCTGGCGGAAGTGATGAACGACCACCGCATGCACTTCGCGCTGCCGGGGCTGGCGCTCGCGGCAGCGTGCGCCCTCGGGCTGCTTTTCCCGCGCCTGACCGCAAATCGGGCGCTCCGGACCGCGACGCTTGGTCTGGTCTCGCTCGTGCTCGTCGCGGCTGCGTTCGGGACCTGGCGGCGCAACCAGGTCTGGCGGACCGAGGAGACGCTCTGGCGCGACGTGGCGGTCAAGAGCCCGCGCAATGCGCGGGGCTGGATGAACTACGGAATCGCGCGGCTGTCGCGCGGCGACCAGGCGGGGGCCCAGGTCGCGTACATGCGCGGTCTCGAGCTCGCGCCCGACTACGGGTACCTGCACGTCAACATGGGCATCCTGCAGGGATCGATGGGGGATCCGGCCGGCGCCGAGCGGCACTTCCGGCTTGGGCTCCAGCTCATGCCGGGCGTGCCTGCCCTGCACCTCTACTTCGCGCGCTGGCTCGACCAGGTCGGCCGGAGCGAAGAGGCGATCGCGCAGCTGCAGGAGGCGATCGCGCTGTCTCCGGGCGAGCCGGCGGCGCACGACCTCCTGCTCCGGATCCTCGAGCGCCTGGGGCGCTGGCCCGACCTGGAACGCGCGGCCCGGGCGACGCTCGCGGCGCGCTCGAACGACCCCACCGCGCTCGCGCTGCTGGGGCGGGCACGCAACCGCATCGGCGACGCGCTGCTCTTGGAAGGCGTGCGTCTCTACCAGGAGCGGAAGTACGAGGACATGCTGCGGGTGTCCGACGCGGCGATCGCCCGCCAGCCCGGCTTGCCGGAGGCGTGGAACAACCGCTGCTCTGCACTGAACGAGCTGCGCCGATATGCCGAGGCGGCGGCGGCGTGCGACAAGGCGCTGAAGCTGAAGCCGGACTTCGAGCGGGCGCGCAACAACCTGGCGACGGCGCGGGCGGGAGCGCGGTAGCCTCGAGAGCACTTTCGTCGGATGCGATGGATTTCGTCACATCCACGCTTCGCGCTGTTGCAAGCCTGCGCGGCCAGATCGATGCTGCGCGTTTTCGAATGGCGGAGCGCGCAATGGACACCAGAATCGCCCCGTTCGCTTTCCTGGTCGCGATCGCAGCCTGCGGCAAGAAGTCCGCACCACCCGCGCCACCACCTCCGTCCGTCCAGGTCGTCGCCGTCGAGCGGATGGACGTCCCGATCTACCGCGAATGGGTCGGCACGCTCGACGGCTTCGTCAACGCGGACATCAGACCGCAAGTCGAGGGCTACATCCGCAAGCAAGCGTACCGGGAGGGCGCGCCCGTCACGAGGGGGGATCTGCTCTTCCTGATCGACCCGCGCAACTACGAGGCGGTGGCGAACCAGGCGAAGGCCACCCTGGACCGGAATCTCGCTACGCTCGAGAAGGCGCGGCTGGACGTGAAGCGCGATCGGCAGCTGATCGGGCAGAACGTGATCCCCCAGCAGCAACTCGACAACGACCTCACGGCTGAGGCACAGGCGGCAGCGAACGTCGATTCAGCGCGCGCGACTCTCGCGCAGGCGCGTCTCAACCGGGGCTGGACCGAAGTGACCTCGCCGATCGACGGTGTCGCGGGCATTGCCCAGGCGCAGGTCGGAAACCTCGTTTCCACCGCGACGGTGATGACGACGGTGTCGCAAGTCGATCCGATCAAGGCCTCGTTCAACATCAGCGAAGCGGAATATCTCCACTCCGCGCGGGGCAACCACTGGGCGGAGCCCGCGAGGGGCGACAACCCGATCCTCGAGCTCATCCTCGAGGACGGCAGCGTGTATCCGCCGCGCGGCACGGTGGTCGTGACCAATCGCCAGGTCGATCCACGGACCGGCACGATCACCCTGCAAGGCGCTTTCCCGAATCCCGGCAACGTCCTCAGGCCCGGCCAGTACGGCAAGGTGCGCGCTGCGATCGAAACCCGGAAGGGAGCGCTGATCGTGCCACAGCGCGCGATCAGCGAGCTCCAGGGTTCGTATCAGGTCGGGGTCGTCTCGCCGGACGGCAAGGTCGACCTTCGCACGGTGCGCGCCGGTGAGCAGGTCGGCAATCAGTTGGTCGTCGTCGAAGACGGACTTCAAGCCGGCGAAAAGGTCATCGTCGAGGGATTCGCGCGCGTGAGACCCGGCATGCTCGTGCGCGCAACGCCCGCCTTGGATGGTTCCACCGCCTCGGCGACCCCCGAGGCACCGCCCGCAGGACGCTAAGCCATGTCCCGCTTCTTCGTCGGCCGTCCGATCGTCGCGATGGTCATCGCGATCCTCACCGTCATCATCGGTGCAGTCGCGATGCTGGGCCTGCCAATCGCCCAATATCCGAACATCGTGCCTCCGCAGATCCAGGTGCGAACGAACTACACCGGTGCCGATGCGGTGACCGTCGAGCAATCGGTGGCGACCCCGATCGAGCAGCAGATGTCAGGCGTCAAGAGCATGCTCTACCTGCAGTCCACCAACGCCAACGACGGCTCGCTCCTCCTGCAGGTCACCTTCGACATCGACAGCAGCATCGACATCGACCAGGTGAACACGCAGAACAAGGTGGCCCAGGCGCAACCGTTCCTGCCGGCGGACGTCACCAACTACGGCCTCACTTTTCAGCAGTCGGCGGGCCTTCCGTTGCTCGGGATCTCCCTCTATTCACCGAAGGGGAGCCACGACACTCTCTTCATCGGCAACTACGCGACCATCAACCTGACCGATGCGCTCTACCGCGTTCCGGGAGTCGGCCAGGTCATCAACTGGGGGACTTCCGACTATGCGATGCGCATCTGGGTGAGGCCGGACAAGCTCGCGAAGCTCGGCCTCACGGTCTCCGACCTCGCCGCGGCGATCCAGGCGCAGAACAACGTGAACCCTTCAGGCCGCCTCGGCGCGGAACCGGTTCCGCACGGCCAGCAGTTCACGTACACCGTTCGCGCCCAGGGAAGGCTTCTCAAAGCGGAGGAATTCGCGAACATCGTGGTGCGCCTCGAGCCGGACGGCTCGACGGTACGGCTCAGCGACGTCGCGCGCATCGAGCTGGGAGCGCTCACCTACAACCAGCTCGGGCGCTACGACGGCAAACCTGCGCTCGTGTTCGGCGTCTTCCAGACACCCGGATCCAACGCACTCGCGGTCACCAAAGGCGTCAAGGAGAGAATGGCGGAGCTGAAGAAGCGCTTCCCCGCCGATCTCGAGTACGCCATCTCGCTCGACACCACCGCGCCGGTGACGGAGGGCATCCGGGAGATCCTCATCACCCTGCTCGAAACCGTCCTGCTGGTCGCGCTCGTCGTCTTTCTCTTCCTGCAGAGCTGGCGCGCCACCTTGATTCCGTTGATCGCGGTGCCCGTCTCGCTGGTGGGAACGTTCATCCTGTTCCCGTTCCTTGGTTTCTCCCTCAATACGCTCTCGTTGTTCGGCCTGGTCCTCGCCATCGGGCTGGTGGTCGACGACGCGATCGTGGTGGTCGAAGCCGTCGAGCGCCACATCGAGGACGGCCTGTCCCCCAGGGACGCGACGCTGGCCGCGATGAAGGAGGTCACCGCGCCGGTCGTGAGCGTGGCGATCATCCTTGCCGCCGTGTTCATTCCCATGGCGTTCACGGGAGGGATCTCCGGCCTCCTCAACGAGCAATTCGCGCTCACGATCGCCGTGTCCGTCCTCATCTCCGCCTTCAACGCGCTGAGCCTTTCGCCGGCGCTCTCGGCGCTTCTTTTGCGGCCACGGCAGGAGAGGAAGGGGATCCTGGCGGGATTCTTCGGCGGATTCAACCGGTGGTTCGGCCGGGCCAACAGCGGATACGTCAAGGCGTCGGGGTTCCTTGCGCGCAAGGCGGTGTTGGGGATCGCCGTGCTCGCCGGATTCACGGTCCTGGCCACGCTCGCCGGCAAGAGAGTTCCCAGCGGTTTCGTCCCCCAGGAGGACCAGGGCTACTTCTTCCTGAACGTCACGCTGCCCGACGCCGCCTCGCTCGAACGAACGGACGTGGTCTGCCGGAAGATCGATGCGATCCTCGCAGGCACCCCGGAAGTCCAGTCGTACAACACGATCGCGGGCTTCTCGCTCCTGAGCTACAGCTCGTCGACGTACAGCGCCTTCTACTTCGTCACGCTCAAGAAGTGGTCGGAACGCCCGGGGAAGGAACACACCGTCGATGCGGTGGTCGGCCGCCTGAACCGCCAGCTCGCCGGCCAGATCGAGGAAGCGATCGCCTTCGGCTTTCCGCCGCCCGCAATCCCCGGCCTGGGTACGTCGGGCGGTTTCTCGATGTGGATCCAGGACCGCAGCGGGGCCGATGTCCCGTTCCTGGCGAAGAACCTGGATGCGTTCATCGCTGCCGCGAGGAAGCGCCCCGAAGTGGGGACGATCAACACGGTCTGGCGCGCGTCCGTACCCCAGGTCTACGCCGACGTCGATCGCGACAAAGTGCTCAAGCAAGGCGTCAGCCTCGGCAGCGTCTATCAGACGATGCAGGCGTTCATGGGCGGTGCGTACATCAACCAATTCAACCGGTTCGGGCGGCAGTGGCGCGTCTACTTGCAGGCGGAGGGAGACCAGCGCCAGACCGTCAGGGACGTCTCCGGTTACTACGTCCGGAACGCGAACGGCCAGATGGTCCCTCTCTCCGCCTTCGTTTCCACCAGACGGCTTTACGGTCCGGAGTTCACCAACCGGTTCAATCTGTTCCGCGCCGCCCAGCTGATCGGCGGACCGGCGCCCGGCTACAGCTCGGACGAGGTGTTGCGCGCCCTCGAGCAGGTGGCCAACCAGGTGCTGCCGCGCGAGATGGGCTTCGAGTGGGCGGATCTGTCGTTTCAGGAGAAAAAGGCCGCTGGGACGGGCACCTGGACCTTCGCGCTCTCTTTGGTTTGCGTCTTCCTCATCCTCGCCGCCTTGTACGAGAGCTGGTCGCTGCCGTTCAGCGTGCTGCTTTCCCTTCCCATCGCCGTGTTCGGCGCCTTCGCCGGGCTGCTCCTGCGCAAGTACGATCTGGACGTCTACAGCCAGATCGGGCTGGTGATGCTCGTCGGTCTTTCCGCGAAGAACGCCATCCTCATCGTCGAGTTCGCCAAGGGAGAGCTGGAAAAGGGCCGACCGCTGATGGACGCCGCCCTGGAAGGCGCAAGGCTTCGCTTCCGGCCGGTGCTGATGACGTCGTTCGCCTTCATCTTCGGCCTGCTGCCGCTCTGGATTGCCTCGGGCGCCGGCGCGGTCTCGCGGCGAATCCTGGGAACGGCCGTCATCACCGGCATGCTCGCGGCCACCGCGATCGCCATCTTCGTCATTCCGATGCTCTTCGTCCTGTTCGAGCGGCTGAGCCACGCGCGGAAGGCACCGGTCGAAACCGCGCCGCCTTACCGGATCGCTTCGAACGGAGGTGACGACGAAGCCGTCTCGGGCGGAAGCCCACAAGTCGGATTGAAGTGAACGTCCGCGAACCAGCATCGCTGCCATTGGTGGACATGCTGGTCAGAACGGGCTCCAACCCCCTGAAGAAGCGGGCCCTGCAGGATTCGAACCTGCGGCCTTCGGATTCGTAGTCCGAGCGATCCCGTCCTCTCACTCGACGCCGCACTCGGACAAAGCCGGACAAGTGGGGTCTG
>Ga0137397_10002388_pt1 | contig 13108 bp, 15 predicted proteins | sample czorhiz116metaG_FD_106658 | JGI IMG/M metagenome (GOLD analysis project Ga0137397, IMG submission 106658) | Vadose zone soil microbial communities from Angelo Coast Range Reserve, California, USA - czorhiz1.16 metaG | ecosystem: Environmental > Terrestrial > Soil > Vadose zone | place: USA... | reverse complement strand
GCATCAAAAAGATTCACAATGTCGATGGCCTAATGCTCACACATATACGAAGGAGGCTACATGGCGCGGGCAAGACCGGGCTCGTTGACCCAAGTAGAAAGTTTCGGTCGCCCATCATCCGTATACTAAGCTCCGTATATACGTAAGTGGGAGCTGTCATCAGGGTTAATATTGATATTTGATGCTTTGATGACTACGCCACCGCCTTCTCCGGTGTGGAATCTCCTGTCTCAAGCAAACGTCGAAAGGAAGGGCATATTGAAACACGCCCCGGGGTCGGTCATTTGAAACCGGGGGGAAATCTGACCATATGGGACTTGACAGGCCCGCAAGAGTCACGGATCTCCTCTGATCCGATTCTTTCTTTCCCCCAGAGCAAGGAGATATTGGATCGAGTCATTCCAGAAAAACGAAAATAAATTGAATTAGGAAGCACAATCGGGGTCGTGGGAGGCGCGCCTACGAAACTTCCCAGGGAACGCGCTTTGCTTAATGAAGGAGGGTGGAACACCAGTCTCGTTAATCAAATTCGGCGCGCCGGGACAAAAGGTGAAAACTCAGCGTACTACGACTGAGAGAAGTGCGACAAGCATGCTGTGCGATCCGTCGCTCGGCTGTCTCACGGTCGAGCACCGCACTATGGACTGGACTGCCGTACTGTACTATATCCTGCTCCGGACACACAGGGATGGCAATTGAAAACATGGGAACTGCCGTACTGATATCGCCACACATTTCTCAGCGAGAGGGGACAGCACAGAATCTAGGGGAGACGTGCACAGCCCGAAGAATCGCGGTGCAAGCCATGCAAGCATGCATACGTGAAGCTCCGGGGCGGAGCGCCAGCCGGACCAGCGTGTGTTGGCAGTCGGCCCACTGGCATACCGGCCCATCGATTATGTCTGCCAGTGAGAGCCGATGAGGCCGTCAGAGACACCTGATTAAGCCTGGCTAGAGCAGAGGGCTAGATGGGACGCCATCAGGTCATCTCCCTGAGGATCTAGTGGTTACTGGGCCCCGAAAGGACAGTACGGTCTATAGAAAGAAAATGAAATTTGGGCCAGCTGGGGCGTAGTGAGGAACAGGAACGAGGGTGATGAAGGGTGTCTGCTGTAGTGGTTCATACTTGGAATTAGTAAAGGTGTGCATGTGAATTATCATGAATTTGCTTGATTTGATAGTGACTGTATAGGCATGAGCTACTAGTACGTCCCGATGATGCCGTGTCCCTTTCCCCTTCCAATGACGATGCCTCGAACTGCCGCGGGCTCGAACTTCATTCGTCTAATGCTGCCTGTGGTCAGTGACCAGTCTTCCGCGTTCGGAAACCAGGCATTGACTTCTCGGATTGGCAGTCTAGTTGGTGATGGCAGGCCTGAGAGTTCGGGATGCCGAATCAGGAATCGAATGCCCTCGAGTGTCGGGGCGAGTACAGTGGGTAAGAGTATTGTATGAAGGCTGCGCATGTGGCACTCACTACATCAGAACGAAGCGAATGAGGAGAGAAAGTTTTCCTTCTATGAGTGGGAGTGCCGCCGCGTTCAGTCGGACCTCGGAAAGTTTGAATACGGATTTTCTATCAAGAGATTCCTTGAATGCACATGTACCACCCACATGGCATTCAGCTGCCAGATTTGTTTATGATGCACCTTTGTTTGATCTTGGTGTTCTGCTGTACCCGCGACTTGGCATGGCACGACACGACCATATCCGTCTACTTGGAATACGTATCGGATGAGGAGCGACCATGGCACAAGAGCGATACCTTGGCCCATAACAAAGAAGTGAGTCACAGAGTCCATCAGAGAAAAGTTCCAGGCGTCTCGGGGTAACTCGGAGCGCGTTGGCAATCACCTGTGTGCTCACCTAAGACGAGACAAAGTGCTGACTGGCCTGACTGCCGACGTGCAAAGCGCCTAGTAATCATAAGAACTCCAGCAGAACCTGCCCTGTTACAGCCCTACATAGTAAAAACTCGTTGTTTCAGATCGTTGCGGGCATATTTCTCCGTGCTTTGATTCGAGCGCCAAGGCAGCGAACTTGGCAGCGAGGCGACCGACAACTGCTAGTACAGTACTCTGTCGGAGGTCCGAGGCAGACGAAATTCAAAAAAAAATATAGGGACGATGGGCCTCGAGGCGGGGCAGAGAAGAGAATTTCGCCTTATTCGCCGGTCACAAATTCGAAGCCAGTCGAGACGCCAGGGAGCCTGGGAGGTGCTTGGGGAAATTAATTTAATTTACTTACGATGAGGCAAACTTGAAAGAACTTAGGCGGTACCGTACTTGCACCGCGCCATCACGATCACGGACCTCCCATTGGCAAGACAATGAGATGATAAGAGGTATGGCTGTGTGGATGCCCGGGCCGGAAGGGCGTGTTGCCCGGCAAAGCCGAGATTGCACCGCTAACTCCTGCCTCCTGCCAGAGGGTCGATCCTTCACGCTTCATGCGCTCCACGTCCTGTGCACGCGGCAATCATGAAAATCAACGAGATTTAGAACTCATTAAAATCAAGGATACTATGCCAGCGAACAGTATACGGCAAGCGCGCACCATCGGCAATCTCGGTTGGTAGGATGCCTGATACTGTAGTAGGTGGTCCCAGTTCAATTGGGACCCATGATCGCTTACCGCTTAACGCTGGAACAATGGCGCCCGTGACAATGGCGCCCATGGACGACGACGAGGACAGCTTCTTCTTTGTTCGTGTTTCCCGGTCGTTATACAAGTGTCGTACAGTATCCAAGTAATGACATTTCTGCAATTTGTCATTTCTGCAATTGCAGCTTCCAGGGAAACCCTTGGGGAAACCTATTGTCCCCCCTGTTGTGCAGGAGCATGAAACATTTCACATCAGACTCCTCCGCGACTCGGACCTTGGACCATGTAATATGCTATCCGCACACAACGGACAAAAGAAAAAAAAAGTACTCGAGATCTCGATAATTCCACCTGTGCGGCTGCAGGGATGAACCACGCAAGTTCCATGGCCCATCCATAGCCATCGGCAAAACAAAAAAGACTGCCATTTGCCGAATCGACCGCGTCATCTATGTCGACCTGGACGTGCTCGCGCGACAGAACTTCTACCCGTTTGGCGCCGTCCCCGACGTGTACAGCAACACGGGCCTCAAGCTGCCCTTGAACGCCAGCGGGAGAGAGAACATGCTCGCCTGCTCCGACGATGCGAGCTCCCCCTGCAGGAGGCTGAGTAGGCATTCCTTAATCTGTACTTTGGGGCCAACCTCTTCCGCCTCTACGTGCAAACACGAACCTAACGATCCGCGAGCGCAGCCCCGCGCTCTGGCACTTCATGCGCGACGACATGCGCATCGCCCATTCCACGTTTCCAAAGCTGTTCCCTCAAATACAGCAGGGATTTTGTCGACGGTGCGCGCCTCGCGCTCTTCGCGGACAACTGAAGGCGGAGCATCACCGCAGCGGGACCCATGCCGAGGCGGTCCAAGTTGGCTGGCGCCAAGATGCGTACGACGACTTCAGGACGCAGGTTCTCGCTGTGGGGGCGTAATCGCTTGTCCTGGAGGCCCAAGGCAGCTATTGCTACGGGTTTATTTCATGGACCTCTTACATGACGATTTTCGACGTACATGCTTACTGGACCACGGACTGTAAATGTGCCGACAGCCATAGTTTTTTTCCTCGGGGACAAGGGAGCATTTTGATCCTGTTTATCGATGTCTATGCGCTCGAAATAAGGACCGCGACACTTTTCGGGACCCATTTCCCTTGTCTGGCGGTGTTAGGGTCAAGGGCTATCGACCGTGACATGCGCATGAGCAGCACGCGATGAAACCGAGCCGATGCAGCATAAACTGGGCACAACCCTTCCTATGATGTCCAGTAGCCGGATTATTGCTATGCCTCGTGGTTCCCAGTGGCGCGTCAGTGCCGTACCCTCAATTCGACCGGCACCGCATGTCGTGTACTCATGAGTGTGTGCATCTGAGCACATGGAGACTGCACGCGCACGGTAGGCACATACCCGGACAAATGTCTGGCAAAACACCCGTGTCCCGCGCACCACGCGCCATCGTTAGCTGCGCAAAAGGGCCTTCTCGAATACCCAGTTGACGGGTCCCCAGCGGGTCATTACTATGCGTCATACATCTCGATCTTCTTCCGATATCGCATCGCACCAAAATTATCCACAACCCTGATGGCTCCGCACTCACATATATACGAAGGAGGTTACATGCGCGCGCGCGCGGGGCTGGGTCTGGGGCATGTCGGCATTAGGAGAAGAAGCACACTAAGCTCCGTATACACGCACTGGTAGGTGGAGATGAGTCATCGGGATTGATGCTTGATACTTTGATTGCCCACACCCGTGTGGAGTGTCCTATCCAAGCTGAGGGACGTCGAAAGAAAGGCGCAATTGGAATATGCCTCTTGGAACAGAGGATATCTGGCCACATGGGTCTTGACAGGCTCCCAGAGTTTCGGGTCTCCCCTGATCTGATTCTCCCCCCATAGGCAAGATGATGTTCGAGAGAGAAGACTCATGTTGAGATATTTCCAGGGGAAAAGAATACTCCCTGTAAAAACAATTGGATGCGAAATCGAACGTGCAACGTGGCAGAGCCGCAGGTATTTTGCCAGAGGAGGGCGCCTCTGAATTTTCCCAGGAAACGCGCTTTGCTTAATTAGGGTGGGTGGAACACCAGTCCGGTTGAATCAAATTCAGTGCGCTTGTGCAAAGGTGAAACTTAGCTACTGTATGACGATGGGGAGTTGAGATAGAAAGGTGACAAGTATGCGATACGATCCCTCGCGAGGCCGTCTCAGGTCGAGCACCGCACTACTGACTGTAGCGCCATAAAATTTCCCGCTCTGGACACAAACAAATGGCTTTCTTCGTCCTGATCCTTACTAAGCGCACGCAATTAATTCAGAGATGGAAATTGAAATATTGGACCTGTCGCACTGAATATCACCCAATACATACAGTCCCAAGCAAGATGGGGAGCACATGCTCCGAAGGGATTATGATATAGATGAAGGTCGGAGAAGTACACAGCCCGAAGGATCTTGGCACAGACCATGAATCTCCGGGGCGGGATATCGGCGAATGTTGGCAGTCGACACATCCTGATTAAGTTGGTTAGGGCAAAGGGCTAGATGAGCCCCCATCAGATCATCTCCCTGAGGATCTAGTAACTACTGGGCCCCGAAAGGGCACGACAGTCTAGAAAAATAAAAATAAATATGGGGCTGCCTAGGGTGCAGCGACTAGCGAGGAACAGGAACGAGGGTATGAAAGGTCCCTGTTGTGGTTCGAAACTTCGCATCAGTGCCAAAGCGCATGTGAATTATCATGAAATTGTTTGTTTGAGCACAGCACAGACACTGAGAGATTAACGGCACGAGATTCGTACCGATGATGCCCCGAGCTGCCGCGGGCTAGAACTTGCTTGCTTCTCCTAATGCTGTCAGTTACTAGTGTCGGGGTGGCTATAGTGATGAAGCCGGAGAGAACGGGATACCGAATCGGGAATTGAAGGTATCAGGGCGAGTACGGCGGGTACGAGCATTTGTATGAAAGCTGCGCATGCCACTACATCAGAACGAAGCGCGTAAAGAGAGAAAGTTTTCCTTCCAAGAGTGCGAGTGCTGCGGCGTTTTCGGGGCCTCAGAAACCCTGAATACGAGTTTTATATCAAGAAAATGCCTAGATGCACATGGACCACCCACTGGCACCATCAGCTACCACTGGCACATTTGCCCATGCCGGGCCTTTCTTCGATCTTGGAGTTCTGCTGCACCTGCGACATGACACAACACGACCATATCAGTCTACTTTGGATAGGTGTCGGGCCATCGCCCAACGACCACACCTTGACCGCACCAATGCAAGTGAGTCACAAAGTCGATCAGAGAAAACTTCAGGGGGAACTCGGAGTGCGTTGGTAGTCATCGGTGCTCACCTAAATTAAGACGTACAAGGCACCTACTGTAGTAGCCATAAGAATTTGTCGAGTGGAGCACAGTACTGTACTGTACACTCTGGACGAGACCTGCCTTGAAATAGCCATATACAAAAGTCGCATTTTTTGTCTTTTGGCTGTAGTGGGTGCGGGCACATTTCTCCGTGCTTTAGTTCAAACGCCGAGGTAGCGAACCTGGCTGTGACCATCACACAGCCACTCATTGACCTCACCTGTAAAGGCGCCCCTTTCATTTGGCACAATGAGCAAGATAGCAATGATAGGCCCTGGAGGCGAGGACGAAAATTTCTCCTTATTCGGTCACAAAGCCCGTCGAGAAGCCAAGGGAGGTGGGCCGTGTTTGCGGAAATTGTTTACGATGATGGTGCAATAAAAGTTGCATGGACGGGATACCGTGACTCTCAAGGCAATGATGCTGGCGTAAGCGAGCGACATAGAGTTATCTTTTTTTCAATTCGAGCACAGCTCCCGTAGAATTGAACAAAGGTACAGAAGGCTGTGGTGGAGTCAGATTAGTTAGCCGACGTCGGGACGAGCGCGGAACCGCAATCATACGTATCGGTATACCCGGGCCGGAATGGAGAGATGTCCAGAGATCTGTGGTCCGGGCTGGGCCGGGCAAAGCCCGAGCTTGCACCGCTGACCTACCCGATTTTTCGCGCTGTGCACTTGGCGATCATGAAAAGTTGATGCCCAGCAAGATCAAGGATACTATGCCAGCGAACAGTACACGAGTACACTGACAACACGCACCATCGGCGATCGCTGTTGGTTGGATCATGGATGCCGAGTACTACCAATGAATCTATGAACACGTGGCGATGCCTCAATACAATACAACAGCTGGACGACGACAACGACGACGACGAAAACTTCGTTTTTGTTCGTGTTTCCCGGGCGTCGTACAGTATCCAAGTAATCGCATCTCTGCACGGCCGGCTTCCAGGGAAACCTATTGTCCCCCCGTTGCGCAGGCGCGTGAAACGCTTCGCCGGGACTCGGACCCCTCCGCGATCTGCCGGGTGTTGCGCCAGGGTAACACATTATCCACAGACAATGGACGAAGGGGAAGAAAAATGAAAAAGAGACGTATTCTTCCGGGCCGACTGACGCTATCTCGGTGACTCGATCTGTGTGGCGGTACTGTACAGTAGGTGACCTGGACAATGCGGATCCCGTGCCAGTGGCCCCCATAGTACTAAGCGCGCGCAGAACGAATTAATAAAACGCCGTTCGCCGAGGGACAACTGGCCCCAGAAACCGGCAATTTCACACTGTTGGGGAATACAGCGGCCGGCCGGCCGCTGCGATGTGATTTGCTTGTAAAAAACAAATGATGTCGTTATAATAGTGTACAGCACATGGTACTGTGACATGTGCTCCCGTAGCATTCCGGAAGGAACTGAATACAAAGGGAATCGCTAGCCAGGGGATTGAGGGGGTGAACTCAGCCTCTGGCTGGAGTGTGCGGTACGCACCCTTGTTCCCAAGCCACAGAATACAGTATTGGGCGCCCGTCGTTCCAGTTATGGGCGATCATGCTATGCAAAGCGGTACAGGACCGCCTACGTTCTGGTGCAGGAAGTTACCGACTCTCCCATGTGCGTGCGCATTTCGCGTGCCTTATGGGGCATCTTCTAGGGTCGGCAGCTTTCGAAATTCCGGACAGAGTCAAGGGATGAGCGTGGGGACCGCGGCTCCGCAACTCCAGCTACTGACTAGGAAACCGGCCACAGTTGTTAATTTGGCAAGTTGTAGCGAGGGTGGCTGGTTGAGGCAAGCGAAGCTTAAAAGGCGACAAATTAAAAACAATAAGATAAGGGCGAACGAGTCAGTCCAAAGAAGTCAACAGCATGCGCGAAGCTCGGTTCCCAAGTAGAGAAGAAAGTTTCTAGAACAATAATGCCAATTGACGTCCTGCCAGTGACTCATATTGTACCATAGGGCTATCGTGCTCGTAAAAGTGGGGGGGTTCCGAGAAAATGAATCAAGGGGGCTGGTTTTTACTTTTGGCCTACGTGGGAACGAACGAACCCAAAGGGGGGGGGAGGGGGACATGGGACATAAGCCGATTCGGAGAAGCGAAGGCCCGGATAGTCGAAGTCGTAGAAGGGAAGGAACAAGGCCCTGAGGGCGCGGGAACCTCAAGCTGTGCGGGGGGGTGCGGAGCCTTTAGGACGAACTGGGCAAAACGCCCGTTGGACCGCGGTGGCCGGGCCTGACCGTATGTTTCGCGCGGGCTTTACAAGACGAGTAGGACGAGGTAGCTACATGACGCCCACTGCGCATGCGCCGCAGGGGCGCAGCGCCTCCGCTGGGAAAGGGACGAGGGGGTTGACGTGCCACAGTTGAGGACTGCGGGCGCCCGCGCATCACATCACATGTCCACCACCTTAAGCAATTGACGCCGAAACCTACCAATTGCGGAAAGCGATGCGGCGCGTCGTCAGCGTCAGGGGATGATACAGTATTCGTTTGTAAAAATGCGGCGTAGCAGAAAAGGAAGGGTCCTCCTCACGGGTGTGTAGATCTCCAAAAATAAAACTGGTGCTTGACCATAAACAAAGATCGGGAACGAAGAAAAGCCGTTACCATCTGGGTTCGTTTACAGTATGGTTGCAGTAGGTGCCACTTGCGCCAGCTGTCCGTCAGTTGCAACACCTACCATCAAGGCCAAGAAAATACCTATTGTATGTGTACACGACATCGAACTAGAGACGCGTTCCTTTTCTGGGCGTGGTCGTGGTTTGTTTACGCGCAGTTTGGCATCGTACACGGATACGTTGTCTCGAACAAACACAGCCATGTGGTGCCCATTGGACTGAAAAGGAAAGTATGTGCCCGGGCTGTTTCCCGGGAGATGTTCTGGACCCTCCTACCGCGAAAGACCATGAAATTTTTTTGCGAGATCAATCAAGTAATCGTAAACGAATACCTGCTGGAGTGGATACGTAGAGGCTGCGCCCTCCCAAATCGAGGAGCGTGTGAAGCAAGCCACAGTGAGCAAGCCGACACCGTGTTCGTGTCACTTCGGAAGGAGCCCTGGGAGCCTAGGAGAATGATAGGGAATAGCGCTCTTGGGACTCTTGGCGGGGGTCAAGTCGAACATGTTTGGGCTGATCGCGCCTTTCCCGGCTTGGCTTACGTGGGTGTCCCCAGCACCAAGGATTTGCTTGCTACCCTCGCGAACCCGTGAAATTCCATAATGATGGTGTGGCGTGCAGTGCAAGGGGAATTTATGCCCCGCGGGTCACAACTACAAGGAAGCTATCCATTTACAGTCATCCGTGCGAGTTTAGGGAGCACCAGATGGGTGCCGTAGCGTAATGGCGCGGAGGGGTTTCGTCACGTCCCTTACAACCAGCACAATTGCACACAGCAAGAGGTGGGCGGGTCAACCGGCCCGCATGCCGATCGTGAGAGGGATTCCAAATTTAGTAGCGGTCATTCCAAGCCAGGCCAAGCCAAGGTTGACGGTTTGTTTTGCCACGCCCGCGGTGTTTGGGAGAAACCCAAAAGCTTTTCTGCATTTTCCGTACAGACGATGATTAGAACTACAACCCCGATATTGGTATCTGTATGTATGTACGTGTTTATGTGGTTTTGCTCGTAATATGACCGTAATGTATCCCAAACCCAACGGGAAAAAGGAAGTAAAGAATGAATGCCCGAAGCGAACACGATCTAAAATGGGGTCCGTAAAAACTATTCTGCTGCCGGCAAAGGCAGGGTGGTGGCGAGTATGTATGGAAAGGGGGAGTGGGGGAAGCATAGATAGGCGAATAGCTTACGAATAGAAAGAATAAAAGTATGAAAGGGGTATGCGTCCATGGACACGACAAGAAAGCAGGCTGGCGCAGAGAAGGGGGGAGGGTACGGGTGAAGAGCGAGTGGTTATGAGTGATTGATTGATGCGTTGGAAATTATGATGGACGACAGCGGGGTGGAATGAGGTGGGAGGGTGTTGTACAATACTTGTGCCAGGCGTTGTCGGGGCCTGGTTCTTGTCAGCAAATAGCAATAATACATTTCTTCTTTTTCTCTCTTCGAGTAATGGCGATGCGATGCGATTCAGTGAATGACGACGTCCCACACGCTGTCCTTGGAGTGCGCTCGGATGAGACCCTGAGCGCGGACGCGTCCGTTCAAGAAATCGACACGTCGGAGCCCCTTCCCGCGCTGAAGGGGATCAGCGCCAACACGACGCTCGAACTCGCGGAAGATCTCCGCCTTCCTCGTCTTGCCCATGGCCTCATACTCGGCACTCTTGACGGCCGTGCGGAGGTGGTAGTGGATGGCGAGCAGCACGTCGTGGACAGTGACGTACGCTTTCCCGGGCGAGAGTCCGGCGTCGGGGAAAACATTGAACATCCAGGGAAGGTTACCCACACGAAGTCCCAGAGAGGGAAGTGGCGGGCTGGAGGCGGGCGTGGCGAGGATCGCGGGCGACAGGTGTGGGTTGTTCTGGGACGGGGGATACCGCACGTCGTACTGGAGGCTGGGCGCGACTAGCGCGGGATGGAGACACACGCCGGGTGTCAGAGGTGCCGGCGGGATGAATGGAAGGGCGTGTGCTTGGCGGATTGGGGACGGGGTGTAGACGTCGGGATGTGGAATGGGAGGATACGACGAGAGCGACGAGGACGAGTTGGTTGGCGACGAGAATGCCACGCTGGGAAGGGGAGGAGGTGTCGACGGCCCAGGCGACGCGGCGAGCGAGGAGGTCGAGGATGCTGGAGACGGGATGGAGCGCACCTCCGCGACGGGGTTCTCGTTGAAATGGGCGCGAAGGACCTTGTTAGCCATCATGGTTGGTTGTTGTATGTGGAGTGGTGGTGGTGGTGGTGGGTGGTGGATGTGTGAACAAGTGGAGGAGATGGGGGAAAAAGGGCTTGTTATATAGCAGAAGTCTATTGGAGGGGGTGGCTGGCAAAGGACGGGAAGGAGAGATGAGGGGAAGCTAAATAGGCGAACGTGTACAGCGCAGCCGGTTGGAGATCTATCTATAAGGGTCCCAACCGGGCGGTTGCTACAGAGGCCATCGAGCAGGCCAACGACCAATAATAAAAGGCGCTGGCCATAGCCCTGTCGCTAAACCGGGGAATCACCGACCGTACCAACTAAGATTTGGCTCGATCCGATCTGCCCTTGGGCTGTGCCCTCTGCTGCTGCTGCTTTTCTCCACCCATGTGCCTCCCACGCGTGACACGTTGGGCGTCCCAGTCGCGTACCGCCAACCGGACTTCCTCCCTCCCTTCTCCGAGGGGGCCTCTCCTTGTTGGCCATCCTTGGCCATCATCCCCGTTCCCGGTCGACTGGGCGTGCCATGTTCTCCCCTTATAGTAAAAATGGCACGTTAGCGGACCTCTCACTCCGATGTCCAAAATTCACCTCCGCTCCTGCGCTATCGCACAGCTTCCGGTCTTCCGGAAAGGGAAGCCTGGTAGCGCTGTCCTTGGAATGACGCGTTATGACTCCTTTTGCGATTTGGCGGGGGCGGTGGAGCCCTTTTACGATGAGTCCGCCCTCCGCCCACCGCCCTGTCTTCAAATGACACCGTCAGCGGCGAAAAGATACCCCCACGATCCTAGTAAACGACGTTTACAGTGCGCGCGCTTCTGTACCCCAGGACCCACCAAGCTTCGGCTTCACGGCACATTGCATCAACGCCGCCACATCGACGCTTTCGGCAGCCGTCCCGACACTATTTTTGCCTTTTATGAATTGCGGGGGTTCAATATGAGATCCATTTTACCTGTCATGGTACAGTTATGCCACGTATGCGTCTACGACCCTTGCTCATAAACAAAGCTCAAGGTTTGAGTGCTATCTGTCACGCCCAGGCTCTTGACAGTGCGCAGCTCCTCAGCGTCGGTCTTGTCCGCAATCCGACCAGGTATTAGACGCGTTCAGCTACGCCCGCAGCAAGAGCGTTCAGACCTGGGAAACTGAATTCAGGGCACCATTCATTTAATTCCAGTCATTCGTTCCCTCCCCCGATGCAAACGATTTCCGCAGGAATCCGTTGAGATCACGTGGTCCCATTTTTTCCCAGCTGCAAATCGTTCCTCACCCTGAAACCGCCATCACATTGCTATGCTACAGTACCACCGCCCGGGGATTTCAACGGTAACTTAGCTCATCGTGCTAGCGATGCAACGTTACGCGCGCGCGCAACGTGATATTAGATGCCTCAGTTGATCAGTTGAAATGCAAACAATGAATCGTTGGGGATCTTGATTCCCCGCCATTTGACAACTCCAAGAGGCATCTTTCGTTAGCCTGTTTACATGATGCCGTAATACATCCCATCTACCCGGAAGGTCCCACATCCGGACGTATCCCCATACGGTAGGCTCGCAGATTTCCGCTTCTCTTTTCTCTGCACTTCCCTTCCTTTGGTGTGCGCAACCTCCACCTCCGCGGCAATTTACAGACTAGCATGTTTCACCTCCGCATTCTGCACAACAAGACTTCTTGCGGGGGAGACTTGCGCGCACAAGCGATTCCAGACTTCGCGCTTGATTTGCTGATTTACTGCCGTTCTGCCCCCGACCGACTCGACGGTGATCATGGCCGCGGGTTCGGGCCCGTCCGCGGACGCTAGGGAGAGGGGGGGTAGATTGGGCTCTCAAGCACCCACGATGTCCCCCCCTCTCGGCTGACCAATGACCACACCATCAATCCCGAGTGGTTGGATCAGCGACCGCTCGACAGGAACCTGGTACACCACTCTTCTCTGCACAGCCATATCTTAGACACACTCCGTTACCTCTCCGCTCGAGCCGTCAGCTGTCGTCTTTCGGAGCAATCGGGGACCCGATCCAGTGAGCTTGCTTATGGGGACGTGGCCCCTCGAAACGCGGATCCGTCCGTCCATCCATCCGGACGAGCATCGTCCTGGCGGCCGCTCTGTTTCTCCGGGCGAGAGAGATATTATTATGACTGTCGTTCCCTGGAATGGGCAATCGCTATATTTGCATCGTGTTTTGTCACATAGCTGTGTCGTGCGCCCACATGGATGTCGGTCCAAATCCCTCAGTCCCGAGAGAGGGGAAGCGGGGGTCTGCCCGTCTATCTCCTGCTCCTGCGAGTGATTCGCCACTCAGAACGGTAAAGCAAGTCTCCATTCAGGTTGT
>Ga0137397_10002387_pt1 | contig 13112 bp, 12 predicted proteins | sample czorhiz116metaG_FD_106658 | JGI IMG/M metagenome (GOLD analysis project Ga0137397, IMG submission 106658) | Vadose zone soil microbial communities from Angelo Coast Range Reserve, California, USA - czorhiz1.16 metaG | ecosystem: Environmental > Terrestrial > Soil > Vadose zone | place: USA... | reverse complement strand
GACCGGCACGGTCTGGGCGGTGCTCTGCGTGCCGGTGTGGATGTAGACCTTGCCGTTGCGCCAGTAGGCGAACGCGGTGCGCGTCTCCAGGGTCTGATGGCTGGTGTCCGGCGTCAGGAACGTCTCGTCGAGGACCACGGCGGCGGACTTGAAGCCGGAGTCGAGATCGCCGAACGACCATTCATCCTGTGCCTTGCCCAGCGGCAATCGCCCGTCGCCGGCTTCGGCGAAATCGCCCTCGGTCCACTTCAGCTCCCCGATGTCGGGTGGCGGCGCACCCTGCGGAGGCTCGCCAGGCTTCGGAGGCGGCGCTGCCTGTGCGACCCAGACGTTGCCGTCCAATCTCGGGTTCGGCCCACCGGGGCGCAAAGCCTCGAGCGGATCGACGGCGAACGGGAGCGGCTCCAGGTCGATGTCGATCGCTTCGATGGCCGCCGCGGCGGTCACTTCGTCGACGGCAGCAACCGCGAGAATCGGTTCGCCCGCGTACAGCGGCTCCATGGTGAGCGCGCGTTCGCCTTTCTTGTTCGCTCTGATGACCGTACCGAGGTCGGTGAGGCTGTCAGCGGGAGGCGGGAGATCGTCCGCCGTCACGATCGCCTTCACGCCGGGCATCGCAAGCGCCTTGCGCGCGTCGATCCGCCTGACGCGCGCATGTGGCAACGGGCTGGTCAGCAGCTTGCAGAACAGCATTCCTTCCGCGCGAAAGTCTTCGGCGTATTTCGCCTTCCCAGTGACCTTCGCGTACAGGTCCGGGGTCGGGTAGTTCTTGCCGATCAGTTTGTACTCAGGCTTCTTGCTCTCGTCCGCCACCGTCAGCCCCTTCTCATCAACTCAGCGCCACGCATCATCGAGGTGAGGATCTTGTCGTAGTCCTGGCAGCGACAGAGGTTCCCGGAGAGACCCTGCGCAAGCTCCAGCCGGCTGGGGCTCGGATTCGTCTTCAAGAATCCCACCGCGGTCATGATGAAGCCGGACATGCAGAAAGCGCACTGGAAGCCTTGCTCCTCGATGACGGCCTGCTGGACGGGGTGCAGCGTCCCGTCCGGTGCGGCGAGTCCCTCGATGGTCACGACCTTCCTGCCGCGCACCGCATGCGAGAGCATGGAGCAGGAGTAGTAAGGCACGTCGTCGATCAGGACGGTGCAAGCGCCGCACTCGGCGCGATCGCAGCCGAGCTTGGTGCCGGTGAGGCCCAGCTTGTAGCGAAGCGTCCAGGCGAGCGTCTCTTGCTTCATGACGTCGACGCGCCGCTGCTGCCCGTTGACGTTCAGGGTGACGAGGCGCTCGGCCAGTCCGGTCTGGCCCAGCACGGCTGCGCCGCGCAGCAGGTAGCCCGCGGAAGAGACCGCCACTCCTCCGACGATGACGCCCTTGATCAAATCTCGTCTGGAGATCGTGTCGGACCTCTGCGCCATTCCATTGCCTCCGCGTCGCAGGGACGTGCCTTGCTGGATAAGCAATGGGCGGGCCAGAGTCATTCGGAGGGGAGGGCCATCTCGCCGAGTGACATCTGCCTCCTTGCTGCCAAAAAGAAGAACAGAGGCCTGCCAACTTCCTGACAGGGGTTGACGCTCACTGACGGTCCCGCAAACAGAAACTCCTCGTCTTCCTCTAAGAGGTGATGGCATCGCCGATGCAGTCGGCCGCTGCATGGAGACTCCACCCTTCGCGGCATTGTTGGCGCACCAACTCACTGCAGGAGGTGCTTCCGGACTTCGATCAGACCGTCTCCGAAGCGATGACCGGACGGGATCCCGGATGCATTCCTCGGGCTGACGAGGTGATTGAACAGAAGCAATCTGCGCATAGGGTGAGGGCAGCGTTACAAGCCATCAGTGAAAAGCACGGCGTGGGTCTTCTGCTCCGCGATCTCCAGGATGGATCGACGGATGAGGTCCGCAGGAAGCTGGGCATTTCGCCGGCCAATGTCCGCCAGCGTCTCCTCCGCGCGCGGCGAGCGCTGCGTCACCGCCTCGAGCAGATCGATCGGCAGAGCTGCGCAGCGCTGCCTGACGTTCGCGACGTCCACGGGATCCCGTGCGCGATTCCTTGGCGGTGGCGCGCCGCCTGGACGTATCTCTCGTCGACGTAGCACCATCGCCAGTCCATGCCCTTCAGATGCGGACAGCTCTTCAACGGATCTCCTCGGTCCCGAGCGACATCATGGATGCTTACCGGGGGGCGGCGTGACACTTCTCGACCGCGGCCATAGGATGGCCGTCCCTTCAGAGGACCGCCATGGGCGTCACGAGCATCGAGGGCAGTCTCGGGCGGATCAGCTTGAGGATGGCGAGCACGCTCGAGCTCGCAGACGTGCTCGCGGAAATCACCCGCGGGCTGGTGGAAGACCTCGACGCCGCGCTCGCGCGCATCTGGTTGCTCGGCCCTGGAGACCTGTGCGCCGAGTGCATCCAGGCGCCGCACTGTCCGAATCGGACGAGTTGTCTCCATCTCGTCGCCAGCGCCGGTCTCTCGGAACGCCTCGACGGCGGGTACCGCCGCGTTCCCATCGGCGCGCTCAAGATCGGCCGGATCGCCGAGTCGCGCGAGCCGGTGTGCACCAATGATCTCCCCGGCGATCCGCGCATCGTGGACAAGGAATGGGTCCGCCGCGAAGGGTTGGGTTCGTTTGCCGGCTATCCGCTGGGATTTCGCAGCGAGGTCTTCGGAGTCCTGTCGATGTTCGCTCGTAGGGCGCTGCTGGAGGCGGAATTCGAGCGACTGGGAGTCTTCGCCGCCCAGGCGGCGGTCGCCATCAAGAACGCCCGCCTGTTCGACGAAGTCTCGCGACTTTCGCGGCGTCTCGAGGCGGAAAATACCTATCTCAAGGATGAGCGGCGCGCGGAGTTGCCGCCGGGAATCGTGGGCGAAAGCGCCGCGATCCGCCGCGTGCTCGCCGACATCGAGCGGGTGGCACCGACGCAATCCACGGTGCTGCTGCTCGGCGAGACCGGGACGGGTAAGGAGCTGCTCGCCAATGCCGTGCACGAGATGAGTTCGCGGCTAGGCGGTCCGTTTGTGAAAGTCAATTGCGCCGCGATTTCGCCTACCCTGATCGAAAGCGAGCTGTTCGGACATGAGAAGGGTGCGTTCACCGGAGCGCTGCAGCGGCGGGTGGGCCGATTCGAGCTCGCGCACGGCGGAACGCTCTTTCTCGACGAGATCGGTGAGCTTCCCCTCGAGGCGCAGGGCAAGCTGCTTCGCGTTCTCCAGGAAAGGGAGCTGGAGCGCGTGGGTGGCACGAAGCCGATCACGGTCGACGTCCGGATCGTCTGCGCCACCAACCGGAACCTCGAAGTGGAGGTCGCCGAGAAGCGCTTTCGCGCGGATCTCTTCTACCGATTGAAGGTCTTCCCGATTCACGTCCCGCCGCTGCGCGAGCGTCGGGAGGACGTCCCGCTGCTGGTGGATGCATTCGTCCGCTCCCTCGGGAACCAGTTGGGACACCCGCTCGATAGCGTGGATGATACTGCGTTGTTGCTCCTGCGCAGCTACGATTGGCCCGGCAACGTGCGCGAGCTCCACAACGTCCTGGAGCGTGCGGCGATCCTCGCGCGCGGAAGGATCATCCGACCCGAGGACCTGCCCGATCTCAACTCTTCCTCTGAACCGGCCGGCGCTGCTATCCAGGGTGCGCTCAAGCAGCAGGTCGACTCGTACGAGCGGTCGCTCATCGCGGAGACGCTGCGCCAGTCGGGCGGGAACCAGTCCGAGGCCGCCCGGCGACTCCACGTCAGCCGCGCCACGATGTTGTACAAGATGAAGGCGTACGGCCTGTGATGTCACATGATGTCTGCGCCGGCATCCGTCGAGGAATCATTGATGCCCCTTGGAGGATGCAATGCTGAAAATGCTGGCCGTGCTCGTCCTGCTCGTGGTCGCAGTTTCCGTGCTTGGTCTCGCCTCAGAGACAGTCGAGCGGGCTTACGCCTCGCCCGTCGTTCTCGCCGATACAGTCACTGCCGTGGGGCCCCCGACGAGCGATTCCGTGGTCGATGGCTTTCGTGAGGCCCTCGCGGACGACGGCATCGGGTACTTGCCGGGCGATGTGGAGTCCGTGCTGTTTTCGGCGCCACAGCAGCCGGTGAAGCAGACGCGGTAGCGCGCACCTACCATCGTCTTGCGCACGACATTCGCAGCGAGGACGGCAGCATCGTCACTATCGGAGCCGGTCTGCGATCGGCGGGCTCCTCGCGCCTACCGAACGGAGCTTCGGGATGAACGCTGATCAGACTGCGCACACGATGTCGGCGAATTGCGCATTCCGGAGAGGGGAAGACGGGGAGGCCTCCTTGCGTCGGGAGGCGGGGCGTATTGGAACGGTTGGCATGGCGATTGCGTTCCACCTTCGGGAAGATGACACGCGGGGCTCACCACATGATGCAAAGATACTTGAAATGGCTTGCCGGTCGTGAACGTTCTTTCATCCACCTCATCCGAATCGCCATTTTTATCGTCATGGCATGGATAGGAGGACTCAAGTTCGTTCCCTATGAAGCCGAATCGATCGTGCCTTTGGTCGCCAATTCGCCCGTCATGGAGTTCTTCTATGCGAAGCCCGCGCCCGAATACAAAATGTACATGAACAAAGAAGGCGAGCTGGTTCCTGAAAACCGCGCATGGCATCAGGAGAATCGAACGTATCTCTTCGCGGACGCTCTCGGAACGGTGATCATCGCCATCGGTATCCTGGTCTTCCTTGGACTGTTCAGTCCAACGCTAGGCTTCATCGGCGCGCTTCTGGCGGCCGCTATGTCATGCGTCACGCTCTCCTTTCTGATCACAACGCCCGAGGCATGGGTGGCTCATTTCCCCTATCTGTCGGGCGGCGGTCGTCTCGTAGTCAAAGATGTGATCATGCTTTCAGGCGCGTTGGCCTGTCTCTCCAGCAGCGCTCAGGAGCTGCTCAAGGAGCATCGATATGAAGGGGCTCGCATCGGAACAGGTATGGCCGCAGCTGGTGTGCCGGCGTCAAATGTCGCTCCACTGCCAGCCGCACGAACAGCAGCGACCCCAGAGCAGTAGCCACCGCCAGCATGAACACCACCCAGTCGATCACCGCTCGATCAGCGCGCTCGCCCCTTCTCCATCGTTCTCTTCGCCCAAGGGCGACAAGATCTGGACGACCACCCGGATTGCCGGAATCAGGTATGCCACCGTCACCCAGAACCACATCAGCGCGCCGGCCGAGACCTGATCGGACAGGCGCGCCTCTGGAGAGGCGCCTGAGTGACAGAGGTGCGGGGGATAGACGGTGCGACCGCAGAAGGCGAAGAATGCCGAGAGGGCGTCGCAGGGCAGCGTTGCGAGAAACAGGTACAAGGGAACGCACCACCGCGGCCATTTAGCTCTGGAAGGCCACGGCTGGATCACGGGCCACCAGAAGAGCAGCCCGGCAGCGAGAAACGTCGCTCGTTGGAATGCGTGCCATCCTTGGGAGCTCATCGCCAGCGCGAACGCCGCGGGGACATGCCAGACGACGACTACGAGCGTGCCGGCACACCAACAGACCAACGGATGCGCGATGACGTCGAAGACCGCGGATGGCCCGCGCGGCGGGACCACGCGCCCGGTCGAGCGGATCACGAATCGCGCGCTCAATGCGCGCAACATGATCATCGCCGGAGCTCCCAGCAGGATGAGCGGCGCCGCCACCGTCATCAGCACCAGGTGCTGGATCATGTGGACGGTCAAAAGCTCGTGATCGACCATCGCGAGCGGAGACCAGATGGCGATCCAGAGGGCAGCGATTCCGCCGATGAACGCCGACAGCCGCCACGACCAGGGGCCCGCGGGAACCGCGCGGCGCAGCCGCATCCAGCCGCGCAAGTAGACGAGCACGAGACCAAGCAGACCCAGGGTTCCCGCGAGCGGGATCCTCCAGGCATGCACGGCGTCGATGAGCTGCGGAGGCATGGCGTCTACGGGCCGCTGCCCCTGGCCGCCGCGTTGGAAGCATTTTGCGCGGGAGCTTCTCCCTTCGGACGAAGCGTCTCGAGATACGCGACCAGGGCAGTCGTTTCCGGTGGGCTCAGGTTCTTCCCGTACGCCGGCATGTTGCCTCCGCCCTGGATCACCTGGCGGATGAGCTGGTCGCGCGTCAGCCGGACTGCGACGGCGTCGAGGGGCGGCCCACGCTTGCCGCCGCTGTCTTCCAGCGCATGGCAGTTGCGGCATTGCTTGAGCTGGAAGACCAACGCTCCCTGGCGCTCGAGCGCGGTGCGGTGCTCGAGATATTTGTCCGGGATGGGCTGTCCGCTCCACGCATCCATCTCGGGACTCCACGGCGTGTGAAGACCGAGGTGCGTCAGGGACGCCCACCCGACCGCGACGAGAATGACCGCCATGACTGCGAGCGGTCGGCGCTTCCAGCTCTTCTCGCCCTCTCCGGCGATGAATGGAACCGCGATCAACCCCAGGACGACGAGCGCGGGTCCGATCAGCAGCACCGGCGTCTCGTAAGAGGGGGGAAGATACGAGAGCGTCGCGTAGAGCCAGAGGAAGAAGAAATCCGGACGGGGCGCCACCTGGATGATGGTCGGGTCCGGCTGGCCACCCGGCCCGAACGGGCCGATGAAGAATGCGCAGGCAGCGACGGCCAAAAGGACGATGCCCGAAAAGACGATGTCCTTCCCGACGGCGTTCGGCACGAACGGCACGCCGTCCTCATGCGCCAGCTGCTGGTATTCCTGCACGTAGGTCGCGCGCCGCACCAGCCGGCCCGGCATCGGCCATTCGTTGATCCCCAGCTTGAGGACGAGAACCAGGTGCACGGCGACGAAAGCGATCAGCAGGCCGGGGACGACGAACACGTGCAGCGCGAAGAATCGCGACAGCGTCGCGCCGGCGATGATCGGACCGCCGAGCATGAGATCGACGACCGCGTGCCCGACAGCCGGAACCCGGCTGGCGATGGAAGCGCCGATTCCCAAGCCCCAGTACGCGTCCTGATCGAACCGGAGCACCTGCCCGGTGAAGGCCATCCCCAGCGTGACGAGAAGGAGGAGGACTCCCACGACCCAGGTGAGCTCCCTGGGGTACTTGTACGCGCCGAAGAGAAAGACCTGCACCATGTGGATCAGCACGATGGCGACCATGAAGTTCGAGCCCCAGCCGTGCAGGGCGCGAATGAACCAGCCGGCTGAGACGTCGCGATTGAGGACGTGCAGGACGTTCCAGGCCTCCCCCGCGGAGGGCACATAGATCAGGGCGAGGAGGATCCCGGTGACCAACTGCAGGACGAACAGCGTCAGCGCGGCGCTGCCGAACACGTAGAACCAGCTCGCCGTCTGCCGCGGGACCGGGTGCTCGAGAACCGCCTTCATGGGTTTGCCGAGCTGCAGCCGCTCGTCGAACCACCGAACGAGTCCTCTCAGGCCCATCGCGATCTCCGCACGCCAAGAGTGGTCAGCCCAGGCGTGGGCAGCTCGCCGGCCCTGATGTGGAGCTGCCCGCTCTCCACCTTCCAGGCGTACTCGAACAACCCGCGCTCGGGCGGGCCCGAGGCCCGGGATCCGTCCGCGTAATAGGCGCCCCCGTGGCAGGGGCACATGAACAGGTTCGACTGCGGAAACCACCGGACGGGGCAGCCGAGATGCGCGCAATTGATGGCAAAGACCTGGAACGCATTGCCGTCCACGTGCCGCACCCAGCAAGGAACCTTTGCGGTGTCCCCGTCCGAAGGAGTGTGGAACGGGTTCCGGTAGATGGCGAGCCGCGTTTCGCCGGCGGGGAACTGGTCTACGGCGCCGAGGCTGATCCACGACTCGTATGCGCGAGTCCGCTTCCGGCTCGCTGGAGAGAGGAGGTACCTCGCGATCGGGACCGCCAGGACCACTCCCGCGACCAGGTTGAACAGCGCTCCGATCCTGACCAGGAGCCCGCGTCTCGAAGTCTCGCCGGGCGATGTCATTGAGAGCCTCCCGCGATGGGCTGTGGACCCGGATAGGGTTGGCCCGGAGCTTCCGTCCGCTGCGCGGCGAGCCACGCCACCACGTCCGTGACGTCTTCGTCCGACATCGCGCGCCCGGGTACGTTGTTCCGCCAGTCGGGCGCGCCCAGCTCGGGACGCCCCACGATGACGATTGTTCGCAGGCCCTGATCGCTCACCAGCGCCAGGTAGGACCCGTCGACGATGGAGCTCGCGCGAGCGCCTCCTCGACCGTCGCCGCCGTGGCAGGACGCGCAATAGGTGCCATAGACGCTCCGGCCGCGATCGGGATCTCCAGGCTGCTGCGCGGCGTGTGGCGGCGGGATTGCCCCCTGCAGAGCATCCGGTCTGGCCCAACGCGTCCGGATTCCATGGACGATCGCGTCCACCTGCTCGTCGTTCAGCAAGCCGCCGGCGCTCCCTGCGAAGGCCGGCATCGCCGTTCCCGGCACACCGTTCGAGACGACCTGCCGGATCGTCGCGTCGCCGGCGATACCGAGATAGACAGGATCGTTCAGCGCGATCGCGGCGCCGCGTTTTCCTCCCGCGCCGTGGCACCCGGCGCAGTTCGTGGCATAGAGCGTGTCGAAGTCCCGGATCGTCCTCGGATCCTTCACTTCGGAGCCGGCCGCGGGCTGGCCCGGCGCGTTCCGGCACGCCGCGACGCCCCCGGACAGCGCGACGACAAGCATGGCTGCGCGGTTCATTCCTTCTCGCCCTTCCCGTTCTCGTGGGCCAGACCGGACGCCTCGATCCCTGCCCGAAGCACCAGCGGCAGCTTCTGCCAGACGTCGATCCGCGCCTGCCGGGAGACCACGATCCCGGCCACGACTCCGAATCCGATCTGCGAGAGCACGAACCAGGGCCAGTCGACGTGCTGGTTGAGCACCGGGTTGACGATTCCGATGATGCTGTGCAGGAGCCCGGACCAGACCAGCGGGGCAAAGAGGCCGCCGAGCAGGACCGGATGCCGCGGCAGCATGGGCAGGAGCGCTCCGTACAGCACGCCGACCAACAGGCATCCGGCCAGGTGGATCACGAATGCGATCACGAATGCGGCCGGCTGGAATCGGGCGAGATCGGCAGCGCTCTCCGCCTTCGCGCCGGGAAAGAAGCCCGCCGAGAGAAGATTGATCGGATACCAGACGCCGTATCGGCTGATGACTCCGTAGAGGATCGCCAGGAGCGCCATCACCGCGCCGCCGGCCAGGCCACCCTTGATCCCGGCCGAGACGGGATAGATCTGGACCGGAAGCCACGCGCGCCGGACCTGCCTGGCCGTCTCGAGCTGCGCGACTTCACGGCGCGTCGTCGATGCGACGGCCTCCTCGGGCACCACGTGGACCACTTCGCAGGACTCACGGGGCAGGACTTCGCGAAACCACCCGACGACGCCAGCCAGCGAAAGGACCGCTCCGACGGCGCTCACCAGGACCCCGGTGGTGAGCCCCGCAAAGAGAAGCGTCAAGCCGAACGCGAGGATCACGGGCCAGGCGGTCGAAGCAGGGACTTCGATTCTGGTGGACCCCCGGTCGGCAGCCGGCTGCTGGAAGTCGGCGCTCATTTCATCTCCCCACGAGATAGACGACGGTGAAGACCACCACCCAGACGACGTCGACGAAGTGCCAGTAGAGGGCGACGACGCTCAGGCGCTCGGAGTGCTGCCGCTTGACGAGCCCGAACCATCCGAACACCGAGACGGTGATCATCAGCAGCAATCCGACGGTGACATGGAACGCGTGCAGACCGACGAGGGAGTAATACGTCGTGCCGAACAGGTTGGTCTGGATCGTCAGGCCTTCATCCCGGATGAGGTGGCGCCATTCGAGTCCCGTGCCGCCGAGGAAGATGGCGCCGAGCACGACGGTCACGGCCCACAAAACGGCGAAGCGCCGGACCTTCCCGCTCTCCAGAGATGCCACGGCGGAATGGATGGTGACGCTGCTGGAGAGCAGGCAGATGGTGAGGAACACCGGCGGATGCAGGATGGCCGGCGTCGGTCCGCTGACGCTCTTGCCCAGGTAGAAGAGGTACGCGACGACGAAGATGGTGAAGACCGCCGATTCCGCGGCGATCAGCGAGTACATCCCCACCTTCCCGCGGGAAGGGAGCCGCCAGTCGATCGCTGCCCGTTCGCCGGTCGCGTTCATGAGGCTCTCCGGCTCATTCGTAGAGCCAGTCGGGATCTTCCGGGTGCTTGAGGTCCCACAGCGGCCGGCGGCTCTTCACGACCGGAATGGAGGGGAAGTTGTACTCGGGGGGCGGTGAGGGCGTGGACCACTCGAGCGTCCACGCGTCCCAGGGGTCACGGCCCGCGCTCGGGCCTCGGAAGTATGACCGCACGAGGTTGACGAGGAACACGAGGATGCCCGCAGCCTGGAAGGCGACGCCGACGGTGACGATCAGGTTCCAGACGTCCCAGCCCCGTCCTGGCTCGTAGGTGTAGATCCGGCGCGGCATCCCGAGCAGCCCCGGGACGTGCATGAAATCGAAGGTGAGATGGAAGCCGATGACGAAGAGCCAGAAATGCACCTTCGCCAGCGTCTCGCCGTACATCTTTCCCGAGACTTTCGGGAACCAGTAATAGAAGCCGCCGAAGAGCGCAAAGACGATGGCGCCGACGATGACGTAGTGAAAATGAGCGACGACGAAATACGAACTGCCTAGTTGCCAGTTGAAAGGCGCAGACCCGAGCATGACTCCCGTCAGCCCCGCGATGAGGAACTGGAACAGGAACGCGGTGCAGAAGAGCATCGGGGCCTTGAACTGGATCTTTCCGCCCCACATCGTCGCGAGCCAGTTGAAGATCTTGATCCCGGTCGGTACGGCAATGGCCATCGTCGTCAAGACGAAGAAGCTGTTGGCGGTCGAGCTCATCCCGACGGTGAACATGTGGTGTGCCCACACGCTCATGCTGATGAACCCGATGGCCAACGTCGCGGCGACCATCACCGGGTATCCGAAGATCGCTTTGCGGGAGAAGACCGGGATGATCTCGGACGCGATCGCAAACGCCGGAATGACGAGCACGTACACTTCCGGATGCCCGAAGATCCAGAAGAAGTGCATCCAGATGACCGCGGATCCGCCGGCCTGCGTATCGAAGAAGTGCGCGCCGAGGTAGCGATCGAGCAGCAACATGATCTGCGCCGCCGTCAGGGGACTGACGGCGAGGATCACCAGGGCCGCCATGGTGAGATTGAGCCAGGCGAGCAACGGCATCTTGCCGAGCGTCATTCCCCGACATCGCATGGAGAGGATGGTGGCGAGGATGTTGACGGCCGTCCCGATGCTGCCGAAACCGGAGATCAAGAGCGCGATGGCCCAATAGTCGGTGCTGTGCCCGGGTGAAAAGGTCTTCGCCGTCAATGGGGCGTACGCGAACCAGCCCACGTCCGGAGCGGTCCCCATTCCGTACAGGCCGAACCCGCCGACGAAGCTGAAGTAGAGGAAAAACCCGCCGAACGCCGTCATCCAGAAACTGAAGGCGTTCAGCCGCGGGAACGCCATGTCCCGCGCGCCGATCATGAGCGGGACCAGATAGTTCGCGAATCCGAACACGAACGGCATCACCACGAAGAAGATCATGGTGGTGCCATGCATCGTGAACATCTGGTTGAAGACCTGAGGCGACACGAAGGTGGCGTGGGGCCGGGCGAGCTGGATCCGCATCACCGCGGCCTCGACTCCGCCGATGGCGAGGAACGTCAGCGCGTAGCCGATGTAGAGGAGCCCGATCCGCTTGTGGTCGACCGTCCTGAGCCAGCTCTGGAGCGCGTCGGCGAACGGACGCCGCACGGCCGGCGCCGTGGGACTGGGCAACGTGAGGGCATCGCTGCTCGGCATGCGGTTCTCCTCGACCTCAGCGCAGGCTCGCCATGTAGGCGGTCACGGCGTCCAGCTCGCGGTCGCTCATTCCCATCGCGGGCATGAGGGACCCGGGTTTGATTGCGGCGGGATCCTGAATCCAGCGGCGCAGGTTCTCCGGGGTGTTCGGGACCAGGCCGGCGCCGATGGTCTCCCGGCTCATCAGGTGGGTGAGGTCAGGTCCGAATCGTCCGTTGGCCGCGGTGCCGACGACGGTGTGGCAGTTGATGCAGGCCGTGTGCTCGAAGATCTTCCGCCCCTCGACCACCGCTTCGCTGGAGTTGGCCGGCTGGCCCTGCTCGAAGAGCCAGCGCTCGAACTCCTCGCGCGGCTGGACGTAGACGCGCAGGAGCATCTTCGCGTGCTGCGTTCCGCAGTATTGCGCGCATTGACCGAGGAAGAGGCCCGTCTCCTTCGGTTCGATCCACGTCTCGTTGGGGAAGTTCGGGATCAGGTCGGTCTTGCCCGCGAGCCGAGGGACCCAGAAGCTGTGATCGGTATCGGCGGACAGCAGCTTCAGGAACGTGGGAGTCGGATTTGCCGGGTCGCTGACCGGAACGTGGAGCTCGTTCGCGGTGACGACGTTCTTCCCCGGATAGCGATACTCCCACCAGAATTGGTGGCCGACCACCGTCACTTCCAGCGCGTTCTCCGGTCGCGGTGGATTCTGCACCGCCGCGACGACTCGCGCCGTCGCCAGGAAGAGGACCAGGACGATGATGACGGGCGTGATGGTCCACGCCAGCTCGATCTGCGTGCTCCCGTAGATTTGCGGCGGCTCGCGACCGTCGTCGGTCCTCTTCCGCTTGTACTTCCAGACGGCATACGTCAGCAGGCCGAACACCACGACGAAGACTGCTGCCGCGACCACCAGGACGAAGATCGACAGCTCGAAGACCGATTGAGCCGGCGTGGAGACCGGCGCGAAGATCTGGGTCGGGCTCAAAGGAGCGGCCCGGTCGAGTGCGGCGCCGATCAACTGATTCAACGACCGTCCTCCTCGGGTAAGGCTCATCCCCGCGAACCCGTGCTGCCCAAGGGTGTTGTGCAGAAACCATGCCTCGGTTTGGGCGCCGTCCTCGGTACGAAGGCGCTGGCATCGTGGCGAGACCGTCAAGTCTCCGACAGGCCTTGCATGGAATCTGGACAGCTCGTCCATCCGGCGATCGCGACGGGATCGCCTCTTTTATTCGCTTCCGCGAAGACGGGTGTCCGAGAACAGCACAAGTCTCGCGGACAGTGACGCAGGTGTGAGCACGCGCGGCTGGCACGAGCCTTGAAAGTTACCTGTTCGGCGGCCGATCGTGCTCGG
>Ga0137397_10002386_pt1 | contig 13114 bp, 17 predicted proteins | sample czorhiz116metaG_FD_106658 | JGI IMG/M metagenome (GOLD analysis project Ga0137397, IMG submission 106658) | Vadose zone soil microbial communities from Angelo Coast Range Reserve, California, USA - czorhiz1.16 metaG | ecosystem: Environmental > Terrestrial > Soil > Vadose zone | place: USA... | reverse complement strand
GCGAGGAAACACTTCAGAGAGCTGGGAGAATAAAAATTGCATGAAGATCTTGCAGCGCCTGATCAACGATGAAAGTGGCGAATGGTAGGGGGTGTCGTGGTGAAGGATGGGCATGAGGGTGACATATGCGTAGCCAACTCCACAGAGCCCGAGCCACGAAACCACGGGCAAGTAAACCACGCTGTTGATATTGATCAACCATATCACAAGCCCGGTGAAGAACAGGAAAAGAGAGACATGGATGAGGGTGGGCACTGTTCTGACTATAAGTGAAACGCTTGACTTCCTAAGGCCTCGGGAACAAAATTCACGAGTCTTGACCCGGTCCTGCGGACTCTGCCGTTGCTGAGTAGCCCGAATGTACGATTGAGCCCATTGCTGTACAAGCACAGCAAGTAGGGCACCGGTAAGACTCATAACCAGGCTCAAAAACCAGATGGCGTTGACCCAAACTGCGTATCCTGGCGGAGAAAATTTAGGCGGGTCGAGCGGTGTGGGGAGAATGATGGGTTTTGATGTAGTGGCATTGGCGAGTATATGATAAATATTTGCGACATAGACCGCCGACGTATCCCGCGGATTTTCCCGAAGATCCGAGACAGAAACAGCAAGAAGAGCTGCGAGAGCTGCTGAGAAAAGGCCAGTCTACATCATTCAGCGTCAACATAGAGAAGTTTTATTCAAATGCCAATTCGCGAGGGCACCTACAAAGATAAGTATGGCACCACACTCTTTCTTCCACCGCTCGGTGACTTTGTTATCATCATCGTCTGCCCTTTCCAGATACATGGAGAACAAAGCCCCTGACTTGTCCGCAGCCTGAGCCTGAGGCTCCCGACCGTTCACGTCTTCGAGTTGGTGTTGCTCGGCGGGCTGATCTTCTGCCATGCTGGTGTGAAGACCGAGGGAGATCACTAAGTAAGAGAAACGGACCTGGATCCATTATATTTCTCTGACTTGGGTCGTTGGGGATCGATGCAAAGGGTGTAAGTGGACAGCCATGAATACAAGGACAAGGCTAGTGTTTGACAGCCGGCGTGAGAAAACATCTGGAAGCGTAAATCCACACCCAAACGCTGTTGAATACAATAGATGTTATACGGGCTGTACGTGGAAGCTACGCTCCTTCCGATGACAAACAGGTAAATATGGGATCGGTGCACAGTACTGGTGTTCGCACTGCGAACACTGTTTCTATGTAAGGACGTCTGCACCGTGTTCCGTGATTAGAACCATATGCTCCTTCTGAGCGCTCCTAGCGCAATTCTAGTCGGTCGCACAGGCAAATCATCTGTCAAAATGAAGCAATGGAAGATGGGGAGAACCGTACCTCAGTCGAAGCTGTCCAACCATCGGGGAAAATCCAGCTCCTTGGATTCGTCCCTTGAATAAGGCAAGGCTTACTGGGCGTCAGAATTACGGCCCACTCACGCCTCGTGTCTCGCCTACCTCAATAGTGAAACAATGTCCAGGTAACATGACCCCGGGTTCCTCGTTACCTGATTTCCACCATCAGCGCTCAGCTATGGAACCTCATTCACAGCCCGACTCACGATGATGCAATATCCACGGTGAACGATGAAACACCTCTCCGATCCCGTGGCCAGAGAATTGACTCGAGACCGAGTATCCTCGCCGGTCTGCGACATCGTGGATGGCCTTTCCAATAGATTTGAATGGTTTTCCGGGCCCAGATACAGCAATTCCAGCTTCCAGAGCTTCGCTGGTCGCGGCGACTAACTGGCGCCCTGCCTCATCCTGGATAGTAGTTAATGCAGGTGTCGCTGCCGTGCCGAGGCTATCACTCACCACATCACCGACTAAAAATGTACGCGAAGTGTCGCCATGATACCCATCGAAGTACACGGTGATGTCTATGTTCACAATGTCACCATCTTTGAGAGGCCGACTGAATGTGACATGAGCCAAAAGTCGCAAACTTCACGTGTCGGCCACGAACTCATCGGGGATCCCGTGTACTATGACGTTGTTCACGCTCGTACAGCATGATTTTGGGAAACCAGAATATCCAAGAGGCGATGGATACGCTGAATGACTCACGATATATTCGTGAATTGCTGCGTCCAACGCATCCGTGGTGGAGCCAACCTACCTGAACGTCAGCGCTGTTGGCGAAGGACAAATGCCCGCCTTGACCTTCACGAGGGTACCCGCATATTCCAACACTTCACGAGCGAGCCGAGCAGCCTGCCGCGACCGCCGCTCTTCGGAGCCACCAAGCCGTATAAGACCGTCGTTGGAAGATCCATTGAGAGCAAATGGGTCTTGAGCGGAAGAAGTCAAGTAGGGCGGCCGCGGAATGTGCGATGGGACGGGCCGTCGAGGGATGTGAGAGACGCCAAAGACGAACGGTTCAGGCGGCAAAATGACGGAATAATTGCCAAAGTACTCGTCGGCATCCGGCTCTGAATCCTCGTTCTCCTCATCATCAGTACCCGGAGTTCCAGGGCGCCGCGGAGTGAAGGCATGAGAACGTATCGGTCCCAAACGTCCGGGAATGTAACAGGATAGAGAGGTGTAAAACCCGCAAGGGCGCGGCATTAGAGAGATGGTACGAAGGGCCCGCCATGATGCAGGCATAGCCGGCTAGTTGGTGTTGGTAGTGGTGGAGTTGGTTGTGGTCTGAAATTATGAGGTGGATTCCCCATAAGGCAAGCGATCGCGAGTCTCACGACCGCGGCAGTCATGCCACCGCCGCGGCGCACCATAGCCCTGATACCTCACCTGAGGAAGGTTCAGCTGACATTCCGATTACCGGGGTGAGGTGAGACATTTTAGAATTACTTCGCACACTAGATGGTATAGTACTAGTAGGTATACATGACGCACAGTGATGCAGCAACTGAGTAGCAAAACAAGGTAACTGGTCTCAGCGAACCCGCAGTATGGTTCGCTTGACCCGTGTCTTCGGCCACTGTTTTGAGAGAGGAGTAGCTAGGGTTGTTCCCTGTGTCCGTCTTATGGAAGATGATGGTATCATGCTAGAAAGTGTCTATGCTGCTGGCCTGTGCCCAACCAGCCTTGGAGGGCAGGGTGGTCACTGCTTGGTGAACAGTTACACGCGGCGTAAAGTTCCAACAATTTCGTGAAACCGTCAGTCGCATTAAACAAAGGCAGCGCTGTGTGCATCTTCAGGAATTTGTCAAGGTGACAGTACCAGCGATACACACCTTCGTGTAGGGTCTTGTAAGCCTGCTTGTCGGAAGCGTGCCGACTCCACATAACTGAGCAGCTATTAGTGGTGGCAAAGGGAACAATATGGTGGCAGCTTACGGTAAGCACAGACAACGACAGCAGCGGTGGATTCAGTAAGGCAGTGGAGGAGAACTCGACCTCTATTGTCCAAGACATCTTGAATATATTTGCAGATGGCGGGCAGTGCAAGGAGAAGTGCTGCTTTGTTGGATTGGGGTATCTCGATGTGATTGTGCTTGAGACCGATGTTGGACGGGAATGTAGCAGAGGGTGACAATGATATGCAGTGCGTCAAACCCAAGTATGCGACTAGGCAAGTGGCTTGTTCCGGATCCGTTGGGAATTCACTGGAGCAGGGCTCGTCAGAAGAGTGTTGACACGACGGCCCTCGCACTTTTCTTACCTACTGAGGGAGAGCTTTTCCGGTATGATAGTGGTTGTATCACTTATACTGTTAAAAAAACTAGTGACATCTTGACGGTGCCTACGCTTCCAGGCGCGATAAGTTGTATCTGTCCGCGAGACCGAATAGTTACAAGCTTCAAAGGTATGAAGCTCTTTGATGAAGCCATAGTTCGGCTGTATCTGCGGGCGAGCTGCAATGAGAGGTAAGAGCGTGAGAGGCACGCGAAGGAATTTAAGGACCTCTCTTGATGATGGCAATTGCCTTATGGACAGGGATATGGCGAGTCGACATCACTAGTTCGTGGTCAGCTTCTGTCAACATTGAGTCGTTCCCAAAGCGTCACAATCTCACAATACGCTGCGATTACGGTGGCGCTCCTCGAGATGCCCATATAACAGTGAACCAGAACGCGGCCTCCGTCGTCCAAGGAATTTTGGATGAAGCGACATACGTCAGGAAGGTAGATAAGGATGTCATCGTATTCAGAGTCTTGCACGGGTATAACCATGTGGTTAGACCCTTGCAAAGGATAGTCCTGGCACGCAGAGACAATGTGCGTGATCCCAAACTGTCGGCGGAGGTCGACGGACTTGACGGCGGCGAAACTGTAAGGTGTGCGTCAACGGAAATGTTGTGGAAACTTGCACATAGGGTAGCACCGGATGGTGGACACGCACTTTCCGATGTAGAGCTGACCATCGATGACGGCGTCGATGTTGCGGGTGGCTGTATTAGGCATGATCAGGGGATGGTGGTTGTAGGCGGGTGTGGGGGTGAGATGCGGCAGACGTAAGAGAGCGCGTTTTAAAAGAGAGAACTTATGGAGATAGCAAAAGAAGGGGAGAGGGGAGCACTAAATGCGATACGGGAATGTTAAAAGAGCGAGGTCAGGCAGTTTAAAGAGCATGAAATTTCATTTTCCTCTTCCGGTTCTCGGGCCCTTATCGTTCCCCCAATCACTCTCAATGGGATATGTGGTCCTCATGCTGTCACCCTTAACGTCCGCTCAACTGGACGAGTTAAGTCGCTATCATCACGCCACGAGAAGACTCACTAACGATGGCATGACCTCCGCAAGTCAGGATCTGGCTCGCTTTTTCCTCGCAAGATCTCTCCACGGAGCGGTGGAAGTCCTGCTTTCCCCAGTGATTCTTAAACGACATATGACCTGTGACGCGGTGTTCTTGTTCTACATTCGTGCGGCGCAGCCCTATGTACGCGCTTACAAGTTCTGTACCGAATACGCTGCTGTTCACTGCGCCAAAGAAAACAAACGCCCCCAGTGAGCGCGATTGTTATCGCCGTTACCAACGGGTTACTTGCGTATTCCGTGTTGCGCTTATCTATTCGCCACATCCACATGCCACGCCACTTACAGTGGGAAAGGCCTCATTGAGATATTTATGCGACTCTAATTACGATCCAAATACCCCAAATGCAAGAACAGGAGGCCGCAAGGTTGCAGGTGACCGTCGGGGTGTGAAATGTAGCGGAAGCAGGCGCCCAACAATTTCAGTCGCTCGGTCCGACCTTCTAATTGACGTTCTTTGCACGCGAAAACAACTTGACCCCTGGTGTGACATTTCCCACCGAGCTGCGGAGATACTTGGCATGTTGCAACAGGCGCTCTGATCGGGGTATATCCATAGCGTCCAACAGCACACCGGCTTTGGTAGGAATGAATGGCTGGAGCAGAATACCACAAATACGCAGGGTTTCAAGGGATAGGGCGTACACCTTCCCGGCGACTGCCTCGGGCGTATTCCTAGCCCATGGTTCGGTAGCATTCATCATGACGTTGGCCTTGGAGGGACAAGTCAACAAATGTCGGTCAGTCAAAGAGCCATACTAACCGCTTTCAATTGATGGACAATGGCCTCGAGGGCCTCGGCAACGCGGAACTCCTTGAGGTGATAGTCGACCACGGAGGCCAGATGTTGTAGGGGATTCGCTACTTCTCCAAGATTCTCAATGTCCCGTGACTCCTCTAGTACTTCCCGCGAACGGGCGTAGAGGTCCTGAGGTAGGCGCTTTCTAATGGCAGCAGAAGTAATGCGTAGGTAGAAGTTTCCGAGTAATGATTGCAGTTCCGCAGCGTTGTTCTCGAGTTGTTCGCCCGACCAATCTGTAGGAACAATCAATCTGGGGCCATATCGGGGGCACAACAAGATTTTGACTCACCAACGTCATCCTTAAAGCGACCGCCAACCCTTGCTAGGTAGTACCTGACCAGGTCCGTGCCGAGATCCTCCATAGCCTGGAATGGGTCCACGACATTGCCGATCGACTTGGACATCTTCCGCCGGTTGACTGTCCAATGGCTGTGAGCTAACAGCCTTTTAGGAAGCGGTAAGTTTAAAGCTTGGAGCATGGCCGGAAAATAAATGGCGTGAAAGCTATTGGACTCAGATATGCGATCCCCGCACATAGAACGAACCTTTGCCTACCGAATTATGTCTTTACCAACGACTTGAAGATCTGGTGGCCAACACGACTGTGTGTTTTGTGCTTCCGTGTCCCATGGATATCCTGCCCCGGTCAGGTAGTTTATCAAGGCGTCGAACCACACGTATATCGTATGTGCGGAATCATTTGGGACAGAAATACCCCAATGTAAGCGATCGCGAGGACGCGATACTGATAGGTCCTCAAGTGGCGTAGATAACACGTCCAGAATGTTAGCGTGCTGCTGTGGGGGATAAATCGCTTGTGGGTCCGACCGGTATCGCGCAAGCAAGAAATCTCGGAAGCGCGACAGACGAAATTTGTAGTTCTCCTCCTCCGTCCATTCGACTATGGATCCTGTCTCCCTGGATACGATAATCTCCCTATCGGACCCATTTGGATTCGTGCGCCGTTCGATTTGATTGTCTGTATAAAAACACTCGTCGGAGATCGAGTACCACCCTTTGTGGGAACCTTTGTAGATGAGACCCTTAGAGTCTAATACGCGCTGCGGTAAAGTCAGACAATAGAAAAATGGCGCCGCTTTGATGCCTACCCACACATGTTGCACGGCATCGTGGTGGTCCTTCTCTGAAGTCCGGATAAACCTAGTATATGACGTGGTCGCTTTATTCGCAAGGTCCTGGTCAATGACCGTCAGTCTACAAGGATGCAGCGATGAGTGAATAAACACACACGAAAGCGGTCGCTTATGCGGTCACAGAACTCCTGCGGCTCTGAGTTCTCTGCTTCGGCAGCTCTCTGGATTTTGAGGCCGTGTTCATCTGTGCCAGTAAGAAAGTGGACGGTCCTATCTGGCCTAGCAAGTCTGGCATGTCGAGAAAATATGTCTGTGGTCACCAGCGTATAGAGGTGGCCGATATGGGGCACTGAGTCAAGGTCAGAAGCAAGGCCGAGTCGGACGTGGCGTGACCGTACCAGAATTTGGGTAAAATATTGGCGTCGTCAAGTAATAGCACTTATCACGATCATTTGAAGGAGAAGAGTATAGGCGTCTTGGAGCTGATGGTAGAAGGCGATGGCAGGCACGTCGGGCACATGGTCCCAAGAGCATTGTACACTCTGCCGCTGCCGCACACGACCGAAAGACTTGTCGGGTTAGGGCGCCTATCACGCTCAGGTCGACCCTGGTCACGGCGCGGACGAGTTCAATCACAATCACTACTACTTTACTACCCAGTGGCCGCGTCGGGAACGCCATCTCCACCCTACATAACAAGTTACGATTGTCATGGGCGACTCTTTCGCTGACCTTTGGAACTCCTCCGCTCCCATGAAACCCTCAGAACCTCCTCGCAAGCTGGGCGCGAGCCCTGCGCCCTCATCAAGCGTCCCCAATCGTCCAAAATATGATGTCTTTTCGTTGTTGGCCGCTTCCAGTTCAAATTCGTCGAGCCCTCGCTCTCAAACACCATCGTCTGCATCCACAGGCCCAGTCCAGCGGCCTAACGGTGCGACGGCTGCCACCTCAGGAGACGCGTTCGGTGATCTACTTTCAGCATCATTTGGGAATGGCTCAAGTAACTCCAAGCTGACCATAGCGGAAAAGGCGGCAAAGGCCAAAGCACAGGCAATTCAGCAACCCGTACCACCGTCACATAGTACAAAAGCCTGGGCGGGACTGGATTCCCTAGCAGCGACCGCCTCTTTCTCATCTTCACAGCCGCCTAAGTCCAAGTTGTTACGAATCGATGATGATTGGCTTCTCGATCCCTCCACCAGCTCCGCGCATGTTGAACCATCATCGACCGATGATTGGGGACTCGAGGACTTTATATCCAGTCCAAAACCTTCTGGTGGAGCCACCCCTGCGCCCTCATCTCGTGGAAAATCCTTATTGGACCTGGATGACTTCAAGTCGTCATCCGAGCGTGACCATGGTCCCAATTCGTCGGCGCAAAATTTACCTCCCTCCCGCTCCGATACACCTGGCGATTTTGATTTTGGCGATCGTGAAAATGCCTTGCTTGACGAAGACTCCGGAAGCGACAATGATATCCTTGGGCACCTGAGTCGGCCTGTCTATGAGCGGCCAGCGGAACGCCCCCTTCCACTGGTATGCGGCGTCTCCCTGACAGGACAGACATCCACGGATCTCCTGACAACTCTCTTTCCAGGATGTCGCACCCACACAGAGATCACCCTCTCCCCCACCCCATCTTGTTGGTCAGATCGTCGAAATGGGATTTTCGCCTAACCAAGCTCGGGCGGCTCTCGCTTCCACGGAGTCAGGTCTTGATGTTCAAGCTGCGTTGGAAACATTACTTTCTGGCGCATCCACATCCTCCCCCAACTTTCCAGAACAAAGGGTATCTGGAGGGTCGCAGAGAGAACGTAACCGCTTCCAGGACAATGATGGATGGGGTGATGAACAACATGACTCGGGCTTGTCACGGCCACGCCCCCAGCACCAGCCCCGTCCATCCCAAGAGCGACTTCCCTCTTCATCTTCTGAGGCCAATCATCAACAGCAGGCCGATAAGATCATCAGCCAGGCTAGCGAAATTGGGTCGCAGCTCTTCCAACGAGCAAACGCGTTTTGGAAGGAGGGAAAATCGAGGGTTCAGAAAGCGTACGAAGAACGTGCGGCGACCTCGCGCACCGGAACCACGGGGTATAGGCACGGGGAACGGCAGAGCGGGCGGCCTAGGTGGATGGATGAAGATCCCGACCAGGGCCAACCCACTCAGCCCGGTGAACATTCTCGAGCCAGCTTTAGAGATGATAACTTGGGGAGCGAAAACCCTTCGACGCAGCCCGAGCCGCCTACCCGTGTAAAAATGCGTCCTCAGGCAAAACCTTCTCCACCTGCTCAGACCAAAGTCGCAGATCTGTTCGGCGAAGACACACCCACTGCCTACGTGTCTCCCTTTCGTCGTGGCACTCCTTCGTCAGCGTCCGCACAGGCAGGATCGCTTCGCACACCGTCTCCTGTCCGCCTGTCGGAACGACAAGTGATCTCCGCCTCGCCATCTGCAATCTCTTTATCCGCACAGCATAAGGCGTCGGGTACCGAGATGTTTAAGCTTGGCCGCTTTGCGGAAGCTGAAGCGGCTTATACGTCGGCCATCTCCCAACTCCCGGACTCGCATCTGTTACTCGTCCCTTTGCTTAACAACCGTGCATTGTCGCGGCTAAAGACTGGCAATGTGTCAGGTGCAATCGAAGATTGTACCGCTGTCATAACCATTATCGGACCGTCCTACCATCCGGCACGGGAGGCAAAGGTAACTAGGGAGGAAGACGGCGCTGGCGTTAATTTGGGCGATGGGCTTATCAGGGCATGGCGTCGCAGGGCTGAGGCGTATGAGGGTAAGGAGAAGTGGGACTCGGCGCGGCAAGACTGGGAGTCCATCGCCGGCGTGGACTTTGCTGGAAAGCATCGTGGTGAAGCCTCGAGCGGCATCGGACGCTGTAGGAAAATGCTCAACACCGGCGATGCTTCGAATGGTGCCGCACCGATGAGTCGCGCGACGCGCCCTCCGCCACGCCGCGGACCTACACCGCCGTCGGAGGCACTGGCCAGGCTGAAACAAGCCAGTCAAGAGGCGGAAGCGGAAGATCAGGCCCGTTTCGAGCTCAAGGACAGCGTGGATGCGCGCCTCGCGGCATGGAAGAATGGCAAGGAGGCCAACTTGCGTGCATTAGTGGCGAGTCTCGATACCGTGCTCTGGCCCGAGCTCGGGTGGCAGAAGGTCGGGATGGCGGAGCTCGTTACGCCCAACCAAGTCAAAATCCGATATACCAAGGCCATCGCCAAACTACACCCTGACAAGGTGCGCATTTCCTTCGGTATGCCGAATGTGCGCTAATGTCTCGCTTGTTGTGTAGCTCAACGTCAAAAACACCACACTGGAGCAGAGAATGATTGCTAATGGCGTTTTCGGTGCCCTGAATGACGCCTGGAATGCTTTCAAGCCATAGATCCGATAGACCGGCTGGTATAATAGGTTCACAATCACGGTACTCTTGTAATTCCTCCTATCGTCCTGTCTGTAATGGACTCGACCTCTCATGATGGGGATACCACACCAGCACCGACATGCCCTTCCAGCGAGACGTGTACCGGGGTGTGATAATTATGCCTGAGGGACTGACCGATGCCGAAAACCGTAAAGACCTTCTTACAACCCGAATCCGAATGACATACAGCACTAATCCCTAATCATGAACATAACTCCCACCTTCCTCCATTGTCCTCACTTACACACCAAACGCGATCATTATCCCTCAGCCACTCCAGTGCCTCCTGGACGGCCCATCCATTAATCCGTTTCCATCTATCGTCTCCGCGCTTTAAATGTGTCATGATATCCTCCTTCGTGGGGCCAGGAAGTGGTAAGAGCCGTCTTCTTGAGACAGCAGGTCCTAAAAATGTATTCTCGGCCTTTCTCTTTCGGCGTGTCTGCTGCGCTGTGAGCGAACGGATCGTCTGGTCAACCTGCGTTGCGAGGTACGCGGTAGAAAGAGACGCGTATGCTTCCTCGTCCGATGGAGGATCTGAGAGGTCCTCCATGTACTCGGTCAGCTGTTTGCCACGTCTCGAAACCGAGCGCGACGACAATGAGCCCGAGCGATCGCTATCATCCAGCTGACTCGACCGATATAACATGGTCGAGTCTAGCGCCGTATGGGGCTCGAGGGGAGAAAGGATAGGGCCATCCCATAGGATGATGCTGCCGTCTTGATAAAGCTTGCGAATGGCCCAGGAAAATAAGCGCCTGACTTTTGGCATGGACCCTTCCATGCTCGACGCAAGTGCCGCGCGTTTCTTGGCAGAGTTGGGGCTCCGCGCGTCCGACTGAGATCGCCCCGTCTTCTCGCGATGACGCGCTTCGACTTGCACGACTCGAGTTGCTAGGGATGCGAGCTCGGGGACGCGGAGTAAAAATGAGAGTGTGCACCCGACCACGGCCTCGTTTTCGTCACCGTGACCTCTACGATCGAGACGTAAGGCGGGATTGGGACGGCGATGGGGGCGGCGATGGGGTGTGACGAGAGCACCATTACGACGCGATAGGCGTGGCGTGCGTTCGTCATCTGGTGTTGGCCTTAGTTTTATCGGCGTCGCGGGAGTTTGGTCTATGGCTTCAGCAATCGAATCCGTGTCAGAGTCCAAATCGCTTTCGCACGGGCGACTGAAATTGAGGTAGTGTAAATTGTCCATGAAATGTTTTACATATATCCGGAACGTATTTTCCGTTAGATCACGACTGCGGAGACGAGATGGATGGCGAAGACGCGGAGGAAGCTAGCATGAAAGTGATGACGGTCAGCAGATTCGGTGGAGCAGGGAGATTGACAGCTGGGATCGAAACGCACGGATGGGTCATCAGATGACTTCGTAGGGCTCGAGGTAGAGGACGAGAATGCGGTGGAGCGAGTGCTCGGCGTAGAAATCATCACCCTCGCAGACTTAGGGGTACGCGGCATGTCTTTCTCACCGCTAGCAGCAGTGCCAGACGAAGAAGGGATGACGAATTTCTCGGGAAGGAAGTAATAATTCTTGTGCAAAGATGCAACCCGCCGCCAATGTTCGAGCTCCTCGCCCGGGCCCCTGCACCGTTCTACATCCCACTCTCGTTAGCAGATTCTCTCAAGTGGAACCATAGTAGACCACAGACCGATGGTTTCGCCGTGTATTTCTCTCGTGTTGTGCTTCGCGCGAACTATGCCCTGAACTTTGACCATGTAACCGACTGGAACGAGTGGGGGAAGGAGCGGTTGTGTGACTGCGGGCCTATTTTGATGTAAAGGGCGGACGCCCTGCTTCTCATTCGTTTTGCTCTCTATTTTACCCTCATCAGGGCGAAATGCGCACTCAATGGTGGAGGTCCCATCGTCCACTGTAGAGTGAGCATTGGGTGTGGTACAGTGAGAGGTAACGGGGCTCACGTGTGTAGACGACACGACGTTCGTACGCTATAGCTCCGACTACGATGGCAATCAACGAAACCGATCTGCAAGGTACGCGACCAAGGAGATAGTAGGGAAGACCTGTCACCCGCAAGAGTTGGAATAAGTCGAAGGATCATCCAAAATGACAAGTGCGACCCCACCCCCATGTTCACTTTCTGACATCGAGAGCACGTCATTGATAAAGCAAGACACGACGGCATCCTTGCTCATAACCCAATTGATAAGTTGTTCTTTGGTGTGTTCTCCTCCGCACATGCTGTTGGACGACTCGGACTCCTGTTCGTTATTTGCATGGGGCGCGGCAGTTGGACGCGTCCTAGCTCCGACCGTTGGCCGTGTCGCATCAAAGGCGTTTAACTTCAAGTGGGAATCAGTATCGTGCGAAAATTTATGCTTGAATGCCCGTCCTTCTTGCCACAGGGTTGTGCCAGTTCGTGTGGGTGCCATAAAATGTGCAGTTGTTCGGTTGTCCCTGCACGCGGGTTACGTGGGTATCACGTGTCACGTAATCAACATCTAGCAAGACGCCTCAGGCTGTGACCGATTTCCAAAATCCTAGGCATGCTCAATAGATGGTAGGTAGATTACGGACATGCATGGAAGGGGGTCAATGGTTACTTAGGCTATGCTGCAAGTCGGCTCTGATTGTGGGTTTCGATAGAACATGAGTTTGTATGTATCGTGCAACAGTAAGTCTACGAAGAACCATATCCTTCTGCCAATATGGCCCGGAATGAAACCATATTCACATTATTGTACATGTGGGCCACTGAGTCTGCGATGCGGATTATGCTATCGCATTGGCGCCGTGCTCGACAAGGCACCGCATAAGATCTACATGACTGCGGTACGACGCTTCATGTAGCGGAGTCCAGCCGCACTGGTCCTCGGCTGACACATCGGCGCCATGCTCGACGAGGAACTGCGCGAGATCCGCATCACCGCGAGACGACGCCTCATGCAGCAGAGTCCACCCGTTCCCGTCCTTGGCTGACGCGTCGCCGCCGTGCTCGACGAGGAACCGTACGAGTTCCATATCACCGCGAGACAACGCCTGATGAAGCGGAGTCGACTCGTCTTTGCGCTTGGCTGACACATCGGCGCCAT
>Ga0137397_10002383_pt1 | contig 13132 bp, 22 predicted proteins | sample czorhiz116metaG_FD_106658 | JGI IMG/M metagenome (GOLD analysis project Ga0137397, IMG submission 106658) | Vadose zone soil microbial communities from Angelo Coast Range Reserve, California, USA - czorhiz1.16 metaG | ecosystem: Environmental > Terrestrial > Soil > Vadose zone | place: USA... | reverse complement strand
CGCTATTCAACAAGAAAAACCAGAAGGAAGCCGCCGAAAAGATTCGCGACCCTCGCGTCGAAGTCCGCACGCTTCACTCGCTCGGTCTATTTGTCATCAAGCAGGTTTGGTCGAACGCGCAGCCTGACGAGGACATCGAATTCGACCGCTGCCGCGCAATCGTTGGCAATGCGCCGGACGACGTCGTCAACACTGTCGAGAAGCTGGTCGGATTCTGCAAAAATCTCGTCGTCGGATTACCTGAAGTCAATGCAGTCATCGACATCGCCGACGCTCGCAACATCTTCATCGGTGGAGAACTGGAGAAGCAATACCCGGTTGCGGTTCTCGCGCAATACGCAGTCGACGTTCTGAAACTTTCGTTGGAGCGCGATAGCCTCGGTCGCATCAGCTTCAACGATATGGTTTGGTTGCCGGTCGCCGCTGGCTGGGTCAAGCCTACCTTTGGTCTGGTAGTCGTTGATGAAGCGCAAGACATGAATCTTTCTCAACTCACGATGGCAATCCTCGCCTGCCTGCCGGGTGGACGTATCTGCATCGTGGGCGACAATCGCCAAGCGATTTATGAATTCCGGGGCGCGGCATCGGACGGAATGCGGCTAATGAAGATTCGTCTTGAGGCCGCAGAGCTAGGTCTAACGACCACCTACCGCTGTCCGAAGGCTGTGGTATCAATTGCGCGTGAAATCGTGCCCGATTATTGCGCTGCGCCGGAAGCACCGGAAGGCGAAGTAATCGAGACGGGCGTCGACCATGCTTTGACACTGCTCGAAGTCAATGACGCCGTCGTGAGTCGTTTAAACGCTCCCCTGATGGGCGTCTGCCTCTCGCTACTCCGCAACAACATACCCGCTCGCATCGAAGGCCGGGACGTCGGCAAGCAGTTGGTGAAAATCGTCCGCAGCCTGAAGTCCAAGTCGGTCGCCGACTTTTTGGGCAAGCTCGAAGCACGCCGGGAAAAGCAAGTCAAACGCATTCTGGCGAGCGGCGGTCGCAATGCCCAGAAAAAATCTGAACTGGTTAATGACGAAGCGATGACGCTTTCATCGGTCGCACAAGAGTTGCCGAGCGTTCAAGCAATCGAAGACAAGATTCTCTCGTTGTTCGAAGACTCAGACAAGGCTCGTCGCCCCGCAGTGGTTTGCAGCAGTGTGCACAAGGCCAAGGGGCTCGAATGGAAGAGAGTTTGCTTGCTGATGGACACGTTCCGCCACAAGAGCACTGAAGGCGAAGAGGCAAACATCTACTATGTCGCGGTCACTCGCGCCAAGCAGACTCTAATCCGGGCGAGCTAAGGAATTTTTATGAATCTGAAACATATCGACAACAATCACTATAGGCTGACGCCCGCGCAAGCTAGAAAGCTGGCGGGCGGAAAGCTTCCGCGACCCGGGTATGAAAAAGCTGCCGACGTAACCGTGCTCGCTGACGTCTCACTTTTCTATCGTCCACCCCATGAAGGTTCAAATTGGAAACCTTCCGGGGTGAAGCCTGCCGCTGGTTGGGTGCTACGGACTCAGCTATCGTATCACGACGGCGAGACAATCGAAGGAGGTATGGTGTGGGCTCTTCACGTAACCAAATGAAACGTCGCCGCATCAAACAAAACATCTGGGGCAACTGGAAGGGTTACGAAGGTAACCGCAAGGTAATGGATTTCGGCACCGATGAAATTGAAGCCGAGGCATGGCGCAAGAACACCGACTTTTTCGGCGAGCTTCTATATCCATTTCGGGACATAGGCCGCAGATTGTTTATAGCCAAGCTCCGTAGTCATACGGTATAACTATTTTCGATAAAGGTATTGACTATATTCAAGCCGGATGTATCGTATCTGCATGAGTAACAAAATCGAATTGACGGTAGCGAGCAAGGCGCTTTTCCTTGCGTATGCAAACGACGCGGGCAACTGGGGCGGCATTCCCTTGGTAGGCGGCAACGTCGGCGGCTCCCGGGCCGACGCTGGTAACCTGACCGACCTGAAGAAAAAGGGTTTGCTCTGCACCTTCGAGAGTGACAAGCTCGAATGGGTCTCGTTCACCCCGGCTGGCATCGACTACGCCCTCGAAAACGGGGTGACGGGTCTTCACAAGGCAGGTGTCCTGTGAGCCGCTTTGGTAAGAAACGCGTTCCCGGGTGTGTCTGCGAACCCCGGTTCACTTGCGGTCCGTGCTGTGATGCCGCCGTGGCGCGAAATCTGGCCGACCGAAATCTATCGGCCCAGCATCCGCTCAAACCTGCTTATGCATTCACCGCCTACAATTTTCAATGGCAGCACCTCACTAAAAAATCTTCACGTCTTGTCGGTAAAGGGTATAGAGATTGGTTTCATCGAGAAGCCGAATGACACGCCCGATGATAAAAACGCATGGCGTTGCTTTTTCGGAATTGAGGACAAAGCGGAATTTATCGGTCACCAATGGTCGGAGGCCCGAATGTTTTGGATACACGCTCCGTATAACTACCGTATTGACTTATTTCAAGTTGTGAGCGAGAATCTGTGCATGTTAGAGAGTAGTCCGTCAGTGGAGAAAGCCGAAGCCAAAGCCCGGGTGCAACTCCCGGGTCTAGCGCCACTTTTATGACCGAGAATTCGAAAAAATTATTGGCCGCGCTAGTGAAAGGCGAAGTCCGGGTCATCGGCGGAATTGTTTTTGACCCCGCGATGAAACCCCTGATGAACACCACCGACTTGTGTGAGACGGTCCGGTCACTGTCAAAGGTTGGTATCTCAGTCTGCCGTCAGGACGCCGGGGGTTCACCGCGATGGGCACTTGAATTATGACACTCAATCGATTCGCATTTTTAATCGCAGTCGCCGCGCTGGTTTTCACGCTCGCGCTGGGCTGCTTTGTTATACTCTACCGATGAATCGTTGCTCGCGGCGATTTATCATTACGCCGACCCGCCCATCATTTTTCAGTTGCCAAAAACCGTAGACCACAGCATATTGCCATAATGAAAACACACATACCCGAAGGCGACGGTCGCATCGGTCAATGGTTTCAGACTTATACGGGCCGGAAATTCTGGCCGATGTCTCCTCGGGTGGGGGATTTCGACATCAAAGACATTGCTCACCAACTCGCGAACATATGTCGCTTTGGCGGAGCAACAAAGAAGTTTTATCCCGTCGCCGCCCATTGCGTGCATGTCAGCTTTTTGGTATCGACCCCACACGCTTTCGAGGGTCTCATGCACGACGCGCCGGAAGCGTATCTGGGCGACGTAATCAGGCCACTCAAATATCAGATGCCGCAGTATCTGCAAATCGAATCGGTGAATTGGCTGGCGCTGTCTCGTCAGTATGGGCTGCCTTTCAAGATGTCACCAGAGGTGAAAATGGCCGACAACATCGCTCTGGTGACTGAACGCCGGGACCTGCTCGTTCATACCGACAACCGCTGGTCGATTGAACTAGAGTCACTACAGCCGGACAAAAAGCACGTTGTAGCAATGAGCCCGAAGAAGGCCGAAGCCGCTTTCCTTGAGCGATTCTACTTTTTGCAGTCTCAGGTAGCTCGCGCTTGACAAGTTTTTGAAGTGTGCTATCGTATCCCTATGTTTGAAAATGAAAAAGGACCAACGCCAGTTGACGATGTCGGAGTTGCGGACGATTGTTCGTGCTCTGAAACGAATGGACGGTTCAACCGCTCCGCTATCAAGCGCCATGCCCTCAAAATCTCGGACGAGACGCGGGCAAGTAAGTTTACGCGCGTTTCTACGGAGTGCTACAATAACGTGGAAGCCGCAATCGAAGCCAAGCTGCGAGAATTCCGCCGCGAGTATCTCGCATTCAACGGCAACGGTGTCGATATTACGCCCGGGGACCAATTCCTTACCGGCGAAGGCAAGGCGAAACTCTTCGAGGCGTTCAACATCTGGATAGCAAACGAAATCCACAGACAAACCAAAATCATCCGAACGGGAAAGACACTGTAATGGAAAAAGGAAAAACCATCTTCGTAATTGAATCCGGGGAATATAGCGACTATCGCGTCGTTGGAATTTATTCGACCCGGGAAAACGCTCAAAAGGCTCTCGCCATCATGTTAACCGAAGAGTATAGCCCTGATGACGCTGAAATTTCAGAATGGCCCCTCGACCAAATCAATCAAGGTCTTTCTCCGTGGCAAGTGAGAATGCGAATAGACGGGAATTTTGCAAGCGACGAGCTTCTCACCAATATCGATGTCTCGGCCATCGAGTCGGAAAAATTCACCGGTCGGCTGCTCTGGAAAGCGAAGCAGAAAGCTATCGAGGCCGGATACAGAAAACTTTTTCGAGCCATTGTTAGGACATGAGCGCGGCCCAATCGAAAATTCTCGAACAGCTTCAACGTTTGAAGGGGTCGGTAGAAAGCGCCCTTTCAATTGTCGAGACAATTGACTTCATAGAAGATGATGATTGTGAGATTTTTCTACCCCCGGAACATCGAGGACGGAATGCAATGCAACTCGGCGATTTCATCATTTACGATACGCGCCAAAACGAAAGATAAAGTTATGCCATGGAAAATCCGTAAGACAAGCTCGGGCGCTGAAATCGTCCGACGCGATACAGGCAAGGTAAAGAGCCATCACGCGAGTGTGGCAATGGCGAAGAAAGCGCTTGGCGCAATTTTTGCGAACAGCCCGGGCCTGCGAAATGAAGTCAAAAACCACGAAATTAAACCGCTCAAAAAGTAATGAGCGAAAACTATGCCCGAGTCTGTGACGGTTGCAAAGTTCTATGACCCCGCAAGAAGAACAGGCCCATAAAGATCGCCGCACTGCAACTGCGGCGGCAATCTTCAATCATCCGAATCTCTACAAGGTGTGTGACCAATGCCGCAGCATCGCTATCAAAGCGGCTTCGGCCTGCCCGATGTGCCACGCGTATCGCTGGCAAGAGAATCCCGAAGATGTGAAGGCAACGGCGTTGGCGTCAAGTATGTCTGCTTTCCCGCTCACGAGTGGAGTGGTTCCCAGAATTAAAAAATGAAGCTTATTCCGCTAACGCAGGGTCAGTTCGCTATGGTGGACGATGAAGATTTTGAAAATTTAAATCAGTTCAAATGGTTTGCTCAATGGTGTTCCAGTAGCAAAACGTTTTATGCGGGAAGAAGGCTCCCAAAGGCGGGGGGGAAAACGGAAATCCCTTCGAATGCATCGGGAAATTATGAGGGCTCCAGAAGGAACAGAGATTGACCATCGAAACCGAAATGGAGTAGATAACCAAAAACTCAATCTTCGATTTGCAACGCCCGGGCAAAATATGGCCAATCGTCGCCCTCGAAAAAATTTTAGCGGGTTTCGGGGAGTATATTGGGCGAGTCGTCAACGCCGATGGTTGGCGCAGATAACCGTAAATTCATTAAAAAAATATCTCGGGTGTTTCGTTGACAAAACGGAAGCGGCGAAAGCCTACGACCGGGCCGCTCTCCAATATTTCGGTGAATTCGCACAGCCTAATTTCAGTTGACAAATAGGTTCGATTCAAACATATTACCAAAAATGATTAATGAACAAGAACACGTGGAAGCGGTCATCCGCAAATTTGAAACTGGCGCGACTCGCGACACCGACTCGGGTAAATTCGATTACGAAGGTTTTCTCTGCCCTCGTGTGCTGTGGGAATTCGGCGCTTACATGCACAAGCATCGCACACAGGCGAACGGACAAACCCGAGACTCGGACAACTGGCAGAAGGGAATACCGAAGGACGCCTATGTCAAATCATTGATTCGTCACACGTTCCAAGTATGGACGATTCACCGAGGCCACGCTTGCGTAGACGAGAAAGGCCAGCCGGTCACAATGATGTCGGCGCTCATGGCTGTTGCTTTTAACGCATTCGGTTACGCGTTCGAATTGCTGCGCGGACAAAGGAAACTCGAATGACCTACATGCTGTCCGAGGAAGAATTAGCCGCCCTCAAAACGAAGGCCGATGTTGAAGTCAAAGCGCGAATCGATAAGCTATCGGCGGGCATACTTTCGGCCTGCAAAAGTTGCGGAGCGAGCCTGTCCGAAGCTTATCGAGACCCCATTTTTTCGGACCTGCTCCACCGAATTCAAACGGCATGTAAAGAAGCTTTAAAAGAATCAAAATGAAAAGAACACTGACAATACTGGCCATCGCTGTCGCCCTTACCGGCACCGCGTTCGCCCAAAAATCGCCGGGACTCGCTCCCGGTTCACTGGCTCGGAAGTCCGGGGTCAAAGGCTCCTCCACAATCAACAGCAGCTTGAAGTCGAGAGGCTTCATCGGCCCGTTCGAAATCATCGCTCACCGTGAGCGCGGTCTTTTCGGTCCCAGCACTGTTGAGACGTTCGTCTACAACACCGAGACCGGAAGTCTCGTCGTCATAAACCCCTCAAGCTCGCCCGGTGTCGGCATCGCGGCAGTGAACGGTGGGGCACTCGTTGGCGCGAGTTATTTGTTTGGTTCCAGTCGTCGGCCTGACCAGAACCAGATTACCGCTGGTTCCTCTTCGACCGCGACGGCTTCCGGTAGTGGTTCTTCCACTTCCACCGGCGGCACGGGCAGCACGCACAATAATAACAATAACAACGACCACAGTCACAACGGTCATTGATTCGTCAAGAACAGTTGCGCCCGATGGGGCACATACCATCGGGCGCTTTTATTATGGACGCCCTAAAAATTTCTGAACTAATCACAAAGCTCGAATCGCTCAAGCAGGAGCATGGGGACCTTCCCGTCTGGGGATGCATTGACGACATTTCCTGTAACGGTCCGGACGAAGTCAAGCGGGTCAATGTGGAATGGTGCGGCTGGGGCGGACCAAAGAGCCTCTGTGTATTACTTGAATGAAATTGATTCCATTGACTCAGGGTCAGTTCGCTATGGTGGACGATGAAGACTTCGAAAGTCTGAATCAGTTCAAATGGTGTGCCGCAAAGAGCAACCATACATATTATGCTCTGAGGCACGAAGGACCCCGGAAAAATCAAAAGGGATTTTTCATGCACCGCCAAATTTTGGGGCTGACCAATCCTAAGATTCAGGGAGAACACAAAGATGGAAATGGGGTGAATAACCAGCGTGAAAATCTCCGTATAGCTACTACCACCCAAAACGGACAGTCGTTCCAGACCCTTCGGCCCGACAAAACTTCCAGATACCGGGGAATTAGCTGGGACCGAATCCGTAGAAAATGGCAGGTCCAAATCTGTGTGAATAAAAAACGAACTTATCTCGGTCTTTTCAAAACCGAGGAAGCTGCCGCTCGCGCCTATGATGCAGCCGCCCGTATTCACTTTGGAGAATTCGCGCAATTCAACTTTCCGTGAACCCGTTTCCCTACCAAGAAACCGACATCGAGCATCTTGTGAACCTCTACAAGTCAGGTGCGCAGGCTTGCGTGAACGGCTCGGATTGTGGAACAGGAAAAACACTCGTAGCGATTGAGGTGATGAAACGATTAGGAAATCCCGCTACTTTGGCCGTATGTCCGAAACCTGTTATACCGGGGTGGACTCGTGCCGCCAAATTGCAGGGCACCGACATCACCGCAATCAATTACGAGATTCTCCGGACAGGCCGAACCCCCTTTGGAATCTGGAGGAATGAGAGATTTGCATGGAGTCGGGCAGTCGAGTTTCTGATTTTTGATGAATGCCATCGCGCAAAGGGTCGAGATTCCCAAACCTCAGAATTAGTGCGTGCGGCCAAGCGCCAAGGAATCCGGACCCTCGCAATGAGTGCCACACTCGCTGATTCGCCTATGGAGCTAGACGCGCTCGGTCTCCTCCTCGGCTTGCACGAAGGATTTCGTCCGACTCGGACCCTTCGCAATCCACACCCATTAAGCTTTAATCAGTGGGCAGAGAGACATGGATGTAGCAAGCCCGCTCTAGATTTAGATTTTGGATTTTATGGCTCAGAGGCTTCGAAGCAAAAGCACATGGCGAACATACATCAGGAGCTTTTTCCGAAACGCGGCGTAAGGACTCGAATTGAAAATCTTCCTGACTTTCCCGACCAGCAAGTGACTGCTGAACTTTACTCATTAGATAATCCGGAACGAGTAAATGAGTTGTATGCGATAATGCGAGAGGCTCTCGCGAAACTTTCTGACCGGACGGCAGACTATGCGGGGGGCGCAATGACCGACCTACTTGCAGCACGTCAAGAAGTCGAGCTTTTAAAAGTTCCGGTGTTTGTAAGTCTAACTCAAGATGCCCTTTCTCAGGGGCAAACGGTCCTAATTTTCATTAACTTTAGGGCTACGCTTGAAGAACTTTGTATGCGGCTTAATACGGATTGCACGATTGATGGGAGCCAAGTTGGAATATCCGGAGCCCGTCGTCGTGAAAACAATCGTCTTCGAATCCAACGGGATGAATCTAGGGTGCTTATCGGGATGAATGAAGCCGCCAGTTTGGGCATAGACCTACAAGACCTTACTGGGAAACACCCGCGTCTCGAATTAATCTCTGCACCGTGGTCGGCTAAAGTAGTAAAACAATTGTTGGGGAGACCCCGTCGCGCCGGAGCGAAATCAAAAAGTTTAGCTCGATTCCTATTTGCGGACGGAACGGTGGAGAACCGGCTGCATGCAAAACTTTCTTCTAAACTGAATTGTTTAGAGGCTCTATGCGATGGAGATTTAGACGCCAACACTTTACAGGTCTCAAATCGACTCTAATGAAAACAAAAACTCGTCTGAAAATTCGGCTGTTCGGAAAGCTCGTAACCTTCGCGTTGTTACTGATTCTGGTGACACCCGCCACTTATCAGATGACCGCGATTGCTGTGCAAGTGACGTATCAATTTTTCTGGACGACGCTTATCATGACCGGGGGAGCGCTCGGCATCAAAGCGTTAATCACTTCGATGCTGGCCGACTATAGAAAGATTCGCAGAAAGCGAAAATAGCAGTTGCCAAAAAGACTCAATTTGAGCATATCAGAGGGACGTTAGAGATTGATGTCTTAATTGAAAATGAATACCGAAAATGAAAAACTCCCGCCGGTGGACGAACGTCTCCATCATCCTTTCTCCCCATCCAAGCTGACCTATCTTGAAGTCAGCCCTTACTGGACCGGTGAAGCCTCGGTCGATATGTCGAAGTCCGAGGCCGGAACCGAACAGCACGATGCAGTGGAGAAAGAAGAAATCCCCGACGACATGGATGATGACCATGCAATGGCTGTGAAGCAGTGCATTGATTTTGCGCACACCCGAGTGGCACTATACCCCGGGTGTTTGGTCATCAAAGAGGATTACTTGCCGATTGATGGGCGTCTTGTAATGGATTCCGCCGGACAAGTATTCAAGGGAACCACGGGCGGCTATTGCGACCTTTCAATCATCTCCGCCGACCGACGCGCTGCCGAAATAATTGACTATAAATTTGGTCTCTGGTCCGTGGAACCGGCGGAGACGAATCCGCAGGGCATCGCGTATTTGCTCGGGCTACTCAACCGCTTTCCGACCCTCGAAGTTATCAACGTTTTTTTCTTGTTGCCCCACCGAAATGAAATCTACCAAGCAGTTTTTCACCGTTCCGATTTCGAGGGCCAGAAGCTCCGAATCAAAACTATCGTCGCCCGTGCGCAGGCGGCGGAAAAGGACGGCGACACGAGTAAGTGCAATCCAACAATTGCATCGTGCCTATTTTGCGGCAATAAAGGACATTGCAAAGCGCTTGCCGGATTCGCTCTCAAACTCGGAAAGAAATATGAACCTTTGCGTATTCCTGACCAACTTACGCCTAGCCTCATGCTTGAAGCAGCTTCGGCAACCGATACGATGTCGGTCGCGCAATTGATGGAAGGGTGGGCGAAAGCAGTCCGAGGCCGCATTACCGCCTGCACAATCGAAAATGATGATTGGTTGCCGAAGGGATACAAACTGAAATCCCGCGAAAATAAGAACATCACCGATTGGAAAAAACTTTTGAAAGCAGCGAAGGCCGCAGGCATTGGCCGGGAAGAAAGACGCGCAGCTTTTTCTGTGAAAATGAAGCCGCTCAATCAGGCAATCATGGATAAAGCCGACCGTGGCGCGAAGAAAACTTCTCTGGCTGCATGGCACGATTCTCTGCTCGGTGCTGGCATTCTTGAAAAGGAACCCGCAATCTACTTCCTTGAAAGGATTAAGACATGAGGATTCCCCTGACTCAAGGAAAGTTTGCAATAGTGAACCGCAAAGATTTTTCTAGGTTTAAGAATTTCAAGTGGCATGCCCTACGGTCGAAGAACACTTTTTACGCTGTTCGAAATACGGTGAAAAACGTGTAATTTGGAATGGTTTTCTTACACCGAGAAATTCTGGGGGCGGGCGATTCAAAATTTCGCGGCCATCACAAAGATGGAAATGGATTGAATAATCTACGTCAGAATATTTTACTCGCGACATATTCCCAAAATCTCCGGGGTTTCCGGGTCAAAACGGGTCAATTTTCTTCCCAGTTTCGCGGGGTTCATTGGAACAAACGCGAGAAAAGATGGATTGCCAAAATCTCACTCGGCACTTTCAAGTCGGAAAGAGAAGCGGCAAGAGCCTATGATTACGCCGCCAAACAATTTTTTGGTAAATTTGCGGACACGAATTTTTAATCCTGTTCGCTTTAGTAAACAACAACAAAACATAGAAAGTAAAACACATGGCCAAAATCGCATTCGGTAATACTGAAACGCTCGCACCCGCAACGCCCGAAACCCCCTCCACCCCAACCGTCGTCTCTGACATCCCCGTGGATGCAAAGGCGATTGTCGAAGCTCCATTGGTCCCCACTCAGGAGACCCCGGCTAACACCTCGACCGCCGTTATTCCGGCACCGCCTTCTGCGGTCACCTCGGCGAATCCCGGCTACTATGACGACCAGAACATTCCGGCCAGCGACTTGAAGTTGCCCCGGTTGAACATCGTTCAGAAAGTCGGCGAATTGAGCAACAACTATGCAGGCGGCACCATTCTTTTGGATGGTAACCTGACGCTGGTTGATGCGCCCAAAGGTCCGGCTGAGTCCGCTGCATTCCGTTTCCTCGTGATTGGATTGCAGGACAAGAAGTTCGTGGAAAAGGTTGAAGGCGGATTGCGTGGCAACACGTTTCTGACCGAAGCGGAAGTTGTGAAGGCGGGCGGCACGCTCGACTACAACGAAGCCAAATCCAGCAACGGCGCGAAGCCGTTGTATCAGACGCTCGTCACCGCGATGATTATCATCGAGAAACCGGCGACCGTTAACGACAATGCGTTTCCCATCACGTTCGACGGGAAGAAATACGCGCTCGCCCTCTACTCCATGAAGGGCACGTCCTACACCAACGCTGCCAAACACCTGTATACGGCTCGCAAATTCGGCAACTGCGCCGAAGGATTCCGTTTCGGGTGGTGGACGATGACCAGCCGCATCAAGGCGGCGGCAAATTCCTACTTCATTCCGACTGTGCGCCAGCAGGAATTCAGCACCCCGGCTTTCCGGGTGTTCCTGACCGCTCTTCTCGGATTCTGATTCACCCCCGGGGCAGGACTCAATCTTGCCCCGGGACTCTTTTTCTCTTGACGGTTGATAGTGTTCGAGTATAGTGGCCCCATGATTGAGACCAAACATTCGACTCGTGAAGCATGGCTGGCAGCAGCCGTAAAGGCTATGGAACCACTTTTTGCCAAGTCCGGTTCAAACATACCCCCGATTCGTGTTACCTGCGGCTGGCCTTCTGAACGTGGCACCTCGGAAAAGAAACGGTGCATTGGGCAGTATTGGACTGGCAAAGCTTCGAAGGACGGAGTCGCCCAGATTTTTATCACACCGTGGCTTGACGAAGCCGAGGTAGCCGCGCCTGTTGGCGTTCTATCGACTCTCGCGCATGAAGTAGTTCACGCGGTCGCTGGCATCGAAGCCAAGCATGGACCGGCTTTCAAAAAAATCGCCGTCGCAATCGGTCTCGAAGGGAAAATGACGGCGACAATTGCAGGCGAAGAGTTATGCAAAACTCTCACCACGATGTCGGAAGCACTGGGACCCTTTCCGCACTCGAAAATTGACCCCACGATGAACCCAGTGAAAAAGCAATCGACCCGGATGGTCAAATGCGTCTGCAAGGAAGTCGAATGCGGTTTCCTTGTCCGGACCAGCCGTAAGTGGATTACGGACGTAGGCTCCCCACATTGCCCAGTGCACGGCGAAATGGAAGCAATTTTTCCCAATTGATTTATGGACCTGACCTTCATCGCCGAACACCCGAGATTTCGTTTCAAGGTAGTGATGAACCATCCGACGAAAGAGCCCAAGTTTTTCATCAATGGTTCCCGGGTGACCTATAAAGATTTTACGGCAGCTTGCGATAGGATAATCCTGAGCGACCAGCCCCAGTTAAAGAAAGATTATGAACAACAACAGCAAAGCTAGATTCAAACGAACAAGTCGCAAAACTCGGTCAGCTAATACCGCGCCCCCGAGCGAGCGAAAATCCAAGCACGCCAAGGTCGCGTGGAAAGGTTCCCGATGAACATTATCAGCAAGAAAAATCCGGTTGCCAGTAAAGACCCGTTCGAACAATCCGACCGTAATTGGAATACCGGCGCGGGCAAGGGCGATGCGGACCGAAGCAACCGGCAAAAGTTCAAACAGAATTTTCCGCCGGACATGGGCCAGCAACGTTGCCGCCCCGGCAAGACCGTTTTCAAATACTCGTGAAACTAATCCCTTTATCTAAGGGACTGTTCGCGAAAGTGGACGACTCAGATTTTGAAATCCTGAACCGATTTAAATGGCTCGCTTTAAAATCGAGACATGGGTCTTATGCCGTTCGCTGGACGGGCCGTGCAGAAGGCAGGCGACATTGCGGCCAAACAAATTTTCGGTGAATTCGCCCAACTAAATTTTCCATGAGCGTCATAGCACTTGATTTTGAGACTTATTATAGCGAAAGCAAAAAGAATCGCTACACGATTTCAGATTTGGGGAATCATAGATACTGCGCGGACGAACGATTTGATGCCTTCCTTCTCTCGGTATATGATGGAGAAAATAAGTGGTGCGGGCATCCGAAAGATTTCAATTTTGACGCGATACAGCCGACCGACTTACTCATTGCCCACAATGCGGGTTTTGATTCAGCCGTCGCCCGCCGTCTAGCCGAATTAGGAAAGGCCCCGTCACTCCCCAATGCATG